>Ga0315900_10004660_pt1 | contig 19218 bp, 15 predicted proteins | sample LakEriMetagenome_FD_203521 | JGI IMG/M metagenome (GOLD analysis project Ga0315900, IMG submission 203521) | Freshwater fungal communities from buoy surface, Lake Erie, Ohio, United States - Buoy 12 MA114 | ecosystem: Environmental > Aquatic > Freshwater > Lake > Lake biofilm | place: USA: Lake...
CATCTCCAGACCGCCCGCCTTGCCACCCCCGCCGGCTTCAGCCCGCCGGACGCACCCACAGCGTCGTCCCCTCCGCCCGCGACACCCGAACCGCCGCCCCCGCCTTGATGAACGTCGTCTCCGACTGCCCGTCGTACTTCTGATCCCCGATCCGCACAAACCCCACGGGTCGCAGGTCGGTGATCACCACCCCCTCCTTGCCCACCAGGTCCGCCAGCCCGCTCTCCGCGTGCGACCCCGACGGCATCGGCCGGTCCTCATCCCCGCTCCCCAGCACCAGTTTGCGGCCAATCGGCGTGCTGGGCATCACTTGCAGCCCGAAGAAGAACACCGTCGGCCCCCCCACCAGCACCGCCAGCGAGCCGATCACCCCCCAACTGATGCTGTACCGGAACAGGCACACCACCCCGGCGATGGCCACCGCCAGCGCCGTGATGGACAGCACGCCGAACGTCGGCACGAAGATGTCGATCACCACCAAAATGAGCCCCAGGGCCAGCAGGCCCAGCCCCCAGACCAACAGCGTTTCCATGGCCCCAGCGTAGTTCGCGCCAGCCGCCGCCGCAGGTCCCGCCCGCCCCCTCACGCCCCCGCCGTCGGCGGGGCCGTCGCCGTCACCACCACCCGCATCCCCGAGGATTCCACCACCTTCACCGGCGTCCCGGAGGCGATAAAGCCCTCCTCGGCCACCGCGTCCACCAGCGCCTCGCCGATCTGCACCCGCCCGGCCGGCCGCATCGGGGTGATCGCCACCCCCGTCTGCCCCACCTGCGCCGCCAGCGTCGCCGGGTCCACCGCCGCCATCGTCTCCCCGGAAGGCTCCGGGTTCTTCAGCACCAGCCGGTTCAGCAGCGGCAGGCTGCCAAAGTGCTTCCCGATGAAGTACATCCCCACGATCGACACCGACGTGGAGATCACCAGCGTCGTCACCCCATACAGCAGCGACGACTGCCCCTCCGGGCTGTCCGGGAACAGGCTCGAGCCCGCCGGCATGAACGTCCCCAGCAGCCCGCCGAACAGGCTCACCATCCCCAGCACCCCGAAGACCCCAAAGCCCGGGAAGACGAACACCTCCATCGCCAGCAGCGCGATCCCCACCAGAATCGCCGCCAGATACCACCACGAGCTCAGGTCCAGCAGAATCGTCGGCCCCGCCAGCGCCACAATCGCCAGCGCCGCCACCGTCCCCGGAAGCACCATCCCCGGATGCGTGAACTCCAGGAACAGCCCGATGATCAGCACGACGATCAGCACCCCCTTGACGATCGGATTGGCCAGGAATCTCGCCGACGCCTCCCACACCGACGGCTCCACCCGCGTCAGGTTGGTCGCCCCGAAGAACGCCCGCAACTCCTCGTTGGTGGAGATCGTCCCCGTCGCCAGCCCATACCGCAGCAGCTCCCGGGGCTTCATCGTGAACAGCCCGTTCCCGTCCGACACGTACTCCACCAGCCGCCACTGCCCCCGGTCCGCCGCCGTCAGCACCGGCCGGGTCGACACCTCCGTCGGACCCGATTCCGGACTCACCAGCCCCTCCACCGCCGGCCCCGCCGGCACAAACCGCGTGCCGTCCGTCGGCTCCGCCGCCCGAGGCGCCGGCTGAGGCGGCCCCACCGGCTGCCGGCCCCGCATCCCACGCCGCACCACCGGCGCCTCCGCCGACTGTTGCACCGGCGCGTTGATCACCGAGGCCGGCGCCGCCGCCAGCGCCGGCGTGCCCGCCGGCGGCTCGGTCCCGAACAGCAGCTTGTACTCCGCTTCGTCAACAAACAGCGTCTCCCCCGTCTGCGTGTTCTCCACCAGCCACAGCTTGATGCCCAGCGCCAGGAACCCCTGCACCAGCTTCTCGTCATACCCGTTCCGCCGTGCTGAGTCCACCACCTCCACCAGCATCGGCGCCAGGATCTTCGCCCGCTCGGTCGGCCCCAGCGTCTGCATCCCCATCGGCCCGCCCAGTACCGGCGCCGCGTCACCCATCACCGCCGTCGGCGCCACCACAATCTCGCGGCACGCCAGCGCGATGATCGCCCCCGCCGAATACGCCCGCGTGTTGATCCATGCGACGGTGTTGGCGACCGGGCTCTTCTTGATCGCCTCGCTGATCTCCAGCATGGCGCCCATCTCGCCGCCATTGGTGTGAATCTCGAACACGATCGCCTGCGCCCCGCCCTTCTCCGCATCGGCGATCCGCCGCACCACCGACTTGGCCGTCACCCAGTCGATCATCCCGTCGCCGGTGTCAATGGTGATCACCGCCACGTTCTTGGCGAACCGGGCCGCCGGAACCACCACCGGCGCCGGCACGCTCCCCCCACCCGACGCGCTCGACGCGCCCGCCCCGGCCGGTTGCCCCACCGCATCGCTCACCAGCCCGGCGCACGCCAGCAGCAGCGCAGCCACCGCCGCCAGCAGGCGAAACGGCCGGCCCGCCGCACCGGCGAACACAGACCACACAGACGGCAACGCGACGCCGAAGGACGACATGCCCATAGATGTCAAATGGTAGGTAAAGCCCGTGTCGGGCCAATCCGCCGCGGGCTGTTCAACGCTGGCCCCGGCCCCGGTTCGCTCGCACCCGCCGCTCCAGCAGCCTGGCCAGCCGCTTGCTCGCCGCCGTCACCGCGGCATAAAAGTCCGCCGCCACCGCCCGGGCCGAGACCGTCCCCCGCCCGGCCACCGCCGCCACCATCGAACACGACTTGTCAGCCGGCCCCGCCCGCACACCGTTGTGGTCAACAACCGCGATCCGGACCGTGGTGATCCGCCGGGCAAACCCGCCCAAGGCCTGCGCCGCGGCCTGATGCGCATGCGCGGTGAGGGACGCACTTGAAGGCAGGGCTCCGTCAACGAACAAGACCCGCATGGTCGTCTCCTTGTCAGCCTCCGGGCGGCGGCCTGCGCCGCACACCCGTTCGCTGTCCTTGAGACGACCCTGCGGGCCTTGTGGTTCGACAAATCGGCGTCGATTCCGGACCCACAAACGGGTCCCGACCGACAGGGCTTACTTGCCGCCGGAGGCCGTCTTGGCCTCCTCAGCGGTGATCACCTTGGCCGCATTGATCGTGATCGGCTCCACCGGCACGTTCTGGTGCATGCCCTTGGTGGTCGTCTTCACGTCCTTGATCTGATCGACCACATCCAGCCCGGCGATCACCCGGCCGAACACCGCATAGCCGGGCCGGTTGGGGGTGGCGTCCAGGAACGCGTTGTCCACCGTGTTGATGAAGAACTGCGCCGTCGCGGAGTTCGGGTCGTTCGTCCGGGCCATGGCGATGGCGCCGCGAACGTTCTTCAGCCCGTTCAGGCCCTCGTTCTGGATGCCGCGACCGGTCGCCTTCTCCTTCATGTCCGCGGACATGCCGCCGCCCTGGATCATGAACGTGGGGATGACGCGGTGGAAGGTGGTGCCGGAGTAGTGGCCCTTCTGGACGTACTCGACGAAGTTCTTGACGGTGATGGGGGCCTTCTCGCTGTTGAGTTCCAGCACGATGTTGCCTTTGGACGTTTCAAGCGTAACGAACACCAAGTTCTCCTTGCGCTCATCCGGCGTTGCGGGAGCGGGCTTCTTGCCCTCGGGCTTGTCGGCCGGAGTGGCCGGGGCCTTCGGGGCGGCGGGGGTCGACGCGGGGGCCGACGCGGGATCGGACGCGGGCTGCTTGGGGGCTTCCCCCTGCGCCGCAACCGTCAACGAGGCGGCAGACAGGGCGAACGCAGCGAGCAGAGCGGCAAACGGCTTCATCGGTGGCATCTCCTGATCAGGCAAGCGTGGGGGACTGGGGGGGGGCAGGGACGGGGGGGCAGGGACGGGGGGGCAGGGACGGGCGGGCGGGGGGGAGTATCGGCAAAGCCCCAACGGCGGGAGGAACACAGACGGCAAGAACGCAGCGGCCCGGCGGTCGGGCCGACATGCGGGCAAGCCGCCCACCGAACCGCTCCCCATAACGCCGGCGTACAGAACGCAGACGCCCTTCGAGGTCGGTGTTCGGCAGGGGCGGATGGTACGGCCGCCCGCCCTGTGGATTCGCCCGCCCCGGTCGCCGGATTCGACCCCGGCCCGCCCCCGACCCATCTGCATCCCCTCGACGAGCCACAACGAACACCTCCGTGCCCGACCCCAACCGCACCGGTCCGGCCGTGCACGCAACACCCCCGCCCCCCCCCACTTCCCACTCGCCTGCTCCCCACCCACCTTCGCTCCCTCGCCCGACGCTCCGCCCGCAGCCGATATCAGCAGGACAGCCCTCACGATGGCCGCCGACGTGCTGCTCATCAACCTGGCGCTCTGGCCCGCGCTGGCGCTCGCCGGCGGGCTGTCGCTCGAGCCAGCCTCAGCCTGGGTCCGCGCCGCCACCCTGCAGGCCGACACCAGCCTGCTGCTCGACGACCCCGCCAGCCAAACCCGCACGAGCGACCCTTCCCCCGCGACCGATGACCCGACCGCCACCCCTTCTGACCAGCGAACCGACTTCGTGAAGGTCGACTGGTCCGGCGCCACCCAAGCCGATGCCACCGTCCCCCTGGCCACCCCGCGGGGCGATGCCGCCAGCCCCATTGGCGCTTCCCTGCTCCGCACCGGCGGCACCCTCGCCCTCTCCGATGCCTTCGCCGTCGAGGCCGGCATGAGCACCATGGCCGTCAACCGCCGCTGGGCCGGTGGTCAGGCGGTGGTCCGCGGAGACGCCGCCGGCGTCGGCCGCGAGGCCGCCCTCTACGACGTGACCCTCAAACTCACCGCCCTGGACGCCGGCCCCCTCCGCCTCTCCATGCTCGGCGGCGTCCGCGCCTCCAGCATCGACGCCGCCGCCCGCAGCCGCACCGAGACCGCCGCCTTCGCCGCCATCCCCGTCACCGGCCTGGCACTCGACCTCTCGCTGACACCGAAAACCGTCCTTCGCACCAGCGCCGTCGGCAGCGCCGAAGGCGCCCGCCCCGGCAGCAACTACACCGAGTTCCGCATCGAATCGGTCACCAACCTCTCCCCCAGCGCCGCCGTCTCAGTCGGCTGGCAACGCATGAGCACCGACCTGGAACGCGGCGCCCTGCAGGCCGCTATGCGGCGCGACGCCGTCGTCCTGGAACTGCGCTTCCGCTTCTGAAGTTACGTTTCACACCCGCCCGCCGCCCCCAGCCACACCAACTCCGGCGCCCGCCCCTCCGCCAGCACCACCGCCGCCGCCTGACCGAACCGCTCCGCCAGCCCCAGAGCCGCCGCCATCGCGTGCCCGTCCGCCGCCCGCACCAGCACGCCCGGCTCGGCCGGCCACGCCGCGTCGTCCGGTTCCGCCACCGTCATCGCCAGCACGTCTGTCCCCGCCGCCCGCAGCAGTTCCGCCTCCGCCCTTGAGTTGGCCGCATCCGTCACCCGCTGCCCGCCCGGGTTGTGCGCGGTGATCACCACCGCCCCAGGGCACCCGATCGCACGCAGCCACGCATCCAGCCCCGGCTCCGCCCTCCCGATCCGCAGCCGCAACTCCGGCCCGCCAGCCAACCCGCTGGCCGGCCGCACCACATACGTCGTCGCCGCGAACGCCGCCTCCAGTCCACTCCGGCCGGCCATGCTCAAGCCTCCCGGCCAGCGAACCCCGCACTCAGTGCCGGAAGTGCCGCAGGCCCATCACCAGGCACGTCACCTTCCGCTCGTTGCACAGGTCGAACGTCTCCTGATCACGCTTGCTCCCCCCCGGGTGCACGATGCACGACACCCCCGCGTCGATCAGCACCCGCGGCCCATCAGCGAACGGAAAGAACGCATCCGAGAACGCCACCGCGTTGCGGGCCAGCGCCCCCGCCTTGCTCACCGCCAGCCGGCATGAGGCTAGCCGGTCCATCTGCCCCGCCCCCGCACCAAACAGCCGCACCGAGGTTTCGCCCCGCGCCGGCGACACCCCGCCGATGCACACCGCGTTGCTCGTCAGCGCCCGGCACACCGGCTCAAGCATCCGCGCCACCCGCAACTGCGCCAGCGTCGGCAGCGGCCCCGCCTTGTGGGCAAACGCCGACTCCTCCGCCAGCTTCGCGTCCCGCTCCTGCACCAGCAAGCCCCCGGGGATCGACCGCATCTCCAGTTCCCCCTCCGGCGGCACAAAGCTCGCCGAAGCCAGCTTCAAGATCCGCAGGTTGCTCCAACGCGCCCGCAGTTGCTCCAGCGCACCGGGCGTGTAGGCCGGCGCCGCCAGCACCTCAAAGAACACGTCCTTGCCGCACAGCTTCGCCGCCGCCGCCTCGTCCACCATCCCCGTCACCGCCACAATGCCCCCGAACGCCGCCAGCGGGTCGCCCGCCACCGCCTCCTCAATCGCCGCCTCGACCGACGGCGCCGCCGCCGCCCCGCACGGGTTGGCGTGCTTGATCACCGCCGCCCCGAACGCCGCCGCCGGCGCATCTGCCGAGGCCCGCGCCTCGCGAGCCGCCATCGCCAGCGAGCCCGCCAGCGCCACCGCCGCCGCCGCGTCGTTAAGGTTGTTGTAACTCAGTTCCTTGCCGTGCAACTGCTCCGCCTGAGGCACCCCCAACCCGGCATCCCGGCCCGAGCGCACATACAGCGCCGCCTTCTGATGCGGGTTCTCCCCATACCGCAGCGACTGCGACCGCGTCAGGTCCACCGTCAGCCGCGCCGGCAGTTCGTCCGTCTCCGCCCGCGGCGCTTCAGCCGCCGCATCAAACCGCGGGGTGATCCACGCCGCGATCGCCGTGTCATACCTCGCCGTCTGCGCAAAAGCCCGCGCCGCGTACCGCCGCCGCATCGCCAGATCCGGGCCGCCCGATCCGATCGCCGCCAGCGTCTCGGCGTACTGCGCCGGGTCGGTCACCACCAGCACAAACGCGTGATTCTTCGCCGCCGACCGCACCATGCTCGGCCCGCCGATGTCGATGTTCTCAATCGCCTCGTGCAGCGTCACATCCGGCCTGGCCACCGTCTGCGAGAACGGGTACAGGTTGATGCACACCAGGTCAATCGGCAGGATCTGGTGCTCCGCCATCGACCGCTGGTGCTTGTGGTCGTTCCGCATCGCCAGCAGCCCGCCGTGGATCTTCGGGTGCAGCGTCTTCACCCGCCCGTCCATCATCTCCGGGAAGCCCGTCACCTGCTCGATCGGGATCACCGGAATCCCCGCGTCCGCCAGCGCCTTGGCCGTGCCCCCGGTGGAGATCAACTCCACCCCTGCCTGGTGCAAGCCGCGGGCGAACTCGACAATGCCGGACTTGTCGCTGACCGACAGCAGGGCGCGGCGGACGGTGATCGGATCGGCCATCGGAACGACGTGTCCTTTCTGCTGCAAGCCGGCGTCGGCATCTGCCGATCCGACGCCACCGCCGCCCCTTCAAGAGCGGGTCGGTGCGATGCAAAGTACCTCAGCGGACCAAACCGGGCCTCAGTTGGCCTTGGGCGACAGCTTGAACACCGCGCCCGCCTCGGTCACCACGTACAGCGGGCCGTCAGCGAAGCCCGGCGCCCGGAACAGCGACTTGCCCGGCAGTTCCACCGTGCGAATCAGGTCGCCCGTGCCAACCTCCAGCACCGTCAGGCCCTTGCCGTCGTCCACCAGCAGTTCCGAGCCCCGCTGCGCCACCGCCACGCCCGTCAGCGTCTTGACCGACCACAGCACCTTGCCCGACGACGCATCGACCGCCGAGAAGCCCGTCTCCGGAATGGTCACAAACAGCCGGCCGTTGTGATACACCGGCTTGTGCCGCATGGGCGACTGCGTCCGGATCCGCCACCGCTGCGCCGCGTTGTTCGACTCAAACGCGTACAGCGACTGATCCAGGCTGGCCACAAACAGCGCATCATCCGAGGCCGCCAGATCACAGTCCACGCCCCCGAAGATCCGCGCCCGGCCCCTGGGCAGAGCCGTGATGCCGTCCAGAATCACCACCTCGCCGTCCTGGCTCACCACGCCCACGTCCCGGTCGCCGATCACCACCGGCGCGTGGCTGATCGGGCCCTGAATGAAGTAGCCCCACGCCTGGAAGCCGTTGCCCGGAGCGTGCGCCACCACCTGGTTGGTCGCCGTGCCGTACACCAGCGCCGGACCCACCGCCGCCGGCCGCGTCGCCACCACCCGCGCAAACGGCTGACGCGTGATCACCGCACCCGACTCGGTATCCACCACGAACAGGTTCGAGTCCGACGAGGCCAGCAGCCGGCTCCCCGACCGCACCGAGCCGAAGAACTGCGTCAGCGGGCTGTCAATCAGCGTGCTCCATCGCACCAGCCCGTTGGCCACATTCAGCCCCGACACCGCGTTGCCCCCGTCCTGCACCACCACCAGATCCCCCAGCACATCCACGTGCCGCACCACCTGCCCGCGCTGCACCGCGGCCACACCCGTCCAGTCCGCCTTGTACCCCAGCCGGCTGAACCACGCCTTCTCCGCTTCAGCCTTGGCCGCCGCCGCCTTGGCCGCCTCGGCCGACACCGCTGCAGGCTTTGTCGGCACCGCCGCCGTCGCCTGCACCGCCCCTTCCCCGGCCGGCTCGCCGCAGCAGCCGCCGCAGCACCCGCTGCAACCACTGCTGGCACACCCGCTCAACCCGGCGACACCCGCAACCATTGCCCCCACCGCCAGGCGGGCCAGCAGAACGCGGACGGAAGACCGAACGGCCGACGCAAGGACAGGCTGAATCACACGACGCTCCTGCTGCCCGGCGACCGCTCGGCCTCGGGCGTGCTGAAGAAAACTCCACGATCAGGCCCCGCTCAAACCGCCGGGCCGGGCCGCCCAACCGCCAGCCGCCCGCCCCCTGGTCGCTCCAGAAGGACCGAACAGCCGCCGTTGGGGCGGAACCATACCCGACCCACCGGCCAAGCGTGCGCCGCCGCCCACCCTTCCCCCCCCACCACTGCCGGCCCCCCCGCCCACTCCCCCTTCCCGGTCCCCGGCCCGGCAACCGGTGGGTATTCTCAGGCCCACCGGAGCAAGCCCCGTGTTCACTGGATTGGTGCAGGCCCAAGGACGCGTCCTCGAAACCCGACCCACCCCAACCGGGGTACGCCTGCTCATCGGCCAGCCCGAGGCCGCCCCCGGCGAACCCTGGGCCCACCTCCCCGCCCGCGGCGATTCCATCAGCGTCTCCGGGTGCTGCCTCACCGTCGCCAACCACCCCGCCCCCGGCGAGCCCTGGGCCTTTGACGCCATCCCCGAAACCCTCGCCAAGACCACCATCGGCCGACTGGCCGCCGGCGACCCCGTCAACCTCGAGCACGCCGTCACCGCCTCCACCCTCATGGGCGGCCACTTCGTCCAGGGCCATGTCGATGGCGTCGGCACCGTCCAGCGCATCAACACCACCGACGGCTGGCGTGTCCGCATCCTCCCCCCGCCCGATCTGGCCCTCTACCTCGCCCCCAAGGGCTCCGTCACCGTGCAGGGCGTCTCGCTCACCCTCGCCGCCGTCAGCGAGCCAGCCACCGCCAACACCGCCCCCACCGAGCAGCCCTGGTTCGAAGTCGCCCTCATCCCCGTCACCCTCGCCAAGACCACCCTGGGCGCCCTCCGCCCCGGCGACGGCGTCAACATCGAAGCCGACATGCTCGCCAAGACGCTCGTCCGCGCCCTAGCCGTGTACGGCCCCCGCCTGCTCGGCGGCCCAACCCCCGTTGCCACCCCCCTCACGCCCGGAGCCCCCGCGTGGTGATCCTCGGCGTCGACCCCGGGCTGCGCTTCACCGGCTACGGCGCCCTCAAACTCAGCGGCCCGCCCGGCCCCGGCGTCTCCGTCTCCATCGTCGAAGCCGGCGTCTTCAAACTCCCCCCCAAGGCCAGCATCTCCGACCGCCTGGTCGAACTCGCCACCGACTTCGGCGAACTGCTGGGCCGCGTGCAGCCCCAGGCCGTCGCCGTCGAGATGCTCTACGCCCACTACAAGCACCCCGTCACCGCCATCATCATGGGCCACGCCCGGGGCGTGCTGCTGCACACCATCCGCAAGCACAACCTTCGCCTCGTCGAACTCCGCCCCACCGAGGTCAAGAAGAGCGTCACCGGTCACGGTCACGCAGCCAAGCCCCAGATCCAGGCCGCCGTACAGGCCGAGTTCCGCCTCGCCCAGCCCCCCGAACCCCCCGACATCGCCGACGCCCTGGCCATCGCCCTGTGCGCTTCCCGACGCGCCGCCTGGGCCGAGGACATGCCCCCCGAACTCCCCGACGACGACCACGACACCGACTGACGCACCCGCCGTACGCTCTGCAGTCATGACCAACCGCCGCCAGGAACTCGACCCCACCCTCAAGGCCGAAACCCCCGCCCTCACCGACGCCCCGCCCGAGCAGCGGGCCCAGAAGCGCGTCGATGACCCCGACATGACCGCCCGCCTGGCCCAGCTCGTCCGCGACGTCGGCGGCGATCCCGCCACCTTCAGCGGCGAACTCGTCCAGGACCTCCTCGCCTCCGCCCTCAAGCTCATCCCCGACGGCCGCAACACCGGCGAGCTCAAGCTCATCACCGCCGCCGTCAAGGAACTCCGCTACGCCTTCCGCGTCTTCGGCCAATACCCCGAGCCCCACAAGATCACCATCTTCGGCTCCGCCCGCACCCCGACCGACCACCCCGACTTCGCCGCCACCGTCGAGTTTTCCCGCCTGATGGCCCAGAAGGGCTGGATGGTCATCACCGGCGCCGGCGGCGGCATCATGGAGGCCGGCCACATCGGCCCCGGCCGCGACAAGAGCTTCGGCGTCGCCATCCGCCTCCCCTTCGAACAGAGTACCAACCAGGTCATCGCCGGCGACAGCAAGCTCATCCACTTCCGCTACTTCTTCACCCGCAAGCTCATGTTCATCAGCCAGAGCGAGGCCGTCGCCCTCTTCCCCGGCGGCTTCGGCACCATGGACGAAGGCTTCGAGCTGCTCACCCTCGTCCAGACCGGCAAGGCCTCCATGGTCCCCATCGTCCTCTGCGAGGGCAAAGACCAGACCTACTGGGAGGAGTTCGACCACTTCGTCCGCAAGGGCCTGCTGGATCGCAAGCTCATCAGCCCCGAAGACACCAGCCTCTACAAGATCTGCAAGACCAGCGAAGAGGCCGTCCAGCACATCCTGGACTTCTACCGCATCTACCACTCCTCGCGATACGTCAAGGACGACCTGATCATCCGCCTCAACAAGCCCATCAGCCAGAAGGACGTCGACCGCCTCTCCGAACGCTTCGCCTCCCTCATCCGCGACGGCGGCAAGATGACCCTCCGCGGCCCCTACGACGTTGAGGACGACCACCTCAACCTCCCACGCCTCTGCTTCACGCACAACCGCCGCCACTACGGCACCGTCCGCCAGTTGCTTGACGCCATCAACGCCTGCGACCCGGCGTAAGCCCCCGCCCGCCACGCACTCCGCATTTCACCCCCGCTTGCGCAGCACGCACGAGTGCGGCGCTTTCACCGCGCCCCCCGGACCGCAGAACTTCCGCTCGTAGTTCGTCCCCAACACCTCCCCGTCATCCACCCACGCCGGCGGCACAAACTCGTGCTCGCTGAACGCCGGCCCCCCGCCCACCGCCGCCCGAATCCCCGCCGGCACCGGGTCGCTCATCCCCGCCGCCAGACCCGCGGCCAGGCTCGCCGCATCCGCCAGCCATGGCGCAAAGTGCTCGCGGTCCCACGCCCACAGTTCATCGTGGTCGGTCACCACCCGCAACTCCCCGCCCGCCGCCAGCGTCCGCCAGGCCTCGGCCAGAAAGCCGTGCTGCACCACACGGTTCTTGTGGTGCTTGGTCTTCGGCCACGGGTCGGAGTAATACAGGTGAATCACCGCGAACGCGCCGTCGTGCACCCGCCACCGCAAAAAGCTCACCGCGTCCGCGTGCAGCATCCGCACGTTGCTCAGCCCCCGCCGCCGAATCCGGTCCGCGCAATACGCGTAGATCTCACCCTCCCACTCAATCCCCAGGTAGTTCGTCTCCGGATCCGCCGCCGCCTGATTCAAAATGAACGTCCCCTTCCCCGTCCCGATCTCGAGCTCCAGCCTCGCCCCCGGGTTGCGGAACCACGCCCCCAGGTCCAGCCGCCCCGCCGTGGGCCTGGCCAACAGGTCATCCGGCAACGGCGGAAGTTCCGCCGCCGCAATCCCCACCACCCCGGGCGCCGCATCCAATGTTCGACCTCGGGAAAGATCCGCCATGCCCCCAGCGTAACCCCCGCCGCCCGCCCCCGTCGCCACCATTCTCGGACGCTCCCCCGATCCGCCCGCACCCGCCGCCTGGCTTTCCTCACCCCACCATGAACCCCGCCCCGCGCCCCGTGCGTATCCCCATCCGAGAACCCATCATCGGGGCTCAGGTCGGCTCGCAAACAGCCGATCCCTGAGCCAGTGTGCAGGGAGAGCCCCTCTCCCCCGCCCCGCCGCACCGGCCCCGCCCGGGGCACCGCGACCGGGCTTCGGATCTTGAGGGGCGATGCGGACGCACGGAGGCGTCGTCGCTGACCAGCCTCCGCGCGTGCATCCACGCCGGGCGTCGCCCAATCGCGACGCGTTCGCCGGAACTGACCGCTCCGGGCCACATGCCCGGGAACGCTGCCTCTGCCGTCGTCCGGCCGACCATCCGTTCCCGGTGTCGCCCAATCCCCGCGGCAGGAAGGCGTCCCATGAACGATCCCGCATCCGTGCGTCTGCAGACCGGCGTCCCCGCCAGCGGCAACGCCGAACCCGGGCTGGTCCGCGACCCTGCCGCGCCCTCCCCCGGCACCGCCGCCGCCGATCTCGCCTCGCTGATCGACAGCCGGGTCGATCGCCGAGGCTTTCAGGAAGCCCACTGGGAAGGCTCGTTTTTCGACTACCTCGACATCGTCATGCGCGAGCCGGCGGTAGTCCGCAACGCCTACCAGCGCCTTTACGACGCCGTCATGACCCAGGGAAGCGAGAAGTACCGCCTCTTCAAGCAGGACATGGTCCGCTACCGCTTCTTCTCCGACCCCTTCGACCACGGCGCCGACGCCATCTTCGGGCTCGATAGCGCCCTGATGCAGATGGTCGACTTCCTCCGCTCCGCCGCCGAGGGCTACGGCACCGACAAGCGCATCCTCCTTCTCCACGGCCCCGTCGGCTCCAGCAAGAGCACCATCGCCCGCCTGCTCAAAAAGGGGCTCGAGCACTACAGCCGCACCGAGGCCGGCGCCCTCTACAGCTTCACCTGGCTGCTCGATGACCAGTGCGGCCCGGGTGCCATGGACCACGCCTTCCCCTGCCCCATGCACGAAGAGCCCCTCCTGCTGGTCCCGCGCGAGGCCCGCGTCGAACTGATGACCCGCCTCAACGAGCGGTACGCCGCCGCCGGCGGCACCGGCAAACTCAAGCTCGTCGGCGAGCTCGACCCCTTCTGCCGCAAGGTCCACGCCGAACTCATGCGCCACTACGGCGGCGACTGGCGCAAGGTCATGCAGCACGTCCGCGTCCGCCGCGTCCTGCTCTCTGAACGCGACCGCGTCGGCATCGGCACCTTCCAGCCCAAGGACGAAAAGAACCAGGACTCCACCGAACTCACCGGCGACATCAACTACCGCAAGATCGCCCAGTTCGGCTCTGATTCCGACCCCCGCGCCTTCAACTTCGACGGCGAACTGAACATCGCCAACCGGGGCGTCTGCGAGTTCATCGAGGTCCTCAAGCTCGACGTCGCCTTCCTCTACGACCTGCTCGGCGCCAGCCAGGAACACCTGATCAAGCCCAAAAAATTCGCCCAGACCCACATCGACGAGGTCATCATCGGGCACACCAACGAGCCCGAGTACCGCCGCCTCCAGAACAACGAGATGATGGAGGCCTTCCGCGACCGCACCATCAAGATCGACGTCCCCTACAACATCCGCCTGGACGACGAGATCCGCATCTACCAGAAGGACTTCGGCCCCTCCCGCGTCCGAGGCGTCCACGTCGCCCCCCACACGCTGGAGGTCGCCGCCATGTGGGCCGTCCTCACCCGCCTCAGCGAGCCCAAGAAGGCCGGACTCACCCTGCTCCAGAAGCTCAAGCTCTACAACGGCCGCGCCATCTCAGGCTTCACCGAAGAGTCCGTCAAGGAACTCCGCGAGGAGGCCGAGCGTGAGGGCATGGACGGCATCAGCCCACGCTACGTGCAGGACAAGATCTCCAACGCCATGGTCAGCCGCCAGGCGATTGAGGACCGCACCGTCAACCCCTTCATGGTCTTGAACGAGCTCGAGTCCGGCCTCTCCCACCACTCCCTGATCAGCGACGAGGACACCCGCAAGCACTACCGCTCCCTCCTCGCCGTCGTCAAAGAGGAGTACGAGGACATCATCAAGGGCGAGGTCCAGCGCGCCATCTCCGCCGATGAGGACGCCATCCGCCGCCTCTGCGGCAACTACATCGAAAGCGTCCGCGCCTACACCCAGAAGGAGAAGGTCAAGAACAAGTACACCGGCCGCGACGAGGAGCCCGACGAGCGGCTCATGCGCTCCATCGAGGAGAAGATCGACATCCCCGAGGCCCGCAAGGACGACTTCCGCCAGGAGATCATGAACTACATCGGCGCCCTGGCGCTCGACGGCAAGAAGTTCGAGTACCACACCAACGCCCGCCTCTACCGCGCCCTGGAACTCAAACTCTTCGAGGACTCCCGCGACACCATCAAGCTCAAGAACCTCGTCTCCAGCGTTGTGGACGACGAAACCCAGGCCAAGATCGACGTCGTCAAGCAGCGCCTCATCAAGCAGTTCGGCTACAACGAAACCTCCGCCGCCGACGTCCTCAACTACGTCGCCAGCATCTTCGCCCGCGGGGACAGCAAGACCAAATAACCACTCACGCCCCACACGCCCCCACACGCCCCCGCACAACCCGCTTCCCCCGCTGCCCTGCCCCGCCCGCTGTCCATCCGGCTACGCCCCAACCGGCTAAACTCCGCCTCCAACATGGACTCCACCCGAACTTCCACCCCGACCACCACCACGACGACGACCACCTCCGTGGTTCGCGGGTAGCCGGCACCCGCAGGGTTCACCCCCCCTCGCCCCTCCGCCCCTTCAGCAGCCCGGCAACCCTCGCCGGGCTGCTTTCATTCCCGCCCGCCCCCCTCCCGCCCCGATACACCCCCGCTCACCACCCCTCCCGTTTTCCCCGCAGCACCCGACTCACGAGCCACCCATGCCCACCATCACCCTCCCCGACGGCAAGCAGCTCCCCTTCGATGGCCCCGTCTCCGGCCGCGCCGTCGCCGAGAAAATCGGCGCCCGCCTCGCCAAAGACGCCCTGGGCGTCAAGGTCAACGACCAGCTCTCCGACCTGAACACCGTCATCGACCACGACGCCAAGCTCTCCATCGTCACCTACAAGAGCCGCGACGGCGCCGTCAGCGCCGATGCCCTCTACCTCCTCCGCCACTCCGCCGCCCACATCATGGCCGAGGCCATCCAGCGCATCGTCCCCGCCGCCCAGCTCGTCTACGGCCCCCCGCTCGAAGACAAGTTCTACTACGACATCCGCTTCCCCGACAACCGCCCTCTCCGCGACAGCGACTTCCCCGCCATCGAGGCCGAGTGCGCCAAGATCATCGCCGAGGACCGCCCCTTCACCCGCTACCAGCAGGACCGCGCCGCCTGCATGGAGCGCCTCAACCGCGAGGGCAACAAGTACAAGGTCGACAACGCCCAACGGGCCCTCGACGCCGATCCCAACGCCGCCCTCACCTTCTACGCCACCGGCACCCCCGGCCAGAACTTCGAAGACCTCTGCCGCGGCCCCCACGTCCCCTCCACCGGCCGCGTCGGCGTCATCAAGGTCCTCTCCCTCGCCTCCTCCTTCTGGCACGGTGACGAAAACTCCGACCGCCTCACCCGCGTCTACGGCGTCGCCTTCGCCTCCCAGGCCGAGCTCGACTCCTACCTCAAGCAGCGCGAAGAAGCCGCCGCCCGCGACCACCGCGTCATCGGCGCCAAACTCCGCCTGTTCCACATTGACGAAACCGTCGGCCAGGGCCTCATCCTCTGGACCCCCGCCGGCTCCGTCGTCCGCAAGGAACTCCAGACCTTCATCGCCGCCGAACTGAAAAAGCAGGGCTACACCGAAGTCTTCACCCCCCACATCGGCCGCCTGGAGCTCTACAAGACCTCCGGCCACTTCCCCTATTACAAAGAAAGCCAGTTCGCCCCCATCATCGAGCGCGAAGCCCTCGAGCAACTCTCCGCGTCCGGCTGCTCCTGCGCCGAAATGTTCAACCGCGTCGAGGCCGTCTCCGCCAAGCTCGCCGAGGGCATCAACGCCCGCACCGGCAAGCAGACCATCGAGCCCTCCCGCATCAAGCCCGATGACCAGCTCATCCCCGGCTTCATGCTCAAGCCGATGAACTGCCCCCACCACGCCAAGATCTTCGACTCCGCCCCCCACTCCTATCGCGACATGCCCGTCCGCCTCGCCGAGTTCGGCACCGTCTACCGCTGGGAGCAGTCCGGCGAACTCAACGGCATGACCCGCGTCCGCGGCTTCACCCAGGACGACGCCCACCTCTTCTGCACCGAGGACCAGGTCCCCGCTGAGATCCAGGGCTGCCTCTCCCTGGTCAAGGTCATCTTCGCCACCCTGGGCATGAAGGACTACCGCGTCCGCGTCGGCCTCCGCAACCCCGACTCCAACAAGTACACCGGCACCGCCGAGTCCTGGGACAAGGCCGAGCAAGCCTGCCGCGACGCCGCCCGCTCCCTGGGCGTCCCCTTCTCCGAAGAGCCCGGCGAGGCCGCCTTCTACGGCCCCAAGATCGACTTCGTCGTCAAGGACGTCATCGGCCGCGAGTGGCAGCTCGGCACCGTTCAGGTCGATTACAACATGGCCGTCCGCTTCGACCTCACCTACGTCGGACCCGACAACAAGCCCCACCGCCCCGTGGTCATCCACCGCGCCCCGTTCGGCTCCATGGAACGCTTCTGCGGCGTCCTCATCGAACACTTCGCCGGCGCCTTCCCCACCTGGCTCAGCCCCGAGCAGGTCCGCGTCCTGCCCATCTCCGAAAAGACCAACGACTACGCCGAGAAGGTCCGCTCCGCCCTCGCCGCCGCCGGCGTCCGCGTCACCTGCGACACCGGCAACGACCGCATCCAGGGCAAGATCAAGGCCGCCACCGACTTCAAGATCCCCTACCTCCTCATCGTCGGCCCCCGCGATGCCGAGCAGAACAACGTCTCCGTCCGCATCCGCGGCACCGAAAAAGACGCCGGCGCCATGCCCTTGGACGCCTTCGTCTCCCGCATCGCCCAAGAGATCGCCGACCGCCGGGCCGAACTCACCGTCAAGCCCTGACCCGGTTGGCGGGCCGCCCACCCTCTCACCCAGATCCAAACACAAACCTATCAATCCACCCCGGCGGCCCCTCCCCAGCCCCACAATCGCAGATTTTTGAGTTTCCGCGAACCCCGGATGCCACTTTGCCGAATAAGTTAGTAAGCACTTACTAACACCGAGTGCGATGCACCCATTCGGAGGTTCCCCGTGCCCGACATCGCCGCCCAAGCCGCCCCCGCACTCACCCTCGCCCTCGCCGCCCTCACCCTGCTCGGCCAAGTCGCCCTCTGCCTGCTCATCGCCGACGCCCTCTCCGGCCTGCTCCACTGGATCGAAGACTCCTACTTCTCACCCAACACGCCCCTCATCGACCGCCACGTCATCGCCCCCAACATCGAGCACCACCTCGATCCCCGCGCCTTCCTGCGCAACTCCTGGTGGGACAGCACCTGGATCTCCCTGCTCATCGCCGCCGTCCTCGGTCTGGCCATCTGGGCCTCGGGCCTCTGGCATTGGACCGTCGCCCTCACCCTGCTCATCGCCGCTCACGCCGCCACCGTCCACAAGTGGGCCCACCGCTCCCGCTCCGAGAACGGCCCGCTCATCGTCGCCCTCCAGCGCCTCCACATCATCCAGTCCCCAGCCCATCACGCCGCCCACCACCGCCCCGCCCGCGACCGCCGCTACTGCGTCATCACCCCGTGGGTGAACCCCATCGTCGACCGCCTCCACCTTTGGCACGGGCTTGAACTGGCCATCCAGTTCCTCTTCCGCGTCGCCCCCCGCCCCGAGCCCGACGAGGCCTCCTGGCCCGCCACCAAGGCCGCCGTCAAACACACCGCCACCACCGCCGCCCACTCCGCCGTCGCCGCCGCATCGGCCGCGTCCGCTGCCGCCGGCGCTGCAGCCTCCGCCGCTTCCACCCGTCTCTCCGCCGCCGCCTCCAACGTCGCCGATCACCTCCACACCTCCGCCGCCAAACTCACCGCCAAGCCCCGCCGCGCCTGACGCCACCGAAGCCCGCCCACACGCCATCCACCGCACTGCACCACGCGCACACCATCATGCCACTCCTCCAACGCTCGCCACGCACTTTCCCGCTCCGCCGCTGCTCCCCGAAGCGCACAACCGCCGATGCACACACGCATGCTGCGGTGGGTTGAACTCCTCTCCTGGCCGGCCCTCTCCCTCGCCGGGCTCTTCGCCCTCGTGCTCCTCTGGCGCGCCTGCCGCCGCCCGCGCGGTTGCCCCGGCCCCGCGCCCCGCCGCTTCTTCGCCGCACTCGCCTGGTCGCCCCTCTGCCTGCTCCCCTGGCGAACCTGCGGCTACGAACTCCGGGGCCTCCCCACCACCGGCCCCACCGCCGGAATCTGCCCTGAATGCGGCACCCGCCACGGCCTGCTGCACACTCCCCGGCTGGCCCCCGCGCGTTTCCTCGCCCCCCTCCTCTGGGCCGCCCTCTTCGCCGCCGCTGGCTGGTCCGCCTGGAACATCCGCTGGCTCCGGCACGGCGGCTGGATGCAGCCCCTCCCCACCGGCGTGCTCATCTCCATCGCCCACGCCACCTCCGGCCCCACCGCCGAAGCCGCCATCGAAGAACTCCTCCGCCGCAACCACCGCTGGCTCCCCGGCCCCGTCACACAGGCCCACACCGTCAGCTTCCTCATCCGCCGCCTCGGCGACGACGACATCCGCTACTCCGCCCTCGACGCCCGCTGGACGCTCAACGACTTGCGGGGCGGCATGGTCACCGAGCAACTCTCCGCCGCCCTCACCTCGCCCGACCGCCAACGCCGCGACCTGGCCGCCTCCGCACTCATCGTCCGCGCCATGCCCGGATCCGGCGCCCCCGAGGCCGACGGCCCCCTCTCACCCCGCCTCATCCACGTCTTCCTTGAATCCCAACGCCTCGACGCCCCTGAAGTCGTCTACGCCGGGCAACTGCAGCGCTGGTCCGGCATCTCCTCCACCGCCTCCCACCTCGCCCCA
>Ga0315900_10004662_pt1 | contig 19209 bp, 20 predicted proteins | sample LakEriMetagenome_FD_203521 | JGI IMG/M metagenome (GOLD analysis project Ga0315900, IMG submission 203521) | Freshwater fungal communities from buoy surface, Lake Erie, Ohio, United States - Buoy 12 MA114 | ecosystem: Environmental > Aquatic > Freshwater > Lake > Lake biofilm | place: USA: Lake...
GATGATGGTTGTGAGGTAGGCAGAGAGACGGTGGCGGCTATGGACATTCTTGCGCCCGGCATAGGTGAGATTGTGGGAGGCAGCCAGCGGGAGGAGCGATTGGAGATGCTCGAAGAGCGCATGCGAGCGATGCACATACCTGTTGAAGAGATGAGTTGGTATTTAGATACCCGCCGTTTTGGAACGGTGCCGCATGCCGGCTTCGGACTTGGCTTTGAGCGGATGGTACAGTTTGTAACGGGCATGACGAATATCCGCGATGTGATACCTTTTGCGCGTACGCCGAGAAATTGTGAGTTTTAAAATGGGAATCAATTGGTAAGGATATTGAGCTGGCATGCTGTCTGCGGCTCAACATATAGATTTTGTTGAATACGAAAAAGGGCGTAATTTCAACAAAATCTTCTACATGAAAAACCCGTTTACTGCTACGGCATTTGCCGGCAGCTATCTTCAAAAACTTGTTGAGTCGCTACTTTTGATGTTGGCCGTTTTTTTACTGCTCAACTTTTTCTTTATTACTGTTTCTAATATCAGCTGGTTAAGGCCCTTGCTGATGCCTATTTGGTACGCCGTAATTTCGGGCCTCGGTGGTACCATTACATTTTCTGTTTTGTTATTGGTAGGGAGTCCTTTGCTGGCGTTTTATTGGCATCGTCGTGTGGAGGGAGGCAAGTTGAGTTTAGTGCGTTCACATGCGGTAGTGCGTGGAATCATTCGCTGGGGTCTCGCCTTTGGGGCGATATTTTTATCGCTCATGCTTTTTGTTTTTCCCCTGATTTCTACCACCAAGTTATTGTTGATGGATGATATGCCTGCGGCAGTGGTGAGTGGCAAAAGTTTCTTGGAGTATGTGTTGTTGCGTAGTTTGGCCTTGCGCTGGTTTTTATCCGGTAGTTTGCTGTTGGGTGGACTTTTGCTTTTCTTCAGAAAAACAACGTTGGCCGGATTGTTACTGGTAACGAGTGCTTCATTGGTGTTTTTGTTGTTGTGGTTGACCATGGGTGAAATTTCTCCCTTTAATACCGGTTATGTAATTGCGGGGTCTGTACTGCTCGTACCTATCTATTTGTTGACATTACAATGGACGGACCTGCGCAGAAGGTGGAGCGAGGGAAGAGTAGAGTTAGTGCCTCCGGTGGCAAGGATGTCTTTTCGTTGGGGAGCGCTGATGTTGGTGCTTGTCGGAATTGGCTTCACATTTAAAGGTTCTGTAAAGCACGCGCTTGTTTCTTCACCGCTGCAGGGTAAGTGGCGCGTTATGAAACTAGAGCGCAATGGTGCTCCTGTTCCGGCGGACGCCTGGCTAACAGATGCAGAGGCATGGTCAACAGTTTATATAGAATCTGATAGGGACGTAACTTTTTGTACGAACCCGTATGTTTTTGACCAGCGGGCAAGTTTTTATTCAAGCTATGTGCTCGATTCTAAGAGTGGACAATTAAGTATTTCTCATTTGCGAGATCATGGAGGGCCTATTCGTTTTCAGGTGGAGGGCATTGGAACCAATGAGCTTTCCTGGAAGGGCCGTGTAGGTAAGGAAGAGGTAAAGATGGTCTTGGCGCGTGTAATGTAAAATTGGAGAGAGGGAAGAGGGTACGCCCAAAAATTCCAAAAAAACGGTGGATAAACTCTGAATAAACGGGGTAAGTCCTTATATTTGCGTCCGCTTTCGGCGGACTTGCGTCCAAGATAGTTTCTTCATCGCATGTAAAAGAATGGTGCGGTAGCTCAGTCGGTAGAGCAAAGGACTGAAAATCCTTGTGTCGCCGGTTCGATCCCGGCCCACACCACAAAACCCCCGACACAGCAGTTGGGGGTTTTAGATTTTGATAGGGGGTTGATTGTAAAAACATTGACGCCGGTTCCCCCGACTGGTCGGGGCGGCCCACACCACATTGACGCCGGCTCCCCCGACTCGTCGGGGCCGGCCCACACCACAAAACCCCCGACATAGCAGTTGGGGGTTTTAGATTTTGATAGGGGGTTGATTGTAAAAACATTTGACGCCGGTTCCCCCGACTGGTCGGGACCGGCCCACACCACTTAATAGCCCCGATTAATTCGGGGCTATGTTTTTATATGCATTTTGTATATGTGATATATAGTCCATCAGCAGACAGCTATTATATAGGCGAGACTGTTAATGTTGAAGAACGCCTTATTCAGCATCGTCAACATACTTATGCGGGATCGTATACCAAAATTGCAAATGACTGGGAAGTTGCTTTTTTGCTTAGATGTAAGGATAGGGCATCGGCATTAAAAGCGGAGAAACATTTGAAGAAAGCTAAATCAAAGGTGTATTTGAAGCGCTTACAACAGGATCAGAGTGCATTGGAGAAGCTGAAAGAAATTTTGAGAGCAACGCATTCAATCGATGTTGATTGACGCCGGTTCCCCCGACTAGTCGGGGCCGGCCCACACCACAAAACTCCTGACATAGCTGTTGGGGGTTTTAGATTTTGATAGGGGGTTGATTGTAAAAACATTTGAGTGGCGGCCGGCCCACACCACAAAACCCCCGACATAGTAGTTGGGGGTTTTAGATTTTGATAGGGGGTTGATTGTAAAAACATTTGAGTGGCGGCCGGCCCACACCACTTAATAGCCCCGATTAATTCGGGGCTTTGTTTTTTTATGCATTTTGTATATGTGATATATAGTCCATCAGCAGACAGCTATTATATAGGCGAGACTGTTAATGTTGAAGAACGCCTTATTCAGCATCGTCAACATACTTATGCGGGATCGTATACTAAAATTGCAAATGACTGGGAAGTTGCTTTTTTGCTTAGATGTAAGGATAGGGCATCGGCATTAAAAGCGGAGAAACATTTGAAGAAAGCTAAATCAAAGGTGTATTTGAAGCGCTTACAACAGGATCAGAGTGCATTGGAGAAGTTGAAAGAAATTTTGAGAGCAACGTATTCAATCGATGTTGATTGACGCCGGCTCCCCCGACTGGTCGGGGCCGGCCCACACCACAAAACCCCCGACATAGCTGTTGGGGGTTTTAGATTTTGATAGGGGGTTGATTGTAAAAACATTTGAGTATCGGCCGGCCCACACCACTTAATAGCCCCGATTAATTCGGGGCTATGTTTTTATATGCATTTTGTATATGTGATATATAGTCCATCAGCAGACAGCTATTATATAGGCGAGACTGTTAATGTTGAAGAACGGCTTATACAGCATTGTCAACAGACTTATGCGGGATCGTATACTAAAATTGCAGATGACTGGGAAGTTGCTTTTTTGCTTAGATGTAAGGGGTCAAGGATAAGCATTAAACGTAGAAGCGCAGTTGAAAGGGGATAAGTCAAAAATTATTTGTAAGTGGCTACTTTACTTGTAAACTAGAGCAATATTTAAAAGACATTTTGATCGTGAATTTCTAGATGCAGGAGTTTTTGGCGCTGACCCTAAGGAAATCGGCTTTTTATGCTATTTTCAGACGGTGAAAAAAGCAATTGGGGGAGAGCGTATCGAAGCCACTACATTTGGTAATATACATAAGGGCAAACATTCCTATACTCTCACTATACATAGTTAATTTATCAGATCATGCGAATTGTTTTTTTGCTTTTGTTCTCCTTTTCATTGTTTTGCTCTTCTTGTAGTCGCAGGAGCCTCAGAGAAGGGGAGGCTTATTTGAAAGTATCAGGTGGAGAAATTTGGTATAAAGTAGTGGGCAGCGGTACCCAAACACCTATTGTTATGCTGCATGGTGGACCAGGGTTTCCAAGCTACTATTTAGCCCCTTTGTTTGAATTAGCTGATGATAGACAAATTATCGTTTACGATCAATTGAGTTCCGGGAGATCGACTAACTCTACAGATACATCATTGATGAACATGGAGTCGCAACTGAGAGATTTAAAGGCGCTTTTGAGTGAGCTGAAAATAACCGATTTTTATTTATACGGTCATTCGTATGGTACCATGTTAGCAGTTGATTACTATTTTAAAAACGAAAACTTGCCTAAGGCATTGATTTTGGCCAGTCCTTGTATGAGTACAAAAGCCTGGGAGCTTGATGCCGATACATTAATTAATTCTATGGAAATAGCCTACAGCAGGCCACTAAAGAATTTTAAAGCCGGAAATTACAATGATACAGGTAATTACAGCAATGCTATTGCCGCTTACTATAGCAAGTTCTATAATAGAAAAACGAATAGTTATCTTGATTCTTCAATGGCACGAAACGGCCAAAAACTTTATTGGCACATGTGGGGCAAGGAAGATTTTTTAGTAACAGGGAACGTAAAAAATTACAATCGGATAAAAGATCTGCAAAAAATCAATGTGCCGGTTTTGTTTACCGCGGGTGAATTTGATGCGGCAAGACCTAGTACAGTTAGGTATTATCAAAGCCTTACTCCCAAAGCAACATTTACCTTGATTGAGAATGCCGGACACTCCACCATGAATGATAACACCCCTGCGGACATAGCTGCCATAAGAAATTTTTTAAAGTCAATTGAAGAGTAATACGGATGAAGTAATCCACACCTCAAAACCCCCGACATAGTTGTTGGGGGTTTTAGATTTTGAAAGGGGGGGTAGTTTTAAAAAAGAATGTCCATCCGCATTTCAAGACTTGCTCCACAAAAAAAGGGATAGTTCAGACAACTAAATTCACGCGCTATACCAAGTCCCCTTCCCGACCCCGTTCTTTCGGAGCCGACTTGTCTCAACCAGTGTTTCTAAATGCTTCTTGATTGTGTTCCGATTGGCATTTGTTATGGTGACGATATCTCTGATTGTTACCATTCCTCTCGACTTCACCAACTGCAGAATGTCTAAAGAAAGTTTAGGAAGCCCCATAAGCAAAAGATTCTCTTGCTCGACTTTCGCTTCCAGTCTTTTTTTCTGGTGCCGCAATGCGCGAAGGAAAAACAAGACCCATGGTTGCCAATCAGGGGTTTCATTTTTCAATGTTCCCTGAGTTTGGCGTAAGGCTAAATAATAACCCTCTTTACTTTGCTCGACTACCGCTTCAAGAGAGCTGTATGGCACATAATGATAGCCTTCTCTTAGAAGAAGGAATGTCGTCAGTACGCGCGATAATCTACCGTTACCATCCTGAAAAGGATGTATCGCCAAAAATTCGACAACAACTATTGCTGTGATAAGCAGCGGGTGAAGTTTCTTATCTGCATATGCCTGCCCCGCCCATTCAACAAGATTGTGCATGCGTATGGGGGTTTCAAATGGGCTTGCTGTTTCGAAAACAACACCAAGACTTTTACCCTGGGCATCGAAAGCCTCTACATGGTTAGGCGACTTCTTATAATTGCCCCTATGCCAATAATCTTTTTCAGTGTGTTGCAGAAGGACGGAGTGGAGTTGCCGGATATAGTTTTCCGAAAGGGGAATATCGGCATAGCTCTGGAAGATTAAATTCATCACAGAGGAGTATCCGGCGACCTCCTGTTCATCCCGCGTCTCGAACTTTTGTATCTCAAGGTTGGAGAGCAAAATCTCGACTTCTTTGTCGCTCAACTTGCTACCCTCAATACGGGTAGAGGAGCCAATGCTCTCAATCGTGGCGATTTTTTTAAGCGAGGAAAGCTGTTCAGGGGCTAATTGCCCCAATGCTCGCCATGCCCCTTTGAACTCATCTATTTCAGAGATCAGGGAAAGTATTTCCGGCGTAATTCTTAGGCTTTCTATATTCATTACCCAAATTGTTACCCAAAAATACCCAAAAAATCAAGAAATACCCATATTTATACCCATAAATATCCAAAAAGGCCTATTTCTTTAAATTCTCTTTTAGAAAGGTCTCCAAGGCATCAGAAAACCCTGAGTTCGGGGAAAATAGAATCCTCTTTGCACTCTTTAAGAAACGCGTATTCGTGTTTTTAATAAAGCCTGATACGTTTTTTGAAAAGCCAAGCCTGTTGAAAGCTATGTAAACAATCCGACAATTGCACTTATTACTTGAACTTAGATATCAAAATAATCGATTTATGAGAATAAAATTTCAGAAGGCTCCCCTTACAGAAGAAAGATGCGGCTATGCTGCGATGATTGAGCCTGTAACAATCAGTAAATTAAGTCTTAACTACTTCAATTAATGATTTATTAATGGTATGCCTCTCGTCTAGCCCTGTTTTGTAAATACTTTTTATGTGCCGTACTTGTATGCAATTTTAATGAGTTTGATTGTAGGCTTGAATAAAAATTAAAAGGCGGGTTCAACAAACGATTTTATAAAATCAAGCTGATTTTTTTCAGGATCTTTGATTGTAACTTTAATTGTTCGCTTTGATAATGAAATCATATGCTTTTCCAATTCGTCTAGCTTATCATTTTTTCTTATTTTCTGAACACCCTCTTCTATGTTATTATTTGGCAGAAAATTAAATTCTACTTTTTGGATTGAATTGCTCAAAATTTCTTTTAGTGCGTCTGATTTTATATTTGTTTCAAATATATATTTTCCGATAACCATTACATAAAATAGCTTGTCATTATTCTCAGGCAAGGCGCGTATGGTATTCGCAAACCTGTAGGATTGCTTTTCGGTATGTATGGTAAAATAATCATTGGGGGTTGTTTGATACCGATAACAATAATTGGGTACAACAAACCTGAGGTTAAACAACTGAGCACTATCCAGATATTTAGCGATCAGCTTGGCCTTATTGGCTTCTTCAAAACTTGGGGTTACTTTATGAAAGCTAATTGTAAACTGCTTGTACAAACCAGTGTCTGTTTTGGAGACTTTTCCAAAAGCAAGGTTGCACAGAAAAACAGCACATTTTATAAGAACACAGGCTTTCATGATCTCGGCTTTATAAGATTGATTCGATAAAACTCACTGTTTTTGAAGAATACACTTTTACATATCACAAACACAATCTATCCAACGTATCAGCTCCTTCTTCGTCCTCAGTTGCTAATTCAAAATCCTGCCAAGAAATTTTGTACATCCCTGAGTTGTGCCAGATTGGTTTCTTTAATGGTAACTTTTATCTTTTTCTTTGCTAATGCGATTATGTGCTTATCCAGCCTATCGAGTTTCTGCCCTTTATTGATCTTTTCAACGCCATCTTTTACTTGACTATTCGGCATAAAGAAAAATTCAACTTTTTTTATTTGATCGTTTACAATTTCTTTTAAAATAGCCCTATTGATGTCTGTTTCAAATACATACAACCCAGATACAATAACATGGAATATTTGATCATTGTTGATCGGAGGCGAATTAACCTGATTGGTAAATTGATATGATTTCTTTTTGGTTCGAATGATAAAATAGTCATTTAAACTGGTAGAATGCCTGTAGATATACCCCGGAACAATGAATTGAACCCTACATGATTGTGTATTTTCAATAGGCTTAATGATCAATCTTGCCTTATTGGAATCTTCAAAAATTGGCCGAGTTTTTGCAAATCCCAGCTCAATCTCTTTACCAGGCAGGGTGTCTACGCTTAATTCACGCCCAAATAGCGCGCGACAACTTAAAAAGAATATGAGTAAAAAAACAGGCTGTTTCATAGTACACATTTAGAAAGTTTATACAAACTAATTATAAATCATTGAAGGTGGATAAGTCTTATAAACTGGTTATCGTTATAGTTTTGCTTTTGTCTTATATTCGAATTCTTTGTACCAGTATTTAAGAGACATATCATCGTCCCACTTTAATCCAGACTTTACAACACCGGCTAGCCCCCCGAAGTATAAAGAACCAGGTGTTACAAAACTTCCTTTTATATAAACAGTCTGTCCAGTAACAGATTTCGCTGGCACTTTCTTCCCGACACCCTTGAAAATTGATTTTGCAACGCCTTTTGCTTTTACTTTTAGAGCAAATTTAGAGGCTGGTATTAGCACCTTTGCTCCAACAACAATAATAGCAGTAGCGACAGTTACAGCAGTAATAGCAATTGCTACTCTTGCCACAGCTCTAATTAGTTTACCAAAAAATGTTCTTCTTCTTGACTGATTTACTTCTTCTTGTCCGTTCGTTTCTATTATTCCAGCTGCATTATCGAATATTTCAACATGGCTTGCCAAAACATTAAGCAATTCGACTTGCGGTCGTACTAAAGACTTTGCAGCAAACAAAGCATCACTCAAAGATTCCTTTTCTGAGATACTTAAAGAAGGGTCTTGGTATAAAGCAGTTCGATTAGATTCTATAATACTTTCAATTTGCTCAACTTCATTATTAAAGTTAGACTTTTCCAGATACATACTATTGTTTTCTATTTCTTCCAAGTCGCTTGCAATTTTATCGAACCTCTTTAACATCGGTTGAGTAAAAAGTGTTTCAGCATTTCCTGAAAAAGCATCCGGCATGTTTTCCCAACTCTCATCGTCCAAAGAATTTATTTTGAAATTGTCATTAAAAATATAATTGGGCTCTGATGCTATAAGTGTGTTACAATAATTTTGAAGTTCTTTTTGAATAAAGGCATTGTTTTCAAAATTGAAGTCCAACCGGATTGAATTATTAGCTATTTGTAACAATTTCTTTTGCGCCAGATTTTCATTTTCTAGTCTGCTCTTTAGGTCATTTGTATATTCTTTAGTTATCTCTACCATTTAATTAACGGTATTTTTTAAACTGTAATCATTTTGATGGCTGGTATCAGGCGATGCACTCTTTTGGCAAGATATTAATACCAGAAAAACGGACAGGGAAAACAATGAAAACTTCATTTTTTAAGATTAACGCACTATAGTTTGTAGCTGTTTTAATGTTTATATTCTGTTTCACACCATGAATAAAATTCAGCGGTTTTTTTCTTGCTTATACTGCAAGGCTACATCTTTGTATTTTTTCTCGGCTGTAAAGCTACCCGAAGTAGTGGCGTTTGCTACCAACGTCCTTTTTTCATCCGCGGCCGCAGACTTATGGCTAATGAAGGAGTAAAGCCTTGATTGCGCAATCAATTATGTGCACCATAATTTTAGTAAAGTTACCCCCTCCCCCCCCCGAAAATGAGGGAGGGTTTTTCCTGTATTTTGTCTCTGTAGGATTGAATCATTTTATTTATAAGATAAACAAGTACTTATTGTTCTGTACTAAATCAGCAACTTGTAAATGAGTATCATGAATAATTCGCGTGTTCAGTAAAATATCTAATTATGATTGTAGTAATTATTGTTTTGAGGTTAAAGCTTCAACACATATGCAATAACTTTTCCCGGAAATATTCTCGACAGCCGTATAGACAATCCGACAAAAACGGAAGACGGCGCGATTCCCTAAATTGAATGTACAGGATCCGTTCCATTTGAAACACCATCAAAGGATAGGCCTTTCAGGCGAAGAAGTCCGGCATGTACGGACTGTTTAATGATCAACCTTGTGTTTCGTTGACCGGCCAGATAGATTTTTTCTTTGAGAGATAATTTAGAGTAGTGTGCAGATCCGTGCGAAATATTCAATTTAGAAGCCAAAATTTGAAAGCTTAAATTTTATAGCGTAGGCACATATTGCAACAGTTAACAAATAGTACATTGCTAATTGAAATTTTGAGGGCGTTCCATTCGAAATAAATGTAAACTTTTGTAAAAACTTTGGTCTAAAAATCAGATAAATCAACCGCAAGAAATGAGTTAAACCAGCCAATGATATAAGTGAAATGAAGATAATATCCACTATTTGTTTAAGCATAGTTCTGGTTTTTTAATTTTCCCAATAGCAAAGTGAAAACAAAGACCGGCTTCTTACATCAACATTCCAAATCTAAGTAATCCGGCAACACGACGCCCAACAATACCTATAGATACATTAATTGTATTCTAGTTTGCACGGGCACAAATATGCCGCCTCAGATTTTTTTAGATTCGTTCTTCCTATAAAAATGAAATATAGGTGTTTGCTTTTTACAGAACTCAATCACGGCCTAACCTCGGGAATTAAAGATCAGAATACCCCTTTCATCACATCTACTCCAATAGCATATCCATACACATTCCCATTTGTGCTCTTGTAAATCCTAATCTTATTACAAGCTCTTCCAAGATTTACGGGTGACCAAGTTTTTCCTCCGTCCTTTGTTTCGTAACCTTGATTCATGGTTCCTACAAAACCATGATTTTCATCAATAAAACCCACCCCAAACTCTCGTGCAGCAGCATCTTCCACCAGGTTGATTTCTTGCCAGGTATTTCCGCCATCAGTTGTCTTTGCAACACGCTGTTGTTTTACATTCGGATCTGGGTTATAGGATTGTAGGGTAACATACCCGATTTGCCGGGTTGGGAATGAAGCTTTCCAGGTAGTTTCAAATGGGCGGGTAGATTGATAAACTTTTTTCCACGTCTTTCCGCCATCGGAAGTTTTTAAAATTAATGCATTCGACTCTTCTATTTGTTCATTAGAGGCGGCACACACAATACCATTGTTCTTGTCAAACATTTTGATGTCGAACAACATTTTACAATCCTCGTTCATACTATACGATTTCCATGAAACGCCTGCATCGTGAGAAACCATCATATTCGCCGGACTTCCAACGCGACCGACTGCATAGACATGGATTTTGTAATCGATTGTACCATGATTGATGTATTGTTCCCGAACAACATCAATGGCACAAAGCCCCTTTACATAGGGTCCTGCATACGAAACAGGATTCCAGGTTTTTCCTCCGTCGATTGTTCCATATAGGGGAATGGTGTCTGTTACATTCGGAAAATAATCTGTACCTACTGTTCCTGCAAAACCGGTCAAGCTATCTATAAATGCAATACAACGGAAAAATGTTCCTTTCTTTTCAAGTAGTTTTTCCCAAGACGCACCTCCATCTTTTGTGTGATAAATGCTTCCCAAACCATTGACATACCATCCCTCCTTTTCATTAATAAATGTTATGTCGTCTTGTTTGCCTGGATAACGAGTGGTATTTAATTTGTACCATCCTTTTTGGGGAGAGGTTATTTGCTCTTTTTTAGAAAAAGCATCGCTACTCCCGTTTAATTGTCCGTATGCCTTACTGTAATCTGATGTTACAATAAACAAAAGCAGGAAGCAACATATTGTTGTGATGTCTTTCATTTTAATGAATATTATTTTGAAAGTTGGAGAGACTTGAAAAATCTATTTTTTAATTCCACAGAAGCACCTTCATCTCTTTTTTGATGAACAACATTAACAGCAAAAATGCCATCAATAAAGATATATGCTGTTATCTCTATTTTTTTTCCACTTCTCGTTCCGCTTATGAGAAGATGTAGTACTTGTCTTTCGTTAATTTGTTTTAACTCCGAAGATAAAACCGAAGCATCGCTGCTAACCTGAGCAACAAAACTCCGTTCAAGTTGTTCCCAAAAAGAAGATTCTTGCTGAGCGGCCTCCAGAACTTCCGCTGTCATACCACTGCTTTTTTCAAGATTTATTGCCAGAGCATAAAAATTGGCTGTACTGTCAGCTAATTTAACGGTATGTTGTACGTTTATATCCTGTACATTACGACTTGTGGGTTGCTCGGGAAATACAATAGAAACTTTCTCAGTTAATTGGATTTTTGTCTCCTGTGCCATGACTGCTAACGGACAAAAAATTAATACCAGGCGAAGGATGATTGATTTACTCATAACATGCTATTTGATAACGAAAATAAAATACTCCTTATTTGAAAAAATTTGAATAGTACCATTGGTGCAGATAAAGTATAAATGGTCATTTCCCATTCCATCCGGCCATGCTACCTGCTTTGGCCCGAATTTGTTGGCGAGAAACGAGTTTCTCTCATTACTTACAATGTACGATATCAAAAAGAAGGAACAGGCCTGTTACGTAGAACGCTCAGGCCGAGATGGTTGATTTGGTTTTGCGGGAAAGTCCGGCTGTTCCGATTGAAGTTAAATCTTCCGAAAGCCTTAAGTCGAGGAGCCTTAAAAGGCATTATGATTGGCATAACCCAAATCTTTGTATTAGAACTTCACTCGCCGGATTTAAGCAGCAGGAATGGATGCAAAACATATCCCTCTATTTTCTTCACCAATGGCTTAAAATGAGATATTGAGGCAGGGTTAATATCAGTAGTAAAGACTTAATCTGACCGCCAGGGTCGCTTTTTTGGAAGTAGCAGTTTACCTTGCCTGGATTTGATTAATTTAGTTCCTGTTTCGTCTCTGACGGCTTTTGTTGTAATAAACGTCTTTGGTTACAATCAATTTAAACCCGACTTTCAGACCACGTGCTAAACCAATTTATAGTAGCATATGTTGTATTGATATTTAGTTCTGGCATTAAAATTGTGACCTTTTATTTGACTATTCCTACACCAAAATGCCGATGAGGAAAAAAATACCAATTACAATTGCCATTGTCTTTTTGGGGGGATTATTTTCCTTTCAAACCAGCATGGCTGAAAAGACCAATCTGATTGTTAAGGATGTGAGGCATTATGCCAATGAAATCAAGGAGGTTAAAATTGGCAATCAGATTTGGATGGCACAGAATTTAAATGTATCCCGGTTCCGGAACGGTGATTCAATTCCGCATGTAAAGAGCGCTGAAGATTGGGAAAGAGCAGGAAAGGAACAAAGGCCTGCCTGGTGTTATTACAACAATGAACCTTCTAACGATAGTAGATATGGTAAATTATACAATTGGTATGCGGTAAATGATCCACGCGGACTAGCTCCTGAGGGTTGGCACATTCCCAGCGATTTGGAATGGAAACAGCTGACCGATTATATAGGAGGAAATGTCATGGCAGGAAAAAAACTGAAAAGCACAAAGGGCTGGGCGCTTGGTGGAAACGGGACCAATGAAAGCGGTTTTGGAGGATTGCCCGGGGGGTATCGGTATGACTATGGCTATTTTAATTTTGTAGAATTATTTGCAGTTTGGTGGGCTTCGCCTGCTGAATCTATCAGCTTCGCCTGGCTATATTATCAGCCGCATAATTTTGGAAATGCCTTTCGCTATTTTCCCAATAAGGCTTTCGGGTTCTCGGTGCGTTGTGTGAAAAATTAGCGTTCCCTCACAAGATGATTTTATACCCCAAGGGCTCTGATTGCCATTTTGTTTCTAAAAATGCCGATCAACTAATTGGGACTCAAATATGCTATTCAATATACCAAAGTTTCCGCCATATACTTGAGATTTATTGAGCCAGAAAGCTAACAATTGGCCGCGATATTCAATCGACCATAGGCAAATAGCTCACTCGTCGTGCCCCCCGCCTTGGAAGAGCTTTTATGAACTCGACTTCACCAAATAGAAGGGCAAGTTGGATAAATAAGAGCGAAAAAATTCTCATGGTTTCTCAGCCAACAATCTTATTACATGAGCCATACCTTTATGTAAGGCACCTTCATCCAATTCAATTTCTACTACCGTTAATGACTTAATAGTTAAATCACTAAAATCAGATAGAAGTACTTCTTCAGTAAATAGCATCTCTTTTTGCCTTGGCCCTCCAGAGCAATTACCCAATTGCTTGCTATGAAATCCTTCCAATATCAATTGCCCACCAGGCATTAATAGTTGCCCAACTGATTTATGAAAATATTCTCTGTCACTCGATGGCAAATGAGCGAAAATCAATGCTACAGCATCAAAACAGGCATTTTCTAGTTCAAGTTCATGCAGCTCACCTAACCTATAATCACACGTCACATTCTTTTCAATAGCCAATCTCAAAGCTTTTTTTCGTGCCACCTCACTTTGATCAAAAGCCGTAACCTGCCAACCCAGCGCTGCTGCTGCTACAGCATTGCGACCCTCTCCTTCACAAGGCAATAAAAGTTTTCCAACCGGTAATTTTGAAAGTTCTTGGAAAAAGAAGTCATTGGGACTTTTGCCATATACATAATCAGACTGATTATATCTTTGATTCCAAAATTCGGGAGAACTCATTTTTGCAAATAGGCGTTATACATCCAGGATAATTTTTCTTGAAAACGAATGTAATCACTCATTAAGCTTGCGGTTCCTTCATCTTTGGCTTCCTCCGCCATCTTCATAATATTCCGCTCAATGGAAATTAAAGTTATGAGGCCTTTGAGGATAGCCGTAACTCCATCTTTTGCATTTGAAACACTCGTTATTTCTTTAATGTCTGCAATTTTTAAGTAATTGGAAAAAGAATGACCGGGGGTTGATCCTAATGTTAGTATTCTTTCAGCTACTTCATCAATTTTTAAGTGTAAGTCAGAATATAATTCTTCAAATTTAAGGTGTAATTCAAAAAACTTTTCTCCTTTAATATTCCAATGTAGTCCCCTTGTAGTTGTATAAAATACTTGAAGATTGGCTAATAAATAATTAAGCTTTGAACTTAGCTGATTTGCTTTTTTAATTTCAATTCCTATGACATTCGTTTTCATGAGGGTATTTTTGTTGAAGTTATTAATCCCTGCCATTTTATTGTGTAACTTTAATCACACGGGCCACTTTTCATGCCTTATTGGCCTTTATTATGTGAGAAGCCCCACCAACGATTCATGGGCATTCTTGTTGGGTTCTTTATGTTTTGCAGGTGTTTTTTTTGTGAACTAATAAGTTAGCATATACCTTTTGTTGCAGGTACCGTCTCTCCGCGGTGAAACCGGGAGGCCAGAAAGACATGAAGCAGGAATACTATTATTGTGTAGTAAGTTTGCAAGTGACTATTTCTTTACTCCTTATTTTATTATTAATTGGCGCATTGGTGGGCTTTTATTCCGGGTTAATAGGAACCGGGGGCAACATTATTTTGATACCAGCCTTTGATATCTTGTTTCATTATTTGAATATCCCGGAAAATGAAATGGTGAAGTTTATCATAGCTCACTCCTTTTTTGTGACTGCGTTTACCGGCTTGAGTGTTAGTTATAAACAATACAAAGTGAAGAACTTGTATCTAAAAGATGTTATGCTGATAAGCCTGGTAGGCATGCTAAGCGCTGTGTTCATGACGGAGTTGATTAAAAATGGTACTTGGTACCATAAGTCAGATTTTGATTGGGTCTTTCTCTCGTTGCTTTTGATTCTCGCATTTCGCATGTTGTTCTATCAACAGGAATCTCCTAGTAATGAAAATTCCACTGATGGCCGACAATACTTTCCACTCATTGGAATAATGACAGGAACGATATCTGCCCTTTCCGGATTAGGGGGAGGCGTTGTTGTAATTCCTGTTTTAACGGATATACTGAATGTGCCTATAAAAAAAGCCAGTTCAATTTCAATCGGAGTTGTTGCCATGCTGGCCATACCCATTAGCATCAGCTACTTAACCATTGACGACCAATCAACATCACAACACATATTACCTGCCCAGGTGGGTTATATTTCTTTATACATAGCAGCGCCCATTTTAGCAGGCATTTTTTCTACAGCCGGCTGGGGTGTTCGAACAGCTCAAGTAACCAATCCAAGAAAACTACGGCTCATTTTGGGATTGGTCGTGTTTGTTCTGTGCGTGAAAATGGTATACAGTATTTTCCATTGATTTTGTAATGTAATGCTGAGTAATCTCCTCACTTAAGTGTGTTGAAGGGCGTTTTGGTCAAAGAGTATAAGACAGCTTGATTTCTTTCTGATTGTATTTGGCGAGGCAGCAAATCTGATTTTGCAAGCATATCGAGTATCTTTCTTCGTCTCGGTGTATTGTATTTTTTTCTGCTTTTTCTATTCAGAATAGTAAATTCATGGTACTAAACCTCCCGCCATGAAATTTCGCTTCCTATTCTCCCTCTCTTTACTATTTGTGTTCCAAGTACAGGCACAAGACACCCTGCCCATCTATCGTAAGCTGGCTGAGATTGCCGTGATCGATCAAAAAGTGATGATTCCGATGCGTGATGGCGTTCGGCTGGCTACCGATATTTACAGGCCCAAGGGCAATGGCAAACATCCGTTGATTCTTTCCCGTACTCCCTATAATTTCAATAGCTGGGTAGATGGTAAAATGACCTCCCGCAGTTTTGAGGAAGCGTATGAAGCGGTAAGTCGCGGTTATGCTTTCGCCGTTCAAAACGAGCGAGGTCGGTTTTTCTCCGAAGGGCAATGGGATATACTGGGTACACCCGTAACCGATGGCGATGATGCCTTCACCTGGTTCGCGGCACAGTCATGGTCCAATGGAAAAATCGGACTTATCGGTTGTTCTTCCACAGCAGAATGGCAGATGGCAGTGGCGACAAGAAAGCATCCTGCACTGGGTGCTATTGTTGCCCAAGGGTATGGTGCCGGTGTTGGAAAAGTGGGTCGCTTTCAGGAGCAGGGCAACTGGTACAGAGGTGGTGCACAGCAGATGTTGTTCACTTCCTGGTTGTACGGAACACAGAATGACCAGTACCGTCCGCTGCTTCCCAAAGAGATGACCCAGCAGGACCTGATCCGCATATCCAGGTTTTATGACATGGCAACGGAGATGCCGAGAGTAGATTGGGCAAAAGCGTTTTATCATTTGCCGGTTCGTGATATCATTAAAAATGTGGATGGACAAAAAGGCATTTATGAAAACATGATCGCTCGCCAGCCGAATGACCCGCAGTGGTTTGCGGGCGGACTCTGGCATGAGAATATGCCAATCGAAGTGCCGGGCTATTGGTTTGTTTCCTGGTTCGATGTGTCTTCTGCTCCCAACATAGAGTTGTTCAACCATGTGCGCAATTCGGCGAAGGACAGGAAGGTGGCAGACAATCAGTACCTCGTGATTGCGCCGGTGTTACATTGTTCTTATAAGCGGGCAGCTGAGGATACGAAGGTCGGACAGCTCAGCGTGGGGGATGCGCGCTTGAATTATGATGAACTGACCTGGTCATGGTTTGATTTGCATTTAAAGGGAGTGCCAAATGATTTCAAGCAGAAGAATCCAAGGGTGCGTTATTATACGATGGGGGCCAATCGTTGGCAGTCTGCCGATAGTTTTCCGGTGCCCGGAACGCGGATACAGCCGATGTGGTTATCCAGTGGGGGAAGGGCGAATACCAGAAATGGAGATGGTGCTTTGTTGGCGACAGCTCCGCTGAAAGCGCCGGCGAAGGATATGCCGGATACGTTTACTTATGATCCGATGAAGCCGGTTCCATCTTTGGGTGGAAATGTGTGTTGTACGGGTAATGCGATACAGGGAGGTTCATTTGATCAATCCGAACAGGAGCTGCGCGATGATATTTTAGTTTATACATCTGAGCCACTCGCAGAGGGGCTGGAAGTGACCGGGTTCATTGAGACGACTTTATATGTTTCATCTACCGGGGTGGATACGGATATCACTTTAAAGTTGATAGATGTACATCCGGATGGCAAGGCATATAATTTAGACGAGACGATTCAGCGGATGCGTTACCGCGAGGGCTATGACAAGGAGGTGTGGATGGAAAAAGGCAAAGTTTACAAGGTGAATATGAGTCCGATGGTCACCAGCAATTATTTTGCACCGGGGCATCGCATCCGCATCGAAGTGTCAAGCAGCAATTTTCCCCGCTTCGATCGCAACCTCAATACGGGTGGAGCCAATTACAATGAGAGCAAGCCGGTAACAGTGCAGAATACGATACATCATTCTAAGTTGTATCCCTCTGTTATTAAACTTCCGATAGCGCCGAAGAGGTAGTTGAGGAAGTGCTTTTGAAGTTCAATGAGTTGACGAACATTCTGTATACAAAATGCCTTATCCCATAAGGCACCGTTTAATGATTGAAATTACCTTTTAATTTTAGTAGCCCCCCCAAAAAATTACTTTATATTCCAATAAGCTAAATAGCCAGGCCCGTATGAATAATTTACCGATACGACTCATCTATGTGTTATCGATAGTTTTTTTTGTTGCTTGTGGCGCATCCTCTCCGGAACAAAACAAAGCCGGAACCGATTCGGTTAAAGTCGATACTTCGACCAATACCGGGACTAATAGTAAAGAAGAAAACGGAATTGCAGGAGACTCGTCCGATTTTAATAATGCAACATATTACGTTTTAGTAGCCGATACAGGCAGAGACTATTCATCCCTAAGGCAAAAAATGATTGACTTAAAAACTAAATCTAAAATTCCCATTGACACAATGGGCCGTATTTATAATAAGAAAAAAAAACTTATTGCCTTGCCTGATAATGACAAAGACGAAATTTATGCAGGGGAATATTTCCCCAGACGATTTCCTTCGGAAAACTTGAGTTTAGAATATTTGAACTTTTACCAGAAGCAGGCAGGAGAAAAAACGATTGCTTTGGTAACGGGAATTTACGAGACAGAAAAAAGTGCGGACAGCGTTTTGACTGTCTTACGAAAAATTGAGCCGAGAGTATTTAAAATAAAGGCAGACATCTATGTGGGATGTATGCACTGATATTCAAAGAGAACATTCGAATAACGCAATCAAAGTGCTAGACAGAGTGAAGTAGGCGACTTCAATTTTATTCTTCATCGTGTTGTTGTTACCAGTCAGGTTTGCCAAAGTCAGCCTATACAATACTAATTTGTATCTGCATTCAATGACCGGCATTCTGAAACTCATTACGAACAAATTATATTTAAAAGAACATTATATGCAGATGAAAAAGTTTTTAATAGTGGGGGTGTTGATTCTTTTTTCGTTTTTTACTTATTCACAAAAAATAATCATTAGCGGTCAAGAGGGCTTAAGGAAACTTACATGGAATGATTTTACCGGTCAGGTTGATGAGTCCTCCTTATTTGTTGCTTTTACCTGGTACAACTATAAGTTTAAATATAGTTCAGCACAGTTTATTGGTGATTCCGTTGTTTTGAAAGACTTTCAGGTTATATTACAATTGGACCCCAAAAAATCATGGGCAAAACAAGATAAGGTCACCGATGATTTACTAATTCACGAACAGGGACATTTTAATATTGGTATACTGTTTATGAATGAACTTTTGTTAAAGATAAATTCAGCAAAGTTTTTTAGAAATTCATGGACTACCGACTTCCCGAAAGTTATAAAAGAAGTATCTCAAAAGTATGCTGAAATGGGAATCACTTATGATGAAGAAACAAATCACGCTAAAAACAAAAGGCAACAGGCCAAATGGAATGAGATGTTTCAAAGTACAATTAAATTTTAAACAATTTCCGCTGGATTATTTTGCAATCTGCTAAATAAGCAAAATCCTTTCGGCGCATTGTATTTTCAAAGTATCCCTACGGCGAACTACATGTAGGTTATAGAGATATTTTTCTCTATTGATTTGTTTTGATGGGCAGCAGTTCGTGGATTCTGTTGATGGGATGATCATTTATTTTTTGGAGGCTATCCCTCAGC
>Ga0315900_10004663_pt1 | contig 19206 bp, 25 predicted proteins | sample LakEriMetagenome_FD_203521 | JGI IMG/M metagenome (GOLD analysis project Ga0315900, IMG submission 203521) | Freshwater fungal communities from buoy surface, Lake Erie, Ohio, United States - Buoy 12 MA114 | ecosystem: Environmental > Aquatic > Freshwater > Lake > Lake biofilm | place: USA: Lake...
GAGTCGGGCAGGTTTACGGGAGTTCCCTTTATCACGAGGCGGGGCATTTCTTACTCCATCTTTTATTAGCAGCATCTGATAGCTTTTTTCTCGTTTCCTCGGTATATACCCGAACTCTCGTTCTATTATGTTCTGCTATTTTCATTCTAACTTCTTCCGAGTGTTTATAATTTTTTCTCTTGGAAGGCTTACCCTTTTTTGCTAAAGACATTTTTAACTTTACTTCTTCTGAAAGAACAACGCCTTTTCTTGGACTTACCTTGCCTTTTTTTGAAATAGACATTCTTTTTCTAGTCTCTTCAGAATGTTTTACTCCTAGACAACTTCCCGCTATTTTACAAATATTTAACTCAGGTCTGAGTGTATCCAAATAAAACTGTTCGCGGGCTATACAAACTTCTGGCCCACATTCTTCTAATATACTAAATTCAAAGGAATCTGCACCATATTTATTCCAAGAGTTTTGGAGTCTAGGAGAATGATGTTTATTTGCTCTTAAATCGCGAGTATGGTAGCCCCAGCGACTTTTAAAGCATACAGAAGCACTTCCCACATAAGAATCGCCAGTTACTTTATTTTTAATTATATAAATACCTGTAGCCATTAATTTCCCAAGGAAAGCATAATTTCAACATAAGTTGTTAATTAATATGACCTAAAATAAAAAAGCCCCAGCAATGCCAGGGCTTTAATTATTTAGCAGTTAGCTAACATTAGGCGACGTTTACAATGCCAGTCAAAATCACATTTTTTCCGGGAGACATACAGAAAACAGCTTGGTCTGTGTACAAGCGAAGCTCGTAAGCAGCAGCGTTTTCAAGATCACGGAAGAACTCTTCACCTTGACCGGGACGCTTGAATGTTACGTCAGAAGAACCAACTCTCATCCAATCTTCGAGGCAAAGGGCGTAAGCATAACCTTCTTTCACGTAGATAGAAGGAACGATTTTGATATCGCCGTTCTGAGACGCGAACTTGATAGCCTTAGCACCTTGGTCGAGTTGAGCAGAGCTGAATGACTGATCGTATTGACGAAGAGCAGCCAAATCTTGGAGAAGATCAGCCCATCCGCGTGGGTTTACGAAAAGAGTTACTTCAGAGTCAAGACCTTTCTCAACAGCGCGTGTGATTGACTTAGAAACCTTTTGGAAGCTAAGAGCACCAGAAACGTTGTATGAGTTACCTTTCCAGAGGTTATATGTACCAGCGTTGATGTTGAAAAGAGTACCAGTGTTCTCAAGAATCTTGTGGATACCAGCGAACTCGTTACCCAATGCACCTTTGTGGTAAACTTGGTCAGTAGCAACTACGCCAGCGAGAGCAGCAGAAGCGTCAAGAGTGATTACACGAGTTTCCATGTTGACAGAAACGATCTTGAATTCACCGCGAGAAGTAGCGAGAGTAGCGTCTACGATCTCGATTGGCATACCTTCAGCACCAGCGAAGATACCGGGAGCCCACTCAGCAGTAGCGATTGTGATTGTTGAGCCAGAAACAGCAGAAACTTCTCCGTAGCCTTTTTGACCGTAAAGGAGGTGGATTTCGAGCTTCTTAGACATTGAACGGAGCATGTTAGCTACGAGATACTTTGTAGCGTCCATGAAAGCATTCTTACCGCCAGCAGAACGCGAAGCAGCAACATATCCAAGGAGTGAACGCATAACCATAGGGTTACCGCGAACTTGAGCGTCCTTGATTACGCCAGCAACTGCAGGGTTAAGGTTGAATGCGTCGTCGTCGCTAGAAGCGAAAGTAACACCGTGCTCCATACCGAGGATTACTGGTTGGTGAAAGAGGTTACCGCCCATCTTTTCTTTTGCGAAGAACTTGATGGTATTAACGAGTTTGAGACCTTCTGGGATCAACTCATGGAGCTTATCCGCATATACTTCTTTAAAGAGACCGTTGAGGTTACCAACTACGTTATCCGGAGTTGAGAACTTGTTTGTTGTAGACATTTACTTTTCCTTTGTTTTGTTATAAAAAATTTGTTTTTAGATTATCACCAGTAATTTTTACTTTCTCAAACTTTGGTATCTTAAGGTCCGGTTAAGGATATCTCTAGAATCTCTGTATAATATTCATAATATTACGGAGTTATCTAGTTTAAGTTGTTAAAATTACATTGCCGGGCTATAAAAAAGATTATAACCCAGCAATTTCAATTACTTAGATACCAAAAAAGTCTTTAATCGTCTTCTTTTGAGCTACTTCAGCTTGTTTCTGTACCGTCTTATTTCCAACATCTTTAGCCGCAGATTTAACCGGGACAGGTGGCTTTTTAGCAGCAGTTACTCTATTCTTCCGTAGACTTGAGATGATTTCTTGACCTAGTAGCTGCTCTACCATTTCTGGTGGCAATGCTCTCATAAGGTCACGAACATCTGACTCCATCTCTTTTTGAATTAGAGGGATAACATCAGCCGGACTAATATCAATTCCATTCTCTACAGCTTGAATCATATACTCAGTCATCTTCTTTACAGTATATGGAGACTTGGGAAGATTAGAAGTTTCAAGAGCTTGTGACATCAAATTGTCATAACGCTCGAATTCTGCTTCAGTAAGACGCTCTAGCTCGCGGGCTTCTAGCTCTTGTTTTTCTTTCTCACGCTCTGATTTAAGGGCTTGTAACTCTTGCTCTAGCTTCTCGCGTTCAATCTGTTCTGGAGTCTTCTGAGACTGCTTAATCTCTTCTTCGAGAATCTCAGCAGCAAGCTGCTTTACATCAATTCCAATAGCAGGATTACTGAGAGCTTTACGAGGATTTGTCTTAAGGTCTTGAAGGAAAGCAGACACTTCTCTCTCAAACTGACCCAATTCCTGTGACTTATGTTGAGACAATCTAGCCATTTGTAGCTGGCGAGTCATGTACTCTGCGTGTTCTTCTGGGATTTCAAACGGGAGGTCTTCATCGACTTCTTTTCCGTTGAACTTTAGCTTGAGCTTCTTGAGCATTTTTTTCTGCTCTTTAATCTCTTCTACAATATTTTCTTGTGATTCTTGTTCTTGACCTTCTTCGACAATCTCCGAACTTTCTTCGATTGCTTCTGATCCTGATACTTCATCTGACATAAATTTCCTTTATCTCGCCCTAGGGTAGAGAATTAAGTTAACCGCCCGAAATTGGGTAGGTTTCTATGATAGTTGTTAATTATTTACCGGCTAAGAGAATTAGCTCGATGTCGCGCGGAGTGAGAAGATTAAGGTCTTTGTCAATCTTATAACCTTCTAGTAGAAGAATCTTGCCGATCTCTTCCGAACAATTATAGCCCGACTTAAAAATATTCTTTTTTAATCCAAGAGCATTAGAAATAAATAAACCAATATTTTGTAGGTGTCCGTAAGAATTACCTTCATTATCAACACAATATTGAATTAACTGATCGTAATTACATTTTTTAACTTCAATGGTGTAAGATTTGACTTCTTCTGCATGTTTTTGCCAATACTTCTGACCGACGAATCGAGTTCCAGTGCCGACTGCTTCATAGATTAGCGGTCTATTAATTGATTCGGAATAGAATTCTAAGTAGACATGAGAATACGGAGTCCAACCTTGGTACATACGAATTAACCAAGAACCAATTGGAAATAATTTATTTTTTGGTCTACTAAATCCAATTGTAACTGTTTTCATTTTTAATCGTCCCAACCGTTAGTTTGTAGAAAAGCAGTAATCTTTTGAATAGCCTCCGCCATGATATCAGAATGAAGAGGGAATGACGGAGCGTATGCTGCAATTATTGTTCTTGCAGTTTTTAAAGCTCCAGTTTGCATAAGAGATAATACTCCACCTAAAGCGGTTAACATTCCTGATACATTTGGAGTATTCCCAGAGAAAGAAAGCTCTAGGTTCCTAGCCCCAACTAAGTCTACGAGTTCTTTAGACAACTGTTCTCCAAATTGTCTTTGGTGATTTTGTTGAGAAAGAGCGCGTTCCGCAAGAGTTTGAGGCTGTAATTGATTTCCTCTTAAAACCCATCCAACTTCAGGAGCCGGAGACATGTTTGACACGTCAACAATAGAGTCATAGTTTTTAATCATAACTACATATTGTTCTTCGGAAAGTTCCACTATTTGAAGTACGTTATTGTTTCTTATAAGTGCGTACATGTTACTCATCCAATTTTGTTATATCTAGGTATTCTACGTCGTTTCTCAATCTAACAATACTGTCGTAAACTCCTAAATGATTTACATATATTTTTTTTCTGTATTTTCTACCTTGTCTGGTACAATTTGCAACTATTGCCAATGTAAGTTCACCATCTAAATCAACGGTGGATGGAAAATCTGCCGCAGTTACGTGACATTTAACCGATCCATCTCCAATAGAACTTCCGGGTTTTGTAATAACAAATGTTTCCGCCCAGTTATCTGTAGTAGATATTAGATAGACACTAAACGTATAATTAGCTGCTTGCATTATATCACTATCTTTATCTAGATAGCTTTTAATGTGTATTCCATCAAAATCAACCTGAGCAAATTTTGCCCAAAGATTTAATATATAATCTCTTGGGGTAGTGGCTCTGTGTTTCGTTGTAAAAACAATAGAGTTATAATCGGAGTTCGGAGTAATAACAAGTTTACGCCCAGTCTTTAGCTTTAAAGGCTGAACGTATTTATTATTAACCGTAGATTTAATTCTTCTTGTTGCCATATTAATTATAAAAGTGAGATTGTAATTTTCTTATCCAACCTTCTCTTATTTCTCTTGTTATTAACGGGTTGCTAACTTGTTGTAATTTCAAAACAGCTAACTCAAAACTTAAAGTATTAATATCATCTAATATTAATTTTAACATTGGGTCTTGTGTTAACCCAACTAAATCCGAAACAGACCATCTGCCCGATCTTACTCTAGTCATATTCTCTGTTGCCATTTCTGCAATAATCACGTCTTTTACGGCAGCTCTTTTCATATACTTAGCTTTATCTATTTCTTCTAGTGTTTGTGATTTATTACTAAATCCATCAAATTCATTTCTTAACGACTGTTTATCTATTTCTGGAAGATTAGAAATAGCAGCTTCTAATTGATCTTTAGTTTTAATCCAAATACCTTTCCAATTAATCATCCTATCTTCTTTAACTTTAAGTATGATCCAATTCTAACACTAACTGCCGTTGTTGTTTCTGATCTTAGCTGTAATGCAACCGTTCCAGCAGTTGTTAATGTTATTACTCCCAACCCGGTAGAAATAAAATCGGTATTAGCTGCCGGAGCTGTGGTAGGTGTTACGTTATCTCCCAAAGCTATTTGATCATATTGGAAGTCTCTGTCTGTTCCGTTTCCACCTTGAGGTATATTCCATTTTACTCTAACTGGATTTATAACAGAAGTACCCTGTGCAATTCTTAATCCTATACCACTAGCGGTAGCTGTGGATTGACATACTATATAAGCAGTTACTTCGTAAGTTCCGGTGGCTAAAGATGGCGTTGTAAGCTCTGTTATATTTGCGTAAGTCACACTCGTACTAGTTTGGTTTGCTGCAGTAATTCTAAAAACAAACTCTTCAAATAACTGAGGTCTAACAATGGTCCAGTTGGTTGTTCCAGCTCCAGTTTTTAGGTAAAGAAATGAACCGTCAGTTACTATACCTAAAGAGCCAATTGGAGCATCTGCCCCCGAAATTGTGGGGGCAGTGTCTAGTTCTAATATTTCCAATTCATTTACCGTAATTGAGCCTAAAATAGCCATAATTACCTAATTCTATGGATGACAACTTTCCAAGTAATGTTAGCAGAAGCAACTCCAGTAACGCGTATGTCAACAGAAGAACCGTTAACAATTGGAGCTACTGTAGCCGCATTTAGCGCACCATCTTCGGATGTATAATCTGATTGTACGTTAAGAATCGTTACGGTTCCTCCGTTATTTTTAATTCTCAATGTCCTTTCGTAAGCCACAGACTCATTAGCTCCGTTAGTTCTCAACCCTGTAACATAGAATTTTACTAACTCTGCAGAATTCAAAGAGGTAGCAACCGTTCCAACCACAGCATTTACTGCTCCTGAAGTAGTGGTGCTATTTGCATTAACGTTATACTTAACGTTATTTTCTTCAATATGAAGTATTGTTTCGGGCGAAGCACTTCCTAATCCAAGTCGAACGTTAGCTTCATCGTATGCGGAGCTAGCACCTAGATTAATTTTACCTTTGGTTGCATTCGATGTAGAACTTAATGTGAGATTATTTGCAGAAGCTGTACCACCAGTTAGTGATTGTCCCCCAGCTCTACCTGCCAACAAGGCATATTGAGCATGATCGTCATCCGATAGTCCACTAATAGAACCGTGGTCAATTCCTGACTGAATAACCTCGGCAGTAATTGTATTTGCACCATCGTTGTATGTAAAGTCAATCGTAGAAGAATCTACTAGAGAGTTTCCTACAGCATCTTGAGCCGATTCATTAAAATCAGTAACTTGTGTTGATGGTATTGCTATAGATGTACTAGCAGCCGCAGTTAGCTGACCTTGAGCATTTACTGTAAAGGTTGCGACTTGAGAAGCTGATCCATAAGAAGCGGCAGATACACCTGTATTTGAAATAGCAACAGATGGGTTGGCTGCAACTCCATCACCGTTATTTACAGTAATGCCGGTTCCTGAAACAATTGATCTTGATGTAAACGTATCAGCCGCAGTCTGAACAACAATTCCATTGCTATTAAAAGCAGCAAGAGCTGTAAGAGTGGCATCTAGTGGTTGTTTTTCTGCATCAAGTTCATTCAGTGCAGCTTGAACTGTTACAGAAGAAATATTTCCTGCTGGAGTATTTGTAATTTGAGAAGCGTTATAATCTCCCGCTTGAGCAGAAACTGCTCCCGATCTTCCAAAAACAGAAGTAACTTCGGAGGGGGAAATTTCGATATAAATTGATCCAGACCAGCGATATGTTTTATTTGTATCAAGTGCTACATAGATAACACCCATCTCTCCCGTTACAGGAAAAGATGCTAGGTTTGCAAACTCAAGAACATCATCGACATAACTAGGTAACTGAGCTGCGGGGACTTTTCCGGTAGCATCGAGGGTTGCTAATCCGTTTGGTTGTCCTTTTTGTGCAGTAATTCTTGCGTCAGCAGCAGCATTAAAATCAGAAACCTGCGTAGCCGTAATACTTATAGCAGTGGTGGCGGCTGCGCTCAATCTACCTTTTTGATCTACCGTAAAGGTGGCTACCTGAGATGCACTTCCGTAAGAGTTGGCGACTACTCCAGTATTTGTAAGGTCTGCGGTAATTTCGTTTCCAGCATCGTTATAAACAAGATTAATATTTGCTGTATTTGTTAATATCGCACCCACTGCATCTTGTGCGTCTTCTGCCGTAAATGTAGATATCTGCGTCCAAGCGGTATCCGCAGCTCCAGTTTTTATATAAAGCGATCCAACGCTTCCGTCATCGAAAAGCGCAATAGAACCGATTGAAGCCTCTGTTCCAGAAAAAGACGCAGGATTTGCGTCTACCTCTATAACCTGCTTGCCGTTTACCGTTAATAAACCCGTAATTGTAGCCATTTTATTCTCCTAAATGTTGCTCTATTTCCAATGAGCCTTGCCAACTTGTTAAATTATTACTATAGCCTTTGACTTGTAGTTTAATGTTCCCTCCATCTACTAAAAATCTGGCATTAAATCCGTTTTCTTGTGTTGCAGTAAAGTCCGTTTGTGTTAGGTTTACATTAAATACATCACCGTTTTGTTTATAAAAAATAGCAGTTCTTTTAAATCCACCGTACTTATTATTTCCTTGTTCTTTAGCTATTACAGAAAAGGTTAATAATACTCCCGATCCTTCTGTTGGAATATATGTAAATATATCTTCCCAGTTAGTTGAACTAAAAGTTCCATTTAGTAGCTGAAATCTATTTACAAATTCATCCAACGCATCTAATATTTCATCTGCCTTTTCAATACTCTGTATTCTTTGTCTAAACTTCTGTCTAGCAGAAAAAGATATAGACATTTTATTCCCCTAAAGTAATACCAACTATAGATGATAAAGCAGCTTCCTCTGTAGAAATTTCTATTTTAACAGTATAGTGAGTTAGGTCTAGTATTGCTTCGGCTCCAACTGGAGTGATCTGGTAAAATCCATTCGCGTCAGCAACAATATTAGCCTCCGTGATACCAATGGTTAATCCATCTTTATCATAGATAGTGTATGAAGCCGTTCCCAAGTCGGAATCCATATGCTCACCATTTTTAGTTGCCCAAAAAGTTGCCTGTAATTCATTGCTTGCGTTTATAGAAAATACAGCACGAGCTTCGTACACATTTCCTAAAATAACTGGAGTACCTATTTCAGAAGTACCTTGATAAAAGTTATTCTCAACTAAAAAATTAGCCATATATTAGGACTCTCTTAGTGACGGACGTACATCTACTCCGGGAGATACGCTAAATGTGTATCTGATTAAAGTTCCCACTGTGTTAGGCACCGTTCCTACATTATTCCAGTTAACTCCACCGTCAGTAGAGTATTGGAAATTTGAAGCTTGGCTCACTGTATTGTGATTAACAATTAAAGAATCACTCAAATCATATGCTCTAAAGAACAATGTTGGGACAGAGCCAGAGTAAGCTTTCTTTAATCTGAATGCAGCTCTGGACGGGTTACCGTTATCTGAATCATCGTTACTAAATTCCCAATTATCAGAAATTTCATTATTAGATGTAAATCCAACAAATAAATCGTTTACTTGCGCAGGTATTCCTCCGCCATCCTGAATAATTTTAAAACTAATTCTAAACTGAATTTGTCCAGTAGCTACTGAAACAGAGGTTAAACTTTCTTTTTCTGGAAGAAGCAACCATCCGCCAGTTGATGAACCGAAGCCAGATGTTCTATATTCTAGTTTTACTACTCCGCTATATGACCAAAGTTCTTCAAATGTATCTACAAATTCAAGGATTCCATTTGGAATATCTAATACTTTGGAGATAATAAATGTGTTATTATAGTTACTATCCGCAAGCATGTCGGTAGTTAGTAGACCTCTCTGACCAACCGCAGAACCGACTGTAAATAAAACCCCTTGCTCCAAATCAATTGAAGAAATGGTTATTGGCTTTTGTTCTACAATAATATTACTAGGTTTTCCTTCTAAATAGAAATTACCTGTCCCGCCAAAAATAGTATCAATTTCGTTATTCACAATTCTTTTGACTACGAACAAATTTGTATTTGTAGTATAAATTGCTCTATCTAAAGCATTAGACCAAGTGGCAATTGCTGCAGTCGGAGCTATTATTTGGTTAGGTACACCGAGCAAATTCGATGTGACTAGAGAAGCCCAGCTTGTAGCTCCGGAAGTAAGTTCCGACAGTCTCCCTAGATATAGATTGGATGAGGTTGAAAAAAATACACAACTGAATCCAGCATTGGTTGTGTGTTGTGGTGTAGCAAAATCTTCGCTATCGGTTGCCAACAATGTTCCAGAGAGTGCCGGTAAGTTCCCGGTTTTGTGTACAAATGCAGAACCGCTTGTACCAAATGCGCGACAAACATCAACAGAGCCGTTTATTGTTATGTTAATGGCTGCACCACCCGTTGTTGCAGAAACCTGATAATCGTTTACTGTGGGGTTTCTCACAAAATAGGTTGTATTATTTGTAAGACCAGTACCACCAGATAGATTTGTTAGGAAAATAGGAGTATTGTCTGCATATCCGTGAGCGGTTTGTGTTAATCTATCAGTACCAGCGTCGATAGTAACGCCCGTAGTTAGAGGGCAGTTTAGAGATGCCGAGGTATCGTACACATAATATTGATGAGTGGCGGCAGCTCCGTTGTGTACATAAATTCTATTATTATTTTGATCTAATACAGAACCGACGCTAATAGTTTGAAGTTGACCGACACCAATATTAAGAGGGTCTTGTAAAAAATAGACCGCTTTTTGATTTAAACCGGTTGCAAAAGGAATAGTAGGAAACGCTAATGGACTAAAATCAATCAAATCAATATTATTAGCACAAAAAGTACCGCCATTAATAAGAATTGAAGCAGAAGTTGTGATGAATATTTTCCATCCTGTAGACCCGGTATCTATTACTTTTAAAGAACGTAAAGTATGGGTTGTTGCTGCTATGTCGGGCAAGCTTACACGAATACATCCGATATAAGCAACATCTCCTGTAGCGAAATTATAAGTATGTAAAGATAATATAGAGTTACCTCCAGCCTCGGCTGAAAGAGTAAACACCCGTCCACTAGCTGTACTATAATTAATTACAGGAACCGCAGTACCGGCAGTATCAGTAAAAACATCTATGAATTTATTTAAAACTGGTCCTAATACAGGCTTACTATCAATCACTTTTTGAGCAACTCGACCTTGTATTGTCGTTTTGGTCTGGTCGTAGATCGAAACTACGTCTCCTAGAAGGTTTGCTTTTACGCTTTTCATTTTATCCCCTTAAACTATCGTCCAAGTAATGTTTGTTCTTTTGTATCTACCCGACTCAAGAACATATGTCAAAGTCTTTTTGGCTGTTACCCCGGGAAATCTACCACTCGTGTAATTGATTTCTGTAATTCTTTGATTTTTTGTTCCAAAATCCTGATAAATTATTTCTTGATCCCTATCGTCAGTTGCAAGTATTTGATTTTTAATGTTATTAACATATAAAAACTTATTTCCAGATTCTAATCCATTGTCAGTCCCAGCTAAAAGAGTTTTAATCTCTGACTGATCCGTGGCAAGGACCACACTCAACGAATTATTGGATACTTGCGGTCCTAAATTCGGGAGTTTGCTATCTATAGTTGTTAAGGTATCCTTGGAATCTTGATCTAATAAAATTGGAACAGGATTGGCTACAGTAACAGGGGCATTATCTACAGCTAAATTAGCAGTTGTCTGTAATTCCGAGGCGTTATCCTGAACAACGGTCAATTCCGAGGCAAGACTAATTGTTGTAGTGGTCGGGACCGGATTTGTATCACTTACTGGTTGACCATTTACCATTAAGTGAGCATTAGATTGTAGACTTTCAGGGTCTAACTGAAACACCTCGACCGACGACTCATTGGCATCGGTTTTAGTGCGTAAACTACCCGTTTCCTCATCATAGGAACCTTGTAGGGTTTGACCTGAATCTAATAAAGATGGCTTAGGTGCTGACATTACTTATTACCCATCATCCGTTGTAAAGCTTTAAATCTACTTGTATTAAGAGTGTCATCGTCTTCTCTGGCTTCTCTTACTAGCTCAACATCGCGCCCCTGAGCTTCAGTAACTGACTGATCTGAGCCTTCTCCAGCTTTTTCTGACCCGAGAGCTTCTCCAATTAGCATACCCAATGGATTAGCCGCTTTAAGAGCAAGTCCAGCAGCCTTTGGAGCAATCTTACTAATACCCTTAGCAATCATACTAGGAGCACTTTGTAAAACATCTCCAGCTAGAGTATCAGCAGCCTTCTCGGTATCCCCCTGTAACAAGTCTGCACCAATCCCAAGACCAGAAATACTGGGCATTAGCTTCGATCTTGTTTGTGCAAAAGATGAACCGGGTTTTTTACGAAGAGCCTCAATTTTATCTTTAAATTGCTGACCAGTAAGAACGGGTATTCCGGTTTTTGTATCAATTTGTTCAGTACCGACTTTTAATCTTTTAATTGGTTCTGGTTCGGCTTTTTTACCTTTAAATTTAAGAACATCTCCCTCAAGAGGAGATTCATAGCTTGCGTCCTTAACGGGCTCTGCCAATAATTTTTCCATGTCACGCAAAAGCTTTAATCTTTTTTCTGTATCGTCCATTACTTATCCCCACCTTTCTTACCTTTGGGTGAATATTTTGTACTATTTTTACTCCAGAGATTGCGACAAGCCCAATAACGAGCAGTTGTCTTATCCTTAGCTGTATCGCAATTATGTCTAGCCCGGAAGTTTTTGCGAGCAGAATCGGAATAATTAGAACCATAATCAGAAGCTCCGTAATGGATTAGCTTCTCCTTACCGTCCTGACATCCTTTTACCATGCGCTTTTTACCCGGCTTTGTTGACGGTCTAGGCTTATTACAAGCCATTGTATCTCTTAACTTAGAGAACCTTTTTTTACTCATCGTTTTGCTCATCCTTGTTTGCAAAAAGTTCTAATAATTTTGTTTCTGGAATTGTAAAGTTAAATTCTTCTCCACGCTCTTTTAAGAACTTACGAAGAGCTTCCTTGGATTTTCCTACAGTTTTGTAACGATACAACTTTGGGTTAGATTTTATAACATTGGCTGGGAGTACGTTTTCAATTAATTCTTCATCCGGGGCTTTAACAAATTCTTTTCCGCGACCCTTGCCTAAATTATACAAAGCATACTGATCTTCTACTGAAGGTGAATTCTTATTTGAAGCAGCAATCTGTTTAATTGTCGGAGAGTTATAATTAATAATATCGGAAGCTAATGCTGCCTGAGTATTACGATCTTTAATTGTGTTCTCTGACCCGGGGCGAATAATCTTTGCTAGATTCGGCATTACTTGCATAATACCAGAAGCAGAGCCTCCGTCCATATTATCCTCGTACTTACCGTGCTGAGATTCTACCCCGCCAATCATTGCAACTTCGCGTGGAGTAAGATCAGTTTGACTTGCTACATCATGGTAAACGTCTTCTACTGTCTTTTCGACGTAGTTCGGTCTATCCATTGATTCTAGCAGTTTCTTAAACTTATCTTCCATGACTTTATCTAGCCCTAGGGTCAATTGAAGGATTAGGCAATAAGTTAGCATCTACACTCGCATCTCTAGGTTGTTGGACATCTCCCATAACTTGAGAAACATCACCTTGAGGTTGTATCATACCAGCAGGACTACCACCTTGTCCAGGGGTAGGTTGTGGAGGTATTTCCCCACCAGGTCCACCTTGAGGCATCGGAGGAGTTTGCTGCGGAGCTTGTGGAGGAGCAAGAGGCTGTTCTCCAATAAGCTGTAGAAGATCAGGATCAGCAGTTCTAAGAATATCAATATGTTCTTGAATATGTGCTTGAACATTAGCCAAAAGCTCCGGATTTGCCCGCAGTTCTGGATCATTAATAACCGACTGGTGTTCCATAATGTGCATTCTGTGACGGTCTAGTAGGGCTGCAAATACTTCACGACCTTCGAGCATTAATTCATTCTCGCGCTTAATAAGCATTAGATCGGAGATATCACCTTCCATCATACTATCAATACGACCAGTTTCAATAACCATGAAGTATTGTTGAGGATTCTTGATGAGCTGCATTTGAGCGAGCTGTTCAGCCATTTGAACACGACCAGCAGTTGTACGAGCAAGCGGGTTACCCACATCTACTACAACACGCTTTACGTCTTTAATCATATCCCCAGTAAACTCCTTAAGATACGGCTGCTTGTTTTTACCAACAAGAGCAATGAGCTTAGGGGTATCTGCGAAATCTTTAAGGATTTCAATCAGATTTGTGCCGGTTCTTTCGAGGAACTTTACGTAGTTCTTTTGAAGACCAGATACGAACTGGAGAGACATAGATTGGACGAGAGCCAGCGCAGAGGCGGAACGCAATGAAGCCTCTGGCTGACCTCGTGTTACCGAGCTTACGCCCGTTAGTGTTTCTGAAGCTTGTACGAGCAATGCAATAAAGTTTGTCGTACTAGGGTTCGTAGCTACAAGGTTAAGCGGCTCTGGCTTAGAATTACCCTCAACGATATTCATACCGCCAGCAAGCTGGGATACGTTTAGATCAGCACCTTTCTGTACGAATAAGTTCTGGACATTAAAAGCATTTTCATTTGTCATTACTGCGGAATACAATGAGTTAATAGCCTCTTGTAGAGGATATACATCAAACATATCGGTATAACCGTATGTTGTACCCATGATTCTAGCAGGATTCAAATGGAATACTGGAATCGTTCTATATGGAAGAGGGAGGTCGAGAAGAACGCAATCGTCAGACAAGAAGAGCATATAACGCCCCTCAGTCATTGCATCTGATTTCTTGTGGAAGAACTCATATACCGCAATATCGTCAGTGTCGTCGTTAGAAAAAACAGAGACGCGATACTTATTCGCATCGTTCTTCGTTTCCATCTGTTTAATTTTCTCAGCCATTTCCGGATACTTAGCCATCAAGTTATATTTATTTACATAACTTCTAGTAAGAATCCACTCGTGCTGATTCCAATTCTCTTTTGTCCCGTCGAAAACAACGTCGAGCGGACTAAGTAGACTGAATTCAATCTCACCTTCGTTAATCGGATCACCCGTTTCTGGATCAACGTCATAGGTTTCCCCAGCCGTGGCGTTCCATTCCATTTTAAGGAAGGCAGCACCAAGAACTACTGACATTTCTACTGCATCGTAAACCATGTCTTCTAGACCCTTCTCGCGCATATAGTAATCAAGGATTCCATTAGCGAGGTATGTCTGGGAGAGTGATTTATAATCCGAGTTTACTGCCCGGGCTTCTAACGTAGGACGATTAGAAGTAATCATGTTGTACATGTGACGGGCTAGGTTTCTGAAATGGTTTACGGGGAGTTTTACAAGCTCACCTTGTTCTCCAGTAAAGCTAATCTCGTGGGAATCGCTAGAATCCCCACTAAAATGACCGTAATAAAAGCGATACATGTCCTTCATTTTATTAATGTATGAATTAGAGTTCAATACGTTATAAAATGTTTCAGCTTTGCTTAAAAGAACGCTCGCGGTCGCTTCAGGAGCACGAGCAGCAAAATATTTATTTGCGTCATCCATTGTAAATCCTTAGAATTGAGAAATAACTCTTTTCAGCTCTTCAAGAGGAACAAGATGATTGTCTGTGTTCTGCTCTCTACTGCCAGCAAAAAGAATTCCCATGACATTACCCCAAACATTTACAGCCGGGCTGCCAGAATTACCGCCATAGGCGATTGCACTTGATGCATATGTTTTCATAGACTTAAGACAGACGAACTGCATACCATACATCATCTGTTCAAAGAAGTTTAGCTCGATTACGCGACCTTTACACTCAGCTACAGTCTTCGCTGACATATCCAAAAGCTCAATAACATCGTTTCCGATGTATTCGCCTTTAGAAATAGTAAGTTTACGACCGCCCGGGTGACCAATTACGAAGTGAGTGTCGCCTTTTGAAGGCTTAGATGCTAAATCTAGTGCAGGAATTCTCTTATCGCCCTTTACTAGACAGATATCATGAATTGTATCGATATGAACGATTTCTTTTCTTGAGGTAAAGCCACGGTCTGACTTGATATAGACATATCCATCCAGAGAAGGAGAGCAAACATGTTCATTTGTTACAATGTACAATTCCCCTGACGCGCCTTCCATCGAGAATCCGCTTCCTCCACCCTTGCCATTTGGAGATATCTGAACAACTGACTTTCCCACAGTATGTCTCAGGTAATACTGGTGCATTTCAGGACCGCTTACAGCTAAAAATAGAGCCGATACTCCTAGAATGATGTTTCTTAATGTCTTTTTGATTGTACTTTTAACCACTTGCGTTCCTTTTTGGATAGGTTTCTATACCTAAGTTGTTAATTATTTCCGTTTTTTACCGAAAATAGCTTCCATAACCAGTTTTTGTTGGTGTCCTAGAAACTTATCTTTGTTTTCTATATGCATATTCCGTATATTATGACCATAACCAGCAGGATAAGGGTTCTTATTGTAATTCACAGCTCGCATAAAATATAAAAGAGCATCAACGGCATCGTAATGTCCGTCATCAGGACTTCTAGCAAAATCATCTTTATTCCCCTTTTCTTTCCAGCGAGCATTTTTAATATGTCTGATCAAAGTAGTACACTTGGGGTTAATAATTATCTTCTCTCCGGCTAACATAACCCGCAATTTGTTTAAGTGCGCGAGTTTATTATCTTTACTAGCCAATGCAAAGTTAATTTCGCCATCAGAATGTACTGAAATTTCTTGTAAAACGAATGGATTTACGTCAGAAACGCGCATATCCGGTCTAAACATCTCATTTGTAAGTGGATTTGTCCATAACTCTTCCTCTTTTTTAGCTAATTCCTTAGTAAAAACAGGTAGATGGATCTGTTTACCATTACGAACGATCTCGTCTTGGATAACAATGACATCATTTCGGAAGTCATAGTAGCCATATAGCACTACTGTAAGGTCTTTGAACCCAATATCCATGGAAACATATCTGTTTTTATAAGGAGGTTCGTCCCAAGTTTTTACAATTTTAGCCAAAAGGTCGTCATCAACCTCGGGCAATACAGACATTTCCTCATCTTTAATGATTTCACACATATACTCACGACGAAACTGTGAGTTATTAGCTCCGCCAGAGAACTTTGAAATGATATTATTAATCTGTTCAGAAGTCAGAAGGGGATTATCGTAAACAGTTTTAATTGTTAGGAGGTTATCCTTCTCCGCGCGCTCAATAAAATGATGAAATTCATGAGCTGGGTCTTCTGGAGGTGTACTAGCAAGGATAATTTTTCCGCCAGTATGTGTCGTTGTTGGTAACAAAATGGACATAACGTTGTAATCTAGGTTATTGCAGAAACCAGCTTCGTCTACGAGAACCAAATCCGACTTCTGCCCCCGGAGTCTCTCTGCCGAATTTCCATCCGAACCCGCCAATTGAATCTGACTGCCGTTCTTAAAGATATAGATGTACTGAGATGGAATGTATTCGGGCTTTAAATCTTCTGGGAAGTCCTCGAATATCTGACGAAAGATAGGTTCAAAGATTGTTTTAGCATGGAGCTTAGTATCTGTCAAAAGCTTTACAATTACATTATTCCTTGACTGACATTCCATAACGCCAATTAGCGCGAGAGCAAATGACTTACCGGACTGACGGGCAAGAAGCCAAGTCATGATCGAGTTATCTGGAGAATTCTTATAGATATTATACATTTCAAGCTGGTTAGAATGAAACATAAACTGCAACATCCCGCGACGAATTAACTCGCGCTTTGCTGCTTTTTTATCTATCTTAGCTGCGGTCATTAGCTTTCAGCCTTATTCAGGGAGTCCATCATTTTCAGTAGGTCTTCATTACTGAGAGCTTCGACAGGGTCTTCCTGTTCTGCTACTTTCTTACCACGAATCTCTTTTAGAGTTTTGACTAGAATCTCTGTTTTTTTGACTTCTTCCATTGTCATTTCTCTGACCATAGCATGATTCTTTAGAATTGCAAGCTGGACAACGCAGATTGTTTCTTCGTCTGAAGTAGCAAACTGACCGTTGTTTTCCTTTGGAGCCAAAGCTTTAAGCTGGGCGTTCTCAATCGTATATCTTTCGATTTCTCCAGCCAGCTTCTCAATTTCTTTCTTCAGTCGATTAATTTCTTTAGACTGATTAAGAATTGTTTGGGTCTGGACATTAAGGAAAACCTTTTGATCTTCTTCTGTTTTTGTATAGCTTTCTACCATTTTATCAATTGAATCATTTGACATTGTTATCTCCCCGGTCTGATGCCGCTAGACATTTTGATTACTGACATATCACCCTTAACTTCTTTCAAAGCTTTTTCTAATTCAGCACTCTTGCTATGAATAGCTTCGATTGCTTGAGTCTGATCTTTAATTTTTGGTTGCTTAAATAAACACACTACGTCGAAAGCTACGAAAGCAGCTAGGGATATTAACGCAGCGTGTGTCGGGGATGACAAGAGAGTTGTAATTACGGACGCAGCCAGTAAGATAAAGAGACTCGCTCTTACCAGTTTTCCATAACTTAGGTTATCTCTAAGTAGGTTAAAAAATTGAGAAACTCGTGATGCGCTTTTTAAATGTTTGATGTCACTAGACTCATTCGCCATTGAGGCTTCTCCTAAGTAGTTGTTATTTTTCTCTAAATTAATATTTCCATCTTCTAAAATCTGGACGCGTATCTAGGTGCAAAAATGTATTTGCTATCCCAATACTTTTAAAATGTTTTTCAGCAATAGGTTCCAATCCTTCCTTGCTGCCCGACATTGTTTGGATATCCACACCCTCACCTAATTCATGGGTCGAAGTTCCAGTAGCTGTCTTAATTCCAGAGCCGCGCAAAGAAGCTTGATGCTTTTGACATCTAAACGCCGAGGTAATCCGAATTGGAGCCCCGAACTCTTCTCTAATCAAATCTAGTTTAGTAACTAGCTCTACTGAAATCTTTTGATCTACACAATCTTTGTTTGAGCACTTACAGGAAAACTCTCTGCTATTAAAATGCTTACCTAGCGGCTTCGCCACACCTTTCTCCCAAGTGTAATGAGTTTCAACCTTTTTCTTTACCTCGGGCTCAGAAGACGGTTTCTTCGAGTTCTCTTCTGACCGTCCAGTATGGTAGGTAAACAGGCTCATTATTAGCTTTACTATCTCTGAAATACTCATCTAAATCACCCAATATTTCCGTTCTAAGTCTTCGTATTACTTCTAAAATCTCATCAAACTCTTCGTCAATCGCATCAACTTCGTCATCGGGAAACTCCCGGGCAATAGCATTTAGCTGCTGCACTAGATCACCCAATAAGTTAAGCTTGAGTGTTATTACTGGATTCTCCATTCAACATCCTCATTTTCTTCATGTTGTGCTTACTGCGATCCTTGTGACATTGGGGACAAGTCCTGCCGTTCCAAAGCTTTCCACAAGTTCCAACATACTTTTTATTACGATCATCAAACTTGCCTACAAGTCTGCGAAGCTTAATCTTCTCACAAACCCGACAGGTTGAATAATCGTTTTCTTCTTGAATATCCATATTCTAAAGTCCTGGTCCTCTATAAATAGGATTAATTGTTGTTAATCCTGGAGTAGTTGTAATATAATTTTCGTCCCTTACTTCAGATAGCTTTACTAAAATCAACTGAGTGTCCTTATCATTTGGAACTCCACCAATCCCGTCCAAGAATCCCTTAAGCCAAAATGTAAATTCCTTATGTGTCATACTTTCTCCTGTTTCTATTTTAAGTTGTTAAAGTTTCTATAATCTGCCCCCCTCGGACTTCCGGCGGTATTTCCGATCTATATCGAAAGCTCTTCCTAGTTAGGAAATTCGCCGCTATAACTCGCAGCTTATACGGATTATTATCCCCATAACAGGTTTCCAAAAAGGAGTTAGCTTCGGGTATGTTCTTAAATACTCCCACAACCTCAAAATCTCCCCTACGATTGTACAGACGAGCTTCGACCGTGGACTTGTCGAGACTAGAGATCATAACTCTAGGAGCCCGGAGCAATGGTCTTTTAGCCTGTG
>Ga0315900_10004664_pt1 | contig 19206 bp, 20 predicted proteins | sample LakEriMetagenome_FD_203521 | JGI IMG/M metagenome (GOLD analysis project Ga0315900, IMG submission 203521) | Freshwater fungal communities from buoy surface, Lake Erie, Ohio, United States - Buoy 12 MA114 | ecosystem: Environmental > Aquatic > Freshwater > Lake > Lake biofilm | place: USA: Lake...
CTTGTATCGCTGCCGGTGATGGCTGAAGAAAAGCCGGCGGAAGCGCCTGCGCCTGCGGCCAGCGTGCCCGCTGAAACTGCTAAAGAATACACCATCCTGAAAGTAGGCAGCGAAGAAATCAAGCTGTCGGATGTGCTGGATATCTGGAAAGGTCTGTTTCCCGGCGGTGCAGCGCCTGATTTTACAACGTTTGATGAAAACATCCGCCAGAATGTGCTGCGCGGTCTCGTCTCTGAGCGCCTGATTTATCAGGAAGCCATGAAAGCTGGGTTTGATAAAAACGAAGAGGTCAAAAAACGCATTGAACAGATGCAGAAGCAGCTGGTGATGCAGGGTTTTATCGAAGATAAAGCCAAGGCACTCGTCACCGATGCACAGCTGAAAGCGGCCTACGCGGAAAAGGAAAAGGCGAACAAAGCCAGTCCAGTGGAAGAAGTGAGCGCGCGCCATATTCTGGTCGAGAAGGAAGAGGATGCCAAAGCGATCGCCGATGAGCTGAAAAAAGGCGGCGATTTTGATAAAATCGCTAAAGAAAAATCGACCGATAAAGGCTCCGGCGCACGCGGCGGCGATCTTGGCTGGTTCACCAAAGATAAAATGGTGCCAGAATTTGCTGATGCGGCTTTCAAGCTGAAGAAGGGTGAGATTTCTGCGCCGGTGAAGTCGGCATTTGGCTGGCATGTGATCAAGCTGGAAGATCGCCGTGCGGTGAAAATGGCGAGCTTTGATGAGATGAAAGAAGAGCTGCGCGCTGAACTGACCAACAAAGCCGTGCAGAACTATGTGGAAGGCCTGCTCAAAGCTGCGGATATCAAATATTTCAGCGCGGACGGCAAGGAGCTTCCCTTCTCGCGCTCTCTCGCCCCAGCCGCTGGCGGCGAGAAGCAGTAAGTTTAGGCATTAGGCATGAGTGATTGGGCATTAGCAACGATTGCTCATGCCTGATGCCGTTTTTAACCCTCATCCCAAATCACTAATGCCTCAACCCCACCTATCCCCCCTCGCCCCCTCCTCTTTTCCTGCGCTTCCGCCCATCGCTGGCGTGACACTGGCGACCAGCAATTGCGGCATTAAATATAAAGATCGGCCAGACCTCTTGGTGGCGCTGCTGGATGAAGGCACCAGCGTGGCCGGTGTGTTTACCACCTCGCTGACCGCCTCAGCGCCGGTGCTTGCCTGCCGCGAAGCGCTGGCATCGGGCAAGGCGCGCGTGCTGGTCGTCAATTCCGGCAATTCGAACGCCTTTACCGGCAAAGCGGGAGAGGCCTGCGTCAAGCGTGTTGCTGAGGCCTGCCAAAAACTTTATGGCAATCACGCGGATGAATTTTACATGGCATCGACTGGGGTGATTGGCGCCCCGCTTCCGGATGAAAAAATCACAGGCGCACTACCCTTGCTTGATTTTTCTGCCTCGTGGATGGATGCCGCGCGCGCCATCATGACCACCGACACCTACCCCAAGCTCGCCATGCGCAGCGCCATGATTGGCGACGCGCGTGTCACCATCAATGGCATCGCCAAAGGCTCAGGCATGATCGCGCCCGACATGGCGACCATGCTCGGCTTCGTTTTCACCGATGCGGCCATTCCCGCGCCCCTCTTGCAAGCGATGCTCTCACAAGCGAATGAAACCACTTTCAACGCGGTGACTGTCGATGGCGATACCTCCACCAGCGACACGCTGCTCATGTTTGCCACCGGCAAGGCAGGTAACGCCCCCTACCCTCACCCTAACCCTCTCCCTGAGAGGGAGACGGGAAACCGCGGGAATCCTTCTCCCTTTCAGGGAGAAGGCTGGGATGAGGGTCAGTTTTATCATTCATTCTACACCGCCCTCTACTCGCTCCTGCATGAACTCGCCCTGCACATGGTGAAAGATGGCGAGGGTGCAGAGAAATTTGTGAGCATCACCGTTTCGGGAGCGGAATCAATTCTTGCCGCCAAAAAAATCGGTATGAGCATCGCCAATTCGCCGCTGGTGAAAACCGCTCTTGCCGCTTCGGATGCCAACTGGGGGCGCATCGTCGCCGCCGTCGGTAAAGCCGGAGAGAAAGCCGACCGCGACAAGCTCTCGATTAAAATCGGCGGCGTATCAGTGGCCAAAGACGGCGCGGCGGATCCCACCTACCGCGAGGAAAGAATCGTGCCGCATATGCAGGGACGCGACATCCATATCGAGGTGGATGTCGGTGTAGGCAGCGGCGCATTTACCGTCTATAGCTGTGACCTCACCCACCGCTATATTGATATTAATGGGAGCTACCGAACGTAGCCGTCATCCTTAGCGAAGGCCGTAAGGCCGAAGTCGAAGGATCTTTTTAATACTTGCAAAGATTCCTCGACTCGCTACGCTCGCTCGGAATGACAATGGAAAAACCTCCTATGAAAACCCTCCTCGTCGTCGCTGCGGCGCTCGTCAATGATGATAACGAAGTGCTGCTCGCCCAGCGCCCTAAGGGCAAGCGGCTTGCCGGTAGCTGGGAATTTCCCGGTGGAAAAGTAGAAAAAGATGAGTCGCCGGAAGAGGCGCTCGCACGCGAGCTCAAAGAAGAGCTTGGTATCGATGTTTCTATTTCGGATATGGAAGCCTTCTGGTTTTTATCGCATGATTACACCAAAGAATTCGGCTTTCACCTCCTCATGCCGGTCTATCTTATCCGAAATTGGCACGGCGATCCGAAGCCGCTGGAGCACGACCAGATCATCTGGGAACTTCCCGAAGCAATGCACGAACTCGGCATGATCGAGGCGGATTTAGGGTTGGTTGAGAAGCTCAAAATAGCGCTTGGTTAAAGCATTTTTGATTTAATCTTGCACACTTATTTCTCCCTCTCCCCTCCGGGGAGAGGGGCGGGGTGAGGGGGTAAATCCTCGCTCAGAATCTATAACACCCCCCTCATCCTAACCTTCTTCCCCGGAGGGGAGAAGGAATGTTTCACGCACGATTAAATTAAAAATGCTCTAACGCATATTTCTTGCTGCTCAGGAAGAGGCTATTCATGTCATCCCGAGACGACTTGTCCCCCGAAGCCTTGGCGAAGGGGGAAGTCGAGGGATCTTAAGATCCTTCGGCTCCGCTTGCGCTTCGCTCAGGATGACAACATAAAAATGTTTCACGTGAAACATTTTTCACTTACTTCCCCCTCTCCCTCTTAGGGAGAGGGTCGGGGTGAGGGTCAAAATGTTTCACGTGAAACAATTTCAGCCCAGCGCCTCCTTCAAATTCACCCTGCCGCTTCCCCTTTTTGCCGGCTGTTGCTGAGATTCGTGGGGTTTCCAGCCGGTGAGTGTCACGAGTTCAATCGTGGCCACCACCCTGCCCGCCTCATTCGAAAAATGCTTCTGGTAATGCTCCATTGCCGCCATCATCACGCGGCGCGGCGTGAAATGTTTCGCTGATGAGACGAGCGCATTCGTCTCGCCCATGCCGCGTAAATCCGCCAGCAGCTTCAGCGGGTGGTCATATTCAACCGTGATAATATCGCTATCGACCACCGGCAGCGCAAAACCTGCGCGCTGAAGTAAGCTTCCCGCATCGCGCACATCGATGAAGGGCGACACACGCGGGCTGATGCCGCCGCGCATCGCAAGCTCCGCCTGCTCCAGCGACATGCGCAGCTCTTTCAGCGTTTCACCGCCGGGCATGATCGCAAGAAAACAACCATCCGGTTTCAGCGCACGCTGAATCTGCGAAAGCACCCCCGGCAGATCATTCACCCAGTGCAGCCCGCCAGCAGAGGTAATCAGATCATACTCCACATCCCCGCGTAAGCGGGGATCCTTTAGAACTTCATTTTCTAAAAACTTCCGATCTATTTTCTCAGGCCTGCCACTGATCTCAAGCTTTCTTGCAAACTCGCGTTTGATTTCTAAAAGCCGCTCGTGGATTCGCTCTTCCATCTCACGAAATAGAAAATCATGCGCAGCGAATGCTTTCACTGCGCGGCGCTTATGTAGCGCCACACGGTTGGGGTCGAAGATAGTTAAGGGATCAGGCATTAGGCTTTGGGGATTAGGTTGGCTGTGCTATATCATAGCTATCTCATCACTAATGCCTAGCCCCTAATGCCCAATCCCATCCTCAATCTCCTCTTCCCGCCGCAATGCCCGATCTGCGATGCGCTGGTTTCGGATCATGGCACGCTGTGCCTTTCCTGCTGGCAGCAGGTTCATTTCATCACCGAGCCGTTTTGCGCCTGCTGCGGCCTGCCGTTTGAGTATTCGCTGGGCGAGAATGCACTCTGCGGTGAGTGTCTGAGCGAGCATCCGCCTTATAGCCGCGCGCGTAGCTGTGTGCGTTATGATGAGCATAGCAAGCGCCTCGTGCTGTCGCTCAAATATCATGACCAGGCCTATCTTGCGCGCATCTTCGGCGGCTGGCTGGCTAAGGCCGGCGGGGAGCTGGTGCGCGCGAGTGATCTCATCATTCCGGTGCCGCTGCATTACTGGCGGTTTGTGTCGCGGCGCTACAATCAGTCGGCGCTGCTCGCGCAGGCGCTTGCGAAAGAATGCGGTCTTGCCTGTTTGCCGGACGGGCTCGTTCGCACGCGCCGCACCTTATCACAAACCGGCCTTACGCGCTCGCAGCGCGAAAATAATGTGCGCGGCGCCTTTACCGCTCATGCTAAACATGCGGGCGCCATCAAAGGAAAATCAGTGCTGCTCATCGATGATGTCTTCACCACCGGCGCAACCATCGATGCCTGCACCCGCGCACTGATTAAAGCCGGTGCCAGCAACGTGAATGTGCTGACATTGGCGCGGACTTCTCATTAGTTGCCTCCGCGATTTTCTCCTGAAAATCGCATGAGGCGTGCTCATGGCTGGTTCGCGCTGCTGCGCTCTCATGACAGAACAGAAGCGATCAGTAGATCGCTGAGCCATCAGCCCGCGAAGCGGCGCGCCATGTAAAATGCAGTAGCATTTTACGGGCGCATCTAGATGTTAAAATACTTCGCCTGCGGGTGATGTACCACGATGGCCGAGGTTGACTGCTCGGGATGGAGCTGGAATTCGTCGGAGAGTTCGACGCCGATTTTTTCTGCACCAAGGAAACGCAGCAGCAGCTCCTGATCTTCGAGGCGCGGGCAAGCCGGATAGCCGAACGAATAGCGCGAGCCGCGATAGCCTTGCTTGAGCAGCTTTTTCATATCGCGCTCATCTTCATGGCCAAAGCCAAGCTCGGCGCGGATGCGCTTATGCATATATTCGGCGGCAGCTTCAGCGATCTCGACGCCAAGACCATGCAGATAAAGGTAATCCTGATAGCGGTTACTGGCAAACCAATCGCGCCCGACATCCGCCACTTTTTGCCCGGCGGTCACCACCTGCATGGCGAGCACATCGCGCTCCCCGCTATCAATATCGCGGAAGAAATCGGCGATGCAGATGCCGCCGTCTTTATCTTGCCGTGGCAGCGCGAGCAGGCCGATTTCTTTGCTGCCTGATTCGTCAAACAGCAGCAGATCATTGCCGCGCGCCGCACATTTGAAATAGCCGTAGGCGGCTTTAGGCTGGAGGATATCCTGCTCCTCGCATTCGCGCAGCAGGCGGATCAAAATCGGCCGCACGTCCGTTTCCACCCACTGCCAATATTCATCCAGCGTCTTGCCTGCTTTTTTGAAACCCCAGTGAAATGTGAACAGCATCTGGTCATTCAGGTAAGAAACCAGCGCCTTCACCGGAATCGATTCGATCACGCGCGCGCCCCAGAATGGCGGCGTCGGCACGGCTACTTGCTTCGCAAGCTCCGCGCGCTTGAGCTTGATCGCTTCCACATCCATCGGCCGCAGATCGCTCTTGTTGATCAGCGCTTGACCCGCCTCTTCGTTCTGACTCCAGCGCTGCTTGGCCTTGGCGTTCGATGGCCGGTTATGCTTTCGCGCCTGCACTTCTTTTAAGTGATCATCGAATTGGTTACCTGCGATTTTGTTCATCAGGTCGAGGCCGTCAAACGCATCCTGCGCGTAAGCAACGCGGCCGGAGCCGTAGGCCGCAACGCAGTCCTCCTCCACATACGCACGCGTGAGCGCTGCGCCGCCGAGCAGCACGGGAATATCATAGCCGAGCTTGGTCAGCTCTTCCAAATTTTCGCGCATCACCACGGTCGATTTTACGAGCAAGCCCGATAGTCCTACCGCATCCGGCTTATGCTCGGCAATAGCCGTCAGGATGTTGGAAATGGGCTGCTTGATGCCGAGGTTTAGCACCTTGTAGCCGTTGTTAGTGAGAATGATATCGACGAGATTTTTGCCGATATCGTGTACATCGCCCTTCACGGTCGCCAGCACGATGACGCCCTTTTCCTGCCCTTCCACTTTTTCCATGAACGGCTCAAGGTAGGCGACGGCTTTTTTCATCGTCTCGGCGCTTTGAAGCACGAACGGCAGCTGCATCTTGCCCGCACCGAACAGCTCGCCCACCACCTTCATGCCCTCAAGCAGAATATCGTTGATGATGGCAAGCGGCGTGTGGGTTTTCATCGCGACCGCAAGGTCATCTTCCAGGCCTTTTTTATCACCGTCGATGATGCGATCTTTCAGCACGCCTTCGATGGTATCCGCGCGCTGCTTTTTCGCGCTTGCGGCCGCCGTTTTTCCCTCGAACAGCGCAATGAAATATTGCAGCGGATCGTAGGGGTCATCCGCCGTGCCTTTGGGTTTGGGAGGGATGTGGGGTGTGTCGTTGGCCATAATACACAGCCTTATTGCATGATCCGAGTGGTTTGTCACCCCGCACTTGTTGCGGGGTCTCGTGTTAATTGACGGAGATGCCGCAACGAGTGCGGCATGACAAGCATTTAATTTCAGTAACTTAATAGTCGTCACCCAATCTTCATATTTCCGCCCTTGCCCTTTACCCAACGCCCATTAAAATAGTTTTATCATCAGCCGCGAGAAGGGTTCCGTATGACAAGTTTTACAGCTCGCACTCGCCGAGATTCAGATAAAGCTATGGCCACAGCAAAGGCCGCATATGCAAATATCGTGAGATTATACCCTGGCGATAAATATTACACTGACTTTAAAAAAGACATTAGATACGAAGATGCTATCCTTGTGCCATCACAGGAACAGATGGAAACGATACAGAAAGTTCATAACGCCAGACCATCTGAAATAGAGGCGATACATAATGCATTTGTAGAGGCACTCAAGGGTGCTGCCGCTGAATTAAATCCTAAAGTTCACTGTCTAAACTATCAAACCCGTAACTCGTCTGCACTTGTTAGACATGATTTTATAACGCCTGCAACTGCTGACAAAAATAATATACAGGGCGAGGAGCTGAGAAAAATTCTTGAAGCGGCTCTTAAAAAATTTAACAGGCAAAAAATCGCGCAACACGATATGAGCGGAAAGCCGATTACACAGGAAACATCAAAGTAGATTATTCACACGTACAATAGCCCTTCGCAGCCTGCAGGCCCAAGATGAGAGTAATTTTATAGCCGGCTATCTCTCCACTGGATAGTTTTTCTCACACCATTCGCGCCAGCCGCCGGACATGGAATAGACATTATCATAGCCCATTTTCTGCAAGGACTCAGCCGCCAGTACCGAGCGATAGCCGCCGCCGCAGTAAAGCACCACTTTCGCACCATGATCCGGTACGCGCGACTCAATATCGCGCTCGATGACGCCCTTGCCGATATGGATGGCGCCTTTGATGTGGCCTGCTTGCCATTCACGATCCTCGCGCACGTCGATGAGCGCGAATTTTTCGCCCGCTTGCAGCATGGCTACCGTTTCATCGGGCGAAATTTCCGGCACATGTTTGAGTGCGTCTTCTACCAGTTTTACGAATGTATTGGCGTGGTTCATAGGCCTCCTTTTTGTCATCCCGAGCGAAGCCGAGACATCTTTTAAGATCCCTCGCGGGGCTCGGGATGACACCACATGTTACGCCGCCTCTCCTTTAGGCAACCTTCTGTCAAAAATCAAATCCTCCGCCGCTTCCACCTCGTGGGCTGGAATTTTATGCAGCGGCATGATTTTGCTCACATGGATAATCGCGCCGGTCATGCCGCGCTTTTGCGCGTGATCGAGATAGACCGAGTTCAGCACATGGCGCGCGGCAGGATTCAGGCCAAACGAGATGTTGGAGAGGCCAAGAATAATCTGGATATCCGGCAGTTCTTTCGAGATACGCTCGATGGCATCCAGCGTCCACAGCCCGAGCCTCCGGTCATCTTCATTACCGGTGGCGATGGTGAAGGTTAAGGGGTCAATTAAAAGATCACTGGCAGGCAGGCCGTAACCCTTGCAGCAGAAATCATAAAGCCGGTGGGCGATCGCGACCTTGCGATCCACATCTTTCGCCATGCCTTCTTCATCGATGGTCAGCGCAATCACGCTCGCGCCATATTTCATCGCGAGTTTCATGCGCGCATGGGCTGGCTCTTCGCCATCTTCAAAGTTGATGGAATTAATAATCGCCTTGCCGCCGTAAAGCTTCAGCGCCGCTTCCAGCACGATCAGTTCGGTGGAATCAATGACGAGCGGCGTGGTGACGGTGCCGCGCAGGCGCGTGATCATCTCACTCATGTCGCGCACTTCGTCGCGGCCAACAAACGCGGTGCAGATATCAAGCGTGTTCGAGCCTTCGCGCTGCTGCTCTTTGGCGATGTCGAGGCAGGTTTCCCAATCCTCGGCGTCCTGCGCCTCGCGGAATTTTTTGCTGCCATTGGCGTTGCAGCGCTCGCCGATGGAGAGAATCGCGTTTTCCTGCCGCAGCTCAACCTGCGTAAAGAGCGAGGCAACCGCGGGCACCCAATGCTGCGTGCGGGCATAAGGTTTTGGCCGCGCATTACCGCTTTCTTGACTCCGCAGCATGGCATCCAGCGCAGCGATATGATCTTCATTGGTACCGCAGCAACCGCCGATGATGTTAATGCCGTCTTCTTTCAAAAACCGCTCCATCCATTTGGCCATCTCGCCCGGCGAAAGCGGGAAATGCACTTTGCCCGCAACCATCTCCGGCAGGCCGGCATTGGGCAGCACGGAGATATAGTTCGGCCAGTTTTTGGAAAGCCAGCGCACATGATCAGCCATTTCCTGCGGGCCGGTCGCGCAGTTAAGGCCGAGCGAATCCACGCCGAGCGCGTGGATGATGGTGGCTGCGGCGGCGATGTCGGTGCCGACCAGCAGCGTGCCGGTCGTTTCCACCGTCACCTGCACCATCAGCGGCAGGGTTTTATTTTTTTTGCCCATCGCGACTTTGCAGGCATTCACCGCCGCTTTGATCTGCAGCGGATCCTGCGCGGTTTCGATCAGAAATGCATCGGCGCGGCCTTCAATCAGCCCTTCCGCTTGCAAAACCATCGAGGCTTCCAGCGCATCATAATCAATATGGCCGAGGCTTGGCAGTTTCGTGCCTGGGCCGATTGCGCCGATCACGAAGCGCGGCCTGCCGTCATGCTTAAATTCCTCAATCGCTTCATGCGCGAGCTCGCAGGCGCGCTTGTTGATTTCAATCGTTTTATCCTGCAAATCAAACTCGCCGAGCGTGAGCTGCGAACCGCCAAACGTATTGGTCTCGACCGCGTCACTGCCCGCCGCCAGATATTTGCGGTGAACATTTCGTACAAAATCCGGCCGCGAGAGGTTGAGGATCTCCGAGCAATTCTCCTGCCCCCAGTAATCCTCTTCTACCTTCAGATCTGCGCCCTGAATCTGGGTTCCCATTGCCCCGTCGAGGAGCAGCACCTGAGTGTCTAGGAATTCGAGGAAATTCATAATATTAATACTTGTTTACCTTTTTTCTATTTACTGTAATATAGTTGTGTCATTTCTATAAACCAAGCGATTACAGAAAATTTTATGGCAAAAGAATATTCCTATCTGCCCGGTGAGTTTCGTGTGTTTGCCATTACCAGAAATTGCCTGTCAGATCCGCCTTTAAAAAAAGATATGGGCGAGCCGGTAGAATTTGACGACCTTGTCAAAGCCATTCATCACATGGAAGAGCTGCGTAAAAAAAGCCCCAGAAGCTTTTTTGTTAGACAGCACAGAGATATTATCGCAGCAAACAGGCTTATCAGAGAAGGAAAAATTAAACCGCCCGAACCAGATAATATATGGGGACAATACATTGTAGCCGCTGAGAAAGATGCAAGCAGCGATGCGGCAAACCGACGCATATTAGAATTTCATATCGAGGAAAAAATAAACGGCACATGGAAAACGATTGAGCCGGACAGGCTGGAGAGTGCACGCGAGATTATTCATCAAATAAATGAACAACGTGAAAGAAGGCTAACTGAGAGGATAAAGAGTGGTCAAGGCTGGGCAATAGTCTCATTAAGCGACCCTTACCGCTCTAAAGACGTGGTCGAACGGGAGCTGTAACTTCATTAATCAAACAAATCCGCGTGAGTGCCGGTATCAACGAGGTGTAGTTCATTATCCTGAAAGCGATAAACAAGCAACCAATCTAGCCGAGCGTGAGCTGCGAGCCGCCGAAGGTGTTAGTTTCCACCGCATCACTGCCCGCCGCCAGATATTTTCGGTGCACGTTCCTCACAAAATCCGGTCGCGAGAGGTTGAGGATTCCCGAGCAGTTTTCCTGCCCCCAGTAATCCTCTTCTACCTTCAGATCCACGCCCTGAATCTGGGTTCCCATCGCGCCGTCGAGGAGGAGGATTTGGGTTTCTAAGAATTCGAGGAAATTGGTCATAAACTAAACACTTTGCAAAAAATAAACCCCGTCACCAACATGCGGGGTCATAATTCCCCCCTCGTCTGGCCCTATACCTAAAGCCAGTGCATCTTTGATATGATCATAGCATTGCTGCTTAGAAATTACGCTTATCAGCGACTTTATGTCTGAAAACGACTTAGTCCAGCTATTTCCAAAAGTCTTCGCCTCACTCATTATATTTCCTGGAAGACAGACCACTTCGGAGGATTCATCTGTTGGGTTTTCTTCATTAGGAAGCCGCTCTATACATTCATGATAGAAATCAATTTCTTTTTTATCTAATTTTCCTTTCATCTCAGACAACGGCCAATAGACATAACACTGATTATATTTTGGGTTAAATTGTGAAAAATCCGGCTGAACCACTATCATTTTATAAGGTGAGGCTAGGAATTTTTCTTTAAAAATACCAAGCCCTTTTTTTCTCTCAAAATCCCCCCAATTATCTTCCATGTATTTTACGAAAAGTAATTTTTTCTGAACGCGGCCAGTCATAATTGAAATAGTTTTTGGATTGGGATCCTTCATAACCCTCCTTAATCAAACAAATCCGAGTGAGTGCCGGTGTCGATGAGGCGCAAGATACCGTTTTCAATGCGGTAAACGATTAACCAATTGGGCTCAACCTTAAACTCTCTTGTCCCTGCATAGTTGCCAATCAGAGGGTGGTCTTTGCATCGCGCCGGCAGGGGCTGTCCGATACGCAAAAGTTCGACGAGAGCCATCGCTTTTGACACATCTTTCCCACGCCGCTTGGCAAGAAACATCGATTTGTCAAAACGTTTTGTATGAACAACTTCGAGCATTAGCGATAACGATCAAACAGTTCTTTGGCCGTTTTATAACGCTTTGCATTCTTCATATTAAAAGATTCTTCGATTGCCGCACGTAACCGCGCATTGGGCTGTTTGGCCTTTTTCGGTTTCTTTTTTGGGGTCTCCCGCAGCTTCGGCTCCACCAGCTTCCATACAAAATCCTTGATCGACTCACCCTCCAGCAGCGCCATTGCTTTAATGGCGTTGTGTTGCTCTGGGGTTAGCTCTATACTCAATCTGCTCATGTATGACTCCATCTAAAATGTACTTATGTACATTAGCACAAATGTACATTCGTGGGAATAGTTAAATGGCCAAAGCTTTAACCCAGTATATCTGCCAGTCTTGCGGCACGGTGCATCCCAAATGGGGTGGGCAGTGTGATGGTTGTGGTTCGTGGAACACGCTGGTGGCGGAGAGTCTGGAGGCAACGCCCAAGGGGCTCACCTCCGGCAAAGGCAAGAAAATTGACTTTGTGACGCTCGATGAGCACGCCGAAGACGCCTTGCGGCTTTCCTGCGGTATTGCTGAACTGGATAGGGTGCTCGGCGGCGGCTTGGTTGCAGGCAGCGCGGTGCTGATTGGCGGGGATCCGGGTATTGGCAAATCCACGCTGCTGCTGCAAACGGTGATTCGCGTCGCCGAATCCGGCCTCGCCTGCGCTTATATTTCCGGAGAGGAATCGGTGGCGCAGGTCTCGCTTCGCGCTAAGCGTCTGGGGCTTAAGAGTAAAAACGTGCAGCTGGCCTCGGCGACCAGCGTGCGCGATATTGTGGCGAGCTTGGATAGCATGCGCGAGGGGCTGGTGGTGATCGACTCCATCCAGACCATGTATCTCGATAATCTGGAGGCGGCGCCGGGTACGGTGTCGCAGGTGCGCGCTAGCTCGCATGAGCTGATTAAACTTGCTAAAAAACGCGGCCTGACGCTGTTTCTGGTCGGCCATGTGACCAAAGACGGCCAGATTGCCGGCCCCCGCGTGCTCGAGCATATGGTCGATACCGTGCTTTATTTCGAAGGTGAGCGCGGCCACAGCTACCGCATCCTGCGCGCGGTGAAAAACCGCTTCGGCGGCACCGATGAAATCGGCGTGTTTGAAATGAGAGATGCCGGGCTTTCCGAGGTGACGAACCCATCGGCGCTGTTTCTTTCCAGCCGCGAAGCACCGGTTTCCGGCGCGTGTGTCTTTGCCGGTATGGAAGGCTCGCGGCCGCTCCTCGTTGAGGTGCAGGCGCTGGTTGCGCCCAGCTATATGTCTTCGCCGAGACGCGCGGTGGTGGGGTGGGATGCAAGCCGCCTCTCGATGCTGCTGGCCGTGCTGGAGGCGCGCGCAGGCATCCGCTTTTCCGACAAGGAAGTTTATCTCAATGTGGCGGGCGGTATCAAAATCAGCGAGCCGGCGGCGGATCTTGCGGTGGCAGCCGCCCTGCTTTCGGCACTGTTCGACCAGCCCCTACCCGCTGACAAGGTGTTTTTTGGCGAAATTGGCTTATCGGGCGAGGTGCGCAGCGTGGCGCGTGCGGAAAGCCGCCTAAAGGAGTCCGAAAAGCTGGGTTTTAAAGGCGCGGTGATTCCCCCCGCTGGCTCATTTAAGGGTTTGACCTTGGCAATAAAACCAGTAGAAACAGTGGCGGATTTGGCGCGCCAGCTTTTTGGCGCAGCGACTAGAAAAACGGCCTGATACATGATCGAAACCCAGTGGAATATGTTTGATGGGGTGGTGATCGCCGTCATGGCGATTTCCTGCCTGATTGCGTTTTTCCGCGGGCTGATTAAAGAGATTCTCTCGCTGGCGGCGTGGATTGGCGCAGCGTTTGTTGCGGTGTATTATTACGCGCCAGCCGCTGAATTCATGCAGCAGCACTTTAAAAGTAAATCCGTCGCCGCGCTGATGGCGGGCACCTCACTTTATATCGGCGCGCTGGTCGTGTTTTCGATTGCGAACATTGTCCTGCTTAAAACGATCAAGCAGGGCGGCGAAGCCGGTATGCTGGATAATATGCTGGGGCTGATATTTGGCGCGTTTCGCGGCGCGTTCATTATTTCGCTGGCGTTTTTCATGATCACGCTGGTGGTTTCCAAGGAAGAATACCCCGTCTGGATCAAACAAGCCGTCACCCGGCCTTACGCGGAAAAAGGTGCGCTGATTTTAACCCGCATCGCGCCGGAGCGCATGGCCGAACTTTCCGGCCTTCATGAAAAAGCAACCGAGCATGCAAAAGAGGAGCTGGGCAAGCGCGAAGCCGCCCCGATCGAATATAAAGAAGGTGATACCCGCCCATGAGTGAGATGTTTGATAAATTCAAGGAAGAATGCGGTATTTTTGGCATTTTTGGCCATAGTGATGCTGCTGCACATACCGCGCTCGGCCTGCATGCGCTGCAGCACCGCGGGCAGGAAGCGGCCGGCATCGTCAGCTTCGACGGCGAGCAGTTTTACTCGCATCGCGCGCTTGGGCTGGTGGGCGATAATTTCAATTCGCAGAGTATTATCGGTAAACTCTCCGGCCATATCGCCATCGGCCATAACCGCTATTCCACCACCGGCGATACGCTGCTGCGCAATGTGCAGCCGCTTTACGGCGATTTTTCGTTTGGCGGCCTCGCTGTCGCGCATAATGGCAACCTGACCAACGCCATGACCCTGCGTAAGCAGCTGATTGATATTGGCTGCCTGTTTCAGTCCACCTCCGATACTGAAACGATTGTGCATTTAATCGCGCTTTCCAAGCAGAATTCGGTGGAAGACCGGCTTGTTGATGCGCTCACCCGCGTTGAGGGCGCCTATTCGCTGGTGGTGCTGGCGCATGATACGCTGATTGGTGTGAGGGATCCGTATGGCGTGCGCCCGCTGGTGATGGGCAGGCTGGGTGATGCCACGATTCTCGCCTCGGAAACCTGCGCGCTGGATATTGTTGGTGCGGACTATGTTCGCGATATTGAGCCGGGCGAAATGGTGATTATCACCAGCGAGGGCATTCGCTCGGTGCGGCCTTTTGGGCAGGTGCAGAAACGTTTTTGCATTTTTGAATATGTGTATTTCTCCCGGCCGGATTCGATCAGCGAAGGTAAAAATGTCTATGAAGTGCGCCAGCGTATTGGCGCGCAGCTGGCGCGTGAAGCGCCGGTGGATGCGGATGTGGTGGTGCCGGTGCCGGATTCAGGCATTCCCGGCGCGCTTGGCTATGCCAAGGAATCGCGCATTCCGTTTGAACTCGGCATCATCCGCAATCATTATGTCGGCAGAACCTTTATCGAACCGAGCGACCATGTGCGCCATCTCGGCGTCAAGCTCAAGCATAACGGCAACCGCGCCATGCTGGGCGGCAAGCGCGTGATTCTAGTGGATGATTCGATTGTGCGCGGCACCACCTCGAAAAAAATCGTGAACATGGTGCGCGAGGCAGGCGCCAAAGAGGTGCATATGCGCATCGCCAGCCCGCCAACGACCCATTCGTGCTTTTACGGCGTCGACACCCCCACGCGTGACCAGCTCCTCGCCGCCAAACATACGGTGCTGCAAATGGCCGAGCTGATTGGCGTCGATAGCCTCGCCTTCATCTCACTTAATGGGATGTACCGCGCGGTGGCCAGCATCAACCGAAACAACAACGCCCCGCAATTCTGCGATGCCTGCTTCTCCGGCGACTATCCGATTGCCCTCACCGACGCCGAAAACCAAAGCGGCAAGAAGCAAAAAGATTTGTTTGCGCAGGGACAATAGCCTACTTCGAGTGAGTCAAAGCCTATGAATTCTTCTTCCCGCATTGCTCTTATCACCGGTGCGTCGCGCGGCATTGGCGCGGCGGTGGCAGCGCGCATGGCGAAGGAAGGTTATGAGCTGATTTTAGCGGCGCGTGACAAAGCTGGGCTGGAAGCGACCGATGACGCCGTGCGCACCGCAGGCGGCAAGGCATGGCTGGTGCAGCTTGATCTCACCGATAGCGCGCAGATTGAAGCCTTATCGCGCGCCGTGTTTGAGCGCTATGGCCGGCTTGATGTGCTCGTTGCCAATGCCGGCGTGCTGGGCGAGATCACGCCGATTGCGGATTCGACGCCCGGCGAATGGGAAAAGACGATGACCATCAATGTCACCGCCAATATGCATCTCATCCGCTGCTTTGACCCGCTGCTGAAGCGCGCCGAAAACTCGCGCGCGATGTTTGTGACGTCAGGCATCACCGAAGCGGTGTATCCGTACTGGAATGCCTATGCGGTGAGCAAATGCGCCCTCGATATGATGGTGAAGCTCTATGCCGCCGAAAATGAAAAAACGCCGCTGCGTGCGAATCTCATCAGCCCCGGTATTGTGCGCACGCGCATGCGCGCGCAGGCCATGCCCGGCGAAGACCCGGACACGCTGACTGCGCCAGAGGCCATCACGGATATTTTCGTCAAACTCGCCTCCCCGGAGCTTAAAGAAACGGGGCAGATTTTTTATGCGCAAACCTAGCCGTCATCCCGGAACATTTTGCAGCAGCAAAATGTATCCGGGATCCAGCTTAGCAAAAAGTCAGCAGACTTTTTGCGTCGTGAAAATATCTACTGACATTTTCACTGTGGATCCTCACGGATTTTGTCTGCTGACAAAATCCTCAGGATGACAATCCCCATGACCACACTCTTTGACTGCTCCGCCAAAGCCCTTCACTCGCTCACTGCGCCGGGCATGGTTTCGATTCTCATCTGGTCGGTCATCATTACCATCCTTGCGCTCGTCCTGTTTGTCATAGGAGCGAGTAGTTTTTTCGCGTGGTTCTTCGCCAGCCAGCCGGCGCTGGCATGGCTTGCCGCCATCGGCTCGGGCCTGATTGCTTGGTTTTTGTTTCCCGGCATCATGCCGGTGATTGTGAATTTTTTTGATACCACCATCGCCGCACGCATTGAAGCAAAAGACTACCCAAACCTGCCGAGAGCCAGCGATCCGGCGATGCTGCCTGAGCTGTTTCATGATGCGAAGTTTACCTTAACCGCTATTGGCCTCAACCTGCTGGTGCTGCCGCTTTATCTGGTGCCGGGGATTAATCTGGTGCTTTTTTACTTGCTGAATGGCTATCTGCTTGGCCGCGAGTTTTTTGTGGCGATGGCGCGCCGCCATATGCCCATCGCGGAGGCGATTCAGCTGCGAAAAGACCATAGCCGCATTATCACGCTGGGCGGCATAGGCCTTGCGTTTCTCGCCACGATTCCGATTGTTAACCTCGTCGCGCCGTTCTGGGGCGTGGCGCTGATGACGCACCTCTTCCACGCGCTAAAGCCGGAGCCGAAGGTGAAGTTTCTACTCCCCACATAGGCGGAGATCGAATTAGAAGGCATCTTTCAGGATCCCCGCTTTCGCGGGGATTTATGCCGCCTTTTTCATCCGCGCCCTCAGGCCTTCATCCAGCTTATCTAAAAACTGCGTGGTGGAAAGCCACGGGTGCTTATCGGAGATGAGCACCGCTAAGTCCTTGGTCATAAAGCCCGCCTCCACCGTATCGATACACACGCGCTCGAGCAGCTCGGCAAAGGCCGCAACATCGGGCGTTGCATCAAACTTCGCGCGGTACGAAAGCCCACGAGTCCATGCAAAGATCGAGGCGATCGGGTTGGTCGAGGTTTCTTTTCCCTGCTGGTGCTGGCGGTAGTGGCGGGTCACCGTGCCGTGCGCCGCTTCGGCTTCGACGGTATTTCCATCGGGCGTAAGCAGCACCGAAGTCATGAGCCCCAGCGAGCCAAAGCCCTGCGCCACCGTATCGGACTGCACATCGCCGTCGTAATTCTTGCACGCCCACACAAACCCGCCCGGCCATTTGAGCGCCATGGCCACCATGTCGTCAATCAGGCGGTGTTCGTAGGTGAGTTTTGCTTTTTCAAAGGCGGCCTTGAACTGGCTGTCGAACACTTCTTGGAAGATGTCCTTGAAGCGGCCGTCATAAGTTTTGAGGATGGTATTTTTGGTGGAGAGAAACACCGGATAGCCCCGCGCGAGGCCGTAATTAAAGCAGGCCTCGGCAAAGCCTTTGATCGAGGCATCGAGGTTATACATGCCCATCGCGATGCCGGGCGCTTTGAAATCAAACACCTCGTGGGTGATTGCGGCGCCTCCGCCTTCCGGCGTGAAGGTCATGGTGAGTTTACCGGCACCGGGAATGAGCATGTCGGTCGCGCGGTATTGATCGCCAAAGGCGTGGCGGCCGATGATGATCGGCTTCGTCCAGCCCGGTACCAGGCGCGGCACATTGCTGCAAATGATCGGCTCGCGAAACACCGTGCCATCCAGCACGTTACGAATCGTGCCGTTGGGCGATTTCCACATTTTCTTTAAGCCAAATTCTTTCACACGCGCTTCATCGGGCGTGATGGTGGCGCATTTGACGCCCACGCGGTGTTGCTTCACGGCATTCGCGGCATCGAGCGTGATCTGGTCATTCGTTTCATCGCGCTTTTCAATGGAGAGGTCGTAATATTTCAGGTCGATATCCAGGTAAGGCAGGATGAGCTTCTCTTTGATAAACGCCCAGATGATGCGCGTCATCTCATCGCCGTCCATTTCAACAATGGGGTTTTTCACTTTAATTTTTGCCATAATGTCTCCTGATTTTTGCCCATCAAATCCATTTGCTGGGCGTTATGCAAGTGCTTATATGGGGGGTATGAAAAACATTCTGATCCTGCTGGTTCTTGCCGGGCTTGGCTATTATGGCTACAGCCTGCTTTCCGGCGCGCCGGTGACGGGCATCAGCCGCGGCCTTTCCTCGTCCGAGGGTGTCACCAGCGTCATGGAAGCAAGGCCAGCCCAGGCGGATTATGCGCTGCGCATCCTTTTTATCGGCAATAGCTATACCTTTACCCATAACATGCCGCAGCAAATGGTTGAGATGGCGCGCTCCGATAGCGCCAATCGTACTCACTATATGGTTCAATCCATCACCAAGGGCGGCGCCTCGCTGGAAGAAATATGGGCGCTGCCGGAGGTGCAGCAGCTGCTTAGCGAAAAATGGGATTATGTGGTGCTGCAGCAGCAAAGCTTCTGGGCGATGCATCCGGAAGGCGTCATCAAGACCATCAAAATCGCGCGCGAATATGATACGCGCATCAAACAGGCAGGCGCACGAACGCTGCTGTTTACCACCTGGGCGCGCAAGCCAGACAGCCACTGGTACAGCAATCAGGAAACGGCCTTTTTAAGAAATGCAGATTACATGCAGAAAAAATTTGATGAGCAAACGAGCCAGCTGGCTGGAAAAATTGGCGCGGTGGCCATCCCTGTCGGCGGCTACTGGGCGTATGTCAATAATGCCCTGCCCGATATCGATCTTTACAGCGCGGATGCCACGCATCCCGGCGTTGCTGGCAGCTATTTAAGCGCAGCGGTGTTTTATCGCTATTTCTCAGGCAGAACACTTGAAACAGTGAGCTACGTACCGCCCGGCATTAGTGCTGAAACGGCGAAACGCCTGAGGGAAGTGGTGAGGTGAGCATCTGGTATAAATGCTAGGGCGCAGTGCTCTGTCTTAGTTTTCTTTGACAGGTCGCGGCGCTTCAACCTGCTGATTTTTCTTGGTTTCAATCACCTGCCGGTAGCGATCATACTTGTAGGAAGTCTCTAAAAACCCATCGCCATCACTATCGAAATCCGCTGCCTTCAACATTGCACTATCATAATAATCGATGCGCACTACTTTGTTTGTTTTTAGATCCAAGGTTTC
>Ga0315900_10004665_pt1 | contig 19205 bp, 20 predicted proteins | sample LakEriMetagenome_FD_203521 | JGI IMG/M metagenome (GOLD analysis project Ga0315900, IMG submission 203521) | Freshwater fungal communities from buoy surface, Lake Erie, Ohio, United States - Buoy 12 MA114 | ecosystem: Environmental > Aquatic > Freshwater > Lake > Lake biofilm | place: USA: Lake...
GCGGCGCAGAACCATCAGCAGAACGACGCGGACGACGATCAGCATCGTCATCACGCCGACGCGGACGCGGCGCAGAACCATCAGCAGAACGACGCGGACGACGATCAGCATCGTCATCACGCCGACGCGGACGGCGATCGTCATCGTCCCGTCGTGCGCGTGGAGCAGCGCCGTCGGAACGGCGAGCTCCGCCGGACGGGCGGCCTGACGGACGGCCACCCGAGCCGCCCGACGGGCGACCAGACGGTCGGCCACCACCACTCGGGCGACCACCACGGGAACGAGGAGACGAATTCATGAGCCTTCCGAGCCTACGGCGCAGATCAGGTGATGAGGCCGAACTCGCGAACGATCAGATCGGTTGCGTCGATGTCCTGGGCCACCGCACCGACCGCCGACGTCGCATCGGACGGGAAAGGTGCACCCGGATGTGTGTGCCCCGCACCATCACTCAAGTACAGAACGACCTTCGTGCCGTCGACGCAGTCGATCCACTCGTGTCGCTCGGTCTCCGGCCCCATCGATGTGATCGTGGCCTCGGACGAACATCCATCACGTCGTGCCCATGACTCGACGATTCCGATCAAGTCCCCACGAAAGAACTTGCGTTCGTCGACGAATTCTTCGGTGTCCCATCCTGCGAGACCCGCGATCGGCACGTACCGATCGAGGGTGCCGTGAAAAGCAACCAGCGACACCGGCGGCGACTCTTCGCAACCGCGCACGAGATTCACGCCCGCGACCGGCGCGACGCCGGCGAAGAGCGAACTCTCGCAGCCGAGATACGCGCTCATGGCCGCGCCCGACGAAATACCCGTGGCGAAGATCCGCTCGGGGTCGATGCATGCGGCATCCACGATCGAAACGATCGCGTCTTCGATGAACCCGATGTCGTCTCCTGGAATCGCCCCCGGCACCGCCCACGCCGTCATCGCACCCAGAGCCAGGGGCGTCATCGTGACCCAGGCTCCGGTCTCGATCCCGCGGGCTCCGAAACGCGAGATGGCTTCTTGGATCCCCGGAGTTCCGGTGGTGCCGTGCAAATCGACCACCAAGGGCATACGGACGCCATCGATGGTCTCGGGTCGGTGCACGACGAAATCACGACGACCTTCCGCCCGCTCGAGCGCGTGATCGGTGGTGCCCGCCGCGATCGACGGTGTGCACGGTCCGGGTGCGGCGACGAGTTCGGGCGATTCGCGAACTGGCGACTCGGTGGTCGACGGTGAATCAGTCGCCGGTGGAGTGGGCGCCGATGGAGTGGACGATCGAGCCGCCGACGACGCAGATACGGCCACCGTGCTCAGTGCGTCGTCACCCGACGAGCAAGCCGCCAACATCAGAGCGGCGATGGCCACGGGCCACGTTCGCATCAGTACTCGCGTAACAGCGTGCCGAATCCGTGCAGCCGATCGTCGACACCGTTGTCGCGTAACGCCATCCACCACGTGGCAGCGTTGATGGCGATCACGGGCTTGTCGACGATGCGCTCCATCTCGTCGGCGAGCCGGATCATGCTCAGATTCGTTCCCACCTGCACGAGCGCATCGACGTCGGGGCCGTTGACTTTGTGCAGCGCGGCTCGCAGTTCGGCCTCCGGAACATGGGCGATGGCCACGGCGGTCGGACACTTCAAACCCTCGATGGCTGCCACCTCGAATCCGAGTTCGCTGAAGAACTTGACGACGTTGGTGTCGCCGATCGGCTGATACGGCGTCACGACGCCGATCTTCTTCACCCCGAACAGCTTCAGCGCCCGCTCACAAGCCTCTGCTCCCGTGGCCACCGACAGCCCACCGGAGCGTTCGTTGATCTGCTTGATGAACTTGCGGTTGCCCTCCACTCCGTCCCAGAACGTCTCGGCCGACATTCCCATCACCATGTAGTCGGGTTCGGCCGTCATGATGCGGTCGACGGTGTAGCCGATCTCCTCGCGGATCTGCAGGAGGAGATTCTGGAACGCCTCGTCCGAATCGAGGACCTGATTACGGATGTGGATGCGTCCGGTATGAGCCGTGATACCGGGGACCGACATCGCGTGGAACTCGGGCTCGACGATGGTGTTGGTACTCGGGATGATCACACCGAACTTGCGACGCCACCCCAACTGATCGCATCCACCGTGATGCGCGTTGGTCACGTTCACGAATCCCATCGTTACCCCTCTCGCTCCGTCACTTCGTCACGTCAGCCGAGACTGTTCTCGACTCCGACCACTTGATTGCCGCCGAAGAATCGAATGGTCTCGGCGGTTCCCTCGTCGTACAGCCCCGAGACCCCGAACGCCGGACGAGGGGCCATGAGATGCAGCGAGATCGGACTCACCCCGTTCACCTTGACTCCCCCGGCCCGCACGCGCCGCGCCACCGCCATTGCAGCGTCTTCGTCGGCCCCCACCACGTACGCCTCGAGGCCGTAGTCGGTGCCGTTGGCCAAGGCCACCGCTTCGTCCAAATGTCGATAACCGTGCACAGCGGCCACCGGTCCGAAGATCTCGTCGACCGTCCGACTCGGATCGACTCCGTCCACGAGCGTGGGTGCGAACCAGTTACCCGAGCGATCGGGCAATGGCGTGGTGCGCACGATTCGACCATCGCTGAACTCATCGACGCGCCGTCGCAGATGTGCGCGGTGCGCCGAGTGAACGATCGGACCCATCTGCGTGGACGGGTCGATCGGATCGCCCACCACGACCGACGACAAGGCCCCCGCGACCGCGTCCACGATCTCGGCTCGACGCCGCTCGGGCACGAGCAGACGTCCGAGAGCACGGCACCACTGACCATTGAGTGTGACGAGCAAGCCGAGCGCACCAGCAACCGCGTGCTCGATGGGTGCATCGTCGAGAATCAGCAAGGGTGCGTGTCCGCCGAGTTCGAGTTGGGCCGGCTTCAGATCCTCGGCACAGGCATGGGCCACCGCCCGACCGCCCACGATGCCACCGGTGAACGACACCGCGCGTACGCGCCGGTCGGTCATCAACGCAGTCGCGGTGTTCGGTCCACCGTGGAGCAACTGAACGGTTCCCGGCGGGAACAGATCGGCGATCGTTCGAACCATCACCATCGTTCCGTGCGGAGCACGCTCGGGTGGCTTCACGATCACCGGACAACCAGCAGCCAGTGCCGACGCCATCTTGTGCGCTGCCATGGGTGCGGGCGCGTTCCAGGGGCACAGCAACAGAGCCGGCCCCCACGGAAGACGACGCACCTCGACGGCGCGACCCGTCGGTCCGTCGAAACGTGCGTCCAGGATTCCCGACCGCAATTGATCGGCGGCTAGTCGGAACGCCCCGTGCACGATGAACCCGAGCATGCTCGTGGTTCCGATCACGGCACCGGTGGTCGTCGATTCGAGTGCGGCGATGTCGGGCACCACCGCGGCCAGCCGATCGGCGGCGGCTTCCAGAACGGCAGCTCGTTCGTCGTCGGTTCGACCCGACCAGGCGCCGGTGGCGTGCACGTTCCACGCCGCCACCAGAGCACTCTCGATGGACGCCGCTGACGCCTCGCGTTGCACTTGTTCGGCTCGACCATCACTCGAGTGCTCGATCCACTCGTTGCGTTCGGACCCCGCCGCGATCCAGGAACCAGCGACCAGGTCGGTCTGTTCGGGAAGCACGACGCGAGTCATAATGACTTTCCTTTCGCCGCGTAGATGTCGACCTCGGAGCGCAGATCGTGCACAGGCCCATCGCCGCCGCGCGGATCGAGGACATGGCGTTGCGATGTGTCGGCCGAGATGCGATGACCCCTCACCATCAAGAACCGGCGCAGTGCGCCATCACGCCACAACACGGTGTGCCGCCAACGCCGATCGCCGTCGATTCGGATGAAGTCGGGTTCGGCGTAGCGCTGGATCGCTTCGGCCGCCACGGTGTCGGCCACGAACCACAGCGCGCCGGGTCCTTGTGACACGCCCACGATGCGTGGGGCACCCGGACCGAGGGGCACGAACTCGAGCACGTCATCTTTCACCACTGCCTCGAAGGTGCGAACGGCTTGTTCGCGTCCCGACAGAACAACGGTGGTCTGCGCGAAACGGCTGCCGTCGAAGTCGATGTACACCAACACCTCGTACGGAAACGCTCCCGGAACTCCGCCGTGCGGATCGTGACTGATCGCCGCCCCGTTCTCGTCGACAGCCGACAGTTCTTCACGCCACACACCACGCAGCAAGTGCAGGTTGTCGATCAGCGTCGACACGTCAGCCCTTGGCCCCGAACTGAGTCGATTCGGCTCCGCTCACGAGGAGCGATGCCGCTTCGAGGCGGCCCTTCTCGGCCGGAAAGGCCTGGACGAGACCCATCGACAAATCGCGCAGGCCGCGCGCGACCACACCACTGTTGCCGGTGTTCGACGTGCCGCAGGCCTTCATCGCGCACACGCCGACTGCGAACGCCGCGTCGGCCACGGTCCCCTTGGCCAGACGCCACTGGCGAACGACATCGGGTTTGGGCAGAAGCGGTGGCTCACTGGTCTCGAGGTCGACTTGTCGACGCAACCACAAGGTGGCCGTGTCGAGATGCATGCGCATCTCACCGATCAACTGCTGCTGGAACGGCGCACTGCCGATAGGTGCGCCCGAGTCGGAGAACGTCGTTGTGGTGAGATGCTTCAACGCCCAGTCGTACACCGAACATGCCGCACCCAGATACACCGCCGTGCCCGCCACCTGACTTCCGACGAAACTGCCCCGGCTCATCTGCATCATCCGCACGAACGCACCCGGAATGGCCAGTGCATCGACGGCTGGCACAAACACGTCGTTCAACACGATGCCGTGAGTTGCGGTGGCTCGCATACCGATGGCGTCCCACTTGGTTCGTTCGCTCACTCCGGGTGCTTTCGGATCGACGATGAATACCGCGAGAGATTCAGCCGTCGCGCCTCCGCCGAGCGACGCCGTCACGAGATAGCGGCCAGCCACACCGGTGGCGCAACCGAACGACTTCACCCCGTTGAGCACCCATCCCGTCTCGCCACCGCGCGTGGTCGGTTCCGCCGTGGTGGAGATCAAGATGTTGGCACTCGACGATTTCAGCGACTCCGATGCGAAGTTGGCCAGCCACACTCGGTCCCGGCCCATCAGTTCGAGTACTCGTTCGGCGAAGGACGCGACCGTATCGCGCTCGTCGGCGGCGAAGAGTCCAGCGTCGAGGGCTTCGAGGGCGAGCAATCCTCGAGATGCCGAACTGCAGTGAAAGAAATATGACAACGCGGTCGAGGGACACGCGGTTCCCATGGCGAAGGTCGCGCCCACGAGATCACGCAACCCGCCGCCGAGTCCGCCGAACTTCTCCGGCACCACCAAGCCCATGAGTCCGGCTTCGGCCAGAGTCGACACATGAGCCATCGGGAATTCGGCACGTCGGTCGGCTTCCTCCGCGGCGGCCGCCAGTGCCGGCAGAACCGAGTCGACACGATGAGCTCGCGCGTCTTCGGCCGGGGCCAGTGTGTCGAACAGACGACTTGCCACGCTCATGACGCTCCTCCTAGGTGAGCGAGCGCGTCATCCATCGTCACGACATCGGCGTACTTCGCCTGCAGATCGAACAAGTTGGAATCGTGCGGCCGCGGATCCCGATCGGCACACGCATCAGCCACCACGATCGGAACGAATCCGTGCTGCAAGGCGTCGAGGGCCGACGCGCGCACGCATCCGCTGGTCGACACACCGGCGATCACGACCGTGTCGACTCCCAACGCATTCAGCGTGGCGGCGAGCGACGTACCGAAGAAGGCCGATGCGTACTGTTTGGTGACGATCACGTCTCCGCTCATCGGACGCACGAGATCGGTGAACTCGGCCAAGGGGTTACCGACCTCGAAGCACCGCAGGGCCGGAACCTTGCGGAAGAAGTGCCCACCGTCGACTCCCCCGGCGGCGTACTCGACGCGCGTGAACACCACCGGTCGTCGATGGCGACGAGCGACGGCCGCGAGACGATCGGCGTTGCGGTAGGCGTCGGCCGCGGCGGCCGCGTACAGCGGCGCCTGGTCGTCGACGTAAGCGCGGCACATGTCGACCACGAGAAGCGCGGGTCGTGAACCCCAACCGAGTCGAGTCCCGAAACCGGCCTGCAAGTAATCAGCCTGCAAATCGCTCATGACGACATCCTCACAAGTGGCTCCTCACGGCGTCGAGCATGGCCGTTCGGCGCACGCGCTCACGATGACGTTCGGGATCGGCCGCCGCCGCGGCCAGATCGGCGTGCATGGCGGCGCGCTTGACCGGATCGGGTTCACGCAACACCAGCCAGTTGGCGTGACTGTCGGCTTGCACGTACTGCACCGCGACTTCGCGCCGCAGTCGGTCGAATTCGTCGAGCCCGGTCTCGGAGCCACCGCGCCACACCTCGGCCAGCCGACGGCCGGCCGACAGAGCGTCTTGGACACCCGAGTTCATTCCCATGCCCCCGAGCGGCGAGTTCTGATGAGCGGCATCACCGATGATGAGGAGCCGACCGCACCGCATGGCATCCACCACCGCTCGCTTCACCGTGTACACCGAGGTGGCCAGAATCGTCCACGAGCGATCGTCACCGGTGATTCCGCGCATGCATTCGGCCACGAGCTCGTCTGACGCCTCCCCCTCGGGATGGGGGTGATCGGCCGCCAACGGGAACAGGATTCGCCAATGATCAGGCGTCCGCAACAACACGAGCCACTGTTCGGGGTCGGCCACGTAGTTGACGTTCTCGATGTCGGGGAAGATCGCGGCCAGATCGTCGGCGATCGAGACCACCAAGAATTTCTCGGGGTACACGTCTTCGTGCAGCGGCACGCCAGCCGTACGGCGAACCGCCGAATGAGCCCCGTCAGCTGCGATGAGCCACGGGCACTCGATGTCGACGATGCCCTCGGAAGTGCCGACCACGACGGTTACCGCCGTTTCACGGAGCGCACGCACGCCGTGCACCCGATGATCCATCCGGATCTCGCAATCCCAGTCACCACGTCGGTGTCCTTCGCGAATGTGATCGGCGACGATCGCCGCCACCTTGTTCTGCTCGAGTTGAATGCGATACGGAAACGAAGTCTCGGCGTCGAGGTGCGAGAGATCGAACGTGGCTACCGGACCGGTCCGCCGATCGCGGAATTGCGTGCGAGGGGCTTTCAGCCCGCGCGCGAGGATGGGCTCGATCACACCGAGTGACGCCAAGATCTCGAGCGTGGGTGGATGAAGCGTGGAAGCACGCGATTCGACCGCCAATTCGGCGCCCTTCTCCAACACCGTGACCGGAACACCTTCGCGAGCGAGAGCGAGGGCGGCGACCAGACCACTCGGTCCGCCACCGGCGACGACCACGCGCTCGAGCCGTTCCGTGCGCACCGGCGACAGATCGTCGAGCGACCCGTCGTACCGTCGCAACGGATCCATCAGAACTCTTCCAGCAACCGGCCGAAACCGCTGAAGCGATCATCGATGTCGTTGGCCCGCAGGGCGTGCCACAACGTGGCCATGTTGATGGCCACGACGGGTTTGCCGAGTTCACGCTCGAGAGCCGCGGCCTGATGAACGAACGACAGATTGGTTCCGACCTGCACGATCGCGTCGACTTCTGGTGAGTCGATCTCGGCCACGGTGTCGGCGATCTGCGCCGCGCCGACTTCGGCGATGGCGGTGGCAGTCACACACCGCAGGCCCGTGATGGCACGCACGTCGAAGCCGGCTTCGCGGAAGAACGATCCGACCTGCTCGTCGGCGATGGGCTGGTACGGACTGAACACGGCGATGCGTTTGGCTCCGAACTTCTCGAGCGCGGCCCGACACGAGGCCGCTCCGGTACTCACCCGCAATCCACCGGTCTGATCGGAGATTCGCTTCTCGAACGCCGTGTTGCCGGCCAGACCACCCCAGAAGGTTTCGGCCGACATCCCCATCAACATGTAGGACGGCTTGCACGTGATGACGTCGCGCACGGCCGTCGTGATCGAGGCGCGGATCTGCAGGATCAACTCGGAGAACTTCTCGTTCGAGTCGATACCGGGATTCTCGATGTACATGCGCCCGTAGTGAAACGACACTCCCTCGGGGCGCACCCACGTGAGGTCTTGCTCGACCGTGGTGTTGGTGCTCGGGATGATCACTCCGAAACGCGCCCGCGGGCCCACCACGTACGGCTCGTACCCCGTCTGCGGATCGGCCATCAGATCACCTCACGCCCACGCAGATCGTCGAGCGTCTCGTCGTCGTAGGCAAGCACCTCGCGCAGCACTTCCTCGGTGTGTTGGCCGAGTTCGGGTCCGACCCAGCGCACGCGACCGGGTGTATCGCTCAGCTTCGGCACGACGTTCTGCATCGGAAACTCACCCAGCTTCGGATGCATGAGCGTCACAATCGCTTCGCGGGCCTTGAAGTGCGCGTCGGCCAACATGTCGGGTGCGGTGTAGATACGACCGTTGGGCACCGCATGTTCGTTGAGTACCGCTTCCAGGTCTTCGGCCGTGAGCGTCTTGCTCCACTCGGCGATGAGGCGATCGAGTTCGATCTGGTTGCGCCCGCGGGCCCCGTGGGTGGCGAAACGTTCGTCCTCACCCCACTCGGGTCGTCCCATCGCCACGGCCAGACGACGCCACACCGTGTCCTGGTTGCCCGAAATGAGGTGTTCCTTGCCGTCCTTGGTCGGATACGCGTTGGCCGGAGCCACGTTGGGGATCATCGACCCGGTGCGCGGTCGGACGTAGTCGGCGATCACGTACTCGGGAATCAGCGACTCCATGATGCCGAGCACTGCTTCGTACAGCGCCGAGTCGACCACTTGTCCGCGACCGGTGCGCTCGCGCACGTGCAGTGCCACCAGCGTTCCTACACACGCGAACGTCGCGGCCATGGTGTCGCCGAGCGAGATACCGGCACGGGCCGGCGGACGATCGGGTTCACCGATCACCGCCCGAATACCGCCCATCGCCTCACCAATCGCGCCATAGCCCGGACGATCGGAGTAAGGCCCGGTCTGGCCGTAACCCGACACGCGCACCACGATGAGACGCGGGTTGTCCCGTCGCAACGTCTCGGGATCGAGACCCCACTTCTCGATGGTGCCGGGGCGGAAGTTCTCGATGAGGACATCGGCCTTGCTGATGAGTTCGCGCGCGATGCGCTGGCCGTCGGCCGTGCGCAGATCGAGCGTGACCGACCTCTTGCCGCGGGCCACCACGGGCCACCACAACGAGTAGCCCTCGGCTTTTTCGCGACCCCACTCGCGCATGGGGTCGCCCACTTTCGGAGGCTCGATCTTGATGACGTCAGCGCCGAAGTCGGCGAGCAGTTGACCGCAGAACGGCCCGGCCAACAATTGGCCCATCTCGACTACGCGGATGTCGTCCAAGGCCGCCATCTGCCAGCATCCCCTCCCCAATCGCTGTTTCGCTCAGCGGAACAGCGTTACCATTGGAATCGTAGCCCACCGGCACCGCCACCGGGCAAGAATCGACACCCGTGAACACGCCCGTCACCCGCGATTTCGACTTCTCATTGGTCGATGTCGCCGCTCGTGACGGCCTGCAGTCCGAAGACGTCATCGTCTCCACGGCTCACAAAGTCGAACTGGTGCAACGCTTGGTCGCGGCCGGTGTTCGACGGGCCGAGGTGGTGTCGTTCGTCAACCCGAAACGGGTTCCCCAGATGGCCGATGGCCTCGACGTGATGGCCGCCCTCAACTCTCCCGGGACACTGCCCGACCGCACTGCGGTGTCACTCGCCGGATTGGTCCTGAATGCGCGCGGTCTCGACGGCGCCATCGAATCTGGTGTCGACGAGATCAACGTGGTCGTCGTCAGCACCGACACCTACGCGACTCGCAACCAAGGACGCACCACCGCCGAACTCGTGGACGTGTGGCATCAAGTCGGTGAGCGCGCTCGCGCACACGGTCTGCGCACGACCGTCACCCTCGCCGCGGCGTTCGGATGTCCGTTCGAAGGCGAATTGCCCGACGGACGCGTGCGCGACGTCGCCCGGGCGATCCTCCAGGTTCGACCCGACGAGTTCGCCCTGGCTGATTCCATCGGTGTGGCCGCACCCACCGACGTCGTTCGCGGCGTGGCGACGGTACGTGACCTCGATCCTGACCTCGCTCTGCGGTGTCACTTCCACAACACCCGCAACACCGGACTGGCCAACATCGCGGCGGCCGTCGGTGAAGGTGTTCGCGCCTTCGATGCGTCGCTCGGCGGCATTGGTGGCTGTCCGTTCGCACCCAACGCCACCGGCAACGTGCCGACCGAAGACGTCCTCTACATGCTCCACCGCATGGGCTGCTCCACCGGAATCGACCTCGACGCGGTCATCACATCGGTGCCGTGGTTGCAGTCGGTGATCGGCCACTCCACACCCGCCCTGGTGTCGCGGGCCGGCAACTTCCCGCCGCGATGATCGTCCGCCTGGCCGCTGCGCAGTACGCCACCGGCTGCGATGTCGACGAGAACCTCCACACTGCCTTGCGCATGATCGACGAAGCAGCGCGGGCCAAGCCGACCGTCCTCGTCCTTCCCGAGTTCGGTAACCACTTGTCCATCTACGACTCGGCCGAACACTGCTGGGACGTCGCGATCGATCTCGATTCGGACTGGACCCAGCGCATCGGCGCGGCGGCCGCGCGCCACGCGATGTGGATCCAGTTCAACTGCACCGTGCGTCGCGAAGCCGGACGCGTCACCAACACCAACCTCCTCGTCGATCCGTCCGGTCGTCTCGCTGCCGCCAACGACAAGACCGTTCTCATGGGAGCCGAAGGCATCTACCTGTCGCCGGCCGATCGTCCGGCCGACGTCATCGACGCCGGTTTCGCTCGTCTGGGCACCTACGCCTGCATGGACGGCGTGGTTCCCGAGGTACCGCGCACTCTCGCTGTTCGCGGCGCGAACGTTCTGCTCAACTCACTCAACTCGTTCGCCCTCGACGAAGCGTCCACGCACATTCCGGTGCGAGCGGCCGAGAACCGCGCCTGGCTGGTGGCCTGCTGCAAGATCGGCCCGCTCTTGCCACCCGACCGTTTGGCCGAGTTCGCGCAGAACATGGGTGTTCCCTCCACGATGTTGCGCGGCGCTGGCGAGAGCCAGATCGTGCGACCCGATGGCGTGGTGGTCGCCCAGGGCCCTCGTGACGACGAGGCCGTCGTCGTGGCCGACGCCGATCTCTCACTGTGTGGTCAGCCGCGTCCCGACGGAACCGATGTGCGTCGCAGTCGCCGACCCTCGGTGTACTCGGCCCTGGCGCAACCAACTCCCGCCGCCGACGCTCACCACCGGGCCGATCGCATCCAGGTGAGCGCCACATCGAGCGTTCACGAAGTCGCGTCACTCGTGCGCAACGGATCGACGCTCGTCGTACTCCCCGAACTCGCGCTCGACGACGTGTCCATCGACTCGATCACGGCCGCCTTGGCGGGCACCGATGCCCTCGTCGTCTCGTCACGTCGACATTCGAGTCACGACGGCACGAGCCATTGCGGCATCGCGATCGGTGCGAACGGAATCATGCTGCACCAACGTCAGATCCATCGCGTCGCACGACATGCGTGGGTCGAGGTCCTCGGCGACTCCGTCGTCACGCTCGACACCGCCTTCGGCCGCCTGGCCGTCGTGGTCGGAGACGATGTGCTGTATCCGGAGATTCCCCGTTTGGCCGCTCTGGCGGCGGTCGACGTGATCGCCGTCCCATGGGCACCCGGCGGCGAGCCGTGGGACGTCGAACTGTGTTTGCCCGAGCGGGCCGCCGAGAACAGGGTGAACCTGGTTGCGGCCGGCCCCGAGAACGTCGTCATCACGTTGCCGGCCGACTTCACTCTGTGGGCACCAGAACGTCAGCGACCGTTCGACGGAACCATCAACCTGCCCGACATCGCACGAGCACGTCACACGGTGACGGCCGACATTCACCCGGTTCGAACGCTGAATCGTCGCATCAGCCGAAACACCGATCTCGTGGACGGCCGACCCTGGCAGTTGTGTCAGTCGCTCACCGACTGAGCGATCAGAGTCGGTACGACACCATCCAACCATCGGTCGGGCCACCGTACGAGGACGCCGATGCATCGATGAGACCCGCTGTCACACCCACGGCGATCAAACGACCGTCGACACTCGCGAGGCCGTACGCATCGTCGTCGACCTCGCCACCGAACTGATCACTCCAGCGAACCGAACCGTCGGCGCCCAGTCGAGCGACCACGACATCTTTCTTCCCGGCCCACGGCGCGCCGTTGAACGAACCGCTCACCGTTCCCGATACGTACACGTCGCCGTCGTCGGTGGGGACGAGTCCGAAGATGCGATCGTCGCCATCGGTGCCGAGTCGTGCTTCGCTCAACAGCTCGCCAGTCGGCGACACCCTGACCAAGAACATGTCGCTGCCGCCCAGGCTGCCCTCGGCCCCGGCGGTGAAGCCGCCGGCCCAGATCGTGCCGTCGGCGGCGATGGCCAGACCCTGCAACCAGTCATCGAGCTCACTGCCACCCTGCACGACCCAGTCGAGCGAGCCATCGGGAGCGATACGCGCGACGAAGTAGTCACGGGCGCCGGCGTTCGCGCCGTTCCAATCGCCTTGGGTGTACCCGACGATCACCACACCGCCCTCGGCGTCGAGGGCGAGCGATTGCCCCCACTCCACGTCCGATGTACCGACCGAGGCGACCCACAGAACCTCACCGGTGGGCGACAACTTGGCCACGACCGCGTCGTGATTTCCTTGACCCGCGCCTCCGAAGTTCTCGGCGATGCCGCCGAATGTGTAGCCCCCGACGAACACCGACCCATCGTCGGCCACCGCCACCGAGTAGCCGCGATCCCAGTCGGGGCCACCGAGTTGCGCGTGCCATTTCTCGGAACCGTCGGCCGTCACCGAGGCCACGATCATGTCGTTGATTCCGTAGTTGGTCGTCGCGAACTCGCCCTTCGAGTAACCGATCACCGCAACACCGTCATCGGCCGTCGTCGCCGATCCGAGCAAGGCATCGGCGTCAGCGGTTCCGAACTGCACGGGAATCTTCAGTTGTCCGGCCGCGTCCACTCGTAGCAGCAGTGCGTCGAGCAGACCCGAGGACGCCGTGCCGCTGTACGAATCAGAAGCCACGACGGACGCATCGGTGTGACCCGAGATCCACACGTCACCATTGGCGGCGGGCGTGACGCCCAGCAGAACGTCGGACCCTTCGGTTCCGAATTGCACGAGCCACTCGCGTGTCGCCGGTGGAACCGTGACCGCCGTGGTGGTCGGCGCGTCGGTGACCACCGGCTCGGTCGACTCGACCGGAGAGTCGGTCGACGTCGCGAGCGAACTCGCCGTTGAAGAACCATCGGACCCGCCGCACGACACCAGAACGGTGCCGGCGACGAGTCCGACGACGAACGAACGTGTACGCAGAGTGCTCAGCCCTTGCGGCGCTTGGCGAGCACTGCTCCACCGCCACCGATCACGACGACAGCAGCAACGATCGCGATGATGATGCCGGCCGAGCCGCCACCCGAGTCGTCACCCGACTCTTCTTCCTCGGGTGCCGCCGCATCGACCGCAACGGGCGCTTCCGTCGCAGCCGGCGCTTCTGACGCGGCCGGCGCCTCGGTGGGCGGAGTGGTCGCGGCCGCCGGATCGGCGAACGACACCGGCAGACCCGCTGTGTACGAATCGAAGCCCATGCCCTGGAAGATGACGACGTGACACTGGATCTCGAGGCAGTTGAACGTTCCGTGATCGAGCTTCACCGTGTAATCGAACGTTCCGGTTCCGTCGGGATTGATCGTGACGGTCGGCGCGTCTCCGAACTCGGCCAAGTTGAACGCCTCGGGACCAACGACCGGCCAGGTGTTGGCCATCATGATCTGCGCGGTGTTCATACCCGGCATCTTCATATTGGCCACCGAGATGGTGATCGTCTGACCGTCGGTGAGACCCTCGGCGGTCTCCGATGTGGCGGTCTCTCCCGCGTGATCGGCCGACACGCCGGATGCACCGGCGAGCAGTCCGATGGCCATGACGGCCGACGCCAGGACGACTCGAGTCCCTCTCAACATGATTCCCCCTCCAGCGACGGGCCCCTCACCCGTCGACCCCAGCCAGCGTAAAACGAAACACTGTTCCGCGCAAGCACTTCCAGCCTCACCGAAACCAGAAAACACGGCCGAAACGACCGGCCCGGAACTACAGCGTCGGCTGAGCGACCGCCATGGCCGCGGCCACCAGTAGTGATGCCCAGATCACGACCACGAAGGGCTGGGCCCGCCGGATCGAACCGGCCACGATCGCTTCGCGTTCGGGAGTCGAGCCCTCGGCCAGGATCTGCCCGAACGCGACCGAGAACGGTTGCAGGACGAAGCGGATGACGATGCCCGATGTGATGACGACCGCGAAACACACGAGCTTGACCGCGAGCCACCTCACGCCGATCGGATCGTCACTCGCCAACGACGAAATGGCTGCGACCCAAACACCCACTGCAACGAGCGAACGCCACCACAGATCGACACGAGCCAGGACGGTCGACCCCCGATGGATGAGCCACACCGCGACGCTCCAGAGAGGTGCGACCACACCGAGGACACCGGCCACCCAACCCCAGTCGATCCAACCGCGCTCCTCAGCGGTGAGGACGCCTGTACCGAAGGCCAATGGCAAGCACAGCCGCGCGAAGATCTCGACCGACATCATCGCGCCCGCGATCGCTGCCCGACTGGCCGGCGCCGTCGACGACGACACCACTCGGCGCGACAAGGTGAAAGTGGCGAGATCCGTACCGAACCAGGCCGCGAACACGACGACGTGCGCGATCAACAACCATTCGGATCGATCCATCAGTTCCCCTCTCGTAGGATGACTCCGTGTGGCGAAGTCTGCTGTACGTGCCGGCCGACCGGGCCGATCAGTTCGTGCCCAAGGCCGAGGCGACGGCCGTGGATGCGCTCATCGTCGACCTCGAGGACGGTGTGGCCCCCACGGCCAAGGCGGCGGCTCGTGCGCGCGTGGCCACCGTGATTCGTTCGATCGACCGTCCGGTCATCGTCCGCGTGAACAGCGGAGACGCGCTCGATTCCGACATCGAGGCCATCGCACTGGCCAATCCATCGGCCGTCATGCTTCCGAAAGCCACCGCTCTGTCGCTCGATGACGCCGAGCGCAGTCTCGCTCGCCATCGTCTTCCGGTCCCCGTGATCGCACTCGTCGAATCGGCCCGTGGCTTGCTCGACCTCGAAGCGATGGCGCGCCACCGACGAGTGTCTCGCTTCGCGTTGGGTGAGGCCGACCTGCGCGCCGACCTCGGACTGGGCACGCATGCCGACCATGCTCTGTGGCCGCTGCGCACATCGGTCGTGGTGGCCTCGGCCGCTCACGGACTCGAACCGCCCATCGGCCCGGTGTCCACCGACTGGCGCGATCTCGACGACCTGCGTCGTACCAGCACCTTGTTGCGCAACGCCGGTTTTGGTGGGCGTTCGGCGATCCATCCCGATCAGGTGTCCACTATCAACGACGCTTTCCGCCCCAGTGCCGACGACGTGAAGGTCGCCGAACGAATCGTGGCAATCTTCGACGCTGCCTTGGCCGACGGCAAGGGCGTCGCAATCGACGACAACGGTCGCATGATCGACGAAGCGGTCGTTCGCTCGGCTCGTCACGTTCTGTCCTGACTCACCGCTCGCGCGATGAAGTCGGCCACGGCAGCCGGTGCGAGCAACGGCGCATCATGATGACATTCGATCGTTTCGTACCCGCGACCCTCAGCATCGAAGCGACGGCGACTCGCGACTGACGGAAAGAACTCCGGTGTGAGCGAGCAGAACGCGATGGAGAGCGGAACCTGATCGTCGACTTCCACGGCGTCGAGACTCGGGCCGAATGGTGTCGGCGACAATCGCTCGTTGACCCACGCCGCGAGCGACGCGTCGAATCCGTTCGCTTCGCTCACGGGAGTAGCCGGAATGTTGGTGGTTCGTGGTGGCAACGACGCGGGCGGCGGACCCGACACGTCGACGGCACGCTGCCCGGACCCGATCACCGGGGCGTCGATCAGCACCACCCTCGAGACCTGCGGCCAGCGAGAAGCGGCTCGCGCCACTACCCCACCCATCGAATGACCGACCACCACGTCACCGGGATCGACTGCGCACAAGACATCGTCGATCCACCCGCTCATCGACGTTTCGCCACCGCGCAGATCGACCGCCACGGCTGTCACGCCCCGCGACGACAGTTCGTGGACGACCCGATCCCAGGCCCACGAACCGCGAAACGCGCCGTGAACCAGAACGCACTTGCTCATCGATCGGTCGAGAGCAGCACGGACAGGATCTCCTTCTGCGGATCGCGCGGTTCGATGTGCTCACTCAGACGAGCGATCCACGTCGCGTAATCCGGATGTGCGACCAACTGGTCGTAGTCGTCAGCGCGATCGAAGAAACGAATGTTGACGACGTGACGCGGATCATCACTGCCACGGAGAAGGCGCCGACCGCGGTAGCCAGCAATGGTCGCGTGAACGGCCTCGAACTCGGCCGTGATCCGCGCATACGCGTCGGCTCGGGTCGCCGGGTCGTCGTCGAGCAACCACGCGTGCGAGACGATCGCGATCACGACGCGAGCTCGCTTCCCTCGGGCACCTCTCCGCCCAATCGCAGTCCGGTCACCCCGGCGTCACGGGACGTGACCAAAGCCTGTTGCCCGGGGAACGAGAGCAGTTCGAGCCGCGTCGATGCGCCGTCATCGGACGCGAGCGTGATCATGCGCAACGGCGAGTCGGCCACCGGTAGATCGAGATAGGCGCCGAGGGACGAATCGGCGAATTCGAGCGGCGGGCCGGCGGTGGCCCCAGCCGCGGTCCAGAGCGGCACCTCGACGTCGCGATCACGCACGCACCACACCACGCTGTAGATCTCCGAGCACCAGTGCGATTCGGTGTCGAGGAGCGACGGCCGGCGATGCGAACTCTCGACCATCACGATCGGTACACCGTCCGGTCCCGCCACGAGGACTTGCCGCATCCGAACCGGACCGAGTGCGATCGTGCCGATCGCTCCGCCCGACCAGCCGGCCGCCGCGACACGAGTCAGCGCTTCGTCGAGATCGTGCACATACACGTCGAGGCCGCGCGGCCCGAGATCCCAACCACGGCGCACGACTCCCTTCGCGTTCGAACGAGAGATGTGCACCGACGCTCCCACCGAACGCGACAACACCCCGTCGCCACCCTCGACGTATCCGAACACCGCGAAGAAGTCGCGCGTGGCCGCCGGATCCGACGCCACGACATCGATCCCGCGGATCGGCAGCATCAGTCCCCTTGCCAGGCGAGTGCGCCGTAGAGCATGTAGCGCATCCGGTCGCTCTCGATCCACTTCCAACACGCCGACATCGACAGCTTGTCGTCGTACAAGAACTCGCGACCCTGGATCTTGGTGGCCTCTCCGAAGATGTGCTGAGCCGTGTACAGAGCCCGACCGTACGCGCGACCGTTGCCGTAGAGACCCGGGCCGTCGAAGGTGTGCAAGTTGCCGTCGTGGTACCGATCGAAGGTGTACTGCTTGTTGATCAGGCCCGAGAGTTTCACGGTCTGACGAGCCCGCAGAAGGCTGGTGGGTTCGTGACGGATGGAGACGTTCACCTCGCCGACCGGTTGCTGATCGGAGCCGTAGGCGCGCATGGTTCCGGACCAGGTGCCGCTCTGCTTGGGCGGAAGAGTGTGAGGCATGCGGCCGGCTTGAGCTTCGGCGTCGCAGAAGGCGTCGATGCGCTGGCGCGTCGCGGCGTTCGTCTCGTAGTCGAACGCGACCTTGTAGACCCCGTTCATGACCGCGACGATCGTCTGGCCTTCGAACAACAGTGACGAGTACACCTGAGTCTCACCATCGTCGAGGATGTGAACCATCGTGCGTAGGTCGGCCTGCCACGCTGGCGAGTAGTAGTTGGCGTCCACCAACATCCCGTACGGGTGACCCGCTCCCACGAAGTCGGGGCCGAGATAGATGCGATCACGATCACTGTCGAGCAGTTCGAACGCGAACTCGCTGAATTCCATGCGATTGCGCAGCGGACCGTCGTTGTCGAACTTGGTGTGCATGTAGTAGATGGTCTTGTCGCCTTCTTTGCGCGACGATCGCGACACCTTGATCCAGCCGGTGTGGTTACCGTTCGGATCCCAGACCGACGGCCGGCCGTACCACTCGCCCTCGATCGTCTGCTGCCACTTGCTCGTATCGTTCGACATGTCCCCTCGCTTGTGTCACTTCGCTGGCGTGGCCAGCTTCGATCTCAGAACTTCGGCCTTCTCGGCACCGATCAACTGGCCGACGCGGCCCCACACCGGATCGACCGTCGGGTCGAACACGATGGCTCGATTTCGACGATCGCGATCGGCGATTTGATCGGGTCCGACACCATCGAGCACCTCGTTCGGCACACCGTTCGTGACCAGCGACAACCAGTGGTCGCGATATGCGGTCACCGCGGTTTCCACATTCCGGAACGCCGACTCGTCGGCCCGGTGCACCAACATCCACGCCGACATCACGGCGTACTGCGTCGGACTCAGGTGAGCCGGCTCGAGTCCGGCGATCGTCTGGGCGTCAGCGCGAATCGCGGTGAGCGGTTCGAAACAGTGGCGGAGGTAACCGAGGTGCGCACCGAGATCGAGTTTCGGAATCAGATCGAGGTGGAAGGCGAAAGCCGCCTGCGCACCCGGTTGACCACCACCGGCCACCGAATCGATCGTGAAGTGCGGAACCGCTGACGTGACGGGCGAGAACGCGAACATCATGTGGCTGTCGAGTCCGATGGGCGGAACCGACAACCCGATGTAGACGAGATCAACTGCTCCGGTCCACCAACGCATCCGACCGACCGGGGCGTCCGGCATCATCGGACTGGTGAGCACGTGCAGGGCATCGGGTGCCTCGCCCGCAGTCTCGACCAATCCGAGACGATCGACGATCGTCTCGACCGAACGCCAGCACAGATCGAACGACACACTCACGCCCGTTCGACCTCTCGCCGCTCGCGCAGGGCTTCCTTCGCTTCGAGTTCCTTCAGCACCCAAGCATTGGCCAGTTCGGGGTTGGCGCGGCGTGCCGGCGACGGCACCACCTTGGCTCCCTCGTAGCGACCGGTGCCCACAACGTGCTCGTCGATGAGCCAACCGCGGTCGATGTTGGCTTGACGCCAGCGGCGATACGCCACCTGAACGGCGTCACTCTTCACCTGCAGTTCGGCCGACA
>Ga0315900_10004667_pt1 | contig 19201 bp, 17 predicted proteins | sample LakEriMetagenome_FD_203521 | JGI IMG/M metagenome (GOLD analysis project Ga0315900, IMG submission 203521) | Freshwater fungal communities from buoy surface, Lake Erie, Ohio, United States - Buoy 12 MA114 | ecosystem: Environmental > Aquatic > Freshwater > Lake > Lake biofilm | place: USA: Lake...
GAACTGCGCGTCGTGGTACTCGACGCCGCCGAGCAGTCCGTCCTGCTTCACGTTCGGGATCGCGCGGATCGTCTCCTCGCGCGACAGCATGCGGCTATGCCCGATGTTCCGCTTGCCGGCAAGTGCGTCGTAGAGCTTGAGCCCGGCGCCGTAGAAGGGCCCTTCCCACCAGTGGTAGCGCGGCACCACGAAGGCGAGGTCGTGCACGAGATGCGGCGCGTTCTGGCACAGGAGCGCGCGCTCCTCGAGCGCCTCGGTCACGAGGCCGAACTGCCATTCGGCGAGGTAGCGCACGCCGCCATGCACGAGCTTGGTGCTGCGCGAGCTGGTGCCCTTGGCGAAGTCGTGCGCCTCGACCAGCGCCGTCCGGTAGCCGCGGCTCGCGGCGTCGACCGCGATGCCGAGTCCGGTCGCGCCGCCACCGATCACGAGAACGTCGAAGTCGATGCTTCCGATCGAGGCGAGTTGGGCGGATCGTTCGAATGGTCGCTTCATGTTCGCGGCTTCGATGGATGCGTGGAGCGCAGGCGGCTGAACGTCGTCACTCGGCGGCGTCGCCGAAGGCTCGTACCGTATCGACTGCACGGCGCCAGCGTCTGCGGGCGGACGAGCGATCGATGGCCGACGCCACCGGCGCGAAGGTTCGATCGACCTCTCCCGCCACGTGCTTGAGCCGATCCGCCGCGGAACGGGCGTCGAGCCCCGTCAGCGCAAGCCGTGCCGCGCCGAGCGCGGTCGTCTCGAGGATGCGCGGGCGCACCACGTCTTTCCCGAGGAAATCGGCCTGGATCTGCATGAGGAGGTCGCTCGCCGCCGCACCGCCATCGACGCGGAGCGCATGCAGGGCAATGCCCTGCGCCTCGATCGCCTCCACAAGGTCGGCGACCTGATGCGCGATGCCCTCGAGGGTGGCGCGGGCGAGGTGCGCCTTGGTCGCGCCGCGCGTGAGCCCGAGAATGGCGCCGCGCGCGTCGGCGTCCCACCATGGCGCGCCGAGACCTGCGAACGCAGGCACCACCATCACGCCCGCCGAGTCGGGCACGCTTGCGGCAAGCGCGTTCACCTCCGCGGACTTCCGGAAGAAGCCGAGGCCATCGCGGAGCCACTGGATCGCGCTGCCGCCGACGAAGACGGAACCCTCGATGGCGTAGGTCGTCCGCCCCTGCACGCGCCATGCGACGGTGGTGAGAAGCCCCTTCGGCGCGGGCGGCGGCACGGTGCCGGCGTTCGCAAGGAGGAAGCAGCCGGTGCCGAAGGTGCACTTCGCGTCGCCCGGCGCGAAGCAGGCCTGCCCGAAGAGCGCAGACTGCTGGTCGCCTGCGATGCCGGTCACAGGGATCGCGGCGCCGACGATCGATGCATCGCACGCGCCGAACGGGCCCGCCGAGTCGCGGATCTCGGGCAGCATGGCGCGCGGCACGCGGAAGAGGGTGCAGAGCGCGTCGTCCCAGGCGCAGCCGCCGGAGCCGCCGATTCGCGCAAGAAGCGTGCGCGAGGCGTTCGATGCGTCGGTGGCGTGCACGTGGCCGCTGGTCAGCTTCCAGAGCACCCACGAGTCGATCGTGCCGGCCGCGAGTTCGCCCTTCTCGGCGCGGACGCGCGCGCCCGGCACCGCGTCGAGGATCCACGCGAGCTTCGTCGCGCTGAAGTACGGGTCGAGCGTGAGCCCCGTGGCGGCGCGCACGGCGTCTTCGTGGCCCTCGGCGCGCAGTTCGGCAAGGCGCGATGCGGTGCGGCGGTCCTGCCAGACGATCGCATGGTGGATCGGCGCACCCGTGGCGCGATCCCACACGACGATCGTCTCGCGCTGGTTGGTGATTCCGATCGCGGCGATGTCGGCGGCGGAGAGCGTCGCGGCGTGAATCGCATCCTTCATGCACGCGGCCAGCGCGGTCCAGATTTCGCCGGCGTCGTGCTCGACCAAGCCCGGCTTCGGGAAGTGCTGCGCGAACTCACGCTGCGAGGAGCCGCGCTCGACGAACGCGCCCGATGCGTCGACCGCGAAGACGATGGCGCGCACGCTGGTGGTGCCGCAATCAAGCGCGAGGATGTGACGGGCGATCTCCGGCACGCCTGCAGGATACGCGGTGCGGTGGGCGAGAGCCCGGCTGCTGCACTCCACACCGCCCTGCCGGATTCAGTCCTCGTCGTCCCTGAAGGGGTTGAATCCCTCCATGCCACGCGCGCTCGGAGCGTCCGCCTCGTCGGGAACAAGCCCCCGCACCCGCGACGCCAGTTCGTCTCCGAGGATGCGGCGCGCCTCCGAGCGCGCTTTCTCGGTGCGCTCGTTGCGCTGGAAGCGGATCTTCTCGACGGCCTCCGCCCGCTCTTGGTACTCGCGCCAGCCCTCGGGGTCGCCGCCGGCGACCATGCCGGCGGACTGCTCGACGATCTTCTCGCTGAGCGAAAGATACGCAGCCTCATACTCGGCGCGCAGGGCGTCGAGGCGGCCACGTTGCTCGATCGAGAGGTCACCCAGCGCGATCGCGTCGTCGAGTTGCCGGAGTGCGCTCTCGGAGGGGTTGTAGACGGCGGGGTTCTCGACGGCGAGGTAGCCGCGCCAGACCGCCGTCCGGCGCGCGGGGTCGTCGGTGGCGGCATCGATCGCTGCGCGGAAGACGCCGCGCACGCGCTCGGTGAGTTCCTGATTGGCACGACCGTGCCGCGCCATCAACGCGGAATAGCGCTCGAAGTCGGCGCTTTCCCGCAGGTTTGCCTGCAGCGCCTCGCGCTCGGCCAGTTGGTCGACAGCCGCCTTGAGCAGCGCGGGCAGTTCATCGGCAAGGGCGTTCCAGGAGGCCGCGGAGTTCTCGAGGAGGGCACGCGCCGTGGGACCATCCACGCGTGCCAACGTGACGACCTTCATCGGCGTCGGAATCGTGCGTTCCCGTCCGTACGACATGCCCTCGCTCAACAGCCGCAGGCGATCGAGGCGAAGAAGGAGCGACTCCGCGCCATTCGGCTTGAGATCGAGCGCCGTGACGAGATCGGCGCAGAGCGCCGCGTCCGCTGCGATCATCGCCTCGGCGAGCCTGCGGAGCGCGTTCTGCAGCGAGGCGGCGGCGGCGTCGTTGCGCCGGGACTGGCCATCCTCGCTCGGCAGGTAGAGCAGCCGCCGCTGCTCGAAGAGATCCTTCCCGATCGGCTCGACCTTGGCGTCCCACTCGCGGACCTTCCACGCCTCGACGACGGCCTCGAGCACCTCGACTCCGGGCGGCTCGACGCCGACGGCTCGGAGTGCCTTGGCCACGTCGCGCGCGGACGTCGCCACCGGGGTGTCGTACATCGACGTGAATCCGGCCTCCCAAGTGGAAGCCTCGCCGTCCGTCTCGGACTCTGTCTCGGCGGGCCCGGTCACGGGGAAGTAGACCGTCCCGCCCTCGGAGCCCGGCGACTCGGCCTTCGAGACGTATCGCACCGAAGTCTCTTCGCCGAGCAGCGCAACCAACGCGGCGTACGCACGCCGGTCGATCTCCTCACCTTTCTCCGCGCGCTCCTGAAGCGGCCTCATCGCGGCCATGGGATCGCCGTTGGCGCCACCCATCATCATGGCGCTCAGATCCATCGAGAGCGCCACATCGGCAAGCTTCTCCGCATGATCGGCTCGTTCGCGACGCCACTCGAGTTCGATCGGTCCGAGCGCGGCCTTCACGTCGGGGCCGATCGTCGCATCGCGCCGGACGCGACGGATGACGGTCGAGACATCGCCCGCCGGGTTCCTGGCGACGTCCATCACCATCATCGCGCCAAGCATGCCGACCGACTTCTCGGAGATCTCGGCGCGAAGCCGGTAGATCTCGATCTCGGGAAGGACCGAGCCGAACTGACGGATCGCGCTGCGGTTGGCTTCGAAGTTGGCAAAGACGGTCTTTCGCGGCTCCTCGCCGAGTTCGCGGAGCGACTGCATCATCGAGGCCATCTGCGCCTGCGCGGCCTGCGCGGCGGCGGCCACTTCCTCGGCATTCCCGCCACCCTCGTCCGCGCCCGCGGGGATGTCGACGTCGCCAAGACCCGCGGACTTCGCCATGATGTCGTAGGTCTTCGATATCGACTTGCGTACCGAGCCGCCGTAGGTCTTCGCCTGCGCGAGCGTCCGACGCTCCTGCTCGACGAGCATCGCGTCGAACTGCGGGCGGAGGTCTGGCGGCACAAGCTGCACCGTGCGCTCGCGCGAAAGGAGGTCGGCCAGATCGACAAAGCTTCCGCCGCCGCCGAACATCATCGAGCCCATCCGCGAGAAACCGCCAAGTTCACGCTGCCGCTCGCGCGCATTGCGCAGGCGCTCGATGCCGCCCCGGCGCTCCGGCGCCACCAGCGCCGCGGCGCTGTCGAAGAAGGCCTTGTCTGCCTCGGCGATCTTCGCCTCGAGCCGCTCGAGGTCGCGCAGGAACTTCTCGAACTCCTCCCGCGACGGCATTCCTGTGGGGGTCGACCGGCTCAGCGCCTGGATTTCGGGGTCGAGCTCGACGCGGAAGCGATCGAGGTACGCCTCATGCACGCCATCGAGAGCCTTCGCCTCTTCTGGCGTGGGATCGACGTAGACCCGGAGCAACCGCTCGAGGCGCTTGGTGGTGAGCGGCGCTCCCACGAGCTGGCCGACCTGGGCGGAGGCCGTGGCCGTGGTCAGCAGCGCGGCGGCTGTGGTTGCCAGCGCGGCAAGCACGGGTGCGATTCGGTCGAACGCCACGCGGAGCGCAGAACGAGTCTTCATCGGATGCCTTTCAGTCGGTTTGGGATCTCTCCAACTCGATACGGTCAGCGTAACTGCCGGCGCATCGGGTTGGAACCACAATCTGAGCCACAATTCCGTGTGGAAGCCCTGCGCTTGGGATCCGCGCGGCCTTGGTTTCGATCGAAAGGCCGCGCATGACGACAGCCTGGCCTCGGAAGGGCCGTCGTCAGGGCGCGAAAGATCAGACGCCATCATCCGGCGGAGGGCGCAAACCGATGACGGTAGCCGACGTTGGAAGCAGACGTTGGAAGCAGACGTTGGAAGGCGATCGCGGCCCGACGCTCAGTGCGCCGAGCCGAGGCCTGCCGCACGCCGCCAGGTCGAGAGCTGGCCGAGATGCATCATGTGGTGGCCACCGCAGAGGAAGTTCACGGCGCTGCCCACGGTGGGGAACATCTCCTTGAAACGGCCCTCGGCCGGGTTCTCGCGGGCGAAGACGGCGTCGTCGACCGTCGGCAGCGTCGAGAGCACGGTCTTCCAGCCCTTGAAGAAGGTGTCGCAGATCACGTCCTTCGACGGATAGCGGCCATCCTGCGCGACGCAGGGCGCGCCGTTCTTGAAGTGCTCGTCGCCAAACGGCATGTCGATCTTGAGATCGGCCCGGCCGAGCATCTCGAGCACGCGGTTCGAGTAGATCGCGAGGTGTCCGACGCAGAAGGCCGGGTGGTTCATGTCCTTTGTCGGCATCTCGAAGAAGCGCTCGGCCGGAATCGTCTTGACGAGATCCTCGGCGTAGCGAAGCGTGAGTGCGAGGCTGGGAGCGATGAGGGCGCCGGTGCCGGCGGACGATGCGGTTGTGGTCATGCACCGAGTGTAGCGCACGCCAGGGGCGCAGCCCGGTCGGCGGAGCGGGCTGCGCCGCATCGCAGGCGCGACGGTGGCGCCGAACGCACGCGCAGCGCCAACGACCGCGCGACTGCGAGCGTCAGAGTCCGTGTTCCTCGAGCAGCTTGCGCAGGCCCTCGACGCCACCGGCGGCCTTGATGAGGTCGGCGAGTTCGCGGCGCTCGCGGCGTGAACGGTTCTTCCGCCGCCGCGGCTCCGGCATCTCCTTGCGGACTTCCTCGTCGATGGCGCTGAAGTCGACGGCGCCCTCGTTTCCGGCCTTGCGGATCACCTTGTCGAGCTGGTCGACCGTCCATGCGACGAGCGTGAGCATGCGCGACAACTGCGCGCTCGTCGCGGTGCCATCCTCGATGGGAACGTCGCAGACGACCCGGACCTCTCCATCGGTCTCGTCAAGCACGTAACTGGCGACGCGGACACGCCAGTTCGCGGCCAGCATGGCCTCGCACATCGGCCCCTTGTGCGCGAACTCGCGCATCGAGTAGACCTCCGGCACGCAGATCCGGAGCATCCGGCCATCCTCCTGCAGCATCAGGTGGAGGAGCATGCTGCGCTCGCCGTCGTGCGGATCGACGTAATGCTGGGTCGGCACGGCCACCACGACTTCGTTGTGCTCGCGCGAGGCGCGGAAATCGACGCCGATCTCGGCGATCCTTCCCACAAGTTCGGCAAACGTCATCGCCATGTTCCTACCTCCGTCTGGATGCGCGCGCCCGTCGCACGTGGCCGCATTGCCCAAAGTGTAGCTTCAACCGGAGCGTCTCCAACAACCAGCGAGGAAGTCGAGCGCAAGTCGGCGCACCTCCCGCCGAACAGGGGGAACTCACGGCGGCGAAGTCCGCGATCGCCCTCGGCCGCGGCGGGACGGCGCGGCAACACCTCGACCGTTGACCGCGATGCGGGATGACGTCGGCGACTGAGTTCCTCCACGTCACACCCCGACGAACCGCGCGACCGTCGAGCGGGCGCGCTCCGGATCCGTCGTTCCCGACACGATGGCAAGCGTGCCCCCAGCGCCGCTCAGGAGCGTGATCTCGAGTCCATGCACGCTTTCCTGCGGCGTGGCGTCCACTCCGCCGCCGGCCGACTCCGGCCGCAAGGCGACCGACACCGAGCGCGTGTCGCCATGGCGCTCGCACCGGAGCGTGCCATGCGAACCGAGCCGGGCGGTCAGCCGGGCGATTGCGGCGTCGTCGAGCGGCTCACCCAGCGCAAGCTCCACGGCGTTTCGACCGCAGAGAACACGCACGCGCTCCCGGCTCGTGACGGACGTCTCGAGAAACTCGTACTTGCCCATGCCACAGCAGACGCAACCTGGGTCGCGTGCCGAATCGAGCGCCGCCGTCTCGAACCGCATCGCGTCGAGGTCGACGCGGATGATCGAGGACGGCACGTGCACGGCGCCCTCCGCAATCGCGCGGATCGCAAGCGCCGCCTCAAGCGACGCGATGACTCCGGTGGTTGCCGCAAGCACCCCGGCCGTCTCGCATGTCTCCGCTTCGCCGGGAGCCGGAGGCTCTGGAGCGAGGCAACGGAGGCATGGCGTCGAGCGGGCGTGCGGCCACCGCACCAGTCCATCGAGATCGGCACCGGTGACCGGTAGCAGCAGCGCCGCCATCCCACGCAGTCCGATCGCACCGCCGTAGACGAGCGGCTTGCCGAACTTCACCGCGCAATCGTTGAGGAGATAACGCGTCTCGAAGTTGTCGAGGCAGTCGATGATGACGTCGCAGTCTTCCACGTAACGCCGTGCGGAGACAGGCGCCAGGTCGTCGACGAACGCGCGCACCGTGGTCGATGCGTGGACATTCGCCAGCCGCGCCTTCGCGGCCTCGGCCTTGGGGACGCGCCGCCGCGCATCGCTCTCCGAGAAGAGCGTCTGACGGTGCAGGTTCGACCACTCGACAAGGTCCCGGTCGACGATGCTCAGCGATCCAGCGCCGGCGCGTGCAAGTTGCTCGGCGACGACGCTTCCGAGGGCGCCGCATCCGGCAAGCAGGATCCGTGCGCGACTAAGACGCGACTGCCCCTCTGCCCCGAAGCGAGGAAGCTGCATCTGTCGCGTGAAGCGGTCGTCGGATCCCGGCACCGGGAGAAGCGTAGCGTCAACCCCGGCCTCGATTCCGCAGGGACGTCGGCGCCTGCATCCAGGCTCGGGGACCTCGAGACTTGGAACGACCCCGTGTGGAGAGACTCGGTCCTTGGATTCCGCGAAGATGCGGGCTCGCCTCCAACGCGCCCCAATCGAAGGCCAGATCGGCAGTTCGCCGCACGTGGTGGAAACATGGGGGCTCCTCGGGCCACCATCGCGACCGGGCTCCGGGCAGCTGGTGCGCAGCCGAAGAGCCCCTGCGCCGAGAGCCCGCCAATGCGCCTCCGGCGGTCGACCTTGCTTGGCGTGCGCCCAATCGAGAGTTCGCGGCGCCAGGAGTCGATGGCCTGTGGCGAAAGCGTGGCATTGCTCCTGCCCACGCGCACCCGTGCATCGGCGCTGATCACGATCGCATCGACCCGCTCGAGCGAAATCGGCCGCAGTGCGTCGAGCGCCTCGCGGAGCAGCGCGCAGTCCGATCCGCCGGCGCGGGCGCGACGCACCGCGACAAGCACCGGGTCCTCAGGCGAGGCCGACTGCGAGATCCTCCCGGTCGGCGTCCGCGGTGGCTGCGGCGGCCAACCGGCGCGCGCAAGCCCCTCCCGCATCGCAACCTCGGCAAGCGCGCGACCCTCGTCGCCGTCAGCGAGCGCCGCCACGTCGAGCATCATCCGTTCGTAGCGCGCCCGCCACGGCTCGGCGACCTTGTGTCTTCGCTCGAACTCCTCGATGAACCTGCGGGCGTCGGCGTGGACGCTCGGTGCAAGCCGGCCGGACACCTCGAAGCGGCGGACCCTGCGCTGGACCTCCACATCGATCCCAGGGCTCGGTAGCGGAACAGGCGCGCGAGCGAGGAAGTCTCGCATCGCCTCGGCGGGAAGCCGCGCCGTGGGCGCGAGCCGGGAGAGGAGCGCCTCGCGCACGAGGAGCGCGCACGCGCGCTCCAGTTCCTCGTCCGACCACGGAAAGTTCGAGGCGCAGTCGCGTGGCGCCCGCGGCGTGGTGTGAACGTCGCCCGCCAGACCCGGGTCATGTCCGTGTCGGAGCGCAAGCCAGACGGCGCGCGGTCGTTCGCGGTGTCCGTGCAGCAGGATCTCGAGCGCGAGCCGCCCGTCGATCTCCTCCGCAAGGGCGGGTGAAATCGAGAGCACCGGCGACACGGCGCCGATCCACGCCGCCTCCGAGAGATTTCGAGCGGCATCTCCGGCGAGGCGCTCCGCGAGTGCCTCGACCCGCTTCGCACCGCCGCCGGAAGATTCGCGCACCAAGGGCGCCCCCACGGCCGCCCGAGCCGCGACCGCCAGCATCGCGACAAACGCGGCGACGACGCCCACCGATGAACGCGCGGGCGCGCGCCACTCGCACCGCATCAGCGAAGCCCCACGACTCTGGACGCGCCGCTGCGCTTGCCAAGTCCATCGCACGCGCCACGTCCGCTGCATCCACCATGTGCGCACCGGCGACGCACGCCGCCACCCGACGCCCATCGAGGGCGCACGGGTCCCCTGCCGTTCCCCTGTCTCCATGATGATCTCCCTCTCCACCGCGCAGGGCGAATCTACACCGCGCCCGAGGCCCTCCGCGAATCCTGCGCCGATTTACGCGAAGATTCTCAACGACTCGCGGAGGCCATCACCTCGCGCACGAGCGTGAGGAGATCGGCTGGCGCGAATGGCTTCGGCATGAAGCGGTGGTTGGACGCGAGCCGTCCCTTGCGGAACTTCTCGTGATCGGTGTGGCCCGACATGAAGATGGTGGGCATCGGCCCGCGGAGCGCCTCGATGCGCTCGACGAGCTCCGGACCGCTCATCGACGCCATGACGACGTCGGTGACGATGAGATCGAATGGCCGCTCCCGCTCGACCCGCGCCAGCGCCTCGAGCGGATCGGACGCAGGCACCGCCTGATAGCCCGCGCGCATGAGCAACTGCTCGAGCAGTCTGCGCACCAGCGGTTCATCCTCGATGAGCAGCACGCGCTCGCCGCGTCCGCCAAGCGCGGGTCCGGTCGCTGGCCTTCCGGCCTGCTCCACCGGACCGGTGATGAGCGGCAGCCGAACCCGGAACGTCGAGCCCTTTCCGACTTCGGACTCGACCTCGATGGCGCCGTGGCACTGCTCGACCAGTCCGTAGACGGTCGCGAGTCCGAGGCCGCTGCCCTTGCCGACCTCCTTGGTCGTGAAGAAGGGCTCGAAGATGCGCGCCTTCGTCGCGTCGTCCATGCCGCTGCCCGTGTCGTGCACGCTCACGCACGCGAATCGCGCTCCATCGGGTTCCGCGCCGGGCGCGGCGAGGCCCACGCGGATCTCGAGCACCCCTCCGCCAGGCATCGCGTCGCGCGCGTTGAGCGCTAGGTTCATCACGATCTGGTGGATCGCCGACGAGTCCGCCCACACGCGCCCGACGTCGGTCTCCTCGACCAGCTTGAACTCGATGCGCTCGCCGATCAGCGGCCGCAGCAGCGCCTCGACCTCGCGGACCTCCTTCATGAGGTCGATCTCGGCGGGCCGAAGCACCTGCTGCCGGCTGAAGGCGAGCAACTGCCGCGTGAGCGCGGCGGCGCGGTCTGAGGCCTTCCGAATCTCCTCGACCCAGCCGCGCACCGGATCGCCCGCGCCGAGGCGCGAGAGCGACAGCGCCGAATAGCCCTGCACCGCCATGAGGATGTTGTTGAAGTCGTGCGCGATGCCTCCGGCAAGCCGGCCGATCGCCTCCATCTTCTGGCTCTGCCGCAGCTGCGCCTCGAGCTGCGTGCGCAGCTCCATCTCGCTCACGAGTTCCTTGTTCCGGCGCTCGAGTTCCTCCGCCGTCGAGCGGAGCCGCGTCGTCAGCAGCTGCATGTCGGCGAGCGTCGACTCCTGCGACTGAAGAAGAATGAGGAAGTCGCCGCGCGAGTCATGCGGCGGGAAGTCGGAGAGCGCGAGCCCGAACCGGGAGAGGTCCTCGATCCTGTTGATCCATGGACTTCCGACGAACAGCATGCGCTCGGCGCCGTCGCTGGAACGGTGCGCGATGAACTGACCCCGCAGCTTGAAATCGGCGTAGGAACGGAGCGCGAGCAGGAACACGTCGTTTGGACGCGCGTGGAAGTCGTCGGTGGACGTGACTCCCGTGGGACGCTCCACAGCAAGCACCTCGAAGAGCTGCGCACCGACGCCGACCTCGGGCGCGACCTCCCTCCATCGCGCGCCGACCATGTCGATCCGTCCGCTGGCGTCGACCTCGATCAGGAACGGAAACAGCCGACGCAGCACATGCGCGCTTTCCGAGGGCGTGCCGGCGGAGTCGAAGCTCAACCCGTCGCCTCCGTCCACTGCAGCAGGAAGACGTCGTGCGGAGTCGGATCGTCCGCGCGGCGATGCTCGATGGAAAGCCGCACGTTGAACCGCGCGCCGAGGCCCTTCAGCAGGCCGGCCACGAGGGGCGCGAGCCCAGTGCGCTCGGAGTAGTAGTGCAGCGACAGGCTGGTCGGCGTCTCGTCGCGCACCATGAAGCTCGGCGGACGCAGGTGCGGAAACGAGAGCTTGATGCGGGTGTGCATCTGGTCGAGGTTCCGGAGGAACTCAGGCAGCGTGCGGCCCGCCGTCTTCATGAGTTCGCCGTAGACCGACTCGGAGGTGTAGCGGACCCAGAACGCGCCGAACTCCTCGAGGATCGCCTCGGGTGGCGCGCCGAGCTCCACGCTCGCGGCCGCGACGAGGTCGGCCGTGACCTTGTCGTCGTATTGCTGCATGGAGATGAACGGCTCGTTCGGAAGCCCGGCGCGGACACGGATCCGCTCCCAGACGTCATCGCCGAACTTGCTCCGCACGAGATCCTCGACGGCCTTGTTGATGAGCCCGTACATGCCGGGGAGCGTAACGCGGGCGACGGCCGGAGGAACAAGGGTGGACTCGCGCAAAACGACATCGGGGCGGCCGAAGCCGCCCCGATGGAAATGACGTCGTAACGCCCTGAGCGGCCCGGGCCGCCTTCGGCGTGAACAGCACCGGAGCGAGCGGCCGCAGCCGCGAGCGCTCAAACATGGGCGGCGGCTGCTTGCGGCAGCCGCCTTCGGCGTGACCAGCACCAGAGCGAGCGGCCGCAGCCGCGAGCGCTCAAACATGGGCGGCGCGACCAGCACCAGAGCGAGCGGCCGCAGCCGCGACCGCTCAAACACGAAGCCTGGATCACCAGGCGAAGTGCGCGAAGGCCTTGTTCGCATCCGCCATGCGGTGCGTGTTTTCCTTCGTCGTGACCGCAGCGCCTTCGTTCTTCGCGGCATCCCACAGTTCCTTCGCGAGGCGGAGGTGCATGGGCTTGCCCTTCTCGGAGCGCGCAGCATCGATGATCCAGCGGAACGACAGCGACTGCTGGCGGCGGCGGTTCAGCTGCATGGGCACCTGGTAGTTGGCGCCACCGACGCGCTTCGAGCGGACTTCGACCGCCGGACGCACGTTCTCGAGCGCAAGGTGGAAGAGCTCGATCGACGAACGAGGCAGGGTCTCGCTCTTCTCCTTGTCGAGACGGCCCTGGATCGCGTCGAGCGCGCCGTACACGACGCGCTGCGCGGTGGCCTTCTCGCCGCCGATCATGATGCAGTTGATGAACTTCGACAGGAGCTTGTCCTGGAAGCGGGGATCGGGCTTGAGCCAGATGTCGTCGGGACGCTTGAAATGACGTGCCATGGTGAACTCTCCTGTGGCTGATGGTCTCGGCGTCATTGCCTCGACCGCTCTTCACCGCGGACGGGAGATGGGCATTCCCGAAGGTTCGTATCCGCGATTACTCAGTCGCCCGGTTCCTCCGGCGGCATTCCGCCGGGGGCCACGATCCGGACTATGTTCCGTCGCGATCTCCGCAGTGCAGGGATCGTTACTTCTTCTTCGCTGCGGCGGCGGCCTTCTTCTTGACGCCGTACTGCGAGCGACCCTTCTTGCGACCATCGACGCCGAGGCAGTCGAGGGCGCCGCGCACCACGTGGTAGCGGACGCCGGGGAGGTCGCGCACGCGGCCGCCACGCACGAGCACGATCGAGTGCTCCTGCAGGTTGTGGCCTTCGCCGCCGATGTACGCGGTCACTTCCTTGCCGTTCGTCAGTCGCACGCGGCAGACCTTGCGAAGCGCCGAGTTCGGCTTCTTCGGGGTGACGGTGCGAACCTGCAGGCACACGCCGCGCCTTTGCGGGCACGCGCCGAGGTCCTTGACCTTCGACTTGGAGGCCTGGACAACGCGGGGCTTACGAACGAGCTGATTGATCGTGGGCATCGGTGACTCTTGCAGTTGGATCGACAAGCGTACAGGGGCGGCCAACCGGGTGCAAGGCGGCAAACGCGCCGAGCGAAGGAATCGGCGGGAATCGCCGTGAAAACCAGACGTCAGCGGAACTGGTCGATAACCGAGACGGCAAGCCGGTCGCAGCGCTCGTTCTCCGGGTGGCCGACGTGTCCGCGCACCCACTCCGCCGTGATCCGATGCCGCGCGCGCAGCTCATCGAGTTCCTGCCAGAGCTCGACGTTGAGGACCGGACCCTCCTTGCGCCGCCAGCCGCGCTTCTTCCAGCCGTCGATCCACTCGGTGAGTCCCTTGACGAGATATTGAGAGTCGCTGACCAGCCGAACCCGGCTCGGCTGCTCGAGCAGGCGCAATCCGTGAATGGCTCCGAGCAACTCCATGCGGTTGTTCGTCGTGCGGCGTTCGCCGCCCGATCCCTCGCGCTCGACGCCGTCGACGCGCAGGATGAAGCCCCAGCCGCCCGGACCCGGGTTCCCCGAGCACGCGCCGTCCGTGAAGAGTTCCGCGTCGAACGCAGGGGCAACGCGATTCGCGCCCGACTCGGATCGGTTCTGTGGGCCCCGGGACTGGGTATGCATGGCGCGAAGCGTACACGGCGCGCGTGCATGCAGCGCGGTGTTCTGCAGTTATCCGACACAGCGCGCAGGCATCGACGCGTGCCAAACGACGCGCAGCAACCTTGACACTTCGCGGGGTTTCCCTAGACTGTCTCGTCTCTCAGCACCTCGCCCGGCGCTTCCGCCGCGGCACTTTCGAAACGAGTCGATCATGGTTCCTCCGTTCCGCTGCTCTCCCGGCCGTACCCGTCGTCGTCGCAATCACCACGCGATCAAGGCCGCGCACACCACGCTCTGCCCGAACTGCGGCGCCGCGAAGCGCTCGCACACGGCGTGCTCGAGCTGCGGCTACGTTCGCCCGGGCCTCCAGATCAAGATCAACAACAAGTCCGCCAACTGAGCGCGCACGCGCTCAGCCCGCGCGCGGCGCGGCTTCCGATGAAGCCCGTGCGCGCGGAACGGACCGGCTCCCTCAGGCGCACCGCGCGCCTGACGTGCGCCGAGACACGCGAACAACTCGACGACGACGCGCCCACGCGCGTCGTCGTTTCGCTTCAGCCGCTCGCAGCCCGTCCTGCGCGCGATTTGCATCGCGACCCCGGGGCTTCGGCACGAAACCGTGAGAATCCCGTAAACTGATGTACCTCGGTCCTGGCCGAGCCCGTCTGTCTCCGTCCGCCTTCCAGCAGGGACCTCACTAGCAATGCGAATCGGCGTCGATGTCATGGGCGGCGACAACGCCCCCGACGAGATCCTCAAGGGCTGCTTCGCGGCACTCCAGAAGCTTCCGCGCGAGGACACGCTGGTGCTCTTCGGCAAGGGCGACATCATCGAGGACGCGATCAAGGATCGCGGGCTCTCGAAGGACGGCCCCAACGCATCCATCGAGGTCATCCACTGCAGCGAGGTCATCGAGATGGACGACCCGCCGGTGGAGGCCGTGCGCTCGAAGCGCGACAGCTCGATCTCCCGCGCGGCCGAGTACTCGAGCTCGCGTCACCCGAACCGCTGCGATGCGTGGATCAGCGCCGGCAACACCGGAGCATGCGTCACCGCGAGCCAGATGTACATGCGGCGCCTTCCGAACGTGATCCGCCCGGGCATCGCCGTCACGGTTCCCACGTTCGCCGGTCCGATCGTGCTGATCGACGTCGGCGCGAACATCGAGCCGAAGCCCGTCCACCTCGCGCAGTACGGCGTGATGGGCGACGCCTACGCCCGCGGCATCCTCGGCATCAAGAACCCGCGCGTCGCGCTGATGAACGTCGGTGGCGAGGAGCAGAAGGGCACCGCCGAGATGAAGGTCGCGCGCGACCTCCTCCGCGGCGCGGAGAACCTCAACTTCATCGGCTACGTCGAGGGACGCGGCGTCTTCGACGGCGATGCGGACGTCGTGATCACCGACGGCGTGGTGGGCAACGTCATGCTGAAGCTCGCGGAAGGCCTCTCGAGAGGCCTGTTCCAGGCGATCGCGCAGCAGGTGCTCGAGACAGACCCCGAGCTCGCCGTGCGGCTCGAGCCCGTCGTGAAGGCGATCTACGCGAAGTACGACTACCACGAGTACGGTGGCGCCCCGCTGCTCGGCGTGAACGGAACGTGCCTCATCTCGCACGGTTCGAGCGTGGCGCGCACCATGATGAATGCGATCCTCCGCGCCCGTCAGTTCGTCCTGAGCGGAATGAACGACGTGATCAACGCGCGCCTCGAGACGATTCAAGAGCCCGCCCAATGACGGAGGCCGCCGAATGATGGGTCCGCTTCCAAGCGGCGCCTGCGGAGTGCGCATCCTCGGCACCGGCTCGGCCGTGCCGGACCGTCGTCTCACCAACGACGACTTCTCGCGCATGATGGACACGAGCGACGAGTGGATCACGCAGCGGACCGGCATCAAGGAGCGACGCGTGCTCGATCTCCGCACGGAGGGATGCTCGACGCTGGCGCAGCGCGCCCTCGAGCGCGCGATCGAGGGTTCCGGCATCAAGCCGACGGAGATCGACCTTGTGATCGTCGCCACCGTGACGATGGAGATGACCTGCCCGTCGGTCGCGTGCCGGATCGCGGCCGCCGTCGGCGCCACGAATGCGGCTGCGTTCGACCTCGTCGCCGCGTGCAGCGGCTTCGTCTACGGCCTCAACATGGCGGAGGGCATGGTCCGCGCCGGCCGGGCGCGCACCGTGGCGGTGATCGGCGCGGAAGCGATGAGCTCGATCCTCGACTACACCGACCGGACCGTCTCGATCCTCTTCGGCGACGCGGCGGGCTGCGCGATCATCCGCGCGGACAGCGATCCGAAGGTCGGCTGCATCTACCAGCACATGGGCGCCGACGGCTCGGGCCTTCACGCGCTCTACATCCCGCGCCATGAGCGCGACGTGCCCGCCGAGGACGCGGCGAATCCGGTGCGGCTTGGCTACCTGCGCATGAACGGAAAGGAAGTGTTCCGTTTCGCGGTGACCAAGTTCAAGGAAGTGATGGAGGACGCGTTCGCCAAGACCGGCCTCACTCCCGACGACGTCAGCCAGGTGATCTGCCATCAGTCGAACGTGCGCATCATCGATGCGGCGCGCGAGAAGCTGAACATCGATCCCGCGAAGATCTACGTCAACATCGACCGCTACGGCAACTCGAGCGCGGGCAGCGTGCCGCTGTGCCTCGATGAACTGTGGCGCGCGGGCAAGATCACGAAGGGCAAGCCCTTCATGATGGTCGCCTTCGGCGGCGGCCTGACGTGGGCTTCCTCGGTCTGGAACACCTGAACCATCCCAGCGACGCGGGATCTCCGACATGAGCAACATCGTTCTTCTCTGCCCAGGACAAGGTGCGCAGGCTGTCGGCATGGCCCGGGCCTGGTGCGACGCAAACCCGAAGGCCCGCGCCATCATGAGCGAGGCCGACCGCATCTTCGCCGATGGCTCGAACGGGGGGCCCGATGGCCGCGCGCTCTCCGACATCGCGTTCAACGGTCCGCAGGAGACGCTGAACCGCACCGATCTCTCGCAGCCGGCGCTCTTCACGGCCGCGGTCGCCTGCTACCACGCGCTGCCCGACGACCTCCGCGCCATGCGCATCCGTGCGGTGGCCGGTCTTTCGCTCGGCGAGTACACCGCGCTCCACCTCGCGGGCGCGTTCACATTCGAGGACGGGCTCCGGCTCGTCATGCGCCGCGGACAGTTGATGCAGCAGGCCGCCGAGAGTTCGAAGGGCGGCATGGTCGCGCTTATCGGAGCCGACGAAGCCCAGGCGAATGACGTCTGCACCCGCGCCACCGCGGAGGGCGGCGTGCTGGTGCCGGCGAACTTCAACGCGCCCGGACAGATCGTGCTCTCAGGATCGATCGAGGCCTGCGACCGCGCCGTCGCCGTGTCGGGAGATGTCGGCGTGCGCGCCACGAAACTGCAGGTCGCGGGCGCCTTCCACAGCCCGCTCATGCAGCCGGCGGCTGAAAGAATGGGAGACGTCCTCGCCAAGGTCGCCATCTCCCCCCTCCAGGCCGAGGTCTGGTCGAACGTCACCGCCCAGCCGCACCACCCCTCGGACGCGAAACTTCTGAGGCGCCTGCTGGTTGAACAGTTGGTTTCCCCTGTACGATGGAGCCAGAGTTGCGTAGGACTCCTCGCGGCCATGACGGCCGACGGAACCCGTGGCTCGGCAGCCTTCCACGAGCTCGCCCCCGGCAGCGTGCTCAAAGGACTCATGCGCCGGATCGACAAGACTTGCGAGGTGATCCCACATGATGCACCGTAGCTTCGACTCCACGATCTCCCGCAGCGCGCCGCTGAGCGCCGTGCTGCTTGCCGGCGTCATGCTCGTCGGCTGTGCCGAAGACCCGCCGCCGCCGCCCGTCGCGGCGAAGACCGTCGAGGCCCCGCCGCCGCCGCCGCCGCTCACGTCGATCGCCGACCTGATGCTGCAGCACGACATCGACCGTCGCGTGAACCTCCCTGAGGATCGTGCGCCCGACACCGATGTGAAGCGCGTCGCGGTCCTCAAGTTCTTCGACGCCTTCGCGCGCGGCAACGCCGATGCGTTGCGTCCCATGCTCTCCGGCCCCGACCAGCTCGCGCTGGACGGCATGGTCGAGGGTGGCGTGTTCACGAAGTCCTCCGGCGCGATCACCCGCATCGACGTCCGCTGCGGACCGCACGATGCCGATGACTGCGCGCTGGCCGTGTTCCATGTCGGCGATGAGTTCGAGCCGCAACTCTGGGTCTACACCTCCGCCGACAAGGTGGAGTTCGACTCGGTCGCGACGCCTCCGGGCATCATGGAGAAGTTGAGCGGCGACAACTGGATCGCTGCGTGGTTCGACATCCTCAAGCTTGAACTCGCAAAGGCCGACGAGCCCGACGCGGTCATCGCCGTGCCGCAGACCGACTTCACGAACGAAGACGAGGCCAAGCCCGTCGAGACCGCCACTGGCGTCAGCGGTGGCGGCAACGGCCCCGGCCGGCGCAAGCCGAGCGGCGAGCCCGTGAGGCCCGCGCGTCCACCCGGATTCGGCCGGCCGTGATTTGAGCGGTCGCCGCTGCGGCGGCTCCCTCTGGTCAGCCTCGCCGCGAGTGAATCGCGCCGGGCTGCGTTTTCAGCGGTCGCCGCTGCGGCGGCTCCCTCTGGTCAGCCTCGCCGCGAGTGAATCGCGCCGGGCTGCGTTTTCAGCGGTCGCGAGTCGTTATTTGAGCGCTCGCGACTCGCTTCGCTTTCGCTCGCTCTGGTCGGCCTCGCCGCGAGTGAATCCGCCCCGCTGTTCCTGTAGGATCCCGCCGCCGCAATCGCGGCACGGAGGATGTTGTCATGGAGAAGCGCGTCGCCATCGTCACCGGAGCAAGCCGAGGAATCGGCCGAGCCATCGCCGAACGTCTTGCACGGGACGGCCGTCACGTCGTTCTGGTCGCCCGCAGCGCCGACGGCCTTGCCGCCGTCGATGCCGCCATCAAGGCTGCGGGTGGCTCCTGCGAGATTCGTCCATGCGACATGGCGGATGGCGCCAAGGTGCAGGAACTCGTCGAGGGCGTCGCCGAGGCGCACGGCCGGCTCGACATCCTCGTGAACAACGCGGGCATCACCCGCGACACGCTGCTCCTGCGCATGACCGACGAGCAGTGGGACGAGGTGCTCAACGTCAACCTGCGCTCGATCTTCATCGCGGTGCGCGCCTCGTTGCGCCCGATGATGCGCGGCAAGTTCGGACGAATCGTGAACATCGGCAGCGTGTCCGGCCTCAGCGGCAATCCAGGGCAGGCGAACTACGCGGCGGCGAAGGCGGCCCTGGTCGGATTCTCGAAGACCGTCGCGAAGGAGATGGGCGCCAAGGGGATCACGGTGAACGTGGTCGCGCCGGGCTTCATCGAGACCGACATGACCGAGGTGCTCGGCGACGCGGTCAAGACCGCGGTGCTGCCGAACATTCCGGTGCGCCGTTTCGGAAAGCCGGAGGAGATCGCCGCTGCGGTCGCGTACGCGACGAGCGACGAGGCCGGCTTCCTCACCGCCCAGACGATCGTCGTCGACGGCGGCATGGCGAGCTAGCGCATCCGCATCCGAGTCGACCCGGCCGCCTGGCCGCGCCCGGCGATTTCTGCCGGATGTCGTACCGGCGCCCTCAAGCCCGCACAATCGATACAGTTCCGGTATAGTCTCGCCCCCGACCGGGATCTCCGGTCGACAGTGACCGATTCGGCCTCCGGGCCGGCGGCTGAACGAG
>Ga0315900_10004668_pt1 | contig 19198 bp, 29 predicted proteins | sample LakEriMetagenome_FD_203521 | JGI IMG/M metagenome (GOLD analysis project Ga0315900, IMG submission 203521) | Freshwater fungal communities from buoy surface, Lake Erie, Ohio, United States - Buoy 12 MA114 | ecosystem: Environmental > Aquatic > Freshwater > Lake > Lake biofilm | place: USA: Lake...
CGGTGCCCTGATGGATCAACCGGGACGCGATCATCGTGTCGTACAGGCGCCCCCTCACCTCAACGCCTGACGCCAGCAAACACTTCACATCAAACCCGAGGTTGTGTCCGTACACCTCCAGCTCCGGGTTCTCGAGCCACACCCGCAGCGCCTCCCACTGCGGCTCGCCCCACAGCTTCAGGTCATACCAAGCACTGCAGCTGTCGTTGTAGAGCTGGAGCAGGCGCTGCTGCTGCCTACCCTCCCAGCACAGGGGCACCAGCGCCGTCTCCATGTCGAGCGCAAACGCGCTACCGAACCTCTCCAGGTCGGAGAGAAGCGCCTGATCAACGTCCGCCATGGATGCCCTTCCAGATGCGGATGATCGTGTCGTCGGGCATGGTCGCCAACGTCAGCGCCCAGCTCGTGACCCAGCGCACGTCCTCGTCTTTGAGGTGCCTGAAGGTGTCGAGCTGAATGTCCTGGATCAGGTCCCGCCGCTCGTGCGGCATCAAGACATCGTCTATCAGGTCCAAAGCGCACCGTCCTGGGTTGAGGTGCGCTGAGACTACCGGACTCGGTCAGGTCACGCTACTTTCCGCCTGTCCGACTTAAGAATTCATGCTTCGCGACGACCAGACGGCGCTCTTAGACGGGCTCCCACCCCAGTGGCGGTACGCCCTCACCGGTGGCAACGACGATTCCAAGGTCTGTTTCGAGGAGGGCTGGAACACCAAGGGCTCCGGCCGCACGCTCGACGACGTGTTGCGCATCAACTCCTCGCCGTCGCCGTATGAGCGCTGGAAGTCGAGCAAGCTGATCGGCGTCGGCGCCATCACCGGCCCGGAGTCCGGCGGCCTACTGGTGATCGACTTCGACGGCACCGGCTCCCAAGCGATCCGCGCATTCCGCGATCACTTCCACCGCACCCCCAGCGCTCTGCGCCCCACCCTCTGCAACGAGAGCGGCAAGAAAGGCCGCGGCAAGATCTTCCTGCGCGTCCCGCCCCACTGGTGGCCCCAGCTTGAGAACCGCAGCGCCAGCTGGCGGGTCGACGACAAGGTGGTGCTGGAAGCGATCTGGATGAATGGCACCGGCACCGGCCGCCACGCCGTCATCTGCGGCGACCACCCCCAGAGCTCCCACCAAAGCCCGCTCTACTACCGCTGGCTCAAAGGCTGTGCGCCCACCGACGTGAAGTGGGGTGACGCGCCTGAGTGGTTGCTGCTGGGCATCATCGCCAAGTTCGACGAGCAGGTGCCCGACAGCCCGGAGGAGCGCCGCCGCTCCGGCGAGGACGACGCCACCCCATGGGAGCGCCTGCGCACCCACGAAAAGATCCAGCTGGCGCGCGAGGCGTTGGAGTTCTGCCCCAATCGCGACGGGCGCGGGAGCGGCACCTACGAGAAAGTGCGTCGCATCGTCTGCGGCCTCATTGACGAGTTCGGCCCCCAGCTCGCCCAGGACATCATCGAAGCCAGCGAGTGGGACACCCGCAACGACTGGGGCAACACCACCGCGGAGAAGACCATCGCGTCGCTGGCGAGTAGCCGCGTGGCCGAAGACCAGCGCGCCCGCATCGGCTCGCTCTTCCACTTCGCGCGCAACAACGGCTTCCAGTGGCCCACCTGGGCGCTGCCCCCGCTGGAGCAAACCCAGCTCCACGTCGACGGGCTGAAGAAGGTGCTCAACAAGATGAACGAGGTGAGCCACGACCACGCTGCGCTTGCGGCGTGGACCGGCCGTGCCTACCGCGAGTACGGCGTGAGCCCTGCTGACTTGTACCGCCTGCGCCTGGAGCAGTGGCTGGGCGTGGTGAGCCTCGGCGCCCCGCGCTCCATGGCTGACATCGCCAAATCGCGCCGCAACGACAACGTCGGCACCGACGTGCTCGACGGCCTGCTCCCCCGGCGCGTCCACGTCGTCGCCGGCGGGAGCCACAGCGGCAAGACAACGCTGGCGTGCTTCCTGGCGTCGCGGGTCCTCAATGGCGCCCCAGTCGACATCGGTAACACCCGCCACGGCATCAACACCGCAGGCCGCGTGCTGGTGCTCACCAGCGACTGCAGCGATGAGGACATGGTGCGCGATCTGGTGCTGGAAGGCATCGAGGACAAGGCGTGCCAAGAGCGCCTGCTGATCCACTCCGGCGCCAACTTCGACGACATGATCCCCATCGTCCAGACGCTGAGCGACTTCAAGCCGGATCTGGTGATCTGCGACTGCCTCACCTCCATGGCGGTCACTGGCGTCAAGGTGGGCGACCCGGCCTACGCCGACCCGATCCGCATGTTCGTGCGGCACAACGGCACCAGCTGGCCTAAGTGCGCATTCCTGATCCTCCACCACACCAGCCGCGACGAGCCTCTGCGCTTCAGCGGCACCGAACAGATCAAGGCCGCCTGCGAGGAGCTCTGGGTGTACTACGACCCCGAACTGATCAAGCAGAAGAAGACGGCGCCGTCGTTCAACAAGACCCGCCACCTGCTGGTGGAGAAGAGCCGGGGCGGCTATGCGGGGCGCAAGCTGCAGATCACCCGCGACGGCTACACCGGCGTCTGGCAGTGGATGGACCCCAACCAAGGAGAGGCATCACCGATGGAGGTGCTGGCCTCCGCGTTCCGGCGCGTCACCGACGACCGCTGGCGCATCCCCAGCGAATGGATGCAACTGCTTGACCTGCAGTTCAACGAGCGCAACCTGCGCCGCTACCTGGACCGGCTGGTGGGCACGGTGCTGGAGACGGAGCTCCGCCCCAGCCCCATCGTCAACAACCGCCCCTGCCTCCATTACCGACCCCGGCAACAGGTCCGCACCTCCGCCCAGCAGATGCTCACCAGCCGGGGCGACGGCATCAACTACATCTGATCAGCACCCAACTGGGGAGGGGTCTCTTTAATACTCTCCCCCTTTTCCTGTCCGAGTTCGCTGAAACCGACTGCGCTGCAATGGATCGGCTCGGACAATCGTACTCGGACTTTGCTCGGACAGTGTCCGAGTCAAACAGGGCTCATTCTCAATAAGCGCGCTTGTTGCGCGGACAGTGTCCGAGTCTGGCCGAGTCAACTGTCCGAGTCCAAATCCATTCCCCCCCAAGGGGTTTAGTAGGTACTCGGACAGGCAAACCGGGGGAGTATTAAAGGGAACGGGAGTTTGGACCCCTGCTAGTGCGACCTCAGGTAGCGTCAGGGCTACCTAGCTAGGGCACACATGACTGACGCGACCCAGGCGCCTCCACTGCTCACCAAACTCGAACAGGGCGCCATCCAGTTCCCCCCAGCATTCCGGGCGCTGAGCAGTCAGATGACCCAGACGCAGTTCATGAAGCTGGCCGCGGCTTACCTGGGCACCAAGGCGATCCACAGCAGCACGATCGGCGGCTTCCGCAGCGGCAAGCTCACCGAACCCGCCCCCAAGACGCTCCTGGCGCTCGGCTACTTCAACACCGCCCTCGCCCGCTCCATCGGCCACCCGGAAGAGCTGATCGAGCAAGCGCCCGACATCGGCTACCCACCCAAGCTCCCCCACTACCTCAAGGAGATCTGGGAGCACACCATCCCAATGCTCGACCGCGAAGGCGTTGCTCTGGGGCCTTTGGGCATGTTTGAAGCGTTCTGCGGCCTCCGAGAACTCCCCGCCAGCGAACGTCGCTACCTCGACGAGGTCGACGCCCCCAGCGCCAGCCGCGTTCTAGGTGCGTTCCTGCGCGCCCACTACGGCAAGCACAACATCGACTGGTACGAAAAGCTGCCCGAGCTGGTCTACGACTGCCCCACCATCGAGCCCCTGCTTCTCAACCGCACGGTGCCAGCAGACCGCCTGATTCACGACCTCGACACCATCGGCCGCCTTGTCGGGCTAAGCGGCAGCGCTCTCTGGGAGCACCTGCAAGCAAACCTAAGTAGGTAGACTCGCGCCGCCCCTGAGCAGCGCACCTTGCCCGAACCAATCATTCAGCCCCGGCCAGCCGTGCAACGGCTCACGCACTGGGGCGAGATGAAGCGCTGCCGCAGTCTGAGCATGACCGACACCTGCCACGAAATCCTCAGAACCCTTGCGGACAGAGAGGGCGTGAGCATCAGCGAGGTGGTGGAGCGGATGGCCCGGCAAGCCGCAACGGAAATGCTTGACGACCTGAACCGCCCCCGCTAGCGTCTCTATACCTATCCAGGTCGGGTAGGCCCTAAACGACCCACCTACAACAACGTGCCCTTCTTTTCGCAAACATTCAGCGCTTCTCTCGCCCCCAAAGAGACGGAAACCGCCAGCCGCGATGGCTACGTCAACCCCTCTCAAATCGGCAAGACCCTACCCAACCCCTTTAGGTGCGCCGTACTTAGTGAGGAGCCGTTGACCGGGTACGAAATCTGGTTCGACAAGGCAGACGGCGGCAAGACCAAGCGCATCGCAGCCGGCGACTACCCCAGCGACGCCCTCCTCGCCGACTACGAGAAGCAGATCGGCGCGAAGGTTGCTTACGAGGTCGACTACGAGACCAAGCAGCCCACCGACCGCAAAGCGATCAAGAAGTGCGCCGCCTTCTTCATTTACGACTACGAAGCCGAAGCGGTGAAGGTCCTGAACTACACGCAGATGTCGCTCCTGCGTGACATCGACCGCAAGACCGGCGACCCCGACTACGAAGACTTGGCTGCCTGGGATCTCGAGATCACAAAGGTCACCAGCCCCAAGGTGAGCTATAGCGCCGACATGAAGCCTGCCCTTCGTGCGAAGGACAAGGCCGTGGGCGCAAAGCTGCAGGAAGCCTGGGAAAGCGCGAAAGCCGCAGGAGCCGACATCTGGCGCCTGACCGACGGCGGCAACCCATTCACTGCCAAATGACCGTCACCCGCTACCTGATCAAAACAGCACGCGGGTACTACCGCGCCGAGGCCCACCAGCGGCCCGGTGCGGACCCCAACTGGACTCGCTTCCCCGAAGAAGCCCAGGGGTGGATCGACCTCGACGCCTGCTACAAGGCTTGCCGGCTCTACACCAAGAACACCGGCGAGAGCGCAGTCGTAGTGGTCACCCTGCGCCCCTCGGCAACCTCGTTCAAAGCTGTAGCCACACCCGCGTGAAACACCTCCTCGACGACCTCCGGGACGGTCTCAGCGAAGAGGAGGAGCAGTTAGCGGCCTCAATCAACGAGCTGGACGCGCAGGCCATCGCCAACGCCTTGGCCCTGCGCACGGCCGTCAAAGCGCAAAGCATCTCGAAGTCGCTGTTTCTCAGCGACTCCTCTATCGACGCCATCACCACTGCCCTTCTTCACCAGTAGCCGATGCCGCAACGCCTCACCTCTCTCCCGCAGCCGCGAGGCGTTGTCACACGATTACCAGACAAGAGCGGCTACACCTCCCCGGTAGGCCGCCTCGACTCGGTCACCAGCATCCTGGGCAAGACCGGCAGCAGTAAAAAGCGTCTCGAGCAGTGGCTCAAGCGCCCAGACGCTGCTGCCATCAGCGACGCCGCAAAAGCACGCGGCACCTGGACCCACGAGCAAATCGAGAACTGGCTGCTGGCGCACCAAGCGGGCGCCCCCCTGCCCAACCCCAAGCACTTCGCCTTCGGGGCGTACTGGCGCAACATCCGCCCGTTCCTGGAGCAGCACTGGGTCCAACTGGTGGCACAGGAATGCGCGGTGTACCACCCCACCCGCTTCGCCGGCCAGTTCGACGCCCTCGGCTACAGCAACTACACGCAACGCGACGACCTCACCCCCGAAGCCGCCAGCAACCTGCTGACGCTTTTGGACTGGAAAACGTCGAAAAACAAGCGCGATTCAGCGCTGGTGGAGGACTACTGCTGCCAGCTGGGCGCCTACGCCACAGCCATCGACTACGTCTACGGCGTCAAACCGGAGCGTGCGCTGCTGGTGATCGCACGTCCACACGGCGACTTCCCCGACATCTGGGAGCTAACGGGCGACGAACTGCGCGACTACGGCCGCAAGTTCATCAACCGCGCCAACACGTACTACACGGCCCAACACGGTTTTGAGCAATGACCTCCCACGAGGACCACTACCTCCCCCCGCGTAACACCACCACCGCGGTGCTCCAATTCATCTCCACCCACTGCGTCCCACCCCAGCCCGACCTCGTCTTCACGGTCCGCGGCATCCGCACCGGCAAGTGGCTCGGCACCTGGATCCGCGTGCTGGTGCAGGAGCACGGCACTGACCACCTCGACGCCACGATCCAGGTCTGGCACCACCACCCCAGCGGCGAATTCACCCCCACCGAAATCACCCACTGCACTCCGTGACCCAACAACACCCCATCACCCCACCGCCGGAGCTGGTAGAGCAGTGGGCACATTTGCCTGCCGACTGGAATACGGTTGCCTTCCTTATTGCCCAGTGGGGTGCAGACCAAGAGCTGCAGGCGTGCTGTGCGCTAATGGACAACTGGGGTCTCGAAGAGTGTGACCTTCGCGACGCCCGCCGCCCGAATCTGACGAGCCTGAAGCAGCAGGCGCTAGTCGCGCTCCACGCTGTTGCCAGCGGCGCCAATGACATGCGAGAGCAGCGCCAGGACTTGGAGACAATCCGTCTCGCGCTGGAGCAGCTTGATGACTAGCCCCAGCTTCGAAGACCGCTGGGCAGAGGTCGAGAAAGCAGTCGAGATTGCGCAGAACTCTCCACGCTTCGTCGTCACCCCCGAATACCCGTGCCTGCTGGAACTCCGAGAGGAGATCAAGCAGCTCAAAGCTGCGCTGACCGCCATTCAAGAGATGGTTAGCGACCTAAGCAAAGCCGACAAGGTGCGCTTTCTGCAGCTCACGCGCCTCGCCAACGCCGTCGCCAACCAACTTCCCGACCGCCAGACGTTTTTCGCGGACCTCATCCCTGACAGCAGCGACAGCTGCGCGCCCCCATGCCCCTAAACCCCACCGCCTGCCCCAGCTGCGGCAGCCACAACGTCCGGGTCGTGATTACGCGCCCCACGCGCGACTACCTGCACATCCTGCGCCGGCGCAAGTGCGTCGCCTGCGCGCACCGCTGGTACACGCTGCAGGACTGCGAACGCATCGTGACAGGCGACGACTTCACCTGGGTCGGCCGCCATTCAGGCCAGGACATCGTCATCCACGAACACCGCCCCCCTGCGCCATGACCCCCACCGACTCCGACCTCCGCATCACCCTCATCACAAGCGGTGGCCCCGGCCTTGACGACCCCAACACCTGCACTACCACTTGGTCCGTTTCCATGGAGGACTCCACAGTCCACGCCTGGATGCAGGTGTTTGAGCAAGTGCTTCGCGCTGGCGGTTTTAGCGACCGCAACATCATGCGCGGCGCGTGCCAACTCGCATTCAACGAGCGCCGCACCACGGACGACATGAAGGCCGTCGCCGACGACTACGGCCTCACCCTCCAAGAGCTCACCCTCACTCCCTAAGCACAAATACCTACGCCCCACTGCGCCATGCGCTGCCCCACCTTCAGCCCTAAATAGCTAGCCCGCCCATCGCCCTCGGCGCCCGGCAACTTAGCTCTGCCGCCCCTGCTCCATGCCGCGCCCCAGCAACAAGGCCGCCGCCAGCGCCATCGAGCGTTATGCGCGCACCAACATCGCTGAGCGCAACGACGCCTACGGGCAGTTCATGTACCACGCAGAACTCCTTCGCCGAGGGCACACAACCATTCACCAACGCGACTTAGCGACGCTGCCCCGCAAGTACCGCGACACCATTCAGCAGTTGCGGCAGGGGTCGGCAACTTAGGCGCAAGAAGCCGCGCCCCCGAGCGCCTATGCCGATGAGCGACGAGAGCACCGACGCCCAGCTAGCGGACTTTGGCAACCCCGCCCCAGCTAACCCGGAGGACGTGCCCCGCCGCCGTCAGGCATTCACTGCGCTCGAGATCGCTGAGCAAGTGCGCATCGTCCAGGACTGGCTGAGCGAGGGCTACCGCCCCAACCAGATCCGGCAGCGCTGCGCAGATCGTTGGGGGATAGCAACCCGAACTGCCGAGCACCGGATGTCTGCTGCCCGCCAGCAAATGATCCGGGACATCAACGTGATGGACCGCGCAGAAAAGGTCAGCGAGATGATCGAAAAGCTCGAAACAGTCATTCAGATGAGCATCGAGCGCAACATGGGCGCCAACGCCATCGGCGCGATGAAGCTCCAAGCGGACCTGCTCCAGCTCATCAAAGCCAAGTGCATCTAACGCCATTCACTACGGCGAAAAACGCATTCAGGGCGCATTCACCGCGCAAAAACGCATTCAAGGCGCGAAAAACACATTCAGGGCGCAAAAACGCATTCACACGCTGTTTTTTGCGCCCCGCGCCTTTATAGTCGCCAGGTCCTAGCAGTGGGACCACGGGCGCCTGCGGATGACCCCAGCGCCCCGCTTTTCTCCGCCCCGCGCCCGCCAGCGCCGCTGAGCCTGAGAATCATTCTCACGCCAAAGGCTCCACGCCACAGCTAGCGCCTGGCCCCGGCCCCTGCGATTCCGCGCCCCGGTGTCAGGGTCGCAGTCTCCCCACCGGCCCCACGTGGGCGCCCCGCGCCCGGCGCGTAGCGGACACAGTTAGGACACAAAAGCTGCCTGCGCACCGCGCGCCCTCGCCACCCCGGCGCGTAGCGCAGCACGGGCGCAGCAAAAGGCCCCAACTGCAGGGCGCAGCTGGGGCGGATTGGGCGCCCCATGGTTTCGGGGCGCCCGTGATCAAAAGGGGCAATCCGGGGGCACCGGCTCCGGCGCCCCGGGCGCGGCGCGGGCGTCAGTGGTGGGCAAGCGAAACCGCGTTACGGGCGCTGATATCGCGCGGCGAAACTGCGCCAAGGCCGCGGCGTGCGCCCGCGTCGCCCGTACGGCGAGGCTCTCATCCCCAGCCGCCATAGCGCGCCCCGCGATGAGCTCAAGCCGGTGCAGCGAGAGCATCGCTTGCCTGTCCAGCTCCGCGGGAGTGGCCGCGTCGCACAACTCAAACGATGCGGCCGCAACGTACCGGCGCGCTTGCCGCAGGCTCACGCCGTAGCGCTCCGCCAGGGTGGCCGCGGCGAAGGCGGAACCGGCGCCGGAGCTAAGAAGCTCGAGCGCGTCCCGCTCCCGCGCGGCCCGTTGCGCATCTGTAGCGCGCTCACCCATCGCGCCGCCCCAGCTTCCCGAACGCTTCCTGCAGCAGCACTGACGCCAGGTTCGACATGCTGCGCCCTTCCGCGTCCGCTTGCGCCTTAAGGCGCTCCATCACCGACGCGGGCAAGACAATAGAGATCCGCGCTGATTTGGGGCTGATCACGGCTGAGCCTCCAGCACGAGAGGAGCGGGCGCAGCGCCTGGCCAGGGGTAAGGGTCATGCCGCCAGCTTTGATCGGGCGCCAGCAAGGGAAGGTCTGTACCTTCCGCGAGGAGCGCCGGGGTCAGTTGAGCGCGCAGGCGCTTCAGATCGCACCAGTAACCGGAGGAGCACCAGCCGCTTACTTCCTCCTCCCACTCCGGCCCGCACTCATCAAACAGCCAGCGCAGGGCGTCTTCGTCGAGTTCAGCGGCGCGCTCCTCGCCCCACCAGTCGTCGGCGCCTGAGGGCGCGAGCTCCTGCAGGGCTTCGCCCACCAGCTGGCGGAACTCAGACCGAAACGGGTCTTCCCACGCCTGCTGTTGCAGTTCGAGCTCGAGCGCGCTGTGATCCTCCTCGCTGATCAACGGATATGACTCCAGCGCCTGCAAGGTCTCGAGCATCTCCGGCGTGAGGAATCGCACGTCGAGACTGAGCCCGTCGGCGTCGCCGTCGGCGCGCTCAAGTTCGCGGGCGAAGTCTTCCCGGAAGACGCGGGCGTTACTGCGCACGATGCTGGGCGCGTCGTAACCGCCCGGCCAGCGGCAATCGTCGTTGAGCCAATCGGAGCACCAAAGCAAGCGCGATTGCCAGCGCGTAGCGGCGCAGTAAAGGGCGGCCCGCTCCGCGGAACCGCGAGGGTATGGGGCGCCCTCAGGCTCAGCGCCGCCCCAGCTCCGGCCGGACTCAAGCGGCCAGAAGGAGGAGTCGTCGAGAGTGCGCAGCGCGTAGGACGCGCCGCCCTCCAGCTCGCGGCAATCGACGACCCAGCGGCCTTGGCAGCCGTCGAGAGCGTCGATCCGGCGCAGGAGCTCCGGCGAGAGGGTGGGCAGGCGCAGGGTAGTGGTTCCGGTCATGGCTCAAACGCTCCGAATCACGTGGAATTCGCCAGCGCTGGCGGCCGGGATGAGCGCGTAACCGTCGCCCATCACCAGCTCGTGCCACGCGGCTGCCCAATCGATGCAGTTATGCGGCCAGCGAAGTTCGGCGTCGATTGCGCACAGCTCCTCCGCCAGCTCCTCCGCGTAGGTAGCGCCCGCGCGCTCCTCGCTCCAGCCGCTAGCGGTTCCGCAGTAGGCATCGCATAGGTCTTCAGAGTCAATGCCGTGGGCGTCGAGCTCCTGCAGCAGTCGCGCGACTTCGGCCGGCGTGCCGTCGGGATCAATGCCGCGCTCCTCCAGCGCGTCGAGCCACTCCTCAGTGAGCCAGAAGCCGCAGTCGCTGGAGTCGCCGGCGTGGCCGCCGAAGTAAAAGCCGACGGGCGCAAGGGCGCCCAGCAGTTCTTCTGTGGCGCTGAGCGCGTGCCATGCGGCTTCGGTTGGCTCAGTGCCCACCAGCTCATCGGCGCGATTGGCAAGGGCGGCGACTTCGGCCCGGTCGTACTCGCCCAGCTCAGCGCCTTCAACGCCCAGCTCGCGCAGGGCGTCGAGCGTGCGCAGGTACGCGGCCGCTAGGTGATCAGGGCGCAGCGTGCCGTGAGAGCACTGCCAAGGGAAGCGCTGCAGTTGTGCGTGGGTGTAGGTCTGCATGATCAGTAACCGGTAGCGGTGGAAAGAACGGGCGCCGGGCGCGTGGCACAGTGGGCGGCGCTCCGGCCAGCGGCCGCGGCTTCCGCGGCGCACCGGCGATGGGCGAGGGCGCAAGCGGCTGCACCAGCGGTGGTGACGGCGAGGGCGCAAGCGCTAACGGCGAGGGCAGCACCGGCGAGGGCGCAAGCCGCGTAGGTAGTGGGGCGCATCGGCTTAGGCCCCAGCAAGGGCGCGTTGCACCGCGTAGCGGCTGCACCCCAGGCGGTCCGCTATGGCGCGCTGCGATGCACCGGTGCGCGCGATCCGGCGAATACGTTGCGGGCGCGATTCTGTGGCCCAAAGGATCACGATCAGTGGGAGCAACAGCAGAACCGTTGCCCACGCGAGGGCGCAAGTAAACATGTGTCTTGTGCAGTGGGAATGTGAGCCGCCCCGCGCAAAGGCAGGGCTGAAAAATTTTTCGCGGCGCAGAATGCTGCGCGATTTCAAATCTTTCAAGCTCAAGCTCGACTCTACCTATTGAGAGTTAAGCGGCTTCCCGCAGCACGGTGCTGCACCGCAAACGTTGATATCTCTTAACACTGTGTCCTGCGTACCTGCTGCAGTGGCAGTTACGCAGGACTGGACACGCTGCACCGCAACGGATCCGGGAGATTCGGCACCGCAGCGCTGGACACCAGCTACAGGCGCCCGGCGCCCACTCACCAGCAGCCCCACCCCCACACAAAGGCCGCAGCGCGCCAGGGGAACACTCCCTACCTCCCACCTGCAGCACCAAAATCCGCCACCTCTAAATAGGTAGCGCTCACTCAGAGCTCCAGGTCGGCCTATTTAGCCCTCCCCCACCCTCGGTTCCACCCCCAACCGCCCCTTCGTACCCTATGTATAGAACTGCGTTTGGGTGTAAGTGGGAATTCTTGGCATTGTTCCGGGCGGAAAGTGCCTCGATGCGCCCATCGCCGTCGACACCCGCTGCAGCACCACCTACACCGCCCTACGCGACTCCATCTACGAGTCCCTTCTGCCGCACCAGCGCGCCTTCATCGACGACACCGACCACCTGCTCCTGGGCTTATGCGCCGGTTTCGGCGCCGGCAAGACCGTCGCCCTGTGCGCCAAGGCTGTCTTTTTGGCGATGGACAACCCCGGCAAGGTCGGCGCCGTCTTCGAGCCCACGTTCCAGATGGTCCTCGACGTGTGGGTCCGCAGCTTCGACGAGTTCCTAGACCGCTTCAACATCGAGTACGACTACCGCGCCAGCCCCCAGCCCGAATACACCCTCCACCTCCCCCACGGCCAATGCACGATCCTCTGCCGCACCCTCGAAGCAGTAAACCGCATCCGCGGCACCAACCTCGCATTTAGTTTGGCCGACGAAATCGACACCAGTAAGTATGAAATAGCGCAAAAGGGCATGGAGATGATCCTCGCCCGACTGCGAGGCGGCACACACCCCCAGTTCGCCATGGCGTCCACGCCTGAGGGCTACGGAATGATGTGGCAAACGTTCGACCAAAAGGCCGGCCCCGACCGCCACCTCATCCGCGCCAAAACGCTCGACAACCCCCACCTCCCCCCAGGTTTCGTCGACTCCCTCTACGCCAACTACCCACCCCAGCTCCTCGCCGCCTACCTCCAGGGCCACTTCACCGCCCTCGACAAAACAACGGTCTACAGCTATTTCGACCGCGACGTGCACTGGAGCGACGAAGAAATCCGCGCCGACGACATGATCTACGCGGGATGCGACTTCAACGTCGGCACCTGCTTCATCGAAATCTGCATCCGCCGCGGCGACGTGTACCACTTCCTCACCGAATTCCACGTCAAGGACACGCCCACCATCGCCACCCGCCTCAAGGAGCAATACGGCGACCACATCGACCGCGGCCTCCTCACGGTCGTCCCCGACGCCGCCAGCAAGCACCGCACCACGACCAACGCCAGCGAAAGCGACCTCGCCATCCTCAAGCGCCACGGCCTCCGCATCAAGATCCAAAACGCCAACCCCCTCGTCGAGGACCGCGTCAACGCCGTCCAGATGCTCCTGCTGCACAACCGCCTCCGCATCCACCCCAGCTGCAAATACCTCATCCGCGCCCTCGAAACGCAGACCTACAACCAAAAAGGCACCCCCGACAAATCAGGCACCGGCCTCGACGACAAATCCGGCCCAGTCGACGCCATGGGCTACGTGATCTACAGCCTCGCCGGCCTCCGCCGATACCAAACCGGCGGCAGCAACTTCCAGTTCAAGTAAGCGCCGGTGCGCGCGCGGAATCCTAGGCAACAAAGCGCTTGTAGTTGTAAGTGGCGGCCACCAACAGCACCTACACCGGCTACGACTTCACCGCCGCCCGCAAATTCACCCCCCTCCCCGCACTCGCCCCACCCGGCGCGGCCGACGACCCCAGCGTCCACAGCGCCGCAGTGCTCTCCATGCTCCCCAAGTGGGACCCCATCAACGTCTGCATGGGTGGCACCAGCGCGCTCCGCGCCGAAAGCCGCCGCCTAATCCCCCAGGAACCCCGCGAGGACGACAGCGCCTACCAGCGCCGCATCTACCACGCCGTCCTCCCCCCATTCCTCCAGCGCCTCGCCAGCCAAGCCGCCGGCCTCATCCTGCGCAAGGGCATCCAACTCCAAGGCGACCCCTACTGGGAGCAATGGGCCAACAACGTCTGCGGTGACGGCACCACCCTCAACAGCTTTGCGCGCCAACAACTCGAAACCGCCCTGCTTTACGGCCACAGCAGCGCCATCGTCGACTACGACCCCACCCCAGCCCGCACGCTCGCCGACCTCCGCACCCGTCGCAGCGCCCCCTACCTCATCCACGTCCACCCCCAAACCATCCGCGGCTGGCGCACCCACAACAACAACCCCCAAGCCGAACTCACCCAAGTCCGCATCCACGAGCTCGCCCTGCGCGACGTAGGCCGCTTCGGCGAAGAACAGGTGGAGCAGATCCGCATTTTGGAGCCCGGCCGCTACGAGCTCTGGCGCAAGGACACCCCCGGCACCTGGGTGCTCTACGAAAGCGGTAACACCGACCTCGACCGCCTCCCATTCGTCACCGTCTACGGCAACCGCAGCGCCACGCTCCTCAGCGTCCCACCCCTGCTGGAAGTCGCCTACCTCAACATCGCCTACGCCCAGCGCTTCTGCGACTACATGCACAGCGTCCACGTCGGCTCAATGCCGATCCTGACGCTGCGCGGCTTCGACCCCGACTCCGAAAGCCCCCTGGGCATCAGCGTCAACACCGCGCTCCTGCTCCCAGTCGACGGCGGCGGCGAATTCATCCAACCCACCACCGACGCCTTCGACAGCCAACTGAAGTGCTTAGAGGCGCTGGAAGAGCAAATTTCGCGCCTCGGCATCAACACCCTCACCCGCCAAAACACCACCAACGCCGCCGCGGAATCCAAGCGAATGGACCGGATCGACAGCGACTCGATCATGGCCCTGATTAGCGCCGACCTCGCCAACGCCCTCACCTCCATGCTCGAAGTCGCCGCCCAATACGTCGGCCTCGAGCCCCCGCAAGTCGTCATCGAACAGGACTACGACAACAAGCTCCTCGACGGCAACTCCATCACCGCCATGCTCCAGCTCTTCATGCAAAACGCCATCAGCCAAGAGACGCTGCTCGACGTGCTCCAGCAAGGCGAAGTCCTCCCCGCAGGTTTGGACATCGACGAAGAAGTCACCCGCACCCGGGACTACATCAACGAGCAAAACACCGCCCTGGGCCTCGACCCCCTCGCCATGGACCCCGACGCCCTGACGCGCACCAACGCCGCCCGCGCCGGCCAGGGCGAATCCATGTCAAGCCAAACCCTCCCCACCCCCATGCGCCCCGGCCGCAACCCCGCCTAACGGCCAACAGCCATGCGCCACCACCCCCGCGAGGAGCGCACCGGGCACTTTCTCCCGCGTAGCGCATGACCCCAGACGAGTACCTGTACGCCAGCGAAGCTGCGCTCCGGCGCGACGAAAAGAGCGTCGAGGACGACACCCGCGCCCTCCTCATCCTGCTGCTCTGGCGTTTCCGCCAATCGCTGATCGCCAGCCTCCCCGACACCGGCATCGGCCGCCAGCTCATCCTCAACTCCCTCCTCGCGCCGTTAGCGCTGGAGCTCGAGACCTACGCGCAGCGCTTCCGCAGCATCCTCCTCACCCGCCTCGAGTTCGTCGACGAGGAACACTCGCGCCGCGCCGCGGACTACGCCGCCCTCGCCATGACGCTGCGCGACTACCGCCCCCGGCGCGGCGACGCACTGCTCGGCACCGCCCGCAGCGGCGGCCGCTCGCTCCTTGCGCTCTTCGCCCCCGACCCCCGCACCGGCCTCAGCCCCTTCACCGCCGCCCACCTCCGCGTCATCCGCGCCAAGCTCATCGCCGCCGTCATGCGCGACGACCCCACGATTGAAATCGCCCGCACGGTCGTCGCGGAGCGCGTGCGCCAGGGCTTCATCCAACCCATCAACTCCCGCGGCACCCTCTACAGCGCCCTGCGCAACCGCGACACCGCCCTCATCGCCAACGCCATCTGGGAAGTCAGCGGCCAAGCCGAGCGCGCCGTCTTCGAGCGCCAGGCGTACCTCACAGGGCGCCCATTTGTGCTGGAGGCGACGGGCGCGCCGGCGTTTGCGAGCTCCGGCTGGCAATGGCACGCAATCCTCGACCCCAAAACCTGCCCGATCTGCCGCCCCCTCGACGGCCTCACAAGCCCCCGCTACACGGGATTCCCTTACGTGCCCCCCGTCCACCCCCGCTGCCGATGCCGCATCCTCCCAATCCCGACACCCGCCCCGGCTAATTAACACGCAGTGACGGCAACTTAGTGCGTCCCCATACACAACCCCATGCCTGAGCAAGTCGTGGGGACTCCTCCCGTGGAGGAGTCAGTTGAGTCCGTGACTCAACAACCCGCCGCCCCCGCGAACGACGACCTCGCTGCACTTCGCGCCAAGCTCGAACTCGTTCAAAAGGACAACTTGAGCAAAGGCGAAGCCAACCGAACGCTCAACGAGCGCCTCGGCGAAAGCGAGAAACGCCTCCGCGAACTAGAGGGCAAGCTCAAGACCACAACACAACAAACCCTGGAATCCAGCGGTGAGTACAAACAGTTGTGGAATGACGCCACCGCCGAGAACGCCCGCCTGGTGCAGCGCATCAGCGACCTCGAAGCCCAGCTCAACGAGAAAGACAGCGCCATCAGCGCCGAACGTCTCCGCGCCACCGCGATCAACGCCATCAGCGCCGCGAACGCTTTAGCGCCCGAGCAGCTCTACGGCCTTCTCGCCCCCCAGCTCCGCGACTCCCACGGCACCCCCGTCGTTGTCGTCAACGGCATCGAGCACCCGCTCGACGCTCACCTACAGACCCTGCGTTCTGCGGGCAGTGGCTGGGACCACCACTTTGCGGCTGTTACAGCCCGAGGCATGGGAGCAACCGCGAGCGCCAGCCCCGCTGCCGGCACCCGCAACCCGTACAAGACCGAGAGCTTCAACCTCACCGAAGCCCTACGCCTTGAAGCGGACAACCCCGAGCTCGCCCGAGCCCTAAAGGCCGAGGCCGGCCGCGGGTAATTCACGGTAAACCCCGCAAATCAGAGCAATGGCCCAACAGAACATGGGCGGGACCTTCCTGTCCAACCTGGTCACCCGCCCCGAGTTCCTCCAGTACACCGCTGAGAGGATCTTCGAGCAATCCGCCTTCCTGCAGTCCGGCGTCATCACCCGCAACGCCGCCCTCGACGCCCGCGCCGGTGGCACCCGCGTGCGCGTACCCTTCTTCGACAACATCGGTGGCCTCACCGAGGAAGTCATCACCAGCGGCAACAGCTGGGGCACCTCCGGCGCCGGCTACCTCACCAGCCAGAACGTCACTGCCGACGAGCAGATCATGACGATTCTGCACCGCGGCTTCCAGTTCGCCACCGACGACCTCAGCCGGCTCGGCTCGGGCGCTGATCCCCTTGGCCACGTCGCCAACCAGCTGGCCGGCGCCATCGCCCGGAAGAAGAGCGCCACCCTCCTAGCCCAGCTCGGCGGCCTCTTCGGCAACATCGCCGGCTCCGGCGTACTCGGCGGCAACACCACCGATGTCACCGGAACCACCACTGCCACCGCCAGCAACTACCTAACCGCCGCCAATGTGGTGACGGCCAAAGCGAACCTGGGCGAGCGCTCTAGCGAGCTGACCGCCATTGCGATGCACAGCAATGTCGCTCACTACCTGGAGCAAACCGGCTACCTGCAAGTGCAGGTCAGCGGCAGCAGCCTCTCCGCCGCCAGCGGCCTCACCGGCGTCAGCTACAACACCTTCGCCGGCCTGCGCGTCATCATCGACGACCAGCTCGGCGTGATCAGCGGCGGCACTGCCACCCACCTGAACAAGTACCCCGTGTACCTGTTCGGCGCAGGCGTCATCGCCGAGGGCGTCCAACAAGAGCTGCGCGTCGAAACCGACCGCAACAAGAGCTCCTTCCAGGACCTCCTGATCTGCGACTATCACTACGGCTACCACGTAGCCGGCACCAAGTGGTCCGCCGCCGGCGACAACCCCACCAACGCCACCACCAGCGGCAACCTGGGCGCCACCGGCTCCTGGGGCCTGGCCTACACCGACGTGCGCAACGTCCCCCTGGTGCGCCTCCTGGTCAACACCCCCTTCGACACCGGCGTCTACGCCTGATCACCCCAGACACAGCAAAGCCCCCTCAAACCGGGGGCTTTTTTTATGCGCTTTATCCCTCAGCACTAATCCGCGCCTGCTCCTGCCTCTCAAACACCCCAATCGTGTCCACCGACATCTTGTAGCTCTGCAACATCACCTGATTCACCAACACATAACTCAACTCCAACCGCTCCGCAATCTCAGGCACCGTCGCCCCCGCCTCTTTCATCTCCCGAATCTGCGGCACAACATCTTCCCACTTCCGCACCCCAGCAACACCCACCTCCTCCTTCTTCGCCACTTTCTTCTTGGGCGCCTTAGCGCAGGCTGCGGTGTCTTGATCGCTCATGTTGCGGGTGCGATTACAACCGAAGTTGCCCCGGAAAGCTCGGATAAAGCGCCCAAGCGATGCCTGCGCCCACGATTGTTGCGACCGCCGGCGCCACCAACGCCAACAGCTACCTCAGCATTGCCGGCGCTGACAGCATCGCGGACGGCATGGTCGGCACGCTCACCTGGAGCACCGCCACCAGCGACAACAAAGCCCGCGCCCTCATCACCGCCACCAACGGCATGGAGACCCTGGGCTGGATCGGCACCCGCGCCAGCACCACGCAGGCCCTGGCCTGGCCCCGCTCCGACGCCAGCTGCGGCGACAAAACCATCACCGCCACCGAAATCCCCCGCGAACTTGAACTAGCCACGTTTGATCTAGCCAACGCGCTACTCGGCGACCCCACTTTGTTGCGCAACTCCCCCACCACCGCCGCCCTCGTCACCGGCATCCCCAACCGCGACCTCAAGCGCCTGAAGCTCGACGTCATGGAGCTCGAGTGGAACACCAACGCGGGCAACAGCACCACGAAAGCCGCCACCCCCCTCACAGTCCTCCCCCACCTGGCCACGATCCTCGGCTGCCTGACCACTAGCACCACCGGCGGTGGCATCGGCGGCGCCGTCGCCCTCACCCGCAGCTGACGTACCTAGGTAGGTCCGCAATAGACTAGGGGATGGCCCAGGTTGCCGCCCCCACCCCTACCGCAACGGGTCCGCGCCACCGGCCCCGCACCGGCTACCTGGCGACCCCCCTCACCCGCGACGAGCAGCGCCGCATCGCCTCGATGTACCGCGAGCATCGAGGGCTCCTGCGCCTAATGGGACGGAAGTTATGCAGGAAGTACCCGTTTGTCTCACCGGAGGACGTGTTTTCGTGCATCGACCAAGCGTTCATCAAAACCTGCCGCGCCTGGCAACCCGCCAAGGGCACGTTCAGCACCTTGCTCACCGTCTTCGCTGAAGGCGACGTGTTGCACTTCATCCGCGACCACAACTGGTTGGTGAAGGCCCCAGGCGCCGTCCGCCGCAACGGCCAACTCGCCCGCAAGATGTTGGACCGTGGCAGCAGCCGCGAAGAAGTATTGATCGCACTCGAAATCACCGAAGAGCAACTGAAACTCGCCCTCGTTGCCACCAGCCCCACAGACCACGACATCCGCGGCTTCGACCTCCACATCTGCCCCCGCGCTACACCCTGGGAGCTGTTAGAGCAAGGCGAGGCGGCAACTTAGGGCCATAAGCTCCCCTGCTCCCATGGCAACCGGCGCCTTTTTCAACAGCCTCGGCTACAAGTTTTACGTGAAAGCGGGCACCACCGCTTCCACCAACCCCACCACCAGCACCGGCATGACCGAAGTGCTGTCGCTGACCG
>Ga0315900_10004674_pt1 | contig 19190 bp, 21 predicted proteins | sample LakEriMetagenome_FD_203521 | JGI IMG/M metagenome (GOLD analysis project Ga0315900, IMG submission 203521) | Freshwater fungal communities from buoy surface, Lake Erie, Ohio, United States - Buoy 12 MA114 | ecosystem: Environmental > Aquatic > Freshwater > Lake > Lake biofilm | place: USA: Lake...
CCCGGCGGGGGGCGCGCTGGCGGCGCGCGGGCGGCAGGCGGGCGGCAGGCGGGCGCGCTGACGGGCGGCAGGCGGGCGCGCTGACGGGCAACAGGCGGGCGCGCTGACGGGCGGCAGGCGGGCGCGCTGACGGGCAACAGGCGGGCGGCGCGCGGGCGGCAGGCGGGCGGCTGGCGGGCGCGCAAATGAAAACCGCCCGCGCGATGGCGGGCGGCTTGTCGGTTTACTGGTGGCGCGCGTTATAGCAGCGGGCCGAGTGTCAGCATGATCAAGATTGCGACAAGCGCGATGCTTTTATCGGTCACTTCACGCCCCGATCCAATGTGGTTCAGATGCTCTGTCGATGCGCGCCATGCCGAATGAATAAACGTGTTCCCACATTTCTAGCATGTCGCAACGGCGTCTGGCCGACGATTCGGATTCGTGCACTTCGTACTTATCGCCAAGCGCGCCGCCGTCTATTTTTTCAGTCCAGAACACCACGAACATGTCAGCCCCCTATCCCGTGGATAATGTAAAGAAATGCGACGGGCGCGGCAAAAATTGCCAGCGCGCCTATCATGTCTGCAAGCTTGTTCATGTCATGCCCCCCGCGCGACGGAATCGGCCCGCTTGGCAAGCGCGCCGTGAGCCGGGAAACCGACGATAACCTTACGGTCCGCGCGCGCGCACAGCTTGCACGACGCGCAAGAAACGTCGTCGCGTTGTGTGGCGGGGCATACGACGACGCGCCGCCCGTCTGGCGTCGTCGCGTTCTCTGTCGCGTCGCGCGGCATGACGACGACGACGGGCGCTATATCAAGCGCGGCCAGACGGTCAGCATGCGCCATGTCGTTAGCCGACAGATTGACCGTGAATCCGGCGTCGTTTGCGCGCTTGATTGCGGCCCGCTCAAGCGCGGTTTCTGCCGGTTTGTGAGTATAGGTGAATCCGCGCTTGCCAGCGTTGGCGGCCGCCAGTTGATCTAGCGCGGCAATGTCGATTTCATCGGCCGCCCCTATCAAATCGCCAGCTTGATTATGCCGCCACAGTTGGCCGGCCGGAAGCGCGCGGATGGAATCAAGAAAGCGGTCAAATGACGTGCCGGCGGCCCCGTCGGTTACCTTGCGCCAATGCAGCGCAAGCGGGCCGGACGCGGCATAACATCCGCCCGCGTTGCCGTGGTTGAAGGGGCATGCCGTTGGGCATGTCTCGGCCGTCGTCGTGCTGACGGGAATCGGGCCGGTTTTCGCGTTGCGCGATTTCAAGGTAAGATGGACTTTCATGTCTACGCTCCAAATCCGGTCTAAGCGCCGGTCAGTTCTTATCGCATGCGCGCAAGCGCAATGCAAGCGCCATGCTAGCGCCATGCAAGCGGGCGGGCCGGTGCGCTTGGCGCGTCTAGAGCGGGCGGGGCGCGGGCGGCAGGCGGGCGGCAGGCGGGCGGCAGGCGGGCGGCAGGCGGGCGGCAGGCGACGCGGCAACGGGTCCTCTGGCCGCCGTCCGGCCGGGGGTATCGCGCGACCTCGATTGAATTCTAGCGAGCGTATTGCTAGCGTTTTGTTAGTGCGCTAAAGCAGAAAGCTAGCATAGCGACAGGAGGGCGCTACATTGGCATCTCAGGGCGAGGTCGCGAAATACCTCGGCATCAGCGAGAAATTCTTCGGCGACCTGCTGCGTCAGGGCGTTTTCACGAAGCAGCCTCGCAACTTCTGGGACTTCGACCAGTGCCGCCTAGAGTATATCAAGCATCTGCGTGACGCGGCGGCCGGAAGGTTGCACAATGGCGACCTCGATCTGAACGAGGAGCGAGCGCGTCTGGCGAAGGAGCAGGCAGATGCGAAGGAAATGGAGAACGCGATTGCACGAGGCGAACTGGTCTACATCGAGGACGTGGCGAAGCAGTTCGAAAAGGGCTTGGAACGGGCGCGGACGAAGCTTCTAGCCCTGCCGAGCAAGGTCGCCCCGGAGGTTCACGCCTGCGCGACGGCCAAAGAGGTGCAGGCGATCATCGAAAGCAACATTGTCGAGGCCCTGAGTGAACTGGCAGAGCGATATCAGAGAGAAACAGGCGAAGAAGCTTGACGAGCGCCTGCGAGAAAGCTTCTCGCGCTCTCTCAAGCCGCCACCGAAGCTGACTGTAAGCCAGTGGGCTGATAAGTACAGGCAACTCTCGAGCGAAAGCAGCGCCGAGGCAGGTCGGTGGTCGACCTCGAGGGCCGAGTATCAGCGCGGGATGATGGACGCAGTTAGCGACCCGTCGATTGAGACGGTTGTCCTGATGACCGCAGCGCAGGTCGGGAAGACGGAACTCATCAACAACGTGGTCGGATTCCACATCCATCAAGATCCCGCACCGATGCTGGTGGTTCAACCTACGCTAGAGATGGCCCAGACCTGGTCCAAGGACAGGCTCGCGCCGGCCATCCGCGATACGCCTGTATTGTCTGATCGAATCAGTGATCCAAGATCCCGCGATAGCGGCAATACGACCTTGCACAAGGTCTTCCCTGGCGGACATGTGACGGCATGTGGGGCTAACAGTCCGTCGTCGCTGGCCTCACGGCCTTGCCGCGTCATCCTGTGTGACGAGGTCGACCGTTATCCGATCTCTGCTGGCAGCGAAGGTGATCCAGTCGGCCTCGCCAAACGTAGATCCGCGACATTCTGGAACCGCAAGATCATCCTGGTGAGCACGCCGACCGAAAAGGGGGCAAGCCGGATCGAGCAGGCGTTCGCCGAGAGCGACCAGCGGCGGTACTTCGTCAAATGCGTGGACTGCGGGGAGCACCAGGTGCTGCAATGGGCATCCGTGCGCTGGGAGCATGAGAAACCGCAGACAGCCAGGTATGTGTGCGAACATTGCGGCTCGATGTGGGATGACGCCCAGAGGTTCCGGGCGATCAGATACGGCGAGTGGCGGGCGACGGCGGACGGCGATGGCAAGACTGCTGGCTTCCACCTGTCTGGCCTCTATTCGCCTTGGACTCCACTCGAGGACAGCGTGCGCGACTTCTTGGCATCGAAGCGAGATCCGATGCGGCTGAAGACCTGGGTGAACACTTTCCTCGGCGAGACGTGGGAAGAGCAGGGCGAGCGCATGGATGAGTACGACCTCATCAACCGCCGCGAGGATTGGGGAGACGAACTGCCAGATGAGGTGCTGCTTCTGACGGCTGGGGTCGACGTGCAGGACGATCGCCTTGAATACGAGGTGATCGGCTGGGGGCGCGGAGAGGAAAGCTGGTCGATCGAGTACGGCACGCTCTATGGCGACCCCTCGACGACGGAACTCTGGGCGCGTCTTGATGGGGTGTTGCAGAAGAGCCGCAACCACCCGACCAGCGGCGAGATGGTTGTCAGGGCGGCATGTGTCGACAGCGGCGGCCACTACACGCAGCAGGTCTACAACTACTGCCGCCTGCGGGCTGGTAAGCGGGTGTTCGCGGTGAAGGGCATCGGCGGGGAAGGTAAGCCGATCGTCGGGCGGCCGACCAAGAACAATATCGGCAAGATCAACCTCTTCCCGATCGGCGTCGACACTGCGAAAGAGTTGATCTACTCGCGGCTGAAAATGACGGAAGAAGGCGAGGGTTATTGCCACTTCCCGGCTGACAGGGGCGAAGAGTATTTCCGCATGCTCACGGCCGAGCGGAAGGTAACTAGGTATTACAAGGGCAGGCCGCGACAGGAGTGGATGAAGGTTCGGACGCGCAACGAAGCCCTTGACTGCCGCGTCTATGGGCTGGCGGCTTTGGGCATTCTGAACCTCAACCTAGAGGCCCTTTTCAAAGTGGCTCAGAATAGGGTAGTATCGCCCGAGCAGCAGGCCGTCCCTCGGGCCAGACCACCGACGCGACAGGGCTTCGTCCACGGGTACAGGTAATGGCAAATCTCTTCGACTCGTCTAATGCGCCCGAGGGAGAGCCGCTGGAGATCGTTCCTGGCGACTATCTGATCTGGAAGAAGACGGCGATCGCGCAGGACTATCCGCCTGCATCCTACACGGCGACCTATGTGGCCAGGATCACCGGCGGCGGTTCTAGCGAGATCCAACTTGTCGGGACAAGCGGCGGTGGCGGGGCTTACTACCTGTTCACTGTATCGAGCGCGACGAGTTCGGCATTCAATCCTGGCTTCTACCACTGGCAGCTTGAGATCGTGCAGAACTCGAGCGGCAACCGCATCGTGGTGGAGCGCGGCGAGTTTACGGCTGTTGTCGATCTGGACATCAACGGCTCAGATCCTCGCACGCACGCCGAGGTGATGATCGCGAAGATCGAGAGCATTCTATCGGGTAAGGCTGACAGCGACGTGAGCAACTACTCGATCGCCGGCCGGTCTCTCACGAAGATGACGTTTGCCGAGTTGATGGAAGCCCGCGATCGTTACAAGGCCGAATTCCAGCGCGAGGTGATCGCGGATCGGGTGCGGCGTGGCAAACCCTCTGGGGTAACGGTGAAGGTGCGGTTCTGATGGGACTTTTGGACTTCTTCCGCCGCACCAAGAAGCCTGCGGCCAAGCGCGACTACGCGGCGGCCAACAAGGGCCGCCTTTACATTGACTTTCTCGGCAGCAACAAGTCTGCCGATGCGGAGATCCGTTGGGTACTGCGGGACATCCGCAATCGCTCTCGCGACCTGGAGCGCAACAACGAATACTTCCGGCGCTACCTGAGCCTGCTCGAGACCAATGTGATCGGTGCGGATGGCTTTAAGCTGCAACTGAAAGCGCGCAACGCCGACGGCTCGCTTGACATTGCTGGGAACGGCATCATCGAGGGGGCTTGGGCGGAATTCTCGCGGCTGGGGGGGCCGACAGTCGACGGTCAGATGTCGATGATCGACTTGCAAAATGCGATCATCAGAGGAATCGCTCGCGATGGCGAGGTCTTCGTGCAGATCGTCCTGTCGAATGCCTTCCGTCATCGGATCGCGTTCCAGATCATCGAGCCTGATCAGATCGACGAGCAGATGAACGAGAGGCTGGCGAACGGTAACGAGGTCAGGATGGGCGTCGAGATCGATGCCAAGACCCGTCGCCCAGTCGCCTATCATGTCCTGACGAACCACCCTGGCGACTACGACTACACCAGCTTCCAACTCGTCGGCGCCGGCAAGCATCTCCGCGTTCCGGCCAGCAAGATGATGCACATCTACCGGCCAGAGCGCGCGAACCAGACCCGTGGTGTGCCGTGGTCGACGGCTTCGATGCCGTCGATGAAGATGCTGGCCGGGTATCGCGAGGCCGAATTGGTCGCCGCACGGGTTGCCGCGTCCAAGATGGGTTTCTTCACGTCGCAAACAGGCGACGGGTTCCAGGCTGACGGATTCGAGAATACCTTCACGCCGATCTATGAGGCCGAGCCTGGCACCTTCCACCAGTTGCCGACGGGCGTGTCGTTCCAGGCTTTCGACCCATCCCACCCGACGAGCGCATTTGCCGACTTCGAGAAATCGATCCTCCGCGGGATCGCCGGCGGGCTTGGCATCAGCTACACGGCTCTGGCGAACGATCTGGAGGGCACCAGCTATTCGTCGATTCGTCAGGGCGCGCTCGAGGAGCGGGATTTCTACAAGACTCTGCACACGTTTATGATCGAGCATGTCATGGACCCCATGTTCCGTCTTTGGATGGAAAACGTCATGGATCAGGCTCTCATCCCGATCTACGGGCCTGGCAAGTTCGAGAAATTTGCAGCTGGCATCTCTTGGCGCGGCCGCGGTTTCTCGTGGGTCGATCCGCTGAAGGAAATCAACGCTGCGGTCGTTGGGTTGCAGAATGGTATCATCAGCCACAGCGACATCGCGGCCAACTATGGGCGCGACGCTGAAGAGACATTTAGCCAGATCCAGCGCGACAAGGAGATCGCTGCTCAGTTCGGGCTGACGATGGCGTATGAACCCTTCGGAATGAAAGCGCCGATACCGCCGACAGTGGAGGGGCAAGATGTACAAGCCGACTGATGGTATGATCGAGGAGGCCCAGCGCGGTCTGGATTGGCGCCGTGAGTTCGGTCGCGGCGGCACCGAAGCCGGCATTGCCCGTGCGCGTGATATCGTGAACGGTCGAAACCTGTCCGAGGATACCGTCAAGAGGATGTACAGCTTCTTCGCTCGCCATGAGGTCGACAAAGAAGCACAGGGCTTCCGGCCAGGCGAGGACGGTTACCCTAGTAACGGGCGGATCGCTTGGGCGCTCTGGGGCGGCGATGCTGGCAAAGAATGGTCTGATGCCATCGTCGATGATCTCGAGGGTGATGACGACGATGAAGAGGGCGAAAGAATGGCTCAAAATTCTTCGACGAGAGCTGATCCTGACGGATTGAAGGTCGGCGACTTCGTGCAGTGGAATTCGTCAGGCGGCCTGGCCCGTGGGCAGATTGAGCACATCATGCGTGAAGGCACGCTAGGCATACCTGACAGCGAGTTCTCGATCGAGGCGAATGAGGATGATCCGGCTGCTTTGATCCGCATCTTTCGGGATGGTGAGCCTACCGAGCGGCTCGTCGGACATCGGTTCTCGACGCTGACGAAGATCCGTCCTCTTCGTTGGGCTGAGATGCGGCCATACCCGAATGAGCATGCCGCACGCATCCGCGATCCTAATCTTTTCGATGATTTCCGTCGCGAGAATGACGCTGGCGGTAACGGTGTCGACTTCATCTATGGCATCAAGGATGCGGGATCAGAGATCCAAGCGATTAGGTTCGACAAGGACATCTTCACCGTCGCGGAGGCCCGTGCTTGGTTAGAGCGCAATGAGTTCGAGCCGATCGAATTTGAGCCGGCGATCGGGTCGGACGACCGCTCTATGCAAGATGCCGGTGCATCTGCTATGATCGCCGCCGACGCAAAGGACGCTGCGATGACCGAAGAGACAGATATCGAGGCCGACACCCGCTACTCGCGCGAGAAAATCGAGACGCGCGCGATGGCGATGGAAGAGGCTGTCGTCGATGGGGACACTCGTCGGGTGAAGATTGCCGTCTCTTCTGAGGAACCGGTAGAGCGCAGCTTCGGAATGGAAATTCTCGACCACGCGGAAAGCAGCATTGATCTGTCTTTCCTGAAGAGCGGTCGGGCGCCTCTGCTTCTGGATCACGATCCGACGAAGCAGATCGGCGTTGTGGAATCGGTCAGCTTGGATGGCTCGGCCCGCCGTCTGCGGGCGACTGTTCGTTTCGGGAGAAACGGGCTTGCCAAAGAGGTGTTCGATGACGTGACTGATGGCATCCGGGGGAATATCTCGGTCGGCTATCAGATCAACAAACTGTCCAAGGCCGGCGAAAAGACCTATCGCGCCGTGTCTTGGATGCCTATGGAAGTTTCCGTGGTTTCGATCCCCGCCGACAGGACAGTCGGTGTTGGTCGCGCGGCGGCAGACGACCTGACCACCCTGAAAGTTGAACCCCAAATCAAGGAGGCCAATATGGCTGACATCGATCTGGAAGCGGTCAAGGCCGAAGCTGCCCGCACCGCTGCCAAAGACACCGCCGAGATGTACCGTCTCGCCGGCAAGCATCAGAAGCGCGAACTCGCCGACAAGGCTGTCGCGGAAGGCCGCTCGCTGGCCGAGTTCCGTGGCATGCTCCTGGACGCGATCGGCGACAAGCCGCTCGACTCGCAGGAAGTTGGCCTGACTAGCAAAGAGGTGCGCCATTTCTCGCTGATGAATGCGATCCGCGCGATGGCAAACCCGACCGACCGTCGGGCGCAGGACGAAGCGCGTTTCGAGTTCGAGGCGTCTGCTGCGGCGCAGCGTGTGCTCGGCCTTGAGGCTCGCGGCCTGATGATCCCTGCGGACATCCTTCGCAACTGGGGCAAGCGTGACATCAACACCACGGATGACTCGGGCCTCATCGCTCAGGACTTCCGTGGCGGCGATTTCATCGACGTTCTGCGGAATGCGTCGTCGGTGATGCAGGCTGGTGCGACCATGCTGACGGGCCTTAAGGGCAACGTCGCAATCCCGAAGAAGACGGCGGCCTCGACGGCTGGCTGGATTTCGACGGAAGGCGGCGCTTCGTCTGAGTCGGAGCCGACCTTCGGGCAGGTCACGATGACGCCGAAGACCCTCGGCGCGTTCACTGACATCACCCGTCTGATGATGATGCAGTCCTCGCCCGACATCGAGGCTCTGATCCGCAATGATCTGAGCACCGGCATTGCGCTGGCGATCGACGATGGTGCGCTGGAAGGTTCTGGTTCTTCGGGTCAGCCGACGGGCATCAAGAACACCTCTGGCGTAAACAAGCCGTCCTCGTTTGCGGCTGCTGTTCCGACCTTCGCCGAGGTCGTTGCTCTCGAGACCGCTGTCGCCGAGGACAACGCTCTGCTCGGCAACCTCGCCTACATTCTTCCGGCGTCCATGTACGGCGCTCTGAAGACTGCGGTGAAGGTCGCCTCGCAGGCGCAGTTCATCGTCGAACCGGGCGGAACGATCAACGGGTATCGCTCGATCGTGTCGAACCAGGTCACCTCTGGCGACCTCTACTTCGGCAACTTCAGCGACCTGCTCATCGGCATGTACGGCGGCCTGGACATCACCGTCGACCCGTACACCTCGTCGAACACGGGCACCGTTCGCATCGTCGCGCTTCAGACGGTCGATGTGGCTGTTCGCCATGCTGTCAGCTTCGCCTACAACAACGACGGCGTCTGATGGTACTGAAATGGAATGGGGGCGGCTTAGACCGCCCCCAATCTTACCCGGAGGGGAAGATGCCCTACTTGGTGATGAAGTCCTGCGTGTTCTCTGGCGGCACTCTGAGCGCCGGCGACATCGTGGAAATCGATAACAAAGAGGCGGCGGGCCTGATCGCAATGGGCCGCATCCAGAAGCACGACGGTCCTGTCGAGCAGCCCGTCGAGACGAACCGCATGGCCGCCCCCAAGGCCAAACGGTCGAAGTAGGTTCAGATGCCGCTGCCGCTGCTCACCGATCTCGTCTACATCTTCAACGCGGATGAGTTCGGCGTCACTGTCACGCGCATTAGAGCGAACTTCACGTCACAGACGACCTTCATCGGTATCTTCGACAACGAGACGGTGCCGGTGGAAACTGGCGGCTTTGTGCCTGTGCATCAGGAGCAGCCTCGGGTGAGTTGTCGCACGTCTGATCTAACTGATCTGGCCGAGGGCGACATTTTCAAGATTGCTGGCATCGAGTACGTTGTGAAGAGTTGGGTGCATGATGGCACTGGCGTCACCGACGTAAACCTGGAGAAGGTCTGATGTCGCATGTCCGTCGCCAGATCAGGGACAAAGTCACCGACATCCTGAAAACCGGCGTTTCGCTCGTCCGCAGGCGCGTTCTTGCGTCGCGGGTCTATCCGCTCACGGCGGCAAACATCCCGGCGGTTCTGGTGTACACTCGATCGGAGGGGTCAGGGCTTCTGTCGTTCGGGCCGGCCAAGTCGCTTGATCGGCGCCTGTCTCTCTCGATAGATGTGTATGTGAGAGCGACGGAAACATTCGACGATGATCTTGATGCGATCTGCGTGCAAGTGGAAGAGACGATTGCCGCGAACTTTACGCTGGATGGTCTGGCGAAAGAGGCCGTCCTGACGGGAACCGAGATCGACTACAGTGGCGAGGCAGAGCAGCCTGTGGCTGTCGCCCGCTTAACTTACGCTATCCGATATGTTACCACTATCGGAGACGTGGAAACGGCCACATAGGAGGCATTCGCTATGGCTACTCACGCAGGAAGCGAGGGAACCGTTCGGGTCGGCGCGAACGCCGTTGCCGAGATCCGTTCCTACTCGATCGAAGAAACGGCTGACACCCTCGAGGACACCTCGATGGGCGATGCTGCCCGCACCTACCTTCCGTCTCTGACGACCTTCACCGGCTCGCTTGACGTGCTTTGGGATGAGACCAACACGACTGGACAGGGTGCTCTTACTATCGGGGCGACCGTCACCCTGAACCTTTATCCAGAGGGCAACACGTCTGGAGACACCTACTACACGGGCAGTGCCATCGTCACCGGCAGAACGATCTCGGCGTCTTATGACGGCCTGGTCGAGATGTCGATCAGCGTGCAAGGCACTGGCGCTCTGACGCAGACGACGGTGTCTTAATGTCGTTGCTGGCAAAGCAGATCGCCGCGAAGCTAGCCGAGCGTGAGAAGCTGCATGTTGACGTTCCAGAGTGGGGCGAGCCGGATAAGCCGGTTCGCCTCTACTTCGACAAGTTCAACATCAGGGACATGTCGAAGCTGCAACGGAAGTACAAGGATTTCGCCACCAATCCGACCCTAGACGCGATGGTCGACGCGATCATCGCCAAGGTGGAAGACGAGCATGGCGAGAAGGTCTTCACGATCGAAGACAGGCCGACGCTGATGGGCGCAGAGGTCGGCACCATTGCCATGATCTTCGGCGCTGTCTTCAACGGCCCGACTTTCGAGGAACACGAAAAAAACTGAGAAGCGACCCATTCCGGCTCAATCTCGTTGCGTTGGCTGACAGGCTTGGCAAGACCATCGCGGAGATTGAGGAAATCTCGATGGACGAGTACAATGAGTGGGTCGCATACTTCAGCGTGATCGCGGAGCGTCAGAAAAATGGCAAATGACATCAACATCTCGGTTGGAGTGTTTGCCGGCGACGCGCTTCGCGATCTCGCTCGGGTGCAGAACCAAGTTCAAAGCGTCGGGAACAAGATCAACAGCACGACGCGCGTTCTGAACCAGCATGCTACTGCCTACAACCGCACTGCGGTCTCCACGAACAAGTGGGCAAAGGGCGCACTACAGCAGACCGGCTATCAGCTTGGCGACTTCTTCGTCCAGGTGACGAACGGCACCAGCGCGATGCAAGCGTTCGGTCAACAGGGTTCGCAGATCCTCGGGGTGTTCGGTCCAGTCGGAGCGATCTTGGGCGCCGCTGTCGCGATTTTCGCCGCTCTCGGAGTTGCTGCTGAGAGATCTGGGCAGGAGATGTCGCAGTTCGCGGTTCTGTTGGGTTCTCTGCAAGCGCCTGCGGAAGCGGTTGTTTCTGCATTCAGAGAGATAGGCATCTCATTCGGGAATGTCTCCAAGTTTCTAATCAGCAACATCGACACGATGATCATCGCGGCGGGGCTTTTCGCCGGGAAGTTCCTCATCGTGAAGGCGGCTGTAGCCGCTTACGCAGCGATCACGGGGATGGCTACAACTGCGACTATCGGTCTTGGTGTCGCGGTGAAGGCCGTCGGAGCGGCGCTCATGCGCTTTCTTCCGATCGCGATCATCTTAACCTTGGCGAAGGTGATCGAGATGTTCCTGCGCCTGAAGGATGGCGTCGGCGGCTTCGGCAACGCCTTCAGACTTCTTGGCGACATGATGCGCGAAGTCATGCTCAGGATGGTGATCGGCTTCGAGGGTCTGCATTGGTCATGGATCTCCATGACCACTGGCTTTGCGATCGCATGGAAAAAGATGTTGATCGAAATCCAAGCAGGTTTCGCTGATTTCCTGCACAAGACCGCTCGGGTCATCGATCAGATCCCAGGCATGGATGAACTGTACTTCAAGATCGGAAACGCTGCGATCATGGCTGGCGCGAACGTCTATGAGACCAAGTCTCAGATTGACGGTCTGCGATCAGCTATGGAATTCGCGGGCGAGACAGCTTCTGGCGCATTTAAGGACATGGGCGCGCCTCTCGAGACCATGAAACCTCTTATGGACGGCATTGCCGCTGGGACGAAAGAGATTGGCAATCTGAACTTCGGCAAAGCGGTCGAGCAGACCGGCACGCTGGCGCGGGCATTAGAGCCGATCAAGAACAAGTTCGACGATCTGAAGTCCTCGATCGAGTCCAGCATGGAGAATGCGTTCATCTCGATGGTCGACGGGACCAAAAGCGTGAAGGATGCTTTCCGCGACATGGCTCGCATGATCATCATCGAACTCTATCGCGTGCTCGTCGTACAGCAGATGGTGGCGGCTATATCCAGCGCGTTCAAACTCGCAACTTTCGGCATGGGTGGCTTCCGCGCCAACGGCGGCCCCGTAAATGCCGGGACGCCGTACATCGTCGGTGAGAAGGGGCCAGAGATTGTCGTTCCTGGGCGCAGCGGTGTGGTCGTGCCTAACGACAAGATCGGCATGGGCGGCGGCGAGACCATCGTCATCAACCAGACGATCAACGTGAGCACAGGGGTGCAACAGACTGTGCGGAGCGAGATCAAGCAGATGATGCCGATGATCGCCGACAACGCGAAAGCAGCGGTCCTTGATGCCAAGCGGCGCGGCGGCAACTATGGGAGAGCATTCGCATGAGCATCTCTTACCCGCGCTCTCTCCCGACGCACACTGGCATCCGACAAGTCGATTTTCGGGCGGTCAACGCGGTCGCTGTCAGTCGATCGCCTTTCACGCTCTCGACGCAGGCGCACGCCTACGCCGGCCAGATGTGGCAGGCTGATGTCACGCTGCCGCCGATGAAGCGTGCAGACGCCGAGCAATGGGTGGCTTGGCTTGTGTCCTTGCGTGGACAGTTCGGCACGTTCCTGCTCGGCGACCCTCTTTCGACAGCCATTCGGGGGACTGCAACATCAGCGACCATCTCTGGCAGCGCGGGAGCCAACACGGTGACCGCAACTGTTTCCAATGGCGCGACCTTGCTTGCCGGGGATATGTTCCAACTCGGCACAGGATCAGACTCGACGCTACACAAGGTTCTGGTCGACTTCACTGGGACTGGATCTGGTGCGAACCTTGAGATCTGGCCCGCGTTGAGAAAAACGCGATCATCGGCCGCCGCAGACCTCACTAGCCCGCAGGGCTTGTTCAGGCTCTCGTCAAACGAGACATCGTGGAGCGTCAACGAGGCGTCGGCCTACGGCATCACCTTTGGCGCGATGGAGGCAATCTGATGGCACGCACGATCCCAGCAGGCATTTTGTCGGCGCTTGCGGGCGATGCCATCCAGCCTTTCTACGCGATCGAGATGGATTTTGACACGGCGCCCTTGCGGCTCTGGACCGGCTACGGCGACAGGACGATTGATGGGCAGACCTATCTCGGCGCGGGAACGCTTCTGACCATCAGCGGCCTCGAGGAGGTCGCCGACATGTCGGCCAAGTCGATCACGATCGAACTCTCTGCCATCGATGCGACGATCATCAGCCTGGCGCTTGCAGAGCCTTACCAGCGGCGTCGCTGCCGGGTTCTCTTTGGTCTGATCGATGTTTCCGGCTCCTCGAACTTCGTCGAGGTTTTCAGCGGCCAGATGAATGTGATGACGATCGCGGAGGACGGGCAGTCAGGCGTGATCTCGCTTGTCGTCGACTCGAAGCTAGTGGAGTTGGAGCGCACGAAGCCTCGACGCTACACGCATGAGAGCCAGCAGGCCGCCTATCCCGGCGACACGTTCTTCAGCTACGTCGCAGACCTGCAAGATCGAGACATCCCTTGGGGACGGACGATCGAGAAAGCGAATGACTCCCAACCTTGACGCCCTGCAAGATTACCTGCGCGAGGTCGCCGATCGGCCTTTCGCATGGGGCGCGCATGACTGTCTGACGTTCACGAATGAAGCCTGGCATAGGATGCACGGCCACGGCTTCGCAGACGATTGGCTGGGCCGCTACTTGGGGCGCTCAGGGCGGCCACTGAGCCGCAGGACGCTCGCGCAGGTCTACGGGCACCCGACGCTACAGAGGGCACTGGATGCGCGTCTCATGCGCTGGGAAGCGGTGCCGCCTCGGGGCGCACTCGTGGTAGCTAGAGCGAACAGGAACCGCTCGTTCGACTATGCTCTGGGCATAGCCAACGGTGAGAAGGCAGCGTTCCTTCTGGCTGCGGGCGTGGTATACCTAGACATCGACCATGTCGCAGGGAGTTGGGTCTGATGCCCCAGGTATTTGTCGCGCTGCTCGCCAAGGTCGGCATCACGGGGATGGTTGCGACTGTCCTTGGCTATGTCGCCTACACGATCGTGACAGTGGCCCTTCTGCGGGCGCTGGCGCCGAAGCCCAGCTTCGGTCAGATGCGCGGTTTGCTGACAAATACGCGGGGTGCGACAGACCCGCAGAACTATGTCTACGGCACGGTTCGCAAGGGTGGCACCATCACCTACCTCGAGGCGACTGGCACGACGAACCAGTACTTGCACATGGTCATCGTGCTCGCCGGCCACGAGGTCAACGCGATCGGCGACATCTACATCAACGACGAGGTCGCCACGCTGGATGGTAGCGGGTTCGTGACCTCTGGTGGTTGGAACTCGAAGATCCGCATCAAGAAGCATCTCGGGACGGCCGCCCAGACAACCGACGCGGACCTGCTGGCAGAAAGCGCTCAGATCACATCCGACTTTCGCGGACGCGGGATCGCCTATCTCTACGTCAGGCTCGAGTACGATCAGGATGTGTTCACAAACGGCATCCCGCTCTTCTCGGCTGTCGTACAGGGGAAAAAGGTCTTCGACCCGCGCACCAGCACGACGGCATTTTCCGCCAACGCTGCTCTCTGCATCCGTGACTATCTGGTCGACGCTCGTGGACTTGGTGATAGCGCGATCGACAACACCAGCTTCTCGGCGGCGGCCAACGTGTGCGACGAGAATGTCAGCCTATCGGGCGGCGGTACGGAAAAGCGATACACGATCAACGGCGTGATCTCCGCAGATCAGAGTATTCAAGATGCCCTCCAACAGATGGTCACGGCATGTGGCGGGTCGCTCTGGTGGGGTGGCGGCAGTTGGAAGCTGAAGCCCGGCTACTACACGGCGCCCGTCAAGACGCTGACCCTCGACGATATTGTGTCGGAGATCAGCACGCAGACCCGCGTCCCGATGAGGGACAACTTCAACATCGTGCGAGGGACGTTCAACGATGCAGCGCAGCGTTGGATCGCTGCCGAGTACCCTGAACTTCGCTCAGCCGCATTCATCGCCGAGGACGATGGAGTCGAAAGCCCGGTCGACATCGAGTTCCCGCTGACAACCTCGTCGGCGACTGTGCAGCGGCTCGCGAAGCAGATGCTCTTCCGCAACCGGGAGCAACTGACCTTCACTGCCGACTTCGGCATGGCCGCGTTGGAATTGCAGGTCGGCGACATCGTGGCGCTTACGATCGATCGCTATGGCTGGTCGGTGAAAGAGTTCGAAGTCGTGTCGTGGACATTCGGCGCCAATGGGGAAGCTGGCGACCTGCGCGTCACGATGACGCTGCGGGAGACCAGTTCAGCGGCATTCTCGTGGACGGCTGAAGAGAGCGCGATCACCGGCAACAACTCTAACCTGCCTGATCCGTCATCCGGGCTGACAGTGACCAATCTGACCGCATCTGGCGGTGGGCGCACACAAGGGGACGGCACGTTCATCAACTCTGTTATCCTGAATTGGGACGATGTGTCGAACAAGTTCGTCGACTACTATGATGTCGAGTGGAGACCGGTTGCAGATAGCAGCTACGCGGCGACGACCACAGACGAGAGCGACATCGAGATTTCGCCGCTCATCGATGGCATCCAGTATATCTTTCGAGTTCGGGCCGTCACCATTGCAGGGGTACGCGGCGGCTGGACCAGCGTCACCTTTACCGGCGGCGGTGATACGACTGCCCCAGGCTTGCCGACCGCTATCACCGCGAATGGGCAGTTCGGCTATATCGAGATCAAATGGACGAATCCGGCTGACTCTGATTTCAGTCACGTCGAAGTCTACGAAAACACTGTCGACAACTCTGCGACCTCGACGTTGGTCGGCATCTCGGCGGGATCGAACTTCATCCGCAACAATCTCGGTCTGAGCGTCACCCGCTACTACTGGCTGAAATCCGTCGACTTCAGCGGCAACAAGTCTGCCTTCACTGCCGGCGTAAGCGCCACAACTACCTACTTGGATGACGCAGACTTCGCCAATGGCATCTACAGCTTGTTCACCGCGCAGGGCCTCTATGCGATCCGCGATGTCACCAGTCTTCCAGGGTCAGGCGCGTTCGTCGGTGAAAAGATCTACAATCGCACTGACGGGAAGCTGTATCAGTGGACAGGATCAGCTTGGACGCTTGTTATTGCTGATGTCGCCGCTGGCTCGATTACCGAGACCAAGATCGCGAACGATGCCATTACGACACCGAAGATCGCGGCGAACGCGGTTACCGCCGCAGAGATCGCTGCGGCTACCATCACGGGCAACAAGATCGTCGCCAACACCATAACAGGCGGCCTCCTTGCGACCAGCGGGATCATCACGACGAGCGCTCAGATCGGCGACGCGCTTATCACGAATGCGAAGATCCAGAACGCTGCAATCACGAGCGCCAAGATCAGCGGGACGATCCAGTCAGATAACTATGTTGCCGGAACGTCTGGCTGGAAGATCACGCGCGACACAGGCACTGCCGAGTTCCAGAGCGCCACTATTCGCGGAACATTGAACGCTGGAGATATCACGGCTGGCACGATCTCGGCGGATCGCTTGCCAGGTCTTGCGGTGGCGAACTCGACATCCATCACGGGAACCATAGCAAGAAATGCTACATCGACTTACACAGTTTCGTTCAGTGGGGTAAAAAGTGGCTCCAAGATGATGGTTGTGACGCAGATTAGGGGGTATTCAAGCGGAGAAAGCCCAAGACTAGAAGTCACAGCGACAGGGACCAATGTGACGCTTGACTACTCAACGACTGCAATCGCATGGATTTTCGAGGGCGGTTCCTATAACGCAAGCCCGGCTACTTTTGTTTCGACAGCGACATCAACAAGCACTTCTGGCACGATTGGGTTCACCGTCAAGCATGTAAACAACACCAGCGGTAGTGCCACAGTCGATGGTGTTGTCGCAGCGCTCGTGATGGAGGCTTGAGATGAAGTTTACCATCTACAATGTCGATGGATCGTGGTCAGGAACATTTACGACTACCGGCGATCTTGATCCGGCTATGGTCCCCGACGGTGGGCATTGGATTGAAGGAGCGCATGATCGCTTCAGTCGCTGGGAAAACGATCAAGTGGTCCTGTTTACGCAGTCCGAGATCGATGCAGCCGAAATCGAAGAGGCGTGGCCTGAGTTGCGCCGCGAACGCAACCGCCGCCTCTCCGTTAGCGATTGGACGCAGACGATGGATGCGCCGGTAGACCGCGCTGCATGGGCCGCCTACCGTCAGACGCTGCGTGATTTACCGGCCAACACAGCCGACCCCCGCGCCCCGCAATGGCCTAGTCCGCCTGCATGAATGATGCTAAGATGCCGCACGCGCGCATCCTCTACAGGAGACTCCTTCGATGGCTACCTTTAACAAGGTCAACGACTTCGTGAAGAACGCGGTCCACAACATGGATCTCGAAAGTGACCAGATCGTGATCGCCCTTTCGAACACCGCCCCCGGTTCTGAGTCGAGCAACCCGACTTCGGACAACAATGGGGTCCTGGCGAACGTGACCCAGATCACCTACACGAACCTCTCGAGCCGCAACGTCACGACGACCTCGTCGACGCAGACCGGCGGCACCTACAAGCTGGTGCTGGCTGATATCACGCTCACCTCGACCGGCGGCACGACTGGCCCGTTCCGCTACGTCTACATCTACAACGACACGGTGACAGCGCCGGCCGACCCGCTGATCGGCTACTATGACTACGGCTCGTCCCTGACGTTGAACGATGGCGACAGCCTCACGGTCGATTTCTCGGCGGCAAACGGCGTTCTTCAGATCGCTTGAGGTGAAGTGACATGGTGACGCTCGTCAACCGCGCCAAGATGGCGACGGCCACTACAGGCACAGGTACGATTACTCTCGGCTCTGCGGTGACAGGATACCAATCCTTCGCGGCTGCGGGCGTCACTAATGGGCAAACAGTTCGCTACGTCATCGAGGACGGATCGAACTGGGAAATCGGCGCAGGCGTTTACACGGCGTCTGGAACAACGCTCTCTCGGACTCCGAGCGAGAGTTCTGCATCTGGCGCGGCAATCAATCTCAGCGGCGCAGCCACTGTCTTCGCCACTGCGGCAGGCGGTGACATAGTTCAGCCGAGCAACAACCTGAGTGATCTGTTGAGCGCATCGACGGCTCGCACAAATCTTGGCTTAGGCACGATCGCCACGCAGGACGCATCCAATGTGTCGATCTCTGGCGGCAGCGTGACGGCGACGATCGACAACTCCACGCTTGAAGCGTATCGGGAGACAATCACGACAGTCGGCACTGTTTCTGCATCGACATACAACATCGACACGAGTCTCTCGAACATCTTCGACATCACGCTTGGCAACAACGTAACGTTCACATTCACCAATCCACCCGCTTCAGGTTATTCGAGGCCGGTCGTCATCGTGCTGCGTCAGGACGGTAGTGGAAACAGAACCGCGACGTTTACAAATGCCAAGTACACAGAAGGCCAAACCCCAACACTATCGACCGGGGCATCTGACATCGATGTCCTGACATTCTTCACCGTCGACGCCGGTTCTAGCTGGTTCGGCACTTTCGCAATGGCAAATGTCTCGTAAGAAAGGAGAGCACGATGGCACACAGAGCAAACGTTAGCTTCTATCTCTACACCGGCTTCAACTCATCGGCGCTCGAATCATTTGAGGCTTTTCAGCATATGAAAGCCAGCGGCATTGAGTTCTCGCATCTGCACTACGCAGATCCGGAGCAGCATGAAATCTGCATCAACTGGGCAAATGAAACTTTTGCAAACACCCCGTATGCAGCCAACGTGACATCTTTTCCGTTTGTGACATACGACAAGGCGTTCGACTTCAAGGATGTCCCACCTCGTGAAACTGTTCTCGTCTACGGCGTCGATGCGATCAAGGCGATTGATTGGGCTGCACTGGCTAATTTTGAGGGGTAAATCATGCCCATCGCTGTATCCAGCCTTCTTCGGAGGACCATCGTCCCAGCGGGGTCTGCGACTTTCAACGCAAGCGGAATTTTCACGTCCCCGTTCGGCGTTCAGGCGGTCTCAATCGCCGGGAAGGGTGCTCCTGGTAATTCTGGCAACCCAGGAAACCCAGGGAATAATGGCAGCGGCGGAACTGGCGGTGCGAGAGGACTAGCAGGGAACCCTGGCAACCCTGGCAATGCTGGTAATGCTGGCGCGGCTGGCGCGCGGGGGAATGCTGGCACTGGTGGCACCGCTGGCCCTGGTGGGGCAGGAGGATCTACGAACAATACGACAACGGTAAACATTGCAGTCAATCCTGACTCGGCTGGTACGACGCCATCTGGTCCGGGGGGCGCAGGAGGTATCCCTCGTG
>Ga0315900_10004676_pt1 | contig 19178 bp, 19 predicted proteins | sample LakEriMetagenome_FD_203521 | JGI IMG/M metagenome (GOLD analysis project Ga0315900, IMG submission 203521) | Freshwater fungal communities from buoy surface, Lake Erie, Ohio, United States - Buoy 12 MA114 | ecosystem: Environmental > Aquatic > Freshwater > Lake > Lake biofilm | place: USA: Lake...
AGGATCAACAGTTTGAAACGTAGTATGTTTATCCATGACATAATTATACCAACCTCCAGACTTAGGACGATTAATATACTTCACTGTACTTTCAGCAAAGCTATGACCAGCAGACCAATGGAGAACGACTCCTAACCACGAATGGTTCTTTCCTCTATCTTTACCATATTGAAAATCTGGAACAACGGAATAAGGATGACTCATAATTATTACCTATTAAATATTTCTGAAATTAGAAGATGAGCAACAAACGCAAATATCCCACATACGAAAATCATACCAAGTATAAACGTTACGATGTGAGATAGTATTAGCATATTTTAATTATCCAAAAGCAGCTATATTAGTAAGCGTTCTGTCAATCTCTTCTTTAATTTCACGTCTAATATCAGATGGAATTAAGGTTGATCCTACAATCATGGTAGCTCCCATGGTATATTCACCCTTTGGTTCAAGATCTAAATCCGTGCATGTAATAGCACCATCATCATAATCGACAATATATCCTTTCCAATCAAATTTTATTTTCATAATTTATTCTCCTATTATGGTGTTCTTGTAATTACAACTACATATCTTAGATCCATAATACCTGCAATCACAGGACTTACACCGGATGCAGTAGCGTTAAGGAATCCCGTGAAAGAAGATCCAACAGCAACTTGATTTCGTAACGCTGTATGATAAAAACCACCATCTCTGAATACCGTGGAAACAACCGTTCTTCCTTCATCGAACATCTCAATTAAAGTAGGTGTTGAAGATGCGTTAGGTAAAGATGATCCACCAGATCTACGAACAGCAGTATTTAATTGAGATCCGGTTCCAGTATCAAAAGCAAAAGTTCCCGTTGTAACTTGTCGAGGCGTGGATACGTTAGTTCCGTCACCCGCAAATATACCAATACTAGCTCCAGTTCCCGGTAATCCCCTCATCTGTGCTCTCATATAAAGTTGCTGGGTAGAACCAAGGGTAAGTCCCGTGACCTGTAAGGATGCGTTTGCGGATGTAACGGCACCTGTCGTCGAACGTGTATAACTGCTTACGTTACCCGTAATAGAAGATCCGGCACCAGCAATAACATCAGTAAATCCAGTTCCAGTTCTCGATGCTTCTGTTCCTACAAGATAGGAAGCTAAACGTACTGTGCCTGATTCTAGCATAGATGCCGGAACCCATGCATCTACGTTGGCAATATCTCCACCAGCAATCGTGAATCTCTTTAGACGATAAAGACGTGAGCCGTCTGCTAATACTAAACGAAGGTAATCACCAACTCTTGTCACACCTATACCAGAAGGATCTATATTATTTATATCATCAGCGTTTGTAGATGTCCATGTATAACCAGAAGTCAAAGCAGCAGATCTTTCCCATGTTCCGCTCTCATAAAGATAAACTACTGCGTTTTCGGTAAAGTCCCCTGATTCTTCTACGAAAGCCACACATGCTGTTTCAATTGGCGTATCGTTATAAGAAGTCATCTGAGAAAACGATGTAAACGCAGCAAGATTTAATTGCCAATCAGTTCCGTTATATCGGAGCTTCCCAGCAGCAAAAGGTGTATCTATTACAATTACTGTATCCAGAGCTTGAGGATCAAGAATTGTAGAAAGATCTCCTATAGAAAAAAGAAGAGGAAACTGGAAACTAGTACCAGCAGGTGCTCTTTCCCAAATAGCTCCATCATAGACATATCGACTTGCCGTTTCGGTGTTTGTTGGAATAGTTGCAGTCGCAGTTGGAAAAACGATTCCCGGATCAATTGCGTTCAAGGTTGCAAGATCATCACATACGACAGTCTTTATTACCCATGAAAACGCATAGACAACTTCTGCCAAAGAACCAGATCCATCAACATCGGTAACAACGGCTGAATCTCCAAGTCTTATATCACCAGCAGGAATTGTGGATAAATCTGCATAGGTAGTAAACGTACCCCAAAAGGTAGCGTCACCTAAAAGACCACCACCACCACCGCCACCGCCACCAGCAGTAAACTTATTTCCGTTTATGTTATTATATATAAAAGGCGAAATTCCCATAATTTATTATTCTCCTATGTTATTGATATTACTGAATTATTTCTCTGAGAATACCAATAGCCATGTGAAAAATATGTCTCCAGATCCTAATCCATAAAGAACAAGTTCGGCATCTTCTCTCTTCAATGGACCAACCAATAGCGATTGTCCCGTAGGAATTAGCAATCCAGTATTAGCAGGAGATTCCGTACCAGCCTTATTGATCCAAAGATTATTGTCGGTTCCATTATAAATAGAAACCATAGATGTCTGATATTGACTTGGAAAATTATCTAACGGTAAAGTCACTGCGTTTTCAAATAATTCTAAAGCTGAGCCTGTATCACTGATTTTAATTGAAGCTGCCATATTATGTTGTATTCTCCTAAATTGAGTATTCTAAATTACTTCTCTATTTACCGTTATTGCGGTTCAACAGAAGTCAATGGTAGCCAATACATCCCATAGCCATTGAGAAAAGCTATATCTGTGGATCCAACTCTTTGTCTAAAAGCAACGGCACACTCCAATAAATCCCCAGGCTGTGTTCCAGAAGGTAATACAAGAGATTCCACACCCGTAGGAGCATCGGTTATTTGACCAGCAGCAACCCATGTTTGATTAGATGTTGATGTATGTGTAGATTGAGCCCATCGCCAATTGCTATAGGTAGGATCGTTTGTTGTGCCATCCAGAATATCATCCTGATTCGTTATCTTTCTTATTCCGAAAAATACATCACACTCAGATCCAAAAGATTCGCAATAGATGCCGCCCCAATTATCTAAAGATGGAGTTGATACTTGAACAGATCTATTAGGAGTTCCCGGCAAAACATCTGGAACCCAAAATGGTTTAAATCCGCATACAAAGATAGGAGTTCTCGTTCCTGTTTCTCCAAATAGATCGTTAGTATAAGGTCTAGCGTTGGATTGATCCGCACTATCATCCCCTTGATTTCTAAGTTCTGATGCGATGTATGGAAACATCGTGGCATAAACTAATCTATCAGTGTTAATTAATTCACGAATAGAAGTAAGAGAAGGATTCCCTGTAGTTAGAATTCTTGCTTCAACTGTTGATGGTATTGTATATGTAACTGCCATAAAAATTATTCTCCTTTTATCTTTCTATTCCAAATAAATTATTAGATTGATACATAAAATATATCTGACAAACTATAGGTTTTGTATTGTCATAAAAAGTTTCATCAAATTCTATATCAATTAAATTAATAGTTGATTCCTTGCGTATCGACGATGGGAGATCAGATCTTTTACCTGATCCTTGACTAATTCTATTAAGTCTAGAATTGAAATTTGAAAAATTATATATAAGATCAGAATTACTATTTTGAAAATATCCAGTTCTTTCTGATGTAGCCGCCATCCTAAATGGAGTTGTTGATGTATAATATTGAAATCTGTTGTCAGTAACAGTAAGTCCACGAGGATAAAATTCTATTGCCTGGGGTGTATACTTTTTATCAAAATTTACGTTTATAAAATCATAAAAAAACTGTTTGTTATTATATGATATATCGTTAATAGGAGTAGATACATCTTGTATTATTGAAAATATATCTTCTGTGACATCTAAAACGTAATTAAAACTATTATTATTATCAAAACTTGCATATACGAAAGCATAATAAGCACTATAAAAAGTAGCTGACCAATCAGTAAGACCACTGTTTCCGATATAACTAACTGTAGGCATCTTCAGCTTAGAAGTAAGATCGGTGACATCTGTACCTTGTTCCCAATATGAAAAATTCATAATAGGAGATAATTTAAAAGGAGTAGACACACCGTCACCCAAATCATAATCTGGTAAAGAGGTTAAATCAAATCTATCAATAGCAATCTTATTTGGCTGATAATTATTATATGATAATCTTGCAGCAAAGTTTATATATGTATTCCTATAGACGTTATTAACGGCCTGAATAATAGCGGGTAGTGCTGCGCCAAACTGATTGTAATCAGATTCTAGTGTTCTTTGAATTGCCATAATTTATTCTGTCCTCGTTCTATATTGAATACCATATATATTAATTACCGAATTTCTATAAAACTTAATTGCCGTAGCCCCAGATACAAGAGATGCAAATCGATTTTGTATATCAGTGATTCTTTGAGCTAAATTAGGATCGTTAATAACGTTTCCACTGGGGCTAATAATTGCAGGTGAATCAGATAATATATATGATGAATATAACTTATTGTAAAAATTTAGATAATATTGATATACACCACCACCCTTAGATGACCATAATATATCTCTATGAGTTAGATACATATACACTTTATTTGAAAATGGAGGAACTGGTTGGCCTATAGGATTTATTGGTATTTCTGCTGTTTGATGAAATGGACCAGGTAAATCGTTTTCGTTCAATCCATAAACACCAGGATTTGTTCCGGATTCTCCATCGACAACAAACATCATACTATTGTTATTAGGTGAATATGAATCAATAATATATGAATCAAAAGCTCCTGATGTATTTATTCTACTTTCAAAAAATAAATTCATATATGTATCAAAAACAAATTCAGTATTATCCGTGTTTAAATTATCTTGATTTACCTCAATTGTTATTTTTGAATATTTTATATTTGCAGAATTTGTAACTTGAAGTTCAGAATAGTTAGATGAGCTTGATAAAGATGTTCTTATAGTTCCTGTAGAATATGAATCTTGACTCACATAATCTCTAAAAACTTTACTGGCCACAGAAAAAAAAGTATTGCTAGATAAATTACCAGCAAAATCCATAGGATTATTTTCCAATTCATAAGATATTAACACATCAATAAATCTTGTTTTAGATGGTATTGATATTGGTATAGGCATAATAACTGGCGTATTTATATCCGTAGAGAATCTTAATCCCCTTCTTGTTTTTACCGCATATCCTTCCGTTCCAAATATATCCGTATACGTACCTGACATATTTGTTGGAGTAAGCGTTGATCCTGATAAGAAACTAAACGTAGCTGCTTGTGGTGGCCAATATAATCCACCCTGAAACGCTCTATTCTCTTGGATATATGATGCGTTGTTTATCAGGTCGGACGCAATACCAGCAGCTACAGAGCCGTTGTTTATATCTATATCGCCTAATCCAATAGGTATCCATGTTGAACTCATAATTTATTATTTCTCCATAAAACTATACATATATAAATAGTCTGCTTATCCTGTTCTAAACGACCGAGGAAAATATAAATAAAATCTTTCTTGTGGTAAATCACTATCAGTAAACAATTCAAGAACAACTTTCTGATTTACTTGAAGATTTATTATATTACTAGATCCGTCCCTAAAGGCTGTATCTATTGTAACCGTATTTGTTCCTATATTTAACGTATCTAAAGCAACTGTATTAAAGCTTAGTCTTTCCCAATTCTCTGAATATAGAATAACTTCCCATCCCTCTCTTACTGTATCAATATCAAAGGTTCCCTGTGGAGGATCTATCAAAGAGAAGTTATTAGCCTTAGTTGCGTATGTTGTATCTATTTCAAATACAGTATTTGATGTTACATCGTTGATCCTAAGTGTAGGGGCAAATCTTTTTGCAGTTCTTAAAATATTAAAATTAATACCAATTATTTCTAATTTATATGAATTATCTATAATTGAATAAAGAATAGATGTTATAACACCATATATGAGAGTATAATTTTGAAAATTATAATTTTTGTTATTAGTGCTAATTGACTGAGGAAAAACGTTAAATCCAATTAGATCTCCAATATTTAAATTTAGATCCGCTTCAATAGTGCAATCAACTGTAACAACCGCACCTAAAAATGGAACATACTCTGCGAAATACGCATCAAATGGTGGAGCAACAGCACCACCTAATCCATCAGATATAATAGGATAAGATGAGCAGGCTGAATAACCATCAAAAGTATATTTCAATTCTCCAAATCCATAGCGTTTATTTATTTCTGGATCTATGAATTGTCTTGATATTGAATCAATATATGGAACAAGCTTATTGTATTCTACTGTTTTCTTATATGCCCATGCCGGAGTCGATGTAAAAGAATACTTATGATAAGAATCAGAGTTCTTCTGAGAAATAATAATATCAGGAACTTGATCTATCTTCGTAAGGATCCTTTCCTCATCTATAACTTCAATATTCTGATCTAATGTATCTCTATCAAAGTCACCAAAGTTTGGTCTTCTGAGAACAAATCTACCATCTCTGGCGGTAGACAAAAACATACCGAATGGTTTCAATATATTCTTATCCATAAATTCAGAAAGTTTAGATACATCCTTAGTTGATATAAATATATTCTCAAAGAAAACTTCGTTGGCTTCCTGTATTGCAATAACTCTTTCAAAAGATTCCAGATCTATGCTCAATGGAGAAATACCTAATCCAAATCCTTCTGGTAAAACATCATACTGTCCATGATTACCTGGATTAGCTACAAGATTAGTTTTCCAACCAACGGATGATCCTGTGGAAATAATAATTTGTAAAGCAACCTCAGCAGGTGTTATTTTAGTATATCTCTGAAAAGGAACCCTTGTAATTGTTTGCCCTTCAAGTGGATCGCCAAAGGATTCCCTAGTAGTTTCAAATACATGAATAGGAATCGGCAAAGCCTGTGTTGAGCTTTGATTTCCAAACCTAGATCTGTAAAATTCTATATTCTTGAAATATCTATTAAATCTAGCTCCGGATATTGGATTAATAGTTCTATAATTAAACGCAAATATATTCTGATTATCACCTTCTGTATTTGCTAACTGCCTTGCTCTTGCTAATCCCGAACCAGCGCCAAACCCAGGAACATCATCAGGTAAATTATCGAAATCGTTTAAATATGGATATATGCGATTACTTCTTATAGCGTTTTCGGTGGCAAAGCTATAGTAAACAAAATCATCAAATTCTTTTGATTTAAGCAATAATACATCTTTTTCTGAATATTCTTTCTGTTTAGGAAGAGCTAAATCAAAATCATAATAATTCATCACATATTGAGCGGACACCGATCCATCTGAATTCAACGCAAGATCTGGTAATATCAAGGCCGGATTAGGATCAAACTCTGGAATTTCTGGATATATTCTGTGAGCAATATCATCAACCATAACCCATTTTAAAGTCTTATTCAGACTTCTTTGTTTTACTTGTATTTGAATATTATTAGCAAGAAAAGTTCCAATAATATTTGTTGCAGTAACAGTGGGCGGACTTTTCACAGCTAGCTTTGTTCTAAGATCAATGGAGTCCGCAACCGCTTGAATACCTGTAGATGCAAGTGTGTTTTCTGAATTTATAGCGTCAATACGACCAGCGAAGAATTTTTCTCTCTGAATTATCCTACACTGCCTATAATTTCCAGAATCTAATATTGTGTCCGTCGTGTTGACATAAGCAACAAGTCTAGCAGAAGTAAGACCAGGATTTTCCCTAACAAGAGATCCATATGGATGCTCATCTACAAAAGTATTTCCTACGGCTCGAAGGATTTCTAATTGTAAACTATTCGTTACAGCAGGATATGGACCTTCTACTGGTGCTGTGCTTCCTGTACTATTTATTACATAAACATATTCGTTTCCTACATAAAAACCAGGAAAATCAATAGCACTAACATAAAAAATATTAGAGAAAGAAGAGCTATTAAATGGTAGTGATGAAAAACTTTGTTCAATTAAAGAAATATTATATCCTATGCCTATATTATTTATAACAATACGCTGAACCCCAGCCTTAAATCCATCAGCAATCGTAATACCACCTTCAATACCAGTCACTTTCTGTGTGCGTGTATCTGTAAAATAATCAGGCACAATCAGCGATGTGTGCATCAGCGTAATCGCAGGAAAATTAGAATTTATTGTAGGGATATATGATCCAGATGCGTTGTTTGGATTTTCAACATATACTTCTACTTCAAATTTATTCGTATCTATTTCCTCAAATCTCTGAATCCATTTTGGTCCAGAATCTCTAGCAAGCACAGGATCTTCTTCCGTTCCATTTTCAGAGACACCGAAAAACTGAATATATGAATAATCTTCTAATGGACTTATATTTGGGTAATCATCTAAAGAAATAATAATTGTAGCTGTATTTCCTAAAACAGTAACAGCTTCCGTAGATAATAATCCACCAGATTCAGCTCTACTGAATTGATCAGGTATTTCTATTGTAACAAATTTTGTAATTGCCATTTATTTATTCCTATAAACTGTATATCTATAATTAGATCTTATGATAACAAAACTCTTCCATCAATGGAAATATCATATAATCTACCTGCACTGACATCTGACAATCGCTCGTTCAAATCTTGTAATCTGTCATAAACAGATAGTCGATAAGATGGAGTAGAGAGTAAATCAAACCGATTAGCAGTAATTGTACCAATATTGTAAACATCGCATCTACCTTCCCCATCTGCGCGAACACCTTCTATAAACTTCTGAAACGTATTGTATTCATCTAAGATATTTCTTCCTGCTGGTGTAGCAAAGGAATCTGTTTCCGCTTTATCGTTGAACACGTTAGCTGCTTGAACATATTGAAAATTAAAGGTAGCAAAGGATGTATTCGCTCCCCATTGAACAACGTTTGGTGCTGCATACGTTAATCCATCTGTAGAACTTATTGTAGACTTCGATGTAACATCCATTCTGAATACACGGACCAAAGGAGCAAAGATTCCTGCGAAGTTAAATACGTTTTTAGTTGGAATAACCAATGGACCAAAGTTTACAGATAAGGTATTAAATCCAAATTTACGTGCATCTTCTAGCGTAGTAAACGTAAGCGTTGTGGATCCTAAATCTGTTGTTGTCGTTGTATATTCAGCTTGAACAAACTGCGTATTATCTACGAATTTATAATTGAAAGAAAATCCTGTTCTTGGATTATCCAAGTTATATTGATCAAAGGCTTCTTTCAATAAAGCAGGTGCAATTTCTAATCTTGTAGGACTAGGGATTGTATAAGGATCACTACCAGCAGAAGATGATAATTGAACTATAGTTGTTCCTACGTTTGCATCATAGGTGAATATCGGAGCATAAGGTGTTGTAAATTTTGTAATTGCCATATATCTAATTAGCCTCCAATTCTCTGTTGTGTACGAACGACATCTCCAACCCTTGTTGCAATTTCACGTGGATCGGACAATGGAGATGGATTTACTCCGATGTTATACGTTACGTTATTCGCAGCAGGCCCCTGAACCGCAGGTGGAGCCGCAGCAGAGCCACCCCCGCCACCACCACCCGATCCCAACACGCGACCTCCTAGCGACGCTCCTAGAGCCACCATTCCGGCACCCGCACCAGCTAAAGCACCACCCTTAGCAGGATTGATAAAAAACTCTGGAATAGATTGTAGAATATATCCACGACCCTGTGCGGCAAATAGATCACCCAACGCTTTACGCCTAGCCTTAGCGGATTTCAATTCTCCACTCATCAAGGTATCAGCAATGGATAATAGGTTATTCGCTGTAACATCGGCAATCTCTGCTCTTTTAGATGCCCTTGCTTCTTCTTCCGATGCAGCTTCATCTGCCATCCTTTCTTCTTCTGCAATTCTATTAGCCGTATCTTGTAAAGCAAGAGCATCTGCTTCTTGCTGTGCAGCAATAGAATCAGTTATATACTTCCTTTCGGCGGCAGTTCTTGCTTCTAATTCAGCAAAGAATTCTTCTGATTGACCTTTTGTTCTCATCTTAGGATCATCAGCAAACTGAGCCATCTTATCATAAGAAGCAGCTAGTTTTTCTATTTCTGTTGTAAGTGTTCTAATCCCACTGGATGCTGTATTAGAATCTTCTCCAATTCTCTGAATAGCTCTTGCTGCTGGCTCTGCTGTGTCTGTAGCGTCCGCAAAGGCCCTTCCTGCTCGTTCCATTGACTGACCCATATCATCTATAATCGCAGACTGTGTATCTAATCTAGCGTCTCTAAAACCCTCTCTCAATTGAGTTAGAGAATTAACACCAGCTTCAACGCCACTGGAAACACCATCAAATCCTTCTGATATTGAACTGAGATCTAATCCTAATCTAGAAGCCAATGGAGCAACGGCATCAACAAGATCTTTCATCTTTTCTAAAACGAAATTGATTCCACCACCTAATCCTTCATAAAAAGCTAATCCTAATTCAACAGCCAAGGATCCTATTACCTGAAATATTCGAGGTATATTCATCAAGTATGTAGCAAATAAATCAATTGCACCAGAAGCTAAATCAACCGATGTTGTCCATGCTTCAAGAATATAAGTAACTGCATCTATTGCAAAAGAAATTCCATCAATGGCACCTTGCAATATCGTGGATAGTGTACTTCCTAAATCAGATGATGTATCCCCCATTTCACTAAACAATTGGATCATCTTCTCTTGTAAAGCGATGAAAGCCGGATTTCCCGCTATCTGTTCACCAATGGATAGATAGAGCGAATTCAAAGCTCCTTCGTAATCTAGAGCCCTTTCCTTGGCTTCTACGTTAGATTCGTTATAACGATTCAGTCCTTCTTTGGCAAATTCAAAAGCAGCAGTGACAGCAGCAGCACCAATTTCCATAATCGCTAAAGCACCAACGGCAGCACCCAAAGTTTGTGAAAATTGAGCAAATCCACCACCAGCATCATCCGTAGTTTTTTCAAGTTTATCAACAGACTTATCAGCTTGATTCGCTTCTTTACTTAATTTATCAAGATCTCTTGTTGTATCTTTTGCATCATCACCAAGTTCTTTCGTCGCGGTTGCTGCATCATCTGTAGCATCTGTATATCCTTCCGCAGCTTTTTCAGCTTTCTCGAAGGCAGTCATCAATTTATTAACAAGAGAAATTAATTGATCAACACCTTCGGTACTTACGGTAATTTGAATATTTTCAGTAGTTGTCATGTATTACTTTTTCCTTTTACTATTTGCTAGAGGCTTCTGATTATGTGAAGAATTTCCAAACATATTTAGTGTATTATCTGTTCCTTCTTTGCTATTTACCCTCATAGAGCGTTCTTTGTATAAGCAATATTCTGAAAATTGATAAGCCTGACAATCCAGATCAACTAATTGGATATTTCCTTTTTGTAGATGATAATGGAGATTCATCATCGGATTAAGTTTATATAATTCTTCTGTTAAATACGGACAGCCGCAGGTAACACCGCAGCCCATATTCTGTTTTGTAATTTCTCCCCAACTATGACACGCCTTAGCGTTTAGTTGCCATCGGATAAAGTGTTCGATTTTTTTTTAGTATCTTCGCTAATGGACATCGCTTTGGCTGTATATAATTGAAATAGATCAACTGCAAATCTCATCGTACTGAAATAGAATTCTTTCTTTTCTTTTTCTGATAATCCACGATAATCTACAACTTGATCATCTTCATCTTTCAATCCTTCAACATCTACAACAAGAGAAACTAACACGTCAGCGATCTTCTTAATTGCTTCAATCTCTTTCTGTGTTTTTTCTTTTCTTCCATCAGATTCAAGAATCATCATATCTGAATTAGCCATTTGGAATTCAAGATAATCAATTGCGTTCATCTTTCTCATCCTAAAATTTAGACCTTCATATTCAATTTCCACATGCTTAAACAGTTTCATAATTTGTATCTCCCTTAACGTAAAATTCCGCTATATATCTATAAATAGTATACAACGGAATAATTCATCTATCTATTGTTAAATTACGATGTCTTGTATAGGTGCTGAATACCGTAAAGGAAACTATCGCCTGGTGTTCTTACAACAACTGCTTCAATCTGATAATCAGCTAATCCACCATTGTCCACTTCGGATATTCCTGTGTACTGACACTGAGGGAATACGAATCTAATACGGTTATCATCTGTATCACTTGCAAGAGTAACGTTAATTGAGAATAGAGCACCAGCCAACATCGCATCTGCTAAATACTGATCAACAGTTGAAGTATTTGAAATAGCAAAAGATAAGGTTGGTTCTGTATTAAGAATAGGTGGAGTAATTGAAAATCCCCACTGTTCCGTTGGATCAATATTATCTGGTGTTTCAAATCCAGTATTGAACGTTAGATTTCTCAATCCATAAACGTTGACTGGAGTAGCAGTATCATCCAATAACTGTAAAGTAATTCCCTTTACAACATATGGCTTATCCGTCGAATAATCACCCAAAGCTGAAACGTTAACATCAGAGCTATCAAGCAATTCGTTATTCTGTAATAGACCAACAAACGTAGTAGAAATCTTTGCAATTTCGTTCGTAGCTAAATTAAACGTAGTAGCGCCTGTGCATCCTCTCATCCTGATTACTGTATCTTCAACTTGATCGTTATTACGAATCCAAGAAAGAGAAACGGAGCATGGTGGATGTTCGTTATCTGCTGTACTGAAATTTGCTAATTCCTGATTTGACAAAGTTGGAGTAATATCCAATACGGTAAAGTCACCTTCGGTTCCGCCTGGATTACACTCATGGCCAGAAGCTAAAAGCATAACAAGCCAATAAGGTAAATTACCATCAACACCCGGAGCATGTATTTCCGCTTCTGCTGAAACTGTCCATCCGAAAGATCCAATAACTCCCAACATCCCACCACCGAAACCATCAAGGGTTGCGTTACGTGCAATTAATCGAGTACCACGATCTGGTGACGGTGGACTAAAGCTTGTAATCGGTAATACGAACGTACCTGTCGTTAATGGCTGATAAGTACCAACCGTTGCCTCACCTGCCATTGCCAATTTAACTAATTTATTCTGCCTAGCCTTACTTGTAGATGCCATTTATTTATTCTCCTTGAAAAATTGATCGATCAATTCATATATCCTATTTACCGATTATACTATCGGTGCTATCACTGTAACTTTACTAAAATGGATTTTGCTTGAATTCTCTTGCCATACAAATACATCAAAGGTATATCCAGAAGGAGCCGTAGTGTTATATCCTGAAATATTACAACTAACTCCATTTGATATATTAGCAACACTAATAACATCACCATCCTGATCAAAGACATATCCATTTGAAAAGTCTGCATCTGGATTTGTGATAATCAACGAAGGAGTAGGAGATAAAGATCCTGTTGAATTTAACGTATAGCTAAAACCAGCCTGAGCTAATTCTGAATCTATAATATTTGTTCCATCCCCTAGTGCAATTGTCGCTGTAACCCATCTATCTCGCTGTGTAATCGAAGGCATATTTGTAACACCCTGTAGTGGAGCATAACCGTATGTGCTCTTTAGAATCGCTCTCATAGAGAATTGTGATAGTGCTCCAACCCCACCTTCCTGTCTAAAAGTTTGTCCATTGAGTTGATCCGCTCTTACACAATATCCCACATAATCTGTAGGACTATCAGGCAAATAGGTTTCTATTAATTGACATACTTCTCTTGCTGTTTCACTTGCAAGATTATAGCTAGTTTGAGTCTTTCCATTTGAATCTTTAATAACAACGACTACGTTCCATGTGATTTCTTCTGTTCTTTGGTTCTGTGTATCGTTTGTAACGGCCGATGATCCAATAGGATAGATATTCAGTAAGGGATATTCATCAACGCTATTAAACGCATCCTCAGACTCAATCGCAGGCCATCCAACCATGATATTGTTAATTGCTAATCCTAAAGTTCGTAAACGAGCAGCAATTATACCATGTGCAATTACGTTCATCTTTTGAATATGTCTTTTATAAACTTCTCTGTAATTCACATCAATCATCTATTATCGTCTCCTACTTTTAGATCTCTCATCACTGATAATTCTAAATATCCTTCTTGCTGCGTCTTCTGTCCATCCCATGAAATTATATCTATTATTCACGTAATCACCATAAGGAGGATAATTGTCTTTGCTAATTATATTATTTGTAATTGTAATTCCTTGCGGACCTGTCATGTATCCTTTCAGTGTACCTGTCTTTACCAACGTATTATTATTCCAGTTGGATCCAATTGCCTTACCTTCTGTATTCCAAATTGTTAAAAAGTTATTCTCTACTTCCTTTATGATCTGTTCTCTAGCAGACTCAGGAATTCCTTTATCGGAATATGCTTCCAATAGCTTACGTAGTGACTCTCCATTTGAAAATCGAACACTTAGCATAATTCAATTATCTTCCTAATCTTCCAACTCTATAATTGTAATTCCTTGCACTTGCATAATTATCAAAGTTTGTTTTTGGTAATACAATAACTGTCTGTGTAACACCAACTGTGTTATTCTGTTGAACTTCTTGTGGTCTTGCTCTCAATACAGCCATCATCTCTTTGTATTGATTCCTATATCCATTTGCGACTTCTGTTCCTCTATCTCTCGATAATAGAATTTCTGAAATTACTAAGAAAATCACAGCCTTACGTATGATCATATACGATGTAGGATCTAATATCTCATCCACCGATGTAATTCCAATAGCCGCACAAGCTCCAGTGACAACTCCAATGGACTCTCGGATCAATTGCTCTACTCTTGTTTGTGTTGGCTTTGTCTGCGCATCAATGGCAATATCAATATAGTCCTTTATATCTTCTACTGTAACTGTAATATCTAACATGTATGTATTCTCCTTTCTAAAATTACATAACTATTTACCATTTGATCCAAGCTTATTGAATTGTTGACATACTATCTATTTATGATCATAACCAATTGACACAATGGAGATAGTAGTAAAGATGAACATGATTATAAAAACAGAGACAGTTAACAATCAGGAAATAATAGATATACGATCTATTGCAAATATGTATTTTAAATACAAAGAACAATATGCAGTTGAACTGATGATCTATAGATTACCAGAACCAAATATTCATATCCTTAGAATCACAGATCATAAATTGAAATTCTTTTATAAGAACTATTTAATAACATGCTTGCACAACAACGAAGAAATAATTATAAAGGATTCAAGTATTTATGAATTTATCGAGACTGAAAACTATACTAAAAGATCCAATTAATCTATTTGTATTCAAGGTATCTTTGCTTCACATGTTTATCTGGACTATAATTGAAATAATTATATTTTGGATATAAAAAAAGGATAGAGCCTATTCGACCCTATCCTTCTTCACCCCTGATTTATTATTCTAAATTATGAAAGAGTAGCTGTGTAGATTACACCCAAAGCTGGCTCTGTAACTTCGACTTTATACTGTGCCTGTGCTGCAACTGCCACACCTGGAGGATTAGGCAATACAGAAGGAGACTGAATAAACTGTACCAATCCACCGTTGTCCATTGGCATGTGAACTGTCTTGAAGCAAGACCTTTCAGCACCCGGAGCAGCATGTGCAAGGATTATTGAGTTACCAAGTACGAAAGCACCTGTTCCAGATGAATTCAATCCTGTAGTATTCTCAACAACAAGTTCAAGATTAAGGCGAGTAAGGAACCAATCATAAGCAAAGCTTGCAACCGGGAATCCTGTTCTACGAACCGCAGATCCAGCAGAAGTAAATCCAGAAACCGAAGTTCCACCCTGTAGCTGGTCGTTAGCAATTATTCTTGCATAAGCTGCTGGGGACATATAGATTACGTTTGGACGTTCGCCAGCAGCAGCCTGAATTGACTGACAAGCAGATTCAAACTCACCCCAAATATCAATAGAATCCGTTGAAAGGTTAATCGTATCAGAAGCCAATCCTGCTGTAGCAGAAGCAACCAATTCGTTAACAAATCCACCATGAATCTGTGATGCTAATCCTCTAACGGTACTCTGAACAAGTGAAATACCAGACTGTGCGTCAATGGTAGAAATAACCTGTTGTGGAATAACTTCAAAGGATGACTTGAAATTCTTCGTTGCAACGCTTACTGCTTCGATGGTTGAACTTGATCTCTGGAAATCAGAATCAAGCGTACCTTCATAAGACTTACGAGCATCATAACGAAGATCGTTCTTACGATATAGATATCCACCAAGAGTCGAATCAATTGGCGTCAATGGCGCAAGTTTAAATCCTTCTGGTGCGTTGTCCTTTGCATAGTCCCTGTAGAACCCTCTAATATAGCCCTGTAAAGCTCCTGTACTCTTCATATACTTTTATCTCCTTTTAATTGATAATTTTAATTAACTCTAATATCCTATTTACCAGATTATAGCGATCCAGAAGCCGCCCTAAATGGATTTACGTTTGCAAGAACCAATCCGCCAACTGCATCACTAAGAGCCTGACCAACTACGTTCCATGGAGCAGCGTTACCCGTTCCAGCAACACAAATACCATTTGCACTTGCGACTAGATAAGAACCTGCGTTAATCGTACCGCTGGATGAAACATATGTAACACCAGAAGTAATAACAGCACCTTCCGTTCCTGAATCTGCATCTGCAAATAATACACCAACCGATGCCGTCAATGGGCCGGTGGAATAAGCAAGATCTTCGTTTGAATCTACATAAACTACACGACCACCAACAAGGTTCGCTGCAACTGGCTTAACAAAACTTACGTTTACTGACATATCTTTATTCTCCTTTGAAAATTTGTAATTCTAATATTATCTTTATTTACCCTAACTTAGCTAAAGCTTCTGCAAACGAAATTCCTTCTTTATCAGCAAGCCTAAGTGCCCTATCTGCTTTTGAATCTGAATTCTCTTTAACAGCAGACATAATCGAAACAGAAGGTGTAATTCTTACTTTCCTTGAAACTGGCTTTTCATCCTTAGACTTAAGATCAGACATCAAAGACTGAAATCCTTTCTTGTCAGACTTATAGACTTTCATCAAAGACTTCACAGACTCTTCGGATTTGACGTACTTACGAACATCGCTCATAACCGCCTCTTCAGCTTCTACAGACTTCGCTTCAAGCAATTCTTCCAACATCGACGCTTTATCTTCATAAGACATCGTAGAGAGTAATTCCTTTCTTTCCTCTTCTGCCATCGTCATCAATTCATCGACAGTCAAAGTCATCGCTGATTCCATTGCAGCATCTTCCGCTTCTACTTCTTCAAGTGGAGCATCTTGCATCTCAACTTCCTCTTTTACTTCTTCTTCCATAACTTCTTCTGGTTCTGGATTCATAAGAGAAGCAACTTCTTCTTTGATCATCTTCTTCAATTCTTCTAATACCATTGGATCCATAATTGATTTCTCTCCTTCAATAGATAATTTAATATCGCTGTACTCTGACATAACGATTTCTGGTTTACTTTCTTTATTTACCATCGCTCCAATTTCTAACTGATTACTGAATCGTGGAATGGAAACTAGGGATAATTCTAATAGTGCAGCAGGCCATTTATTGCCATCGACATCTACATAATTCCAAGCAATTCTAGGACTTACAAATCTTAGCTTACCCTTCAATTCAAGACCATCAATCAATTCAATATAGCCTTTCAATCCATCTTCATCTTCAAATATCTCAGTGACCTTTCCGTAGCTCTGACCATCTGGTTCATGTTCAAATAATACAGAAGGCTGAATCGTAGTTACCCACTTTTTCAAAGAATCCATATACAATTGACGATCATGAGATAGATCTACTTTCGATTCCTGTGTATCGTAAAATACATCATGGGCTGGCAATATGTGAACTGGTAACTTAATCATATTCTATTTACCCTCTTAATATTATTCTTTATCGTCAATATTATCCATTTGTCCGACTATTTTCTTAGCCCATGAAAAGCCAGCATCGCCTCCCCAACCATGCCATGCTTGCCATCCTTTTCCTTGTTCATCCCATGATTCCCCTTTTTTATCTACTTCATGCCTTTCAAAGTAAGCTAACATACGTCTAACTGTTTCTGGAGATAGATTCTTTCCATTGGATAGATCTCTCGCTCTTGCAATACCAACATCTGTCATACCTCTTTGACTAGCCGGTTTTTCTGCTCTTACTTCTAAAGCACGTTTAGCCGCTTCTTTCACACCTTTAGGTGGTGTAAAATCTATATCTTTATATCTTGAATTCTCTGACATAACAGATTCAGATAAACTGCTATCTTGAATATTTTCTGAATATAGGAAAGATCTCATCGCCTCTCCACCGTTTAGATTGAATATCAATGGACTTGTATTTGCATCTGCCTTACTAAAGAACGCTCTTAGACGTGATTTATCCAATTCAGACAATGGTACGTTAGATGCAATTTTACGCGCTCTCCTAGTCATCTGATCTGGAATTACTGGACGATCTGATACTGGTAATCCGGCTAGTTCTTCAAGTGCTACTGCTGAATTTAGAATAGCTTCAGGTGGCGTAGGAATTACAATCTCACCTTCACTTGCCTCTGGATCTGCTAATCCCATTGCGTCAATATCCAATCCAACAGCCTTCAATAGAGCTTGCTTATTCTTATCTCCTAATTCTTCTACAGACACAATTCCCTTATCAATTAACATGAATAATTTATCCATATCAATCTTCACTTCGGTTGACGCTCTATTCGTTGTTGTTAATCCTATTTCAGATCTATCAACACCTAAGCAATCACATATGTATTTCATAAAATCTGAATTAACAATACGTGTTAGCCATGACTCTAAATAAGCCTCAAAGCGTTCTTCATCGCTTGCTTTAATTTCCTCACCTAGAGCCTTAGATCCTACAGAACTCAATCCTAGTGTATTTAGGTTGCTATTGAGAACCTGTCTTACTTGATCATCAAAGGATGTTCTAGCAGATAAGAAGTCTGCCATAATTCCAGTATTAGGTGCGTTCAATAAAGCCAATTCTATATTTGGATCTAAGATTGTACTGACGGATTGACCCTGTAAAAATCTATTTAGAAATTCGTTTGTTTGAACTAAGGATTCTGCTGCCGGTCCACTTCCTAATCCGTTTCCATCGGCAACCTGCTTTGCGTAGATAATACCAGAGGATAACGCAGACTTCTGAATATAGGAACCATAATCAGCTTGTAACAAGATAAAATTCTGTACCAAGGATCTCAATTCTGAAACACCCCAGAAGTTGCCCGCAATCATATCTCTTGTGATATATAAAAATTTACTAATTGGAACTTCCTTATATGTAATTCCATCTAAAAATTTAATTGCAACAATACAATCTCTATTATTTGGATCCACAACGAATTCATCAACGGTTCTAGGATCTACTTCTATAAGTTCTACTTCTCCATCTCCATCCCACAACTGTTCCATTAGGCTGAATCC
>Ga0315900_10004677_pt1 | contig 19176 bp, 5 predicted proteins | sample LakEriMetagenome_FD_203521 | JGI IMG/M metagenome (GOLD analysis project Ga0315900, IMG submission 203521) | Freshwater fungal communities from buoy surface, Lake Erie, Ohio, United States - Buoy 12 MA114 | ecosystem: Environmental > Aquatic > Freshwater > Lake > Lake biofilm | place: USA: Lake...
TGTCGTAGTTCTCGGCCAGGCTGCGGTGGCCTTCGAGCATGATCTCGCCTGCCAATCCGAAGTCGTACGACGACATTGCAGCAGCGAACGATCGCACGCGGGCGTTCTCGGACACGACGTGGACCGCGCGCCGGCGAATCCGCTCATCGGCGATCGCTGCAAGATCCCGCAACGCCACGTCTCGCAGCGGCCCGACAACCGCTTCGGCAGCGGCACACTCGGCGACACGCGTGGCGTATTCCGAACCCTCGAGCGTGCGGGACGCGACGAAACGCACCACCACCTTCACCGACTCGGGAACCGGCGCATAGGTGACCTCGAACGAACGGCAGTCGATCAATGTCGCATGACCCGCACGACCCGCGGCGATGCACAACTGGTCCATGATCCCGCACGGGACGCCCGTCGCATCATGCTCGGCCTGTCGACACAACTGCGCCAATTGGACCGGCGAGCCGCGAAAACCCAATGCCAGCGCCGCCGCCACTTCCAAGGCCGCGCTCGAACTCAGCCCCGCACCGATCGGAATCGTCGTCGACACCCGTCCGGCCACCGCCCGCGCATTGGGCACGAGTCGACGCACGGCCTCGACGTAGCGCAACCACTCTTCCCCTTCGACGTCGGCCGACGCGAGAGACATCCCATCGGATTCCGAGAACTCGATGACCGTCGAGCGGTCGATCGCCATGGGAAACACCAGCCCACCCGTGTAGTCGGTGTGGTCACCGATCAGGTTGACGCGACCCGGCGCGATCGCACGGTACGTCTCAGGCATACAACTCTTCGGGGATCCAGCCCCGGTGCGCGTCCATCATCTCGTCGACCAACGACCAGATCTGATCCAGATCCAACTCGGCTGCGGTGTGCGGGTCGAGCATCGCCGCGTGGTACACGTGCTCGCGTTTGCCCGTCAGTGAGGCCTCCACAGTCAAGGCCTGCACGTTCACGTTCGTCTGCATCAACGCCGCCAGCTGCGGAGGCAACGCACCGATCACCTGCGGATGACAGCCGGTGGCGTCGACAACCACCGGAACCTCGACACAGCAACCGTCGGGCAGGTTCGAGATCAAGCCAAGGTTCGGCACGTTGCCGTACGCCGTGACCTCTTCGCCGGTTTCCATCGCATTGATGATCGACGACCCGTATTCCATGCTCGGCACCACACGCATCTGCGCCGCGGGGTCCTCCAAGCGGGAACGCAACTTCTCCCATCCGGCGATCTGACGCTCGCAGCGCCGCGGATACTCGTCCAACGGAACACCGAAACGGTCGAGCAAGTCGGGGCGGTCGCGCTTGATGAACCACGGAACGTACTCGGCGAAGTGCTCGCTCGACTCGGTGACGAAATAGCCCAATCGTCGGAACATCTCGTAGCGCACAGCATCGGACAATCCCTCGAAGCCACCATCCGAACGCTCGGCATCCCCGCGCGACGGCATCGGAAACTCGCCCGCGCGCTTGGCGATCAACGGATACAAGTCGGAACCATCACGTTCGAACCGCAAGTAGAACGCCATGTGATTGATGCCCGCGCACTGATACGAAATCTCTTCGACCGGAACCCCGATGTCGCCGGCCAACTGCGATGCGGTGTGCTGCACGCTGTGACACAGACCGATCGTGCGAATCGACGACGCGCGTGACACGGCCCAGCACAGCATCGACATCGGGTTCACGTAGTTCAACAGCACCGCGCTCGGGCACAGCTCTTCCATCACGCGACACACATCGAGCAGTACCGGGATCGTTCGCAGACCGCGCATGATTCCGCCCACACCCAGGGTGTCGGCGATCGTCTGCTCCAACCCGTACTTCTTCGGAATCTCGAAGTCGACGACCGTCGACGGCCGGTAGCCGCCCACCTGGAACATCGTGATCACATACGAGGCCCCCGCCAGGGCCACCCGCAGGTCTGTGGTCGCCTCGACGCGCCCCGGAACCCCCAATGTCGCCAAGATCTTGCGCCCCACCACCTCGGACGTCGCCAGACGCCCCGGATCGACGTCGTGGAGCACCACCGTCGCCCCTGCCAAGGCGGGCCGGCTGAAGATGTCGCCCATCAAGTTGCGGGCGAAAACCGTGCTTCCCGCCCCCACAAACACGACCCTCGGACCCGCCATCAGCCCATCCTCGCAGAGCGGAAACCCTGCATTGACATTAGGAATCCCCCAAATAGACTTTTGTTCAGGAGTTGGGGTTACCGCCGTGCCGACAGCAAGACAAGAAGTCTTTTCCACTGGACGCTCTCGTCCCGTGCGCCGCCTGGCGCACGGGCTTCTCGTTGCGCTCGTGACCAGCCTCATCGGGGTGGTCGCCCCCTTTGGTGTCAACCAGGTGTCGGCGGCCAACACCTACTACCTCAACAACGGCAAATTGAAGTTCAGTTCTGCCGTAGCAGGATCAATCGACACCACCGGAATGGTGCTTCAACCTTACTACTACTCGTCGAGCGCCGCGTCGTGGTACCCGTTGACCTTCAGCACTTATCCCCTCGACATGGCGATAGGAACCGGCACGGGAGGCAGCAACTGGACGGGATCAAACGTTGCCGCAGTTGGCGCGTTATCCGGACTAACGGTTACAGCGACAACATGGACTCAGACCGCGAGCAACGGCTCAATCAGTACGGGGTACGGGACGATTGTCGCTGAAGGAACCACAACGATCAATGGCTCAGCCTTTGGAGTCCGAAATACATACGAACTTGGTGCGTCGACTGCCTACGTAAAGGTAACAACTCGACTTATCAACAACTCTGGCTCGTCAGTAGCAAACGTCAATATGTGGGTTGGTACGCGCGATGACTGGGTTGGCACCTCGGACTCAACCACCAAGACACGGGGCAACATCGTTGACGGCTCGTTCACGTCAGTGTCGACAACTGGCGCCTCGGCACGCGCACTTCAGATAACTTCAGGAAGCGAAGGAGTTCTCTTCTACTCGACGACAAGCGGCGCAAACGTCGTAACCAACGCAACGCTGGGATTTTCATCGGCGTACAACACAAACCCCTCGAGTAACCAGACAACGATGACCGGCGACGACTCGTATGCGATGTACCTTCCCGCCGGAACCCTTGCGGCCGGAGCCTCATTCGACCTCATTTGGTTCTACGCCGCCGGATCAACGGCAGAACTTGCCACTGTCGTGCAGCAGGTTGCAACCGCATCCGCCACCGCTCCGCCGACGCCGACCGCGGGCAACGGCCAGGTGGCACTCACGTGGACCGCTCCGTCGAGCGCAGATCCGATCACCGGCTACAAGGTTCGGTACTCGACGACGAACGCCGCCCCATGGACCGAAGTTTCAACGGGCTCCACTGCAACTTCGTACACCGTCACCGGGCTGACGAACGGCACGTCGTACTACTTTCAGGTTGCAGCGCTGACGGGCTCGGGAGCAACGTTGACCACCGGCGCATACTCCGGTTCGACCGCGGCGACGGCGCCGGTGGGCCCACCCGGCCAACCAACAGGCGTGTCGGCGACCGCGGGCACCGGTCAGGCAACTGTTTCCTGGACAGCACCATCGAGCACGGGCGGCGCGACAATTACCGGATACACCGCTACTTCGTCACCGGGGGGCCGGACATGTTCATGGACAACAGGCACCCTTCAGTGCGTTGTAACGGGTCTGACGAACGGCACCGCTTACACGTTCACAGTCACGGCGACGAGCGCAGGCGGCACGGGTTCCGCATCCGCGGCAAGCGCGGCAGTCACTCCGTTCACGGTCCCGAGTGCACCCTCGGGGTTGGCAAGTGTTTCGACCGATCTTGGTGCAACATTGACGTGGAACGAGCCCGCCAACAACGGCGCTGCGATCACGGGCTACACGCTTCAGTACTCCGCTGACAACTCGACCTGGACGACAGTGACCTTGGGCAACGTCCGAACGTACTCCGTGTCGGGATTGACCGCGTGTGTCGACTACTACTTCCGAGTTGCTGCAACAAACTCGGCAGGCACGTCGTCGTACAGTTCGACTACCCGGTTCCTGACGTTCGGGGCAACGTACCCGGCCTCGTTTCTCGCGTCCAACTTCACTCTGGGCGGCAGTCCGACAGCGATCAACTCTGGGGGAACAATCACCTTGACCGCCGCGTCCGCATACCAGTTTGGAAGTATCTGGAACAAGGCACGTCTCGACCTCGGAAGTAGCTTTTGCCTCGCGTCTGAGATCAATCTCGGATCAAGCGATGGCGGTGCCGACGGCATGGCCTTCGTCATGCAGCCCGCATCGACAGCCGCGGGGTCATCGGGAGGCGGCCTTGGGTACGCGGGAATCAACCCCTCGCTTGCAATTGAATTCGATACCTACCAGAACTCGAGCGACCCGGCCGAAGACCACGTCGGGTTGATGCGGGACGGCTCCACAACGCACAACTCAGGTCTCAATGGTGCGTCGGTTGCACTTGCTTCGAACATCGAGGACGGTGCTTGGCGCAAGGCGCAGTTCATCTGGAATGCGCACTCAAAAACGTTCACCGTGCGTTACGACGTGAATGCAGACGGAGACTTCGCTGACGCGGGCGAAGTCCCGATCAACGGAACGTCGATCGACTTGCCGACGTACTTCAGCGCATCGAGCGGCAACGTGTACTGGGGTTTCACCGCCGCAACCGGTGGGGCCGTCAATCAGCAACAGGTCAGGACAATCACTTACAGCGGTACCGTTCGTTCGAACGCCTCGCCCACCATCGCTGCCCTGTCGAACCAGAGCGTGGTGCGTAGTTCCGCTGCGCAATCGGTGAGTCTCGTGCTGTCCGACGATTCGACGACCCAAGCCCAGTGGACCGTCACGGCGTCGTCGAGCAACACCGCCGTCGCGACGGTCTCATCGGTCACGGTGAACAGCGCAACGGCCGCTTCTTTCACCTTCACGCCGGGTGCGGCGACCGGCACATCGACGATCACGGTCACGGCAACCGACGCCGACGGCGCATCAACGACCCGCACGTTCACCGTGACCACGACGAAGACCCTCCCGTCCATCACTTGGGCAACACCGAGCGCGATCACTTATGGAACCGCGCTCTCTGCGACGCAGTTGAACGCGTCGTCCGCCACCGCGGGGAACTTCGTGTACTCCCCTGCCAGCGGCACAGTGCTCGATGCGGGCAGCCGGACTCTTTCTGTCACATTCACACCGACCGACACGTCGAACTTCGAGTCCGTCACGCAGACCGTGATCATCACCGTCAACAAGAAGTCACTTGCGGTCACATCGAACGCCTCCGTCGTCTACGGATCCGCGACTGCGCCCTTGTCCCCCTCCTACACGGGACTCACCAACGGGGACGCGGCAAGCGTTCTAGACACTGCACCGACATGTTCGAGTTCGTACACCTCGACGACGGCCGTGGGCAGCCTCGCGACCACGTGTTCCGGGGGCTCCGACAACAACTACTCATTCAGCTTCTCCGCGGGAACACTCACGATCACCGCACGGCCGCTGACCGTCACCGCATCGGGTCAGACGATCACGTACGGGGCGACGGTTCCGACCGGCTTCACGACTTCGACGATGATCGGCTCGCAATCTGTCTCGAGTGTCTCCTACACGTACCGAGATGCTCTCAATCAAGTTGTCGCCTCCCCATCAGCAGCCGGCACGTACTCGATCACGCCGTCGGCTGCGGTCGCCGGCTCGGGAACGTCGCTCTCCAACTACGACATCACCTACGCCACAGGAATCCTGACCATCAACGCGAAGGCGATCACCGTGACCGCCTCGAATCAGACGATTGCCTACGGCGCATCCATTCCGACAGGCTTCACGGCGCCGGACATGGTGAGTGGACAGTCGATCGCGTCGGTGACCTACACCTACCGCAACGGGTCCAATGTCGTCGTTGCCCCTCCGACCGCTGTCGGCACCTACTCCATCACTCCGTCGGCAGCAGTCGCTGGCTCGAGTACCGACCTGGCGAACTACTCGATCACATACGCCACGGGCACATTGACCATCGCCAAGGCAACGCCGACGTTGGAGACCCCGTCGGCCATCTCGTACACGGACACGATTGCGAGCGACAACTTCTCCGCGATCATTGGTGGCCTCGTCGGGGCCGACCCGGAACCGGACGACACCCTCACGTACGGCATCACTTCGGGGACCGACCTCGGAACGACCATCCAACGAATCGGCACCTACGGAACACTGACCGTCACCGAAGCGACCGGTGGATACACATTTGCTCCGAACAATTCCGCCATCAACGCGCGCGCCACGAATGCATCCGAGACTTTCACGGTGACCGTCACGGACGGCACCTTCACGGCAAGTGCAGCGTTGACGGTCTCGGTCACCGCCGCCAACGACGCGCCGGTGATGACCACAGTGGCATCGAACTTCCTGGATACTGCAGCAGTCGACACGCTGACTGTTGCGACGGGCACTTTTGCTGCGACCGATGTCGAATCGAACACCGTGTCGACATGGGGAATCACCGGCGCAACCACGGTGTCGTCCTTGCTCGCCTGGACTTCCGGATCCATCACTTTCGACAGACTTCTCGTCGGCACTTACGGCTCTCTCTATGTTCGATCCGCAACGGGCCAGTACCGATTCGAGCCAAATAACAACGCCATCAATGCGCTCTCCTCGGGCACGTCCGAGGCCTTTCCCGTCACGGTCGCTGACAATCTCGGCGCCGCGAGTACCGGCTCGTACACCGCATCGATCACGGCAGTCAACGATCGCCCCGTCGTCACTGTGACAGCGGCGAATCTCGCCGACGTCACTAATGGATTGGCAACGTCGGCCTACACGCTGTACCACTCCTCGGCGGGAACGGGTTCGACGCCGGGCGGTGAAGAGGTGTACCGCGCCTTCGATAACTCCAACAACACCAAGTACTTGAACTACAACGGTGCCGGATCTGGTGTCACCATCGACCTGGGAACCGGCAACGCCTACGCCGTCAATGGGCTTGGGCTCACCACGGCGAATGACTCTTCCGAGCGCGACCCGACCTCTTACGAGGTCTGGGGATCAAATGATGGGACGTCTTTTGCACGCGTGAGCTACGGCACCATGACCGCCCCAACCACAAGATTCACCGACTACGCCGACATCTCGTTCTCCAACTCGACGAGCTACCAGTGGTATCGGGTGGTCTTCCCGACGGTGCGAGGCAGCACCATGATGCAAATCGCCGAGATTCGGCTCCCGGCCCAGTCGGGCAACCTTCTCACTTACACAGAAGGTGCGGCGGCCGGCGTGGTGTTGACGGGTATCGACACGACCGACGCCGACACCGCGTCCCTGACGGGAGCCACCGTGGCAATCACGAGCGGGCTCACGACCGGCGACATCCTCTCGTTCACGAACGACGGCTCGACAATGGGATCAATCAGCGGAACCTACGACTCGTCGACCGGAGTTCTGACCCTGAGCGGTGCCGGCACTCCGGCCCAGTACCAGAACGCCTTCCGGAACGTGAAGTTCCGCAACACGACGAACAACCCGACGGCCATCTCCTCGACACGAACCGTCACCTGGCAGGCGAACGACGGTAACGCGTCGAACAATCTCAGCACCACGACGACGAGCACGATCACGGTCGTCGAAACCGTTCCGACGATCACTTCGATTGCGATCACCTCCTCGGCCGGAAGCGACAACAGATACGCAATCGGAGAGACCATCGACGTGACGGCGACGTTCACCGAGCCGGTCACGGTGACCAACCTTCCGAGAATGGCGGTCAACGGACTGACCGGCAAGTACTTCACCTACTCGGGTGGCTCGGGCACATCCACCCTGACTTTCACCTACACCGTGGCCTCGGGCGACTCGGCCACGGGCGGCGTGGGGGTGGCACTGAATGCCCTCGCGCTCAACGGCGGGACAATCAACGACTCCGTCGGGGTCGCTGCGACGATCACCCACCCGGTGGTGGCGACGTCGGCTTCGCACATCGTCGACGGAGTGTTGCCGACGGTCGCATCATTCTCCACTTCGAAATCCGACGGTTTCTACATGGCTGGTGAGACGATGACGATCTCCGCCACCATCAGCGAGTCGGTTCAAGCCGGAGCATCGATCGACGCGACCCTCAACAGCGGCGCCACCGTGACTCTGACAACCGCCTCTGCCGCGTCGACTCTTTCGGGCACCTACACCGTGCAGAGCGGCGAGAATGCCGCCGACCTCACGGTGACAGGCTTCAGCATCACGAGTGTTCTCGACACCGCTGGCAACGCGATGACTTCGTTGACGGTCCCGACGGGCAGCAACAACATCGCCGCCGTCAAGGCCATCGTCATCGACACGGTCGTACCCACCATCACCTCGATGGCGGTCTCGGCGGACGGTCGCTACCGCAGGACTCAGGCCTTCACCGTGTCGGCCGTCGCCTCGGAAGCCATTCGTGCCGGCAACACCATCACCGTCACCTTCGACACCGGCGAAACCCTGACCCTCACTGCGGCATCGGCCGGGACGTCCTTCTCGGGTACGTACACGGTCGCCGCCGGCATCAACTCGGCCGACCTCACTGTCACCGCGTTCACCATCGACACGGTCCTCGACACCGCCGGCAATGCCATGACCTCCACGACCCTGCCGACCGGAAGCAACGCCATCGGCTCGGGCTCCGCAGTCATCATCGACACAATCGCACCCACCATCGCAGCGTTCACCTCGACCACGACGGACGGCGCGTACCGCGCCGGCCAGACGGTCAACATCACCGCCTCCTCGAGCGAAGCGATTCAGTCGGGCAATTCGATCACCGTCACCCTGAACAGCGGCGGCTCCGCCACCCTGACCGCCGCCACGGCGGGAACAACGCTCTCGGGTACGTACACGATTCTCGCCACCCATACGGCCGCCGACCTGTCGGTCGACAGCTTCACGGCCGGAACCGTGACGGACACTGCGGGCAACGCGATGACCGCGACGGCCCTCCCGTCCGGCGCGAACCTCGGCGACTCGAGCAGCATCGTCGTCGACACGACGGCTCCGGCGGTCACGCAGATGGCCGTGTCCGCGGATGGCTGGTACAAAGCCGGCCAGACCTTCACCGTCACGGCGACAGTCTCAGAACCGGTTCGCTCGGGCAACTCGATCACGGTCACCTTCGATACGACCGAAACGCTGACGCTCACCGCGTCGAGCGCAGGGACATCGCTATCCGGTACCTACAGCGTTGTGGCCGGGCGGAACTCGAACGACCTGACCGTCACGTCGTTCGCCGTGAACACCGTTCTCGACCCCGCCGGCAATGCCATGACGTCCACCACCCTGCCGACGGGCAGCGATGCCATCGGACCGGGCACCTCGGTGGTCGTCGACACCACTGCACCGACGGTGTCGTCGTTCTCGACGTCGAAGGCCAACGGCCACTACACGGTCGGCGCAACACTCACGATCACGGCAACGATCAGTGAGTCGGTTCAAGTCGGAGCCTCGATTGGCGCAACACTCAGCAGCGGCGCCACCCTCACCCTGACAACCGCCTCTGCCGCGTCGACTCTTTCGGGCACCTACACCGTGCAGAGTGGTGAGAATGCCGCCGACCTCACGGTCACGGCCTTCACGATCACCGGTGTGCTCGACACTGCCGGCAATGCGATGTCTTCGTTGACGGTCCCGACGGGCAGCAACAACATTGCCGCCGTCAAGGCCATCGTCATCGACACCGTTGCCCCCACGATCACCTCGATGGCGGTCTCGGCAAATGGCTCGTACAAAGCCGGACAGTCGCTCACCATCAGTGCGACGAGCAGCGAAGCAGTCCAAGCCGGCAACACCATCACCGTCACCTTCGACACCGGCGAAACCCTGACCCTCACTGCGGCATCGGCCGGGACGTCCTTCTCGGGTACGTACACGGTCGCCGCCGGCATCAATTCGGCCGACCTCACTGTCACCGCGTTCACCTTCGACACGGTCCTCGACACCGCCGGCAATGCCATGACCTCCACGACCCTGCCGACCGGAAGCAACGCCATCGGCTCGGGCTCCGCAGTCATCATCGACACAATCGCACCCACCATCACAGCGTTCACCTCGACCACGACGGACGGCGCGTACAAGGCGGGCCAAGTGATCAACATCACGGCAACGGTGAGCGAACCGATCGGGGCCGGAAATTCGATTTCGGTCGTCCTGAACAGCGGTGCAACCGTCACGCTGTCGACTCCCGCTGACAGCACAACATGGTCAGGCGGTGGATGCGGACCCTACGGTCGTCTCACCGTCACCGGCTCCCTGACCGGAAGCTCAGTGTGGGGCTCCGGTCCCTACACGGACGACTCCGACTTCGATCGTGCCGCGGTGCATGCAGGCCTGGTGGCAGTCGGCCAGACGGGAGTCATCGAGCCGTATGCGATCGGGAACTACCCGAACTACTCGGGGACGACACAAAACGGTGTCTCCACCGCAAACTGGACGTCGGGCTGGTGTGGATATTCGATTCGCCTCGCCACGGTGTCAACGGGGTCGTCGTACACCACGCTCACGGGCTCATACACCATCGCGGCGGGCAACACCGCGGCATTGCTCAACGTTGCCAGTTTCTCGATCGTCGGCGTATCGGACGGCGCCGGGAACGCGATGACGTCCACCTCATTGCCCTCGGGCGCGAACCTTGCCGATTCGAGCAGCATCGTCGTCGACACGACGAAGCCGACTGTCACTTCATTCTCGACCGATGCTGCGGACGGTGCCTACAAGGCGGGCCAGACAATCGCATTGACGGCCACCGTCAGCGAACCCATCCTCGCCGGCAACAGCATCCTCGTCTCGCTGAATTCGGGCGCGACGGTCACCCTCACCGCCGCGTCGGCGGGAACCACCCTCGGCGCCACCTACACGATTGCGGCCGGCCAGAACACAACCGACCTCACCGTTTCTTCGTTCACCGTTGTTTCGGTCGCTGACCCGGCCGCGAACGCGATGACCTCGACGACCGTCCCAAGCGGCACGAACAATGTGGGAGGTGCGAAGGCGATCGTGATCGACACGGTCGCGCCGACAATCACGGCATTCTCCTCAGCCATCGCCACACCGACGAACCTGACGACGCTCACCTATACGGTCAACTTCTCCGAGCCGGTCACGGGAATCGATGCCTCCGACTTCGACAACGACGGTTCAGCCGCTGACTGTGTGTTCGATCCGGGTGCCGATTCGGGCTCAAGCCGTACGCTGACCATCACACTCTGCGGCGGTGGAACGGTCATTCCGGTTTTCGCCGCGAACGGCGCAATCGACGTGGCGGCGAACGCGACGCAGGGAACTCCCGCCGCCTCGACCACGACGATCAATCGCAGGTTCACCCGCTCGATCAGTTTCGCGACGACGGCGTTCGCGAAGATGTACGGCGACGCGCCATTCTCGGTTTCCGCATCGCCTTCACGCGGAGGCGGCGACGGAGCGGTGTCCTACACGGTTACCGCAGGTACCTGCTCGGTGAACGCCTCGACCGGCGAGGTCACCATCACCGGGGCGGGCTCATGCACGGTGTCCGCAACGATCACCGAGGGGACGAACAACCAGACCGCCACCACGTCGACCCAAGTCACCGTGGCCATCGCCAAGAAGCCCCTGACCGTCACTGCGTCGACGCACGCCGTCACCTACGGCGATGCGGCACCCACGATCACGCCCGCCTATTCGGCGTTCGCCCTCGCCGAGTCTTCTTCGGACCTCACGTCGGCACCCACGTGCTCGACGACGTACACGGCCACGTCCAATGCCGCCTCGACCCAGACGACGTCGTGCTCGGCCGCTGCGTCGAGCAACTACGAGTTCACCTACGTGTCGGGAGCTGTGACGATTGCGAAGCAGGCGATTCCGGTGACCTTCACGGAGTCCAGTCTCTTGGTGGTCTTCGACGGCACGGCACGCAGCGCAGCGGCGACGACCACGCCCGCGGGCAAGAAGGTCGTTTTCACGTACCAGGCGCCGGGGTCGACTACATCGACCAATGCACCCGTCAACGCGGGCTTCTATTCGGTGATCGCGACGATCGACGAGACGAATTTCTCCGGGTCGGCTTTCGCCACGATGCTCATCGACAAGGCAGCACAAACCGCACTCACGTTCGCCAACGGTTCGAAGGTGGCCTTCGGCTCGAAGATGCAGCTCGTGGCCGTCGGGGGCAGTGGCAGCGGCGCGTTGCGCTACGCGGTGCGTGCCGGCAAGTGCGCGGTTTCGACGAGCGGCGAACTCTCGAACACGGGCGCGGGCAGTTGCATCGTGCGCGCCACGAAGGCCGCCAGCGCGAACCACATCGCGGCCGCCAGCGCCGACTTGACGATCACCGTGGAACGGCAAGACCAGACACTCGAATTCGTCTCACGCCTGCCCTCTTCTCCGATGCCCGGAAGTAGCTACATCCCGGGAGCCAGGGCATCGTCGGGCCTGACACCCGTCATGTCGATCTCCGCCGGCGCCGATTCCGTGTGTTCGATCAAGTCCGGCGTCGTCACTTTCCTCGCGAAGGGTCTCTGCGTGATCACCGCCAAGCAGGCCGGCAGTGCGAACTACAACGCCGCCTCACCGATCACGCAATCGATCACGGTCGGCACGCTGAACCAGACCATCACCTTCGCCCAACCCGACGAACACCGAATCGGCGAGCCGCCGTTCCTCGTCGAAGCCTCGTCGTCGAGCGGACTTCCGGTGTCTTTCGCCGCGGCAGGCTCCGCATGTTCGGTCTCCTCCACCGGCCTCGTCACGATTCTCACACCGGGAACCTGCGACATCACCGCCAGCCAGGCGGGCAATGCGACATTTGCCGCTGCCGCATCCGTGACGCGGACACTCATCATCAGGGCCGGACTCCCCGGAGTCCCGCACCTCATGAGCGCCTCCCCCAGTGACTCGAGCATCGTCATCTCGTATTCGGTCCCCCCAACCGACGGGGGATCTCCGATTCTTTCCTACGTCGTCGTTGCGACACCGAACGAAGGAGACCCGACGTCCCGTTCGGACTGCAGCTCCATCGCGCTGACGTGCAACCTCGTGGGCCTCGTGAACGGAACGCCCTATCGGGTGAAAGTTGCCGCAGTCACGGAAGCCGGCGTCGGCGACTTCTCGGTCGAATCCGAGCCCGTCATCCCGTTTGCGGCACCCGAGGCGGTACGCGACCTCGCGGGCGTACGCCAGGACGAGTCGCTTCAACTGACATGGGTCGACCCGCCCAGCCTCGGTGGTGGATCACTCGTTCGATACGACGTGAGCTTCCGCGAACGTGGCAGCGATACATTCGGTTCGCCGGTGCCCGTCCAGGTCGCTTCGCTCCGGGGCATCAGACTTTTCTCGAGTGCAACCTCGCGAAGCGCCACGCTCTCGGGTCTCAGCAAGGGCAAGACGTACGACATCAAGGTCGTCACCGTCACGTCCCTCAGCGCCTCGGCGGGCGCGTCGAACACTGCCGAGGCAGTGGTCCAGAAAATGAACGTCGCCGAGCCTCCACGCAACCTCGCGGTCGAGGCAACGTCGGTGTCGACCGCAACCGTGGCATGGGCAACACCGCTCCGCGACGGCGGCGCTCCGATCACCGCTTACACAGTCACGACCTCCAGCGGTTCTTGTCCGCAAGCAACTCCGACCGCTCTGTCCTGCGAACTTCGCGACGTGGCCGGCGGCGCAACCGTGACGATCACCGTCAAGGCAACCACTCGCGTCGGCTCGTCCGACGCCGCAACGACGCGAGTCACGATGCCAGGCAAGCCCGGCGCGCCGAGGATCACGTCGATCACCCGCAAGGGCACGTCCGCGACCGTCGAGTGGTCCGCACCGTCCTCGGACGGTGGTCGCTCGATCACCAGTTACCGACTGGTCGGCATTTCGACCCTTGACACGAAGGACGTTGCAGTCTGTAGTTCGACCGATCTTTCGTGCACGGTCGAAGGCCTCTCCATGAGCGCCGCCTACAACTTCACGGCTCGCGCCTTCAACGCGGTGGGAGAAGGCACCGCGTCAGACGTCTTCTTCGTACAAGCCTTCTCTGCGATCCCCAGCGTCTGGGGCTCCGACCTCGGCGCGACGACGACCCAACGCATGGCCCTTGACCTGCCACCCGCACCCGGAAAGGTCAGGGTGTCGGCGTCGTCCAGCCGCAACAAGACGAACGTGGTTGCGATGGCTCCGAAGACAGTCATCCCGATCACCCATGCGATCATCACCGTGGCGGGCACCAAGGGGCACGTCGTGTTGCGGATCAAGGTCGCAGTCGACAAATCGAATGCGCAGACCAGCGTCACAATTCCCTACTCCTCATCGAAGGTGCGCGTCGCCGTCCAGTTCGCGAATGCTTACGGAGTCTCCGCGATGGCGACGAACGGCTGGAAACCGACCGCCGCCGCGACCCGCCTCACGGATTCTGCTGCGAACATCCAAAAAGGCGTGACCTCCGCGCGCTACGTACCCCTCGGCAAGGTCATCGGCGAACCGGTCTACTTCGTCGGCGCATCGAGCGCGCTGAGCGCCGAAGGCAAGAGCGAACTCGCGCGAATCGCAGCCACCATCAAGCGCGAAGGTGGTCTCGTCAACGTCACCGGATACTCGCGGCAGAGCTCCACCACACCTGCGTCGTTCATCAAGAAGATTTCCGAACAACGAGCGATCGTGGTCGCCAATTATCTGGCTTCACTCGGGGTGCAACAGTGGATTCGCGTCCAGGGCGTCGGAGCACCGACGGCGACATCCGGCGCCGAGACCGACCGCCGGGTCGTCGTCTCGCTCACACCGTTCGACTGAAATCGCTCGCGCGGCGGCGCGCATCTTCGACGGCAACCTCTCGATCGCAACGCGCGCCGTCCCACCCGAGCAGCGGCCCCGCGATGCGGGCAACCTGCTCGAGCATCGGAAGTTCGACGCGACCGACGGTGCCCATGACAAGACGCCGGTCGACGATGTCGGACAACGTTCGCGCACCTTCGTTCGTGACCGCGAAGACGACCTGGGCTGCGACATCCCCCGACGGGAGGACTTCCCCGAGTCTTCTGTCCTCGAGGACGAGATGAAGAATCTCGACGTACTCGGTTCCGTAGAGACGCGCCACAAGCTCAGCTGACTTGGTCGGCAGTCCGGCTTCGACCAGTTCGCGACCGGCATCGGCAAGGTAGGGGCCGGCGTCACGGGCCCACGCGAACGAACCGAATGCCGCGCCACGCCGTGAATCGGACCTCACCTCGCGCACCCGCTTCAGTTCGTTCTTGAAAAGCTCGTCGACCATTTCTTCGGCTGTCGCGCGCGCCGTCGTCCACTTCCCGCCACCGATCGTCCACACGTTGTCGATGCCGCGATCGACGTGGTGATACAACTCGTGGCGACGGCTCGCGGTATAGGTGCCCTCGACACCGGGCGCCTTGATGAGCGGCCGAACGCCGACCGTCGTCAGTTCCACGTCGTCCTCGTCGAGGGGTCGTTCACCGCGACCCATCGTCGAGTTGACCGTGTCGATGATCGACCGCACGTCGTCGCGGTCGGCGCGGATCTCTTCCTCGCCCATCGGCGTGTCGGTCGGGCCGATGAATGACTTCCCCATCCAGGGCGAGACGATGACGTGGCGTCCCGATTTCGCCCGCGCAAAGACCGCGTCACGGACGGCGCCGCCGCCGAGCGGCCTCGTCAGGATGTGGACGCCCTTCGAGCGGTCGACCCCCACTCCCGCGTCCCGACCGAGCGTCGAGAGCACCCTGTCGATCCAGGGGCCGGCCGCATTGACCACGACCCTCGCGCGAATTTCGTACGACTCGCCTGACAACACGTCGGTCGCCCGGACACCCTCGACGACCAATCGATCTTTCTGCTGGTCGACGAGAAATCCGTCGGCGCTGCAATGGTTGACGAGCACTGCCCCTGCCGCCTCCGCAGACTTCACGTAGGCCAGCAACAGCCGCTCGGGATGCACGTTCAGTGTGTCGTGATAGGCGAACGCCCCGAGGAGACCCGCGGGTTCCAGCCACGGCACCGACTGAAGCAACTTCTTCTTCGACATCCAACGCGGGTGCGGAATACGCAACGACGCGGGAGCTTCGCGATTGCGGTCGAACGACAACAAGTCGTACAGCGCCATGCCGGCACCGAGAAGAGGCGCGCCGGGCTTGCTCCACCGCCACGCGGGCATGATGAACTTCGTCTGCTCGACGAGGTGCGGCGCACCGAGCGCGAGAATGCGCCTCTCGCGCAGACTCTCGCGCACGACCGCGAAGTCGTATTGCTCGAGGTAACGAATACCCCCGTGGATGTATTTGGTCGTGGCGGCGCTGGTTTCGGCTCCGAAATCGCCACGGTCGACCAAGGCCACCTTCAGGCCCCTCGAAGCGGCCTCTCTGGCCACCCAGACGCCCGTGACACCCCCACCGACGACGACGACGTCAAAGCCCTCGCGCAGTCTCTCCACGGGACGGGAGAGCATTTCAGACCCCTACCCCACCGACGACGAGCGACATACCCCGAGTTTACGGCTCCGCTTGTCGCACGAACGGGTCAACAACCGAACGATGACGCGCACCTAGTATCGACCGGATGATCGACTGGGCAGCAGACGTGATCGACAAGATCGGGTTCGCAGGTGTTGCCGCCCTCGTCGCGCTTGAAAACGTTTTTCCACCAATCCCCTCGGAGCTCATCCTCCTCTTGACCGGCTTCAACGTGAGCGAAGGCCGGTTCGACTTCGTGAGCGGTGTCATCGCCGCAACGGTTGGCTCGGTCGTCGGCGCGTACTTTCTCTATGCGATCGGGAGGCTCGTCCACGAAGACCGCCTGGAAAAGTTGCTTGCCGGCGTCGGCAAGTACCTCGGTCTGAAGAAGTCCGACGTCCACAAAGGCTTCCAATGGTTCGAGCGTCACGGAACTGCCGTCGTCCTTTTCGGACGCCTCATTCCCGTCGTCAGATCCGTTGTTTCGATTCCTGCCGGCGCGGAAAAAATGCCCATCGCACGATTCACGGTTCTGACCGCTGCAGGCTCACTCGTCTGGAACATCATCTGGGTCGCCGTCGGCTGGGGCCTCGGAGACCAATGGGAAAAGGCGGGCAAGTGGGGTGACTACCTGCAATACGGCGTCATCGCCGCAATACTCGCCGGACTCGCCGTCATCGTGATCCGCGCCCGCCGACGCCGCTCGGCATGACGGCTCGATGACTTAACGCCCTTTCGAACTCCGCAGGCGCGATTACCCTTGCCTCCGTGCCGACATCGCAAACCGTTTGGGTGGCCCGGGAAGAAACCAATTCCTCCCACATTGTCGCCGCAATCGATGCGTTCGAGGCGAATACCGGCGTGTCGCTGCACTGGATCGCGCGGCATCATCTCACCGAAGGTTCGGGAATCTCCGATGATCCCTTTCCGCGCATCGAAGAGCACAGCGGATACCTCTTTGGGATTCTCTACGTACCCTCTAATCCCGGCGACATCTTCGCGGAGTTCGACGAGATCGCGTTCGTCGCCACACACGACGCGGTTCTCGGAACCTATTCACGACGTGAACGCAGTGTCCTCGATTGGCCCGACCTCTTCGAACGGGTGTCGACCGACGCGATCTTCGGCCAGGAAGACGACCACGGCGGGCGCACCCTCGTGCGGATGCTCAAGTCGATCGTCAAGCAACTGAAGGTCGACGCCGAGCACTTCGACGAGGCGACCGCCTCGGTGGCGCACGATCTCGGTATCGACCTCGACCAGGGCCACCACGTCGCCGTATCCCAAACCCTGCGCAAGCTTTCCCGAGCCGAGCGGCGTGTCATCCAACAAAAGGCCGATGACCGTCGCGCCACCGTTGCTCGCCAGCGCAACGAGACACCGCTCATGCGCCGCGTCATCGTCGAGACGGAGAACATTCTCGAACGCCTCGCCTCCGACATTCTCGACCTCAGCGTCGACACCCAAGGGAACAGCCGACAGCTTTTCACCCGCAACCTCGAGATCTTCATCGCCGACACGTACATCGACGCAAAACACGTCTCCTCGCTGATGACCACCATCGACTCGCGCCTCGAGGTGATCCACGACTACATGCGGCAGTTGAAAGAAGACGAGAACGTGACCGCGAGCCGATTCACCGGCGCGATTGCCTCGATCATGCTCGTTCCGACGTTCATCGTTGGCCTTTACGGCCAGAACTTCGTCAACCTGCCCGAGACCTCCTGGCGATTCGGCTATTTGTTCTCGTGGGGCGTGATCGTTCTTGTGACCGTGGGCCAGGTCTGGTACTTCCGCCGCCGTAGGTGGATTTAGCCCGAGGAACCCGTTCACCGTTACACTCGGTATCCCACGCGGGTGTAGCTCAATGGCTAGAGTTCCAGCCTTCCAAGCTGGCTATGCGGGTTCGATTCCCGTCACCCGCTCCATTTATCGGTCGCTTTGGACGCGTTCGGTAACGTTTGCGCATGGCGAATGATGCAGCCAACCGCAGGCAGGGCGACCGCTACGTGGTCGAACCCGGCGAGATCGAGGCTTTCCACCGCGACGGCTACGTACATCTTCGTGGGGTCATGTCGGACGACGAGATGGCGGCGATCGAGGCCGTCTACGAACGCTTCCTTCGTGGAGAAATTGCCGTCGAAGGCAAGGACTTCAACGACATGACGACGGGCGAGCACGGAACCGACCCGAAGGGTTACGCGGTGGTCAACGTGATGCTTCCCCGTCGCTACTACCCCGACTGGCAAGGAAACGTCTTCGAACGCCGGGCTCATTCCATCGCGGAACAGCTATGCGGTGAGGGAATGACCATCGACTTCGACCAACTGTTGGCAAAGTCGCCCGTCCGTCCTGATGCGGTGTTCCACTGGCATCAGGACCAGGCGTACTGGATCGACACCGACGACCGGCGCACGGCCACGTGCTGGCTCGCGGTCGACGATTCCACGGTCGAGAACGGCTGCATGCAGTTTCTTCCCGGTTCGCACCACGAAGCGGTTCGACCGCACCGGCCGCTTCACGGTGACCGTTCAGCCAGCCACACTCTCGTGACCGACCTGCGCGAGGGCGATGTGATGAAGCCCGTCGAGATTCGCCGCGGCGACATCACCGTGCACAACGAAGGCGTGCTGCACGGTTCGGGCGGCAACCATTCGGCATCGAGTTACCGCCGCGCGTACATCGTCGCCCTGCGCAGCAAGGAGACCGTGGCCGAAGAGCGCCGGCGCGGATTCACCCACAGCCACAACGACGCGGGCGAGGTTCTCGACAGCGTCGACGGCCTGCA
>Ga0315900_10004680_pt1 | contig 19170 bp, 18 predicted proteins | sample LakEriMetagenome_FD_203521 | JGI IMG/M metagenome (GOLD analysis project Ga0315900, IMG submission 203521) | Freshwater fungal communities from buoy surface, Lake Erie, Ohio, United States - Buoy 12 MA114 | ecosystem: Environmental > Aquatic > Freshwater > Lake > Lake biofilm | place: USA: Lake...
CCGCCCGCGCCAAATACCCCGGCGGTCCAGGGCACCCTGTGCCCTGGTGGGGGAGGCATGGAGGGGGCAACGCCCCCTCCATCATCCGCATCGGCCCCTCATGCTCCGCGTAAGGTTCACATCGCGCGAGGTCGGGGCGGGCCTGCCGCTCCTCACGCCGCTGCGTCCCGCCGATGCTCTGCCACTCGAGGCCGCGCCCGCCGGTTTCACCGCCGCCGCCGAGGCCCTGCTCGACCTGCCCGGCACCCCGCGCCGGGCCTATCTCGGCCTGGGCCCCGCGCCGAAGCAGCCAGGCTTCGAGCAGGCCGGCGTGGTCGCGGCGCAGCGGCTGAAGGAGGTACCGCACCTCGCGGTGGATGCGCGGGGCCTGGCGCCGATGGAGGCCGCCTGGCTCTGCGCGGGCCTCGCCCTCGGCGCCTGGGTCTTCGACCGTCATCGCGCCATGCCCTCGCCCGCCCTTGGCCGGGTCTCGGTGCGCGTGGCCGATCCGCGCGCGGCGGAGGCCGCCTGGGCGCAGGTGGCACCCGGGGTGGAGGGCTGTCTCTGGGCGCGCGATCTGGTGAGCGAACCCGCCAACCACCTCACCACGCGGCGCTTCGCGGAGCAGTTGGAAACGCTCGCCGAGCACGGCATCCATGTCGATATCTGGGGCCGCAAGCGCCTCGCCCGGGCCGGCATGGGGGCGTTGCTCGCGGTCGGCGCGGGCAGCGCCACGCCGCCGCGCCTGGCCGTGCTGCGCTGGCGCGGCAGCATCGTGGCCCCGACGGTTGCCTTTGTCGGCAAGGGGATCGTCTTCGACACGGGCGGCATCTCGATCAAGCCGGCGCAGGGGATGGAGAGCATGCGCGCCGACATGGCCGGGGCGGCGGCCTGCGCGGGCGCGATGCTCGCGCTCGCGAAGCGCCACGCGCCAGCGCCTGCCGTGGCGGTGCTTGCCCTGGCGGAGAACGCGACCGGGGCGGCGAGCTATCGCCCCTCCGATGTGCTGCGCATGGCGTCAGGCCGCACGGTCGAGGTGGTTGATACGGATGCGGAAGGAAGGCTGGTGCTGGCCGATGCGCTGCATCACGCCGTCAGCACCTTCGCCCCGCGCGCGGTGATCGACCTCGCCACGCTCACCGGGGCGGTGGTCAGCGCGCTGGGGACGCATCGGGCCGGGCTGTTCGGCACGGATGCGGCGCTGCTGGCCGAGATCGCCGCGGTGGGTGAGGCGGTGGGCGAGCGGCTCTGGCCGCTGCCGATCGGCGACCAGCACCGCGCGGACCTCGCCTCCGACATCGCCGACCTCCGCCAATGCGTCCCCGCCGGCAAGGGCGAGGGCTGGGCCGGGCGCTTCACCCCCGATGCCAGCCATGCGGCCGCCTTCCTGCGCGAATTCGTGGGCGACACGCCCTGGGCGCATCTCGACATCGCGGGCGTGGACACGCAGGAAGGGGCGCATGCGCTGGGCCCGAAGGGGGCCACGGGCTTTGGCGTGCGGCTGCTCGACCGGCTCATGGCGCAGCATTTCGAAGCGGAGGCAGCACACCCCTGATGGCCGAGATCGGCTTCTACCACCTGACGCGCACGCCGTTGGAGCAGGCCCTGCCGAAGCTGCTCGGCCGCGTGCTGGACTCCGGTGGGCGGGCCGTGATCCTGGTGGGCAGCGCCGAGCGCCTGGCCGCGCTGGATGCCGCGCTCTGGGTCTGCCCCGAGCCCGACTGGCTGCCGCACGGCACGCCCGCCGCAGGCAACCCTGAGTTGCAGCCGCTCTGGCTGACCACGCTCGATGGCGCGGCCCCGAACGGCGCGCGCTTCCTGTTCCTGGTCGATGGCGCCGAAAGCGCGCATCTGGCCGATTACGATCGCGTGTTCGATCTCTTCGATGGTGCCGATGAGGTCGCGCTGGGCGCGGCGCGGGCGCGGTGGAAAACGGCCAAGGCGGCCGGCCACGCGCTCACCTATTGGCAGCAGGGTGCGCGGGGCTGGGAGAAGAAGGTTTAGGGAAAGCTCTGCTGCGCCGCACACCCAGAAGTTGCATCGCCCCGCCGCGCCTGCCTAGACTTCCCGCTAAGGAGAACAAGCGGGGTTGAGGCCATGGACACCGATCTGAGCATCGTGCCGCCCACCGAAGCGATCCTGGTCAAGCCGAAGGTCGCCGAGGCCGAGCCCGCGACCGGGCGCGCCCTCTGGCCCACCTTCATGCGCCGCACCCTGGCGGATGAGGCGCTGGAGAGCGCCGCCCTTACGCCGCGTCCAACTGCTCGGTGAGGCTGAGCCACTCGTCTTCCAGCGTGGCGATGGATCGCGCGATCACGATGCGGCGCGTATTCGCCCAGGTGATGTCCTCGGCCTTGCGTTTCGCATAGGTCTCGGGATCCGCGAGGCGCTTCTCGATCAGCGCGTTTTCGAGGTTCAGCCGCTCGATCTGCTTCTCGATCTCCTTCACCCGCGCCTTGAGGGGGGCGAGTTGCTGGCGGGTCAGCGCCTTCTCGCGCCGCTCCGCGCCGGGCTTGGCCGTCTGCGCCGGATCCTCGCCGCGCGCACTGGCGCGGGCGCGATCGATCAGCAACTGGCGGTATTCCTCCATGTCGCCCTCGAAGGGCTTCACCGTGCCATCCGCGACCAGCCACAGCCTATCCGCCACCAGCTCGACCAGATGCGGGTCATGGGTGATCAGCAGCACCGCGCCCTCGAAATCCGCCAGCGCGCGCACCAGCGCCTCGCGTGCATCGATGTCGAGGTGGTTGGTGGGCTCATCCAGGATCAGCAGATGCGGCGCGTCGCGCGTGCACAGCGCCAGGAGAAGGCGGGCCTTCTCGCCGCCCGAACAGCGGCTGATCAGCGTCTCGGCGCGTTCGGCGGTCAGGCCGAAGCGGGCGAGCTGGCTGCGCGCCTGGGCCGGCGTGGCGTTGGGCAGGGCGGCGAGCATGTGCGACAGCGGCGTGCCATTGGCGTCGAGATCCTCGCTCTGGTGCTGCGCGAAGAAACCCACGCGCAGCTTGGGCGAGCGCTTCATGGTGCCGCGCGAGGCGGTGAGCCGCCCGGCGATCAGCTTCGCCAGCGTGGACTTGCCGTTGCCATTCGCGCCGAGCAGCGCGATGCGGTCCTCCTGGTCCAGCCGCAGGTCGAGATTGGACAGGATCGGCGCCCCGCCATAGCCGACCGAGACATGCTCCAGCGCCAGCACGGGCGGCGCCAATTGTTCCGGGGCTGGGAAGGCGAAGCTGCTGGAGCTGTCCTCCACTACCGCCTCGATCACCGGCAGCTTGGCCAGCGCCTTGATGCGCGATTGCGCCTGGCGGGCCTTGCTGGCCTTGGCCTTGAAGCGGTCCACGAAGGCCTGCATGTGGGCGCGCTGGGCGGCGATCTTGGTGCGCTGGGATTCCTGCTGCGCCGCGCGTTCGGTGCGCACCCGCACGAAATTCTCGTAATTGCCGGGGTAGAAGGTCAGCTTGCGCTGATCCAGGTGCACGATGCCATCCACCGCGCGGTCCAGCAGCCCGCGGTCATGGCTGACCACGATGGCCGCGCCGGCGAATTTCGCCAGCCAGCTCTCCAGCCAGATCGTCGCTTCGAGATCCAGGTGGTTGGTCGGCTCATCGAGCAGCAGCAGATCGGGCTCGGCGAACAGGGCGCGGGCGAGGGCCACGCGCATGCGCCAGCCCCCCGACCAGGAGGAGAGCGGGCGGGCCTGCGCCTCGGCATCGAAGCCCAGGCCGGCGAGGATGACGGCGGCGCGGGCGGGGGCGGCATCGGCGCGGATGGCGATCAGGCGCTCATGGATCTCGGCGGCGCGATGGTCCTCGCCATGTTGTTCGAGTTCCTTGAGCAGGGCGGCGCGTTCGAGATCCGCTTCCAGCACGCTGTCGATCAGGCTGGTCTCGCCCCCCGGGGCCTCCTGCGCCACGATGCCGAGCTTGGCACGCGCGGCGAGGCGCACATCGCCGCCATCGGGCTGGAGCTCGCCCGTGATGGTCTTCAGCATGGTGGATTTGCCGGCCCCGTTGCGCCCGACCAGGCCGATCTTGCGGCCGGTATCGAGGGTGAAGTCGGCATTCTCGATCAGCGCGCGGGCGCCGACGCGCAGCGTCAGGTTGCGGATGGTCAGGACGGTCATGCGGGGCCTATAGCGCGCCGCGCCGGGCGGGGGAAACCGCGATGCAACACGGCGAGGGCTTGCGCGCCGGGCCGGTCCCGCCTATCGGGCGCGGCATCGCACGCAGTTGCACAACAGGAACGCACCCATGGCCATCGAGCGCACTTTCAGCATCATCAAGCCGGACGCCACGCGCCGGAACCTCACCGGCGCCATCAACGCGGTGTTCGAGAAGAACGGCCTGCGCATCGTCGCCCAGAAGCGCGTCTGGATGAGCCGCGCGCACGCCAAGAAGTTCTACGAGGTGCATGCCGCCCGCCCGTTCTACAACGACCTGGTGGACTTCATGGTCTCCGGCCCCGTCGTGGTGCAGGTCCTGGAAGGCGAGAACGCCGTGCAGAAGAACCGCGACCTGATGGGTGCGACCAACCCGGCCAATGCCGCCGAAGGCACCATCCGCAAGCTGTTCGCCGAGAGCATCGAGGCGAATTCGGTGCATGGTTCCGACAGCGCCGAGAATGCCGCGATCGAGATCGCCTATTTCTTCGCCGGCACCGAGATCGTCGGCTGAGTGAGCCAAACATGAAAAGGGCCGCTTCCCTCGCGGGGAGCGGCCTTTTTTTGTGCCCTGGAGCACGCTGCGTTCTCATGAACGCGGCTCGTCCTCTAGAAATCTTTGCATCTAGAGAAAGAGATGCGCTCAGTGTCGCGGCAGCGCCGCGACCCATCTGAACGCATATTGCTCTGGCCGGCGGTTCAGACCAGGAAGATGACCATCAGGGCGAGCAGGGCGACAACGGCAATGATGCTCCACTTCGACCATTCCATGAAGGCATCGTAGAAGCCCTGGCGCTCTGGCATGATGTCCTCGGCCTTCACTTCGACCAGTTCGATCGGGCCCGCGGCGTGTTCGGCCATGTCTGTCCTCTGTTTCGCTAACCTTGACTGCCGTTTCTAGGCAGCGCCGTGGTCTCCGGCAAGGGTGGGGGCGAGGGTTGCGGCAAGCCGGGCCAGGGCCGCCGGGTAGAGGCGATGTTCCTCGGCCAGCACACGGGCGGCGAGGCTGGATTCGGTGTCGCCCGGCAGCACCGGGACCGCGGCCTGGGCCAGTATCGGCCCCTCATCCACCCCCGGCGAGACCAGGTGCACCGTGCAGCCATGCTCGGCCACGCCTGCCGCCAGCGCTCGGGCATGGGTGTCCAGCCCCTTGAATGCGGGCAGCAGGGCCGGGTGGATGTTGACCATGCGGCCCTGCCAGCGCGTGACGAAGGGGGCGGTGAGCACCCGCATGAAGCCGGCCAGCGCCACAAGTTCCACGCGCTGCGCCGCCAGCACCGCCTGCAGCTCGGCCTCGAAGGCTTCCCGGCTGCGGCCGCGGCTTTCCACGATGGCGGTCGGGATGCCCTGGGCGGCGGCATGCGCCAGCCCGGCGGCATCGGCACGGTTCGAGACCACCAGCACGAAGGCCGCCGGATAGGCGGGATCCGCCGCCGCCGCCGCCAGCAGCGCCATCATGTTGCTGCCGCGCCCCGAGATCAGGATCGCGGTGCGCGTGCGGCTCATCGCGGCCAATGTTCGGTGAGGTTGTCCACCCGCACCGCCGCCGCGCCCGCGCCGGGCTCCAGCGTGCCGATCCGGGTCACCGTCTCGCCGTCGGCGGCAAGGCGCGCCATCGCTTCCTCGGCCTGGGCGGCGGCCACCACCAGCACCATGCCGAGCCCGCAATTGAACACGCGCAGCATCTCGCCCGGCGTGACATTGCCGGCCTGGGCGAGCCAGGCGAAGACCGGCGGCACGGTCCAGGCGCGGGCGTCGAGTGCGGCGACCACCCCCTTGGGCAGCACGCGCGGCAAATTGCCGGGCAGCCCGCCGCCGGTGATGTGCGCGGCCGCCTTGACCAGCCCGGCGCGGTGGAGCGCGAGCACCGGCTTCACATAGATGCGCGTGGGCGTCAGCAGCGCCTGCGCCACGCTCTGGCCCGGCGCGAAGGGGGCGGGGCTTTCCAGCGTCAGCGTGGTGGTGGCGAGCACCCGACGCACCAGGGAAAAGCCGTTGGAATGCACGCCCGAACTCGCCAGGCCCAGCAGCACGTCGCCGGGGCCGACATCGGGCTTGGGCAGCAGCGCGTCGCGCTCCGCAGCACCCACGGTGAAGCCGGCGAGGTCGTAGTCGCCGCCCTTGTAGAGCCCCGGCATCTCCGCCGTCTCGCCCCCCACCAGGGCACAGCCGGCGATGCGGCAGCCCTCGGCGATGCCGGCCACGACCGCGGCCGCCTGTTCGACCTCCAGCTTGCCGGTGGCGAAGTAGTCGAGGAAGAACAGCGGCTCCGCACCCTGCACCACCAAATCGTTCACGCACATCGCGACCAGATCCTGGCCGACGAAGCCATGGATGCCCGAATCGATGGCGAGCTTGAGCTTGGTGCCCACCCCATCGGTGGAGGAAACCAGGATCGGGTCGCGGAACCCCGCCGCCTTGAGGTCGAACAGCGCCCCGAAGCCGCCGAGGCCCCCCATGGTGCCGCTGCGGTTGGTGGCGCGGGCGAGCGGCTTGATGCGCTCCACCAGTGCATCGCCGGCTTCGATATCCACACCGGCGTCGCGATAGGTCAGGCTGGTCATGACGGGCCCCGATCGGCTATTCGGCTGTCAGCAATTCGAGGTGGTCAGATGCCGGTCAGCACGCGGGGCGGAAAGAACCACGGGGGCGCGGCCGCCGCAATCGCCGCGCTGTCGCTGTGGCTTCTCTGCGCGGCGGCCACCCCGCTCTTGGCGCAGGCGCTGCCACCGGCGGCGGGCGAAAGCCCGCTGGTGCAGCGCAATGTCCCGGCCGAGGCGACGGCCGAGAACGCCGTGGTGGCGCGCGACCGCGCCCTGATCGCCGGCCAGCGCGTGGCCTATGAGCGCCTCGCCAGCCAGATGGGCCTCGCCACCGGGCTCAGCGACTCGCAGATCGAGGCGCTGGTCCAATCCATCGTCATCGAGAGCGAGCGGGTGACGACCAACCGCTACACCGGGCGGATCACGGTGAACTTCAACCCCGCGCGCATCAGCGGCGGTGCGGCGGCGGCGGGCGGCGCGGCGGGGCAGGCCCCCGGGCAGCCCGGCGCGCGGCCTGGCGCGCCGGCCGTCACCACCCTCGATGCCGTGGCGCGCTACGGCTCCTTCCGCGAATGGCTGGAACTCAACCGCCGGCTCAAGGCCTCGGCCCAGGTGGCGGGGGTCGAGGTGGTGACGATCAGCGGGCAGATGGCGCGGCTGCGCGTCGGGCTGCGCAGCGATGCGGCGAGTGCCGCGGCCGACATGGCGGCGGGTGGCCTCGCCCTCGGCCCCGCGCCGATGGGGGCCCCGCCCGGCGAGGGATGGCGCCTCAGCCTTGCCGGAGGCCGCTGACCGCGACCGTCGCGTGGAGGCCGAGTCCTTCCGGGATTCCGGCCATTTCACGCTGCCCAACGCCATCACCCTGGCAAGGCTCTGCGCCGTGCCGGCTGCGGTGTGGCTGATCCTGAAGGGCCAGCTCGACCTCGCCTTCTGGGTCTTCGTCGCGGCCGGCGCCTCGGACGGGCTGGATGGCTGGTTGGCGCGGGTGCGCAACACGCGATCGCGCCTCGGGGCGGTGCTCGATCCCATCGCGGACAAGGCGCTGCTGGTCTCGGCCTACATCACCCTGGCGGTAATCGGTGTGCTGCCGGATTGGCTCGCCATCCTGGTGGTCTTCCGCGACCTGCTGATCGTGGGCGGCGTGTTGTTGTTGTATGTGCTGGGCGAGCCGCCGCAGATCCGCCCGCTGATGGTCTCCAAGGTCAATACGCTGGCGCAGATCGTGCTGGCCGCGGGCGCGCTGCTGCTCGCCGGCTATGGCTGGGGCGATGCCTGGGTGCTGGATGCGATGGTGGTGGTGGTGAGTGCGACCACCATCGGCTCGGGCGCGGCCTATGTCGCGCAGACGGCGCGGCGGCCGCGATGAACCCACCCAGCCCGCCCTCCACCCCCCCTGCGCCCGCGACCCCCGCCCCGCCGCCGCGCCGGGCGGAGGCCAATCCGGGCGCACGCAGTGCGACGCGCGCACAGCGCCTGGGGTTGGTGCTCGGGTTGGTGGGGGTGTTGCTGGCCTCGCTGTGGCTGTTCTCGGCGATTCTGACGCCCTTCGTGCTGGCTGGCTGCATCGCCTACTTCCTCGACCCGCCGACCTCGCGCCTGGCGCGCATCGGCGTGCCGCGCGCCGGGGCCGCCTTCCTGCTGATCCTGACGCTCACCGCGTTGGTGCTGCTGGCGATCCTGCTGCTCTACCCCCTGCTGATCGCCCAGATCGGCGTGCTGGTGCAGCGCCTGCCGGCCTATGTGGCGGGCATCGGGCAGTTGACGCGCAAGGCGCTGGAAGCGGCGCAGGAAGCCTTCGGGCCGGAGCTGGTGGATGCGCAGCTGCGCGACCTCGCGGTGCGGCAGGCGGGGCAGATCGTGAACTTCCTGGGCACGGCGGTGGGGCGGCTGATCGGCGGCGGCATGGCGCTGTTCAACGTCTTCACGCTGCTGATCGTCACCCCCGTGGTCGCCTTCTACCTGCTGCGCGACTGGCCGCGCATGATCGGGCGGATCGAAAGCTGGCTGCCGCGCCGCTCGGCGCATGTGCTGGGCCAGCTTGGCCGCGACACGGACCGCGTGCTGGCCGCCTGGCTGCGCGGGCAATTGCTGTGCTGCGCGCTGCTGGGCGTGTTCTATGCCGTCGCGCTTTCGGCCATCGGGCTCGAGCTCGGCCTGACGGTGGGGCTGATGACCGGCGTGCTGAGCTTCATCCCCTATGTCGGCTCGCTGACCGGCTTCGTCGCCGCCGTGTTGCTGGCCGCCGCCCAGTTCGGCACCTGGGAGGGCGTGCTGCTGGTGGTGCTCATCTTCTTCGTCGGCCAGGCGGTGGAGGGCTATGTGATCTATCCGCGCCTGCTGGGCGACAGGGTGGAACTGCACGCGGTGTGGGTGATCTTCGCGCTGTTCGCCGGCGGTGTCGCCTTTGGCTTCCTGGGTGTGCTGCTCGCCGTGCCGATGGCCGCCGCGATCGGCGTGATCGCGCGCTACTGGCTGCGGCGGTATCTGGAGAGCCCGCTCTACCTCGACCCGCCGCGGACCGGGAGCTGAGGTCGCTCAGCCCCCCGCCACCTCGACCGTCGCACTGAGCCCCAGCGCCGCGGCCAGCGCATCCAGCCTTCGCTGCACGCTCTCCCCGGCGAAGACGCCACTGCCCTCGATGAGCCGTAGCTGAATCTCGCCGCCGCGGCGGCGCAGCGAGGTGCCGCGCAGCAGCACGGGCGTGCCGCCGCTGAGTGTGAAGGCGAGGCGCAGCGCCGCGCCCAATTGCTCTGCTCGGCGCACCGCCTGCACATCCAGCAGGGTCTTGGCGGTGGCGAGGTAGGGGGCGTTGGCCTCGGCCTCATATCGCAGGGCGACCACCAAGGCGAGGAAGGCGCGCTGGTGATGGTCGAGCCCCACGCCGGGCTGCCGCAGCACGCGGTAGAAGGCTTGCTCGGCCCGGTAATCGGGGTGGTCGTGGCTGCCGATATCGGCGACCCAGCAGCTTGCTGCGCGCAGTGCGGCCTGCTCGCGGCTTTCCTCCTCGAAGACCGCATCGGTCCAGGCGAGCAGGGCGGGCGGCAGGCTCGGGTCGCGGCCCCAGCGCAGCGCGAGGTCCTGCCCCGCGGCGAGCAGCGGATCTTCCTCGCGCACCTCGGGCGGCAGCAGGCGCGCATACCAGCCCTCCCGCAGCCCATTCGCCGAGAACACCACGCGCCGCGCCCCGGTGGCGCGCAGCAGGCGGCGCAGCACCACCGCGGCATAGGCCATGTCGGCCACGCGCTTGGCGGGCGCGCCGGGCATGCGCTCGAGCGTCTTGCGCGGCGCCTGGGCGACCACGCCGGCCAGGTCGCGCGCTTCCTCCCGCCGCAGCACATAGTGATGCACTATGGAGAGCGGATAGCCGGTCTGGGCGATGTGCATCCGCGCCAAGGCGCGCCAGGCGCCGCCCACCAGATAGAGGTCGCGCCCCTCGCCGCGCTTAAGCCAGGGCAGGGTGGCGAGCTCTGCCTCGGCGATGGCGCGTGCGCGCGGCATGTCCCCCCCGGCACGATCGGCGAGGCGGATGGCGCCCAGCGGCAGGGAGGCCGCCGGCGCGGCGACGCCCTGGTTCAGCTCCACCAGCTCCAGCGACCCGCCGCCGAGATCGCCCAGAATGCCATCCGCACCGGGGAAGCCGAGCAGCACGCCCTCGGCCGAAAGCGCGCCTTCCTCCGGCCCGCTCAGCACGCGGATGCCGATATCGGGCAGGCGCTCGCGGATCGCGGCGATGAAGGCGGCGCCATTCTCGGCATCGCGCGCGGCGGCGGTGGCGACGATCTCGATCGGGTCCGCCCCCATCGCCCGCGCCACGGCGGCGTAACGGCCGAGCACGGTCAGCGCCGGGCCGATCGCTTCCTCATTCAACCGCCCGGTATTCTGCAAGCCGCGGCCGAGGCCCAGCACCGCCTTCTCGTTGAAGATGGTCAACGGGTTGCGCGACAGCCCCTCGAAGATCACGAGGCGGACGGAGTTGGAGCCCAGATCGACCACGCCAAGGCGCGGGCGGAGGCTGGCGCCAGGGGTCAGGCCGGCGCGGTGTTCGTGCGTATCCAAGCGATCAATCCTGCAGCACGCGGTCCTGCCGCGTGCGCCTCTGGGTGCGGACGGGGCGGTTGAGCGCGCTGCCCCGGCCGGAGAGTGAGGGGTTGGTCATGAAGTATTCGTGCGCGGAGACCGGCTTCGCGCCCGGATCCATGCGGCGATAGGCGCCGTCGGGGCCGAGCTCCCAGCTCTGCATCGTGTCCTGCAGGTTCACCACCATGATCTGGTCGAGGATCTGCGCATGCACGGTCGGGTTCTCCACCGGCACCATCGTCTCCACGCGCCAGTCGAGGTTGCGCGCCATCATGTCGGCGGAGGAGATGAACACCCGCGCCCGGCGCGAGGGCAGCTTGTGGCCATTGCCGAAGGCGTAGATGCGGCTGTGTTCCAGGAAGCGACCGATCAGCGACTTCACGCGGATATTCTCGGAAAGCCCCGGGACGCCGGGCCGCAGGCAGCAGATGCCGCGCACGACGCATTCCACCCGCACCCCGGCCTGCGAGGCCTTGTAGAGCGCGTCGATGATGTGCTCGTCCACCAGCGAGTTCATCTTGAGCCAGATGGTGGCGGGCTTGCCCTCCCGCGCGAAGGCGGCCTCGCGCTCGATCAGGCCGAGCAGCGCGGGGCGGATGGTGAGCGGGGCGAAGGCGAGGCCATCCATCGTCTCGGGCCGCGCATAGCCGGTCATGTAGTTGAACAGCTTCGCCGCGTCGCGCGTCAGGCCCGGATCGGCGGTGAAGTAGCTGAGGTCGGTGTAGATGCGCGCGGTGATCGGGTGGTAGTTGCCCGTGCCGAAATGCGCGTAGCTGCGCAAGCTGTCGCGCTCACGCCGCACCACAAGCGACATCTTGGCGTGGGTCTTGAGTTCCACGAAGCCATAGACGACCTGCACGCCCGCCGCTTCCAATTCGCGGGCGAGGGCGATGTTGCGCTCCTCATCGAAACGCGCCTTCAGCTCGACCATGGCGGTGACGGATTTGCCGGCCTCCGCCGCCTCGATCAGCGCGCGCGCGATCGGGCTTTCGCGGGAGGTGCGATACAGCGTCTGCTTGATCGCGACCACATTGGGGTCGCGCGCGGCCTGGCGCAGGAACTGCACCACGACGTCGAAGGATTCATAGGGGTGGTGGACGACGATGTCCTTCGCCGCGATGGCCGCGAAGCAATCGCCGCCGAAATCCAGGATCCGCTCGGGGAAGCGCGGCGCGTAGGGCGTGAACAGCAGATCGGGGCGGTCATCGACGATCAACTGCTTGAGGTCGGCGACGCCGAGGAAGCCCTTCACCGTGAAGATGCCCGGCCGCGCGGCGTCGAGTTCATTCGCCACCAGCTCGATCATGTCGGGCGCCATGCGCGCATCGATGGACAGGCGGATGGCGCGCCCGCGCCGGCGGCGCTTCAGGGCGCTTTCGTAGGAACGCACCAGATCCTCGGCCTCTTCCTCGAATTCCACATCGGTGTCGCGGATCAGGCGGAACAGCCCCTGCTCGGCCGGGATGAAGCCCGGAAACAGGCGCTGGAGGAACAGGGTAATGACATCCTCGAGCATCACGAAGCGGATCGGCGGCCGGCCCACGCCCGGGGTCGGCACCTGCGGCAGGCGGATGAAGCGCTCGATCTGCGGCGGCACGGGCAGCAGGGCGCGCATGGTGCCGCCATCCTCCTCGCGCACCAGCTTCAGCACCATGCACAGCGCGAGGTTGGCGATGAACGGGAAGGGATGCGCCGGGTCCACCGCGAGGGGCGTCAGCACCGGGAAGACGCGTTCCATGAACCATTGGTCGAGCCAAGCGCGGTCCGCCTCGGTCAGGTCGGCGGGGTTGCACACGCTCAGCCCCGCCTCGTGCAGCAGGCCGCGCAGCTCCTGCCAGGCGGATTGCTGGAGCGCGATCAGCGCCTGCGCCTCGGTATGGATGGCGGCGAGCTGCTGCGTCGGCGTCAGCCCATCCGGCGAGACAGCGGAAATCCCCGCGCGCTCCTGCCCGATCAGGCCGGCGACGCGCACCGAATAGAATTCATCGAGGTTGGAGGCCGAGATGGCGACGAAGCGCAGCCGCTCAAGCAGCGGGTGGCGCGGGTTCGCCGCCTCTTCCAGCACGCGGGTGTTGAAGGCGAGCCAGGACAGCTCGCGATTGATGAAGCGGGCCGTGCTGTCGGCGCCGATCGCGGCGGCGGCCATGGCGGGGGCGATGGGGGCGGGGGCGTCCATGTCGCCAGTCTAGCCCCGCGCCGGGGCGGGCGGCGAGGGAAGGATGGGCGCTGTCACAGAACCCTCATCGCCGCTCTCTTCGGGCGCCAGCAGATCGGCCAGCGCGCGGGCCACGAAGGGCCGCGTCAGCGCCGCACCCTCGGCGAGGGAGGCATGGTCGAGCCGCGCCACGGCCTGCGCCACCGCCGCCGCGCGGCGCGGCAGGCGGGCGAGCAGGAAGGCGCGCGCGGGCGGGTCCATGCGCAGCTGTCGGTCCGCGAGATGCTTGCTCAGCAGCGCCTCCAGCAGGGCTTCGCCTGGCGGGCCGATACCCAGCGCGGTGGTGGCGCGCAGCCGGCTCTGCAGGTCGGGCAGCGCGGTGGGCCAGCGCGCGGGCGGGGTGCGCGCGGCGAGCAGCAGGGGCTGGCCGGCCTCGGCGCAGCGGTTGATGAGGTGGAACAGCGCGTCTTCCGGCGCGGCCTCGGCCTCATCCAGCGCGGTCGGGGCGGGCGGCGCCAACGCCTCGGCCATGGTCAGGCTTGGCCCGGCCAGAAGGCGCCAGCCGGGGGTGAAGGCGCGCAGCATATGCGTCTTGCCCACCCCCGCCGCGCCATGCAGCGCGAGCCGCCGCAGCGGCCAGGCGTCGGGCGTGGCCAGGAAGGCGAGGGCCTGCGCGTTCGAGGCATCCGCGATGAGATCGGCGCGCGCGAAGGACGCATCGGCCGGGAGCGGCAGCGGCAATTGCTCGGCCATGGCAAGCGACGCCCCGTGCGCGCCGCCGGCTGCTTCAGCAGCCGCCCGGCAGCGGGGTGAGTTCCAGCATCCGCCCGGTGACGGAGAATTCGCCGAAATCCATGGTGAGCTCATCGGCCACGCCATTGTCGTAGTAGCGCAGCCCGACCTCGTATTCCGGCTGGGAGGCGCCGCCGGTGGCCGCGCCGCGCTCGAAGAAGGCGATGCGCATGCGCCCCGAGGGCATGGCGGCGAGCATGGGGAAGCGCGGCTCGCCCGGCATCACGCCCCAGCCGGCGATGACGGTGGTCGTGTCCTGCGCGCCCTCATCCGAGGTGCCGTCGAAGAGCGGCGAGACCAGCAGCCGGCGGCCGGCGCGCGCGGTCTCGACCGAGATCACCGTGTGGCGCATCGGCAGCAACGTGCCGGGGGGCAGGCTTTCCTCCTGCCCGGCGGGCTCGGCGAAGCGCACGCTGCCTGACCCATCCGGCTTGAGTTCCGCCTCGCCCGAAACGCGCGAGCTGATCGCGCCCTGCGTGGACTGCACGATGGAGAAGCGCAGGCGCGAGCCGTCCTTCGCCTCATAGGTCGCGTAGTCGGAGACGGTCTCGACATCCGTGCCGTCGCGGTCGGTGACCGTCATCGTCATGCGCTGACGCGTCGCCCAGCCCTCGCAGGCATCGGCGATGTCGAACACCATGGCGCCGCGCACCGCGGTGATGGCGCCATCGCGCGAACTGCCGAGGTCCAGCCGATAGGCCGCGCGATGCGCCGCCATGCGCCCGATCCCCGCGACGATGGCCTCGGCAGTGAGGCCATGCGCCGGCAGCACGGTCAATGCGGGCTGGGCCGGCTGGGCCGCAAGCGGCGTGGCCAGGAGCAGCAGGGCAGCCAACATGGACAGGCGGGGGGGGGCGATGATGCGCATGGGGTGTATCTAGGTGGCCTTCTTCGCCGGCGGCAGGTCCAGCTTGATGGAAAGTTCCTTCAGCCGCGCGGGTTCCACTGCGGCCGGGGCGCCCATCATCAGATCCTCGGCCTGCTGGTTCATCGGGAAGAGGATGACCTCGCGGATGTTCGGCTCATCGGCCAGCAGCATGACGATGCGGTCGATGCCCGGCGCCGAGCCACCATGCGGCGGCGCGCCGTAGCGGAAGGCGTTGAGCATGCCGCCGAAGCGCGCCTCCACCACCTCCGCGCCATAGCCCGCGATCTCGAAGGCGCGCAGCATGATGTCCGGGCGATGGTTGCGGATGGCGCCCGAGCTCAGTTCGATGCCGTTGCAGACGATGTCGTACTGATAGGCCTTGATGTCGAGCGGGTTCATCGTGTTCAGCGCCTCCAGCTCCCCCTGCGGCATGGAGAAGGGGTTGTGGCTGAAATCGATCTGGCCCGTGTCCTCGTTCAGCTCATACATCGGGAAGTCGGTGACCCAGCAGAAACGGTAGGCGTCGGGCTCGATCAGGCCGAGCTCGTTGCCGAGCCTCGTGCGCGCCTTGCCGGCGAGCTTCGCCGCGGTCTCGACCTTGTCGGCGGCGAAGAACACGGCGTCGCCATCCTTGAGGCCGCAGGCGGTCTTGATGGCGGCGACGCGATCCGCCTCGAGGTTCTTGGCGATCGGCCCGCCGGCCGTGCCCTCGGCAAAGGTGATGTAGCCGAGCCCGCCGGCACCCTCTTCGCGCGCCCACTCATTCATCTTGTCGAAGAAGCTGCGCGGGTTGCCGGCAGCACCCGGGGCGGGGATGGCGCGCACCACGGCGCCCTTGTCGATGGCGCGGGCAAACAGGCCGAAGCCGCCGCCGGCGAATTGCGCGGTGACGTCCGCGATGCGGATCGGGTTGCGCAGGTCGGGCTTGTCCGAGCCGAATTCCAGCATCGCCTGGTCATAGGGGATGCGCGGGAAGGGCGCGGGTGTCACGGCGCGCTTCGTGCCGGAATAGTCGGCAAACTCCTCGAAGACGCCGGCGAGCACGGGCTCGATCGCGGCGAAGACGTCTTCCTGCGTGACGAAGCTCATCTCGAAGTCGAGCTGATAGAATTCGCCCGGCGAACGGTCAGCGCGGGAAGCTTCGTCACGGAAGCAGGGCGCGATCTGGAAGTAGCGGTCGAAGCCCGCCACCATGCAGAGCTGCTTGAACTGCTGCGGCGCCTGCGGCAGGGCGTAGAACTTGCCGGGATGGTTGCGGGCGGGGACCAGGAAGTCGCGCGCCCCTTCGGGGCTGCTCGCGGTCAGGATCGGCGTCTGGAATTCCGTAAAATTCTGCTCGATCATGCGGCGGCGGATCGAGGCGATGACCGCGCTGCGCAGCATCAGGTTGCGGTGCTGGCGCTCCCGACGCAGATCGATGAAGCGGTAGCGCAGGCGCAGATCCTCGGGGAATTCCTGCTCGCCCGCCACCTGGATCGGCAGCACCTCGGCGGCCGACTGGACCGTCACCTCGCGCACGCGCAGCTCGATCTCGCCGGTCGGCAGCTTGGCGTTGATGGTCGCCCCCTCGCGCGGCACGACCTCGCCGGTCACGGTCACCACGCTTTCGGGCCGCGCGGTGTCGAGCACCCGGAAGGCGTCGCTGCCTTGCGGCAGGACGCATTGGGTCAGCCCGTGATGGTCGCGCAGATCGACGAAGAGCAGCCCGCCATGGTCGCGCTTGCGATGCACCCAGCCCGAGAGGCGGACGGTCTTGCCGGCGTCGGCGGCGCGGAGCGCGCCGCAGGTATGGGTGCGGTAGGCGTGCATTGGGGGTGCCCGTGATGTCGGAGTTGGGGCCGCAAAGCGCCTGACGGGGAAGGGGCTGTCAAGAGCGCCCTGGCCTCGCTAAAGGGAAGCGATGAACCGCCGCCCCGCGGACGCCGATGCAGCGCCCGACCTGATCGCCGACAGTGCCGCCCTCGCCGCCCTCTGCGCCCGTTTGCGCAGCGAGCGCTTCGTGACGGTGGACACCGAATTCATGCGCGAGCGGACCTACTGGCCCGAGCTTTGCGTCATTCAGCTCGCGGGCGAGGAAGAGGTCGCGGTGGTGGATGCCCTGGCCCCGGGGCTCGACCTCGACCCTTTGGGAGAGCTTCTGGCCGACCCGGCGGTGGTGAAGGTGTTCCACGCGGCGCGGCAGGATGTGGAAATCTTCCTGCTGCGCTACGGCGCCGTACCCACCCCGATCTATGACACGCAGATCGCCGCCACGGTGGCCGGCTTCGGCGACCAGGTGAGCTACGACCAGCTCGCCCGCGCGCTGGCCAATGCGCAGATCGACAAGGCGCACCGCTTCAGCGACTGGGCGGCGCGCCCGCTCTCGCCCGCGCAGATCGCCTATGCCGCGGCCGACGTCACGCATCTGCGCCGCATCTATGTCGGGCTGACCACCAAGCTCGAGCGCGAGGGCCGCACAGCCTGGGTGGCCGAGGAGATGGCCGCCCTGGCCGACCCCGCCACCTATCGCCAGGACCCCGAGACGGCCTGGGAGAAGCTGCGCCCGCGCACCCATAACCGCCGCTTCCTCGGCACGCTGCGCGCGCTTGCGGCGTGGCGGGAGCGCGAGGCCCAGCGCGTGAACATCCCGCGCCAGCGCCTGGTGAAGGATGAGACGCTGCTGGAACTCGCCGCCACCGCGCCCGAGACCGCCGCCGATCTGGCCCGCGCGCGCGGGATCAGCGAGGGCTTCGCGCGCGGCAAGTCCGGCGTGTCGCTGCTCGCCGCCCTGGTCGCCGCCAAGGCGCTGCCCGATTCCGCCATGCCCGAGGCGCCGCGCGAGAAGAGCGGCGCGGGCGCCTCGCCGGCCCTGGTGGCGCTGCTGAAGGTGCTGCTGGCCGCGAAGAGCGAGGAACACGGCGTCGCCCCCCGCCTGCTCGCCAATACCGAGGAGTTGGAGCGCCTTGCCGGGGGCGAGACCGACCTGCCGGCGCTGCAGGGCTGGCGGCGGGACGTGTTCGGCGAAGCGGCGCTCGACCTGAAGGCCGGGCGCGTGGCGCTGGGCGTCGAGGGGCGGAAGGTGAAGTTGATCGCGGCGGGCTAGGCTCAAACCGCCTTCAGGAAGTCGAGCAGCAGGCGCGCGACGGCCTCGGGGGCCTCCTGCTGCACCCAATGGCCGGCGCCGGGCACCAAGTGCAAGCCGCGGAAATCGGCGCAGGCCTGCCCCTGCATGCGCGCAAGCGCCCCGGGCACCTGGTGGATGCCCCAATCCCGTGCCCCGGCGATGAAGGTCGCCGGGATGGTGATGCGCCGGCCGGCGAAGAGCAGCAGTTCCTGCGCGTTCAGCCCCGTGGTGGCGCAGCGATACCAGTGCAGCCCGCCCTGGAAGCCGGTGCGGCCATATTCCGCGGCGAAGACCGCGAGCTCGGCCGGGGGCAGGAAGCGGCAGGACGGCACTTGCGCCACCGCCACCTGCGTGGCCATGCCGAGGCCTGCATCCATCACATAGTAGCGCGGCAGTTTCGCGAGTTCCGGCGCCGTCCAGGATTGCAGCGGGAAGGGCGCGTTCTCGGCCCAGTCGCCGGACTTCATGTGGAAATAGGCGCGCAGGAAGGTGCTCAGGCCCTCGGGCGCGCCCATCATCTCCGCATTCGCGCCGCGCGTGGCGTAGTGCCACTGGTAGTGCTTGCGCGGCGGGTCGAGCGCGGCGAGGGCGGCATGGATGTCCGGCGCCGGCGCGGCCGGCGGGGTGGGCAGGGGCGGGGCGCCGGCGAAGGGGGCGCTCATCAGGGCGACGGCGCCGAACAGATCGGGCCGCGCCAGGGCGCAGGCGGCCGCGACCGGGGAGCCGAAATCATGGCCGATCACCGCCGCGACGCGATCGCGCCCCAGCGCGCCGACGAGTGCGACCTGGTCGCGCACCAGGTTGAGCAGGCGGAAGGGGGTGAGGTCCGTGTCGTAATCGGCGCTCCAGCCCGTGGTGCGGCCATAGCCGCGCTGGTCGGGCGCGACCACGCGATAGCCCGCGGCGGCGAGGGGCAGCATGACGTGGCGCCAGGAATAGGCGAGCTCGGGAAAGCCGTGCAGCAGCAGCAGAAGCGGTGCCTGCGGGTCGCCGGCTTCGAGCAGGTGGGTGGTGAGGCCGTTCACGCCGGGGAGAAACCGGGCGGTGATGCCTTCGGGCAGGGGCAGGGGATTCATCGGCGTTCCCTCAAGAAAAAAGGGCCTGCCGCCGTGAAGCGACAGGCCTTTTCACATCGCGATGGCGGACGGGTCGCTTGACCCGTCCGAGGCGCCGAACGGCGCCCGCCGCCAGTGCGTCGTGCCGAAGGCACGCCTCCGGCGTGACGAGCCAAGGCCGCGGATGCGGCCGCCCGGCGCCTGAGGGCGCAATAAAAGCGCTAATCCAGGCTTCGCCTGGATTAGCGCCGCATGCGGACGTGGCGCAGCTCGAGGTCTTCCTGCACGCGCAGCGGCAGCTCGGCCACCGTCTCACGCACGCCGAAGATCTGCGGCTCCTGGTGCAGCGGGATCATCGGCAGGAGCTCGCGGAAGCGGGCCCAGTACTGGTCGGCCAGCGCCTGGCGCTTCGCCTGGTCGCTCTCCACGCCGATCTGCGTCA
>Ga0315900_10004682_pt1 | contig 19167 bp, 15 predicted proteins | sample LakEriMetagenome_FD_203521 | JGI IMG/M metagenome (GOLD analysis project Ga0315900, IMG submission 203521) | Freshwater fungal communities from buoy surface, Lake Erie, Ohio, United States - Buoy 12 MA114 | ecosystem: Environmental > Aquatic > Freshwater > Lake > Lake biofilm | place: USA: Lake...
GATCGTCTCCAGGCCGCCGTCGACCTCACGGGTCACCTGCGCCTTACCCTCCAGCACCTCCACCTTGCTGGCGAAAGTGGCTTGCGGCAAGCCCGCCAGAGCCGCGAGCATCTGACCGGTCTGGTTGCAGTCATCGTCAATGGCCTGCTTGCCCAGGATGACGAGGGCGGGTTGCTCCTTGTCGACGATGGCCTTGAGCAACTTGGCCACGGCCAGCGGTTGCAGTTCGTCAGCGCACTCCACCAGGATGGAACGGTCAGCGCCAATGGCCATGGCGGTACGCAAGGTCTCCTGACATTGGGTCACGCCGCATGACACCGCAATCACCTCAGTGGCAACACCCTTTTCCTTCAACCGCACTGCTTCTTCCACGGCGATTTCGTCAAACGGGTTCATGCTCATCTTGACGTTGGCGATGTCAACGCCAGTACCGTCGCTCTTGACCCGCACCTTGACGTTGTAATCGACGACCCGCTTGACGGGGACCAGAACCTTCATGTCGCCTTGCTCCTGGGGAACTGTGATGAAACAAACAGCCCCTGATTCTAGGGCTGAGACATGCCACTTGGCGAGCCGTCGTGGTGCCCGGGACGGGACTCGAACCCGTACATGCCGATGAAGGCATGGCGGATTTTAAGTCCGCTGCGTCTACCGATTTCGCCACCCGGGCCGTCTCACATTATCGACCGCCCACCCCTTATGGCGCCGAACCGGACAGCCATGCGAAAACGCCCGAGTCCGGCAGGCCGGGCTCGGGCGTTCGCGATATGGAGGCGCGGCCCGGAGTCGAACCGGGCTAGACGGATTTGCAATCCGTTGCATAACCGCTTTGCTACCGCGCCTGGGTCATGCGAAACCAAAAAAGGGAAGCCTGGGCTTCCCTTTTCGGCCAGACGTCACATCTGGAAATTGGAGCGGGAAACGAGGCTCGAACTCGCGACCTCAACCTTGGCAAGGTTGCGCTCTACCAACTGAGCTATTCCCGCGTAAGCCTCACATTATATGCAGAGAAACATGACTCGCAAGAACTTTTTCAATGGGGCAAGCCGTCACCAGCCGAGGCCTCCGCCACAGCAGCGGCAGAAGTGGCCACAGCCTCAGGCTTCGCCGCGGACGGTTCTTCCTCCGGCAAAGGCTTCGGCATGGTCTCCAGCGCTATTTCCAGAACCTTGTCGATCCACCGCACCGGGATGATCTCAAGTTGATTCTTGGCGTTCTCCGGAATGTCCTGCAGATCCTTGACGTTCTCCTCGGGAATCAGCACCGTCTTCACACCGCCCCGCAAGGCGGCCAGCAGCTTCTCCTTCAGCCCGCCAATGGCGGTCACCTCGCCGCGCAAGGTGATTTCACCTGTCATGGCGACATCGGCGCGAACGGGAATGCCCGACAACGCAGAGACGAACGCCGTGGTCATCGCGATGCCAGCACTCGGCCCGTCCTTGGGGGTTGCCCCGTCAGGGACGTGGATGTGGATGTCCCGCTTCTCGAACAGATCATCCTTCAGGCCCAAGCGACGGGCACGGGACCTCACCACGGAACGCGCGGCCTCAACGGACTCCTTCATCACGTCACCCAGAGACCCGGTGCGGATGATGTTGCCCTTGCCTGGCATGACGGCGGCCTCGATGGTCAACAGGTCACCACCCACCTCGGTCCAGGCCAAACCCACCACCTGCCCCACCTGGTTGGATTTCTCGGTGCGCCCGAAGTCGAACTTGCGCACACCGAGGAAGTCGTTGAGGTTGCCCTCCTCAACTACCACCTTCTGTTCATACTTCTTCAGCTGCACGCCCTTGACGACCTTGCGGCAGATCTTGGAGATCTCGCGCTCCAACGAACGAACACCCGCCTCCCGCGTGTAGTACCGGACGATCCCGCGGATGGCACCCTCGGTCACTTCCATTTCGTCATCGCGGATACCGTTGTTCTTCTGCTGCTTGGGCAACAGGTAGCGTTGTGCGATGTTGACCTTCTCGTCCTCGGTGTAGCCCGCCAGACGGATCACTTCCATGCGGTCCAGCAGCGCCGGGGGAATGTTCATCGAGTTCGACGTCGCCACGAACATCACGTCCGAGAGGTCGTAGTCGACCTCGACGTAGTGGTCGCTGAAGGTGTGGTTCTGCTCGGGGTCCAGCACCTCCAGAAGCGCCGAGGACGGGTCACCCCGGAAGTCCATGCCCAGCTTGTCGATTTCGTCAAGCAGAAACAAGGGATTACGGGTACCGACCTTGGTCAAACTTTGCAGAACCTTGCCCGGCATGGAACCGATGTAGGTACGACGGTGTCCGCGAATCTCTGCCTCATCGCGCATGCCACCCAAAGCCATGCGAACGAACTTGCGGCCCGTGGCGCGGGCGACGCTCTGCCCGAGAGAAGTCTTTCCAACTCCTGGAGGACCCACGAGGCAAAGGATCGGCGCCTTGACCTTGTCCACTCGCTGCTGGACCGCGAGGTATTCCAGGATGCGGTCCTTCACCTTCTCCAGACCGAAGTGGTCCTCGTTCAGAACGGTCTCTGCATTGCCCAGGTCATGCTTGATCTTGGTCTTCTTCACCCAGGGCAGGTTGATGAGGACGTCGATGTAGTTGCGCACCACCGTGGCTTCTGCTGACATCGGCGACATCAGCTTGAGCTTCTTGAACTCGGCCTCGGCTTTCTTGCGCGCGTCCTTGGGCATGCGCGCGGCCTTGATCTTCTTATCCAGCTCCTCAAGATCAGCGCCTTCCTCACCGTCACCCAGTTCCTTTTGGATGGCCTTGACCTGCTCGTTGAGGTAGTACTCGCGCTGGCTTTTCTCCATCTGGCGTTTCACGCGCCCCCGGATGCGCTTTTCCACCTGAAGGATGTCGACTTCGTGCTCCAGCAGTTCCAGCAGCTTCTCCAACCGCCGCGCCACGAGGAACATGTCCAGCACCGACTGCTTGGCATCCAGCTTCAACGGCAGGTGGGCGGCGATGGTGTCTGCGAGCCGACCCGGGTCGTCGATCCCCGCGATGGAGGTCAGGATCTCAGGGGGAATCTTCTTGTTGAGCTTGACGTATTGGTCGAACTGCTGGGTGACGGCCCGGCGAAGCGCTTCGATCTCGGGGCTGCCCTCTGCGGGCGGCGCCACAGGCGTGACGTCGCCAACGAAGTGGTCGCCTTCGTCACGGATGGCCTGCGTGGTGGCGCGCTGCACGCCTTCCACCAACACCTTCACCGTGCCGTCCGGCAGCTTCAGCATCTGAAGGATGCTGGAGATGCAACCCACCTCGAACATGTCCTCGGGCTTGGGCTCGTCTTTGCCCGCAGCCTTCTGTGCCACCAGCATGATCTGCCGACCGGCCTCCATGGCGGACTCAAGCGCCTTGATCGACTTCGGCCTCCCCACAAAGAGGGGAATCACCATGTGGGGAAACACGACCACATCGCGCAGAGGCAGCAGTGGCAGCGTGATCGGCTCAGACGGAAGAACAGGATGACCTGACATGACATTCCTCACTTTCTTCAGCAGACATGGGGCCCTTGCGACTGAATGCAAGGGCACATGCCGCGGAGGTCGGCCCCGGGGGGAGGATCAAGCGCTTGCCTTGGCTTGCTCTTTGTAAACCAGCAGGGGCTTGCCCCCTTCTTCAATGGTGTGGTCATCCACCACCACCTTGGCCACACCGTCCAGGTGCGGCAACTCGAACATCGTGTCGATCAGGGCGTGCTCGACGATGGACCTCAAACCTCGGGCCCCAGTCTTGCGGGCCAATGCCTTGCGCGCCACCGCGGCAAGGGCTGAAGGCCGCACTTCCAGCTCTACGCCGTCCATGCCGAACAGCTTCTGGTACTGCTTGAGCAAGGCGTTCTTGGGTTCCGTCAGGATTTGGACCAGCGCCTCTTCCGTCAGTTCACCCAGCGTGGCCACCACTGGCAGGCGCCCCACGAGTTCGGGGATCAATCCGAACTTGATCAGATCCTCAGGTTCGACTGCCTGAAACGTCTCCGAGACGCGCTTCTCTGACTTGCTGTGCACGGTGGCGGCAAAACCAATACCAGATCGTTCGGTACGGTTCTGGATCACCTTTTCCAACCCATCAAATGCGCCGCCGCAGATGAACAGGATGTTGGTGGTGTCGATCTGCAGGAAATCCTGATTCGGGTGCTTGCGCCCGCCTTGAGGGGGCACGCTGGCCATGGTGCCCTCTACCAGCTTGAGCAGGGCCTGTTGCACCCCCTCACCCGAAACATCGCGCGTGATGCTGGGGTTGTCGGCCTTGCGGCTGATCTTGTCGATCTCGTCGATGTAGACGATGCCGCGCTGGGCCCGTTCGACATCGTAGTTGCAGTTCTGCAGCAACTTCTGGATGATGTTTTCGACGTCCTCGCCCACGTAGCCGGCTTCCGTCAGCGTGGTGGCATCCGCAATGACGAAGGGCACGTTCAGCAGACGCGCCAGCGTCTGGGCCAGAAGCGTCTTACCAGAGCCCGTCGGCCCAATCAGCAGGATGTTGCTCTTGGCAAGCTCTACCTCCTCTTTCGAGGCCCCCATGTGCTTCAGGCGCTTGTAGTGGTTGTACACCGCCACGGCCAGCGTGCGCTTGGCAGCCTCCTGCCCGATCACGTACTGGTCAAGACTGGCCTTGATTTCGCTGGGAATCGGCAGATCGGATCGCCCTGCCTTGCCTGCCGGGCTCTCTGGCGGCGCCTCATCCCGAATGATGTCGTTGCAAAGCTCGATGCACTCATCACAGATGAACACCGAAGGGCCCGCGATGAGTTTCTTGACCTCGTGCTGGCTCTTACCGCAGAAGGAGCAGTAAAGAACCTTTTCGCCTGAGGCGCCTTTCTTTTCGGCCATGTGTAGTTGCGAGCTCAGGTCAGTGGTTGTGGTGCAGATGATGATAGTTCAACGACCATCTTCACCCGGAATGCAGCAGGCCAAGCGTTGGAATTGAACCCCGAAAGCCCGCTTCAACCTGGACGCCGCTCCAGCACCTGGTCGATCAGCCCGTACTCCTTGGCCTCGGTGGGTGACATGAAAAAGTCCCGCTCCATGTCGGCGGTGATCTTTTCCAGTGACTGGCCCGTCCGCTCAGCGTAGATCCTGTTCAACTGCTCGCGGGTCTTCAAGATCTCACGCGCGTGAATTTCAATGTCGGTGGCCTGGCCTTGCGCGCCCCCAGAAGGCTGGTGGATCATCACCTTCGAATTCGGCAAGGCGGCTCGCTTGCCCTTGGCGCCGGCCATGAGCAGGAATGAACCCATGCTCGCCGCAATGCCCAGGCAAAGCGTGGACACATCCGGCTTGATGAACTGCATGGTGTCGTAAATGGCCAAGCCCGCGCTTACGCTGCCGCCAGGCGAGTTGATGTAAAGAAAGATGTCCTTGTCAGGGTTCTCGCTCTCCAGGAACAACATCTGCGCCACCACCAAATTGGCGCTTTGGTCATTGACCGGGCCGACGAGGAAGACGATGCGCTCGCGCAGCAGTCGGCTGTAGATGTCGTAGGCGCGCTCACCCCGCCCCGACTGCTCGATGACGATGGGCACCATGCCCAGTCCTGTCGTCTCCAGTGCGCTCATGTTCGATCGTCCCTTCAAGCTGATGCCATCAATTCATCGAACGGTACCACCTTGTCCACGACCTTGACCTGGCCGAGCACATGGTCGGTGACGTTGTTCTCGATCACGACGGCCTCGACTTCCGCCATGCGCTGACGATCACTGAGGTAGTACCGCACCACCTCGGCAGGACGCTCGTAGCTCTGGCTCAGCTCTTCGATGTGCTTCTGCAACTGATCCGGCTTGGCTTGAAGATTGCTGCTGCGCACAAGTTCAGCCACGACCAGACCCAGACGCACCCGGCGCTCAGCTTGCGGCTTGAAGATGTCGGCAGGAATGGGGGCGGTGTCGGCATCCTTGATGCCGCGCTGCTTGAGGTCGGCCCGCGCCGACTCCACCATTCGCTCGGTCTCGCTTTCGACCAGGGTGTTGGGAACTTCGAGTTCTGCCGATTTCACCAGGGCGTCCATCACCGCGCCCTTGTTTCGGGACATCAGTCGGAACTTCACTTCTCTTTCCAGGTTCTTGCGCACGTCGTTGCGCAGAGCCTCGACGGTGCCCTCCTTGATGCCCAAGGCCTTGGCGAACGCGTCGTCCACATCGGGCAGGTGCGCAGCTTCGATCTTCTTCATGGTGACCAGGAAGTCAGCTTCCTTCCCAGCCACGTCCTGACCCTGGTAGTCAGCAGGGAACTGCAAGGGGAAGGTCTTGCTCTCACCCACTCGCATACCGCGTACGGCCAGATCGAATTGCTCCAGCATCTGGCCTTCGCCGATGATGAACTGGAAGGCCTCGGCCTTGCCGCCGGCAAAGGGCTCTCCGTCGATCTTGCCTTCGAAATCGATCGTGACACGATCCGCTTCGGCTGCGCCTTCCGATGCCGGCCGCTGGGCAAAAGTGCGACGCTGCTTGCGCAGGATGTCGATGGTGCGGTCCACTGCGGCCTCGGTCACCTCGGTGGAGATGCGCTCGACCTCCAAGACCGAGAGGTCGCCCAGGCGAACCTCCGGGTACACCTCAAACGTGGCGTCAAAGGCCAGATGTCCTTCGGGGGCTTCGTCCTTCTGGGCGATGCGCGGGGCACCTGCCACGCGCAATTTCGCCTCGGCGGCGGCATCCGAAAAGGCCTTGCCGACCTTGTCGTTGACGACTTCATACTGCACGGAGTAACCGTAGCGCTGCGCCACAACCGACATCGGTACCTTGCCTGGCCTGAATCCATCGGCTTTTACCGTGCGTGACAGGCGCTTCAGCCTGCTGTCGACTTCCTGACCAATCTCCTGGGCTGAGAGGTTCAGGGTGATGCGACGTTCGAGCTTCTCAAGGGTTTCGACAGTGACGGTCATGGGGGAACTCTGTTCAGTGGACGGGAGGTTGGAAGTGGTGCGCGGGGTCGGACTCGAACCGACACGGGGTCGCCCCCGTCAGGACCTAAACCTGGTGCGTCTACCAATTTCGCCACCCGCGCATGTCCGGAAGGCACGGCACCCCTTTTGAACAGGTGCCGAATGGTGATCGCAAAGCATTTGATTTTAGCCTGTGACCGAAAGGACCACGGCAGCACCAAACCCGCCCGCCAGAAGCGCACATCACGGCCGCGCCGCCGCCTGATGGATCGGTCATCCGACACGGCGACAATCCAGCCCGTGGCAGTCCAGCATTACGAGAATTTCCCGGTAGCTTCATGGCTGTGCCCGCCAGCCATGCGGGAAGCCGTTGTCGCGATATATCACTTTGCACGGACGGCAGATGACATCGCAGATGAGGGCGACTTGGCATGGGAGCAACGCCTTAGCGAGCTGAAAGCCTACCGGCTCGCGCTGGAGGACACCCTGCAGGGGCGCCGCCGCGATCCCGACGCGCCGTGGTCTCACATCTTCGGTCTGCTGGCAAGCGCGCATGCAAGGCACCACCTGCCGCCGGCCCCGCTGCATGACCTGCTGGACGCCTTTGAACAAGACGTGCGCAACCCCGCGTACACGAGCCGTGATGAATTGCTGGACTACTGTCGCAGATCGGCCAACCCGATTGGCAGGCTGTTACTCCATCTGCACGGCGTGAACCGCGAGGTGCTGATCACCATGTCCGACCGGGTCTGCACTGCCCTGCAACTGATCAATTTCTGGCAGGACCTGAGCATCGACCTCGCAAGGGACAGGGTGTACATACCGAAACAGGATGCCGCGGCCCACGGTGTGCCTTGGCCGCCTGGCTCAGGCGACCTGTCATGCAAGCAAGGTGAGCGCGCCCTGGTGGCTGACCTGTGCGATTGGGCCAGTGCCACCATGCACGAAGGCGCCAGGCTGCCGCTGGAGATCGGTGGCCGCCTGGGCCTGGAGCTCCGCCTCGTGGTGCAGGGTGGGCTGCGCGTTCTGGAGAAAATAAGGCGCATGGACTACCAGACCTTTCACCAACGTCCGGTGCTCGGCGCAGCCGATGTGCCCGCCCTGGTCTGGCGAGCCTTGTGGATGCGCCCTGCCGTCGGACCCGCACGATGACGCCAGAGCAGTACGTCCAGCAGAAGGCCGCGCGCAGCGGATCCAGTTTCTATTACGCGTTTCTTTTCCTGCCGCCCCGCAGGCGCCTGGCCATCACGGCTTTCTATGCGTTTTGCCGCGAAGTGGATGATGTCGTGGACGAAGCCACGGAGTTGTCCGTGGCGGGCGCCAAGCTGGCCTGGTGGCAGCAAGAGGTTGCTGTAGCCTTTGGCGGCGCACCCTCGCACCCGGTCATGCGGGCCCTCATGCCCATGACGAAGGAGTTCGGCATAGAGCGGGCGCATCTGGAAGCGGTCATCAGGGGCTGCCAGGTCGATCTGGAGCAAAACCGGTTCATCGACTTCCCTGCGTTGGCCGGGTACTGCCATCTGGTGGCCGGCGTGGTCGGTGAGGTCGCCTGCAACATCTTCGGACGTCAGTTACCGCAAACCGTGGATTACGCCCATCGTCTCGGATTGGCCATGCAACTGACCAACATCATCCGTGACGTGGGAGACGATGCCAGAAGAGGCAGGATCTACCTGCCTATCAGCGAACTGCAGCAGTTCGGCGTCAAAGCGCATGAACTCCTTGTGCGCCAGCGACCCTGGGGCTACAGCGACCGCTTCACGGCGCTGATGTCGTTTCAGGCCCAGCGTGCTCATCGGCTGTTCGATGAAGCCTTCGCAATGCTTCCGCCCGAAGACCGACCCCGACAGCGGCCTGGGCTGATGATGGCCAACATCTACCGCAATCTGTTGCGCGAGATAGAAGCGCAAGGCTTCCAGGTGCTGCACCAGCGCACCTCGCTCACCCCTCTGCGAAAGCTCTGGATCGCAGCACAGACCCAATGGCGTGGGTCCTGAAGGCCGCAGCGCGAAAGCCGCGTCGGGCATGAAGATTGCCGTCGTCGGGGCTGGGTGGGCGGGTCTGGCGGCCGCCGTCAAGGCGGTGCAACGAGGGCACGAGGTCACCCTGTTCGAGATGGCTTCGACATTGGGAGGCCGCGCCAGGACAGTGCCGACGCATGGAAAGCACCGCGACAACGGCCAGCATATTCTGATCGGTGCTTACCACCACACCCTGGACCTCATGAGAGAGGTGGGTGTGGACACCCACCAGGCACTGCATCGGGTTCCCCTGTGCCTGAAAGAACCCAACGGCAGTGGTCTGGCGCTGAACACCACGTCCTCTCCTGTAACTTTCGCCGTGGCGGTCCTTCGCCACGACGCCTGGAAATGGTCCTCACGCCTTGCGCTGTTGCGCGAAAGCGTACGTTGGGCACTGAGCGGCTTCCAGTGCGCGGAGGACCTCAGCGTCGAAGCCTTGACACGAGGCTTGCCGCCAGAGGTCCGCCAGGGGCTGGTGGATCCCCTGTGCGTCGCAGCCTTGAACACCCCGCCTGCCAGGGCGAGCGCGCGGGTGTTCCTGCGGGTCCTGAGGGATGCGCTGTTGAGCGGCCGGGGCAGCGCCGACCTGCTGCTGCCAAGCCGACCCCTGGGGGACTTGCTTCCGCTGCCGGCGCTTGACTGGCTGGAGCGCCACGGGGCCCAGGTGAAACTTCGGCAACGGGTAGGCTCACTGGAGCGCAGCGGAGCAGGCTGGCATCTGTGCGGCGACCATTTTGACGGCGTGATCCTCGCCTGTTCAGCCAGAGAAGCGGCCCGCTTGGCACAGGATCATGATTCCCGCTGGTACCGCTTGGCGTCACAGATTCCGCATGAATCCATCACGACGATCTACCTGCGTTGCGTTGGCGCCCGGCTGAAGGCTCCCATGACATTTCTTCGCACGGGCCCTGCGCAGTTCGCCTTCGATCTGAAGGCGATGGGCCACGCCAGCGGCGGCTTTGCATTCGTGATCAGTGCTGCCGATGAGTTCGGCAGTCTCGGCCGCGACGAATTGGCGCAGCGGGTGTTACAGCAGGCGCAGGACCAGTTTCCGCCCCACACGTGGCCCCAGCCCCCCGAGATAGAAGCAATCCTCACCGAGCACCGGGCCACATTTCGTTGTGAGCCCGGCCTGCCCAGACCCTCTGCGCAGATCGCAGACAAGCTGTGGGCGGCAGGGGACTACATCGAAGGCCCCTACCCTGCCACCTTGGAAGGTGCCGTCAGATCTGGCCAGTACGCCGTTGAAGGGCTGGTCGGAAGCCCTTCCGCCATGCAAAATATGAGCTCGAATCGTGGAAGCTCATGAGCAAGTCGGACCCCCCAACCCCCGCCATCCAGGTCTTGGAGCGCACCTTCGCGCTCCTTGACGTCCTCGCGTCTCATCAGGATCCGGTGTCGCTGAAAGAGATCAGCGAGCGGACAGGCCTGCACCCGTCCACAGCTCACCGGATCCTGAACGACCTGACCATTGGCCGACTGGTGGACCGACCTGAAGCGGGCAGCTACCGCCTGGGAATGCGTTTGCTGGAGCTGGGAAACCTTGTCAAGGCCAGGCTCGACGTGAGGGACGCGGCCTTGGGTCCCATGCGGGAACTGCACCGACTGACCCACCAACCGGTCAATCTCTCCATGCGACAGGGCGATGAAATCGTCTACATCGAACGCACGTTCAGCGAACGGTCGGGCATGCAGGTCGTCCGGGCCATTGGCGGGCGCGCGCCCTTGCATCTCACCTCCGTGGGCAAACTGTTTCTGGCGCACGACGACCCTCAGCGGGTTCGTGCGTACATCACCCGCACGGGCCTGATGGGCCACACGCGTAACAGCATCACTGAGCCCGCCCGGCTGGAGCGCGAACTTGCGGCGGTCAGGGCCTTGGGCTACGCCCGGGACGACGAGGAACTGGAACTGGGCGTGCGCTGCATGGCAGCGGGCATCCATGACGACCAAGGCAAGCTGATTGCCGGGCTGTCGATTTCCTCACCTAGCGATCGACTGGAGGAATCCTGGCTGGAACGCCTGCGCGCTACAGCCAAGGAGATCTCAGCGGCGCTGGGGCATCACCTGGGCTGAAGCCGGGAAGCTCAGCCTCCTGGGGCAGGCGCCGTGGCCGCCTGGGCGGCCGGCACGGAATGTGTGATCCAGTTGCGCAGGCGCTCGGCATCGCCAATGCGAGAGTAGCGGCCCGCCGAGTCCAGCAGCACCATGATCAGTTTGCGCCCCGCAAGCTGCGCCTGCATCACCACACAACGACCAGCCTCAGAGATATAGCCCGTCTTCTGCAGACCGATTTCCCAGGAAGGGTTGCGTATCAACCCGTTGGTGTTGCGAAACTGCATGGACCGGCTGCCGACGTTCACATTGGCGTCTGCCGTGGTGGACAACTCGCGGATCAATTGATGCTCGGACGCGGCACGCACCAGGACAGACAGGTCATGAGCGCTGGACTGATTGGCACTGGACAGACCGGTGGGCTCCACATAGCGCGTGTTGGTCATGCCCAGGCTGCGAGCCTTGCGGTTCATGGCCTCTACGAAGACCTTCAGTCCTCCCGGGTAGTGACGTCCCAGCGCGTTGGCAGCGCGGTTCTCCGAAGCCATCAAGGCCAAATGCAGCATGTCGCCGCGCGAGAGGGTGGACCCAACACGCAGGCGCGAGCCGCTGCCTTTTTCGGTGTCCACGTCGTCCTGCGTGATCAACAGTTGCTCGTCAAGAGATTGACCGGCCTCCAGCACGACCATGGCGGTCATGAGCTTGGTGATGGAAGCGATGGGCAACACAGCGTCTGGGTTCTTGCTGAACAGCACCTGCTGGGTATCTTGATCGATCACCAGCGCCACACTGGACCTCAGATCCAAGGGGTCAGCCGTGTCATGCAGCCCCGCACGCTGCCCAAACGACGTACGCGCTGGCCCGCTGCTGGTCCGCGTGACGGACTGTGCGTTCACAACACCGCTAGAAGACTTCAGACGACGAACGGTGGCGCCGGCGGGTGCTTTCTTCCCCGAGCCATCCTTCTGGGCCGTGCGCTGCGAACGAGCATCGGAGCGTGGCTTCAGGCCTCGGTCCACCTTGGCCCCCTTCGCTCCCCTCGCCCCTTGGGACTTGTCCGTCGCAAGGCGGGAACTGGCCTGTGCAGAAGACGGGCCTTTCTGCGCCTTCTCGGTCTTCTGCGCGTTCGCTTGCGACTTGCCTGGAGAAGCAGACTGCGCAGCGGCCAACATTGCCCAGCCGACCCCTGCGAGCACCAGCACCCCCTTCAGCAACCGTACGACTCGCATTGCACCTCCGACCGGCATCTGCACTACCGCGCTCCTCACCTCGGAACAGTGTAGGGGAAGGCTAAAGATTGGGCAATATCAAGCACTTGGAAAATGCTGCTCAACAGTCACCTGAGAAATTGCCATCCTGCCGGTCGGGCCGGCGGGACTCAACCCTGAGCGGCCACTCTCTCAGCCTTGCTTTGCAGCTTGTTCAAGGCCGCAAGGTACGCCTTGGCGGAAGCCACCACGATGTCAGGGTCTGCACCCACACCGTTCACGACGCGGCCGCCCAACTGCAGGCGAACGGTCACCTCGCCTTGGGACTCGGTGCTGCCCGAGGTGATGGCGTTAACCGAATACAGCAACATCTCAGCACCGCTGGAAAGCTTGGACTCGATCGCCTTCAGGCTGGCATCCACTGGGCCATTGCCGGCGCTCTCTGCCTTGAACTCCTGGCCGCCCGCGGAGACCGTCACGCTGGCATGGGGGCGTTCACCGGTTTCCGACCTTTGGGACAGCGACAGCAGCCTGTAGTGTTCTTGCTCGACAGTGACACTTTCATCGCTGACAAGCGCAATGATGTCCTCATCGAAGATCTCGCTCTTGCGGTCTGCCAGGTCCTTGAAGCGGGCGAAGGCGGCGTTGATTTCCGCTTCGGATTCCAGCTCGACGCCCAATTCTTGGAGCCGTTGCTTGAAGGCGTTGCGCCCGGAAAGCTTTCCCAGCACGATGCGATTCGTACTCCAGCCCACATCCTCGGCGCGCATGATCTCGTAGGTGTCTCGGGCCTTGAGCACGCCGTCTTGGTGAATGCCTGACGCATGCGCAAACGCGTTCGCACCCACCACCGCCTTGTTGGGTTGCACCACAAAGCCCGTGGTCTGCGCAACCAGGCGCGAAGCCGGCACGATCTGAGACGCATCGATTCCCACCTCGAGCCCAAAATAGTCACGGCGGGTGCGGACGGCCATCACCACCTCCTCGAGCGAGCAGTTGCCGGCGCGCTCGCCCAGCCCGTTGATGGTGCACTCCACTTGACGGGCGCCACCGATCATCACCCCCGCCAATGAATTCGCAACGGCCATGCCCAGGTCGTTATGGCAATGGACCGACCATACCGCCTTGTCAGCATTCGGGATTCGCTCCCGAAGATTCTTGATGAAGTTCCCGTAGAGCTCCGGCACGGCATAGCCTACCGTGTCGGGGATGTTGATGGTGGTGGCGCCTTCGGCGATCACGGCCTCAAGCACTCGACAGAGAAAATCGGGGTCCGAGCGGTACCCGTCCTCGGGCGAAAACTCGACGTCACCGCACAGATTGCGGGCGAACCGCACCGACAGGCGGGCCTGCTCCAACACTTGCTCCCGGCTCATGCGCAGCTTCTTCTCCATGTGGAGTTCGCTGGTGGCAATGAAGGTGTGAATGCGTGAAGAAGCCGCACTCTTCAAGGCCTCGGCAGCGCGGGCAATGTCGCGATCGTTGGCCCGGGCCAGCGAACACACCGTGCTGTCCTTGATGACGTCGGCGATAGCCTTCACCGCCTCGAAGTCCCCGTTGCTGGAAGCCGCAAAGCCTGCCTCGATCACATCCACCCGAAGCCTTTCCAGCTGCCTGGCGATGCGCAGCTTTTCCTCCCGGGTCATGGACGCGCCCGGCGACTGTTCGCCGTCACGCAAGGTGGTGTCGAAGATGAAGAGCTTGTCGGTCATGAAAGTTCTCCCAGACAGGGTTGGAAATCAGTTGCGGAAGGAACGTGGTCCGAAAATGCAAACGGCCCGCTGCGCGAAGCTGGCGGGCCGTCTATCCAAGGCAGTTGCGACGAACGTGGATGATCAGCGCGCCATCGGCACCTTTGGGTGTAGAGCCATCGGGAGTGCGGTCTTGTTCGTCACGGTTTGAATGTAGCACACGCACTCGTCAATGAAGCCCGCGCTCTTCGGGCTCGTCCGTCGAGGTGGCAATGACGCTCACGGGTCTGCCCTTGGCCTTTCGATAGGCATAGATGACGTATCCGGAAAGACCGTAAATCAGGAACAAGGTGAACAACACGATGGGGGGATGAACGTTCACCAGCGCAATGCCCAAGGCCACGGCGACGATGACGGCGAAGGGCACGGTCTTGCGCCCACCCACCACCTTGAAGCTGTAGAACGGCAAATTCGTCACCATCGTCAGGCCGGCGAACAGCGTCACGCCTAAAGCGGTCCAGGACAGCCAGGCAATCTTGGAGACATCCCGCCAGCCCGCGTCTTCCGCAACGAAGATGAGACCGATCACCAGGGCAGCGGCGGCCGGGCTGGGCAATCCCTGGAAAAAGCGCTTGTCCACAACGCCGATGTTGGTGTTGAAGCGGGCCAAGCGCAAGGCCGCGGCAGCGCAATAAATGAACGCGACGATCCAGCCGGCCTTTCCCAGCCCCTTGAGCGCCCACTCATACATGATGAGCGCGGGCGCCAGCCCGAAACTCACCATGTCGCACAGGCTGTCCATCTGCTCTCCGAACGCGCTCTGTGTGTTGGTCATCCGGGCGATGCGGCCATCCAGGCTGTCCAGGATGGCCGCACAAAAGATGCCAATGGCGGCCAACTCGAACCGGCCGGACATAGCCATGACGATGCCATAGAAGCCCGCGAACAACGCGGCCAGTGTCACCGCATTGGGCAACACGTAAATGCCGCGCCGTCTTGGCCTCACGGGTTCCTGAACCTCTTCAAGCTCGCTTGAAGGCATTGCTTTCCTTCGGGGGCGGGGTGGCAGGATGTGCCGCGACGCGGGTCAGTTGCGGCTCTTGTCGACCAGCTTGTTGGCCTTGATCCAGGGCATCATGGCGCGCAGCTTCTCACCCACGACTTCGATTTCGTGTTCTGCCATCAGGCGGCGGCGCGACGTCAGCGTAGGAGCGCCAGCCCGGTTCTCCAGAATGAAGCTCTTCGCGTACTCGCCCGTCTGGATGTCCTGAAGCACCTTGCGCATCACCTGCTTGGTCTCGTCGTTGACGATGCGCGGGCCGGTCACGTACTCGCCATACTCCGCGTTGTTGGAGATGGAGTAGTTCATGTTGGCGATGCCACCTTCGTAGATCAGGTCCACGATCAGCTTGAGCTCGTGCAGGCACTCGAAATACGCCATTTCAGGAGCGTAGCCTGCCTCCACCAGGGTCTCGAAGCCGGCCTTGATGAGCTCGACCGTGCCGCCGCACAGCACCGCCTGTTCACCGAACAGATCGGTCTCGGTTTCCTCGCGAAAGTTGGTCTCGATGATGCCAGCCTTGCCGCCACCGTTGGCGGCGGCATAGCTCAGCGCCACATCCCTGGCCTTGCCGGAGCGGTCTGCATGCACCGCGATGAGGTGGGGAACACCGCCGCCTTGCGCGTACGTGCTGCGCACGGTGTGGCCTGGCGCCTTCGGGGCCACCATCCAGACATCCAGGTCCTCACGGGGCACGACTTGACCGTAATGGACGTTGAAGCCATGCGCAAAGGCCAGCGAAGCACCCTGCGGAATGTGCGGCTCAATGTCGTTCTTGTAGACAGATGCAATCTGCTCGTCGGGGAGCAGCACCATCACCACGTCCGCGGTCTTGACGGCATCGGCCACCTCGGCCACTTTCAGACCGGCCTTTTCGACCTTGGACCAGGACGCGCCCCCGCGGCGCAGGCCGACGGTCACCTTCACGCCGCTGTCATTCAGGTTCTGCGCGTGTGCATGTCCCTGCGAGCCGTAGCCGATGATGGTGACGTTCTTGCCCTTGATGAGGCTGAGGTCGGCGTCCTTGTCATAAAAAACCTTCATGTTCTCTCCGTTCTTGGTGGTGGGATGGATAGGGGGTGAATGAGGTGGTGAATCAGTCGGTGTCAGACCCTGAGGATGCGCTCACCGCGACCGATGCCGCTCGCGCCCGTGCGCACGGTCTCCAGAATCGACGCCCGATCGATGGCGACCAGGAACGCATCGAGCTTGCTGGAGTCTCCCGTCAACTCGATGGTGTAGCTCTTCTCGGTCACATCGATGATGCGCCCGCGGAAGATGTCGGCCATGCGCTTCATTTCCTCGCGCTCCTTGCCGACAGCCCGTACCTTGATGAGCATCAACTCGCGCTCAGTGAAGTGACCCTCGGTCAGGTCCACGACCTTGACCACCTCGATCAGCCGGTTCAGGTGCTTCGTGATTTGCTCGATAACCTCGTCAGAACCCGTGGTCACGATGGTCATGCGGGACAAAGAAGCGTCCTCGGTCGGGGCGACGGTCAGACTCTCGATGTTGTAGCCGCGGGCCGAAAACAGGCCGACCACACGGGACAAGGCGCCTGGCTCGTTCTCGAGCAGTACCGCGATGATGTGCTTCATATTGATTGTTCCTTCGGGCACTCAGGCGGACCGTCTGTAGACGCTCCGCCCCAGCCTAGAGGTTTCAATGGGGTTGAGAGATGAAAAAAAGAAAAGACTCCACGACCGGTCCACTCTGCTTGACGCCGGTGCTTCAGACGCAGCGGTAACCGCATCCAGCCCCAACGCCTTGCAGAAAGATCAAAGGTCCTCGGAGCCCAGCAGCATCTCGGAGATGCCCTTACCGGCCTGAACCATGGGCCAGACGTTCTCGGTCGGGTCCGTTCGGATGTCCAGGAACACCGTGCGGTCCTTCAACCGAATGGCCTCCTTCAGCGCGGGCTCCACATCCGCCGGCGACTCGATCTTCAGGCCTACATGGCCGTAGGCCTCTGCCAACTTGACGAAGTCAGGCAAGGCATCCATGTAGCTGTGCGAATAGCGCCCGCCGTAATCCAGTTGCTGCCACTGACGCACCATGCCGAGATAGCGGTTGTTCAGCGACAGGACCTTGACGGGCGTGCCGTACTGCAGGCAGGTGGACAGCTCCTGGATGCACATCTGGATGGAGCCTTCGCCCGTGATGCAGAACACATCCGCATCGGGCTTGGCGAGCTTGATGCCCATGGCGTAGGGCAGGCCCACGCCCATGGTGCCCAGACCGCCTGAATTGATCCACCGCCGCGGCTCGTCAAACCCGTAATACTGGGCCGCCCACATCTGGTGCTGCCCGACATCGGAGGTGATGTAAGCGTCGGTGCCACGGGTCAGGCGGTGCAGGGTCTCGACCACCATCTGGGGCTTGATCACATCGCTGCTCTCGCGGTACTTGAGACACTCGCGGCCGCGCCACTGCCCGATCTGCGTCCACCAAGCCTGCAGCTCCTGCGCGTCGGGACGTGTCGTAGCTTCGCGTATCTGAGCCGTCAACTCGGTCAACACCTCTTTGACGTCGCCCACGATCGGCACGTCCACCTTCACGCGCTTGGAGATGGACGAAGGATCGATATCGACATGGATGATCTTGCGCTCCACCGAAGCGAAGTGCTTGGGGTTGCCAATGACGCGGTCGTCAAACCTCGCGCCAACAGCCAGCAGCACATCGCAGTTCTGCATGGTCATATTGGCTTCGTAGGTGCCGTGCATTCCCAGCATGCCGAGGAACTTCGGATCCGAGGCGGGTATGGCACCCAGCCCCATCAAGGTGTTGGTGCACGGAAAACCAAGCAGATCGGCCAGCTCCCGCAACTCCTGGGAGGCTTCACCCAGGATGACGCCACCACCGGTGTAGATGTAGGGACGCTTGGCTGAGAGCAGCAATTGAACAGCCTTGCGAATCTGACCCCCGTGACCCTTGCGGACCGGGTTGTAGGAACGCATGGAGATGGTGTCGGGGTAGTCGAACGGCGCTGTCTTGAGAGACACATCCTTGGGGATGTCAACCACCACCGGACCCGGCCTGCCGCTGCGGGCGATGTGAAATGCCTTCTTCATGGTGGAGGCGAGTTCACGAACATCCTTGACAAGGAAGTTGTGTTTCACGATGGGCCGCGTGATGCCCACGGTGTCGCACTCCTGGAAAGCGTCCAGTCCAATGGCCGGCGTCGGTACCTGACCGGTGATAATCACCATCGGGATCGAATCCATGTACGCGGTCGCAATGCCCGTGATGGCGTTTGTCACCCCGGGCCCTGAGGTCACCAGCGCAACACCGACCTCGCCCGTCGCACGGGCATACCCGTCGGCCGCATGCACGGCGGCCTGCTCATGCCGCACCAGCACATGTTCGATCGAATCCTGCTTGTAGAGCGCGTCGTAGATGTACAACACCGCTCCGCCTGGGTAACCCCAGAGAAACTTGACGCCTTCGGCCTGAAGGCTCCTGACCAGAATTTCGGAACCGTTTGGGTCCGTTGGAGTGGCGTTTGCTTGCGCCAGGGCGGCGCGCTTGACTTCAGCGGCAGACATGTCCATTGAGAACCTTTGTGAATTTCTCTGACGAAAAACCATCGGTGCACCTCCTGCGCACCCTCGTGGGGCGGATTCGGTGCCTGCGCAGTCTTGCGGTTTCGCGCTGAAAAACAGCGCCCTGCCGTGACCACTCGCATGGTGCGAGCCGCGGATTATGACACCGCCGCCCGCGGGGAACCGACGCAGGCGTGCGGATGGGATACTCCCCGGAACTTCCGCGCCACACTGCCTCACCCATCTTGACTTCGGATCAGGCCCTGACGGACTTTCTGAAGGGCGTCGAAAAGCGCGCTTTCAAGCGCACGGCGTTCACTGTTCGAGACGATGACTCCGCGCTGGACATCGTGCAGGAGGCGATGATCCGCCTGGCCGAGCGCTACGCAGACCGCCCGAGCCAGGAATGGCCACTGCTGTTTCAGCGCATCCTGGCCAATGCCACCATGGACTGGTTTCGGCGGCAGAAGGTCAGGAACACCCTCTTCTCCTCGATCGAAGAGCTTGAATCAACGGACGATGACCCGGGTTTCGACCTGTTGGAGTACCTGGCCACCGCAGGTGGCAGTTCAGGCACGGAAAGTGCTGAGGACGGCGCGTACCGCTCGCAGGTGATGACGATCATCGAATCAGAGATTTCCGAGTTGCCTGCCCGTCAACGCGAAGCCTTCCTGTTGCGTTACTGGGAGGAGATGGATGTTGCGGAAACAGCACA
>Ga0315900_10004683_pt1 | contig 19166 bp, 16 predicted proteins | sample LakEriMetagenome_FD_203521 | JGI IMG/M metagenome (GOLD analysis project Ga0315900, IMG submission 203521) | Freshwater fungal communities from buoy surface, Lake Erie, Ohio, United States - Buoy 12 MA114 | ecosystem: Environmental > Aquatic > Freshwater > Lake > Lake biofilm | place: USA: Lake...
TTCCGGCGCGCCGAGGTGCGCCGGCTGCTGCCGGCGTGGTGGGACGTGCGGGGCTGAGCCCGCATGGGCGGCGGGTGGCGGCACGCCCGCACGGTCGGCTACGAGGCCCTCAGGCCGGCGGCCCGGCTTCCAGACAGCGCCACGAAAACACCGGCCAGTCGCTGCGCGGCTGGTTGCCCTCACCCCCGTAAACCACGCAGCCGCCCCCGTCGGCCTGCGGCTGGTGCGCCGCGAAGGCGCGCAGCCCCCGGAAATAGTCGGGGTTCACGGTTGCACCGGCCTTGATCTCGATGGCACGAAATCGGCGCCCATCGGGAACCAGCAGATCGACCTCGTTGCCGCCGCTGTCGCGGTAAAAATAGAGGTCGCCGCTTTCGCCCGCATTGAAGCGGTCCTTGAGGGCTTCGATGACGACGACATTCTCGAAGAGCGCCCCGCGCAAGGGGTCGCGCTCGACCTGTTCCGGGTGGCGAAGCCCGAGCAGCCAGCACGCCAGGCCGACATCGATGAAATAGAGCTTCGGGGACTTCACCAGCCGCTTGCCGCTGTTCGTGAACCACGGCGGCAGCAGATGGACGATGTGGCTGGTCTGCAGCAGGTCGATCCAGGCGCGTACGGTCGGATGGGAAACGCCGGCGTCGTTGCCGAGTTGCGAAAGGTTCAGCAACTGCCCGGTGCGCCCCGCGCACAGGCGAACGAAACGCTCGAAACGCTGCAGATCCTGAACAGCCGCCAGCTGCCTCAGGTCGCGCTGCACGTAGGTCGCGAAGTAGTCGGCCAGCGCTTGCCCCGGGTCGAGTTCGCGGTCGTGGATGCGCGGATAGAAACCGGTCAGCATGGTTCGATCGAGGCTGACGGGTCGGCCCGCCCCGCGAAGGCGCGCGACTTCGGCCAGCGTGAAGGGCAGCAGGCGAAGCACCGCGGTGCGGCCCGCGAGCGACTGCGACACGCGATTCATCAGCTCGAACTGCTGGCTGCCGGTCAGAATGAAGCGACCGGGCGTGGGGTCGTCGTCGACGATGCCCTGGAGGTACGAGACAAGCTCGGGCGCGCGCTGTATCTCGTCGAGAACGGCGCCGTCGGGACAGCCGGCGAGGAAACCGCGCGGATCCTCGATGGCGAACCGCCGGGTATCCGGATCCTCGAGGCTGTGGTACGGGAGATGGCCGAACTCGGCCCTGGCCAGCGTGGTCTTGCCGCTTTGCCGGGGACCGGCGAGCGTCACGACCGGATACAGGCCTGCGAGGCGCCGCAGTCGCGGGGTGATGTTTCGTTCGATCACCGCGCAATGCTAGCACCGGTCTGCAAATTGAAGATCGGATCTTCAATTTGCAGACCCTCGACGCGACTCAGGCCGGCTGCTCGAGCGTCGGCGCGATGTCCTGCAGCGTCGCGCGGCGCATGTCGCGCGGCTGGCGGTTGTCGTCGAAGGCGCGCGCGCGGTGCATCGTCGCGCGGTTGTCCCAGATCACCAGATCGTGCACGCGCCACACATGGCGATACACGAACTGCCGCTGGGTCGCGTGCTCGATCAGGTCGCGCACCATCGCCATCGCCTCGGGCACCGGCATGCCGTCGATCGCGCCGATGTGGGACGACAGGTACAGCGACAGCCGGTTCGAGCCCGGCACGCGGCGCACCAGGCGCTGCGGCACCGGCGCGAACTGCTCGCGCTCGGCCTCCGAGAAGCCCGAGAAGCCAAGCTGCGCGCGCGAATACAGCAGGCTGTGGCGCGTCACCAGGCCGCGCAGCCGTGCCTGCGTGGACTCGGGCAACGCGTCCCAGGCGGCGCGCATGTCGGCGAACTCGGTGTCGCCGCCCACGTCGGGGATCACCCGCGCGTGCAGCATCGAATAGAGCGCCGGCGTCGCCTTGAAGGAGCTGTCGCTGTGCCACAGCCGGTTGCCGAGGTTGAACATCCGCCGGTTGTCGTCGGCCGAGAGCAGCGAGCCGTCGACATCGAGGTTGGAGATGTCGGCCATCTCGGTGTACTTCAGGCGGTGCTTGTGGGCGTCGACCACCGCGCGCGAGGGCTCGAGCGGCCCGAGCGCGCGGGCGAAGGCCATCTGCTGGTCGTCGTCGATCGGCTGGTCGCGAATGACGAGCACGCCGTGCTGCTGCATGCCGAGGTGGATGCGCTGCAGGGTGTCGGCATCGGGAATGGTGCGCAGGTCGATGCCGCGCACCTCGGCCACGAAGACGGGATGCAGGGGAACGAAGCTCAGGGCCATGGGTAAACTCCGGTCGAGAATGTCGCGCTCGTCGCGGGCAGGACCGTCACCGTAAATCGTGACGGCCGCACCGGCAAGCCGGTGACGACGACAGGGTTCGAGCGCCGTTTCACGGCCTCATGCGCCTACACTCGGAACACGATCCAACCTCGGGGTGCCACGCGTGGCCCGCTCCCGCTCCCGATCCCGCCAGGCGACGGCCGCCGCCAGGACGAGCGCCGCGCCGATCGCCTCGGTCAACCCCGACCCACCGACCTGCCCGCTGTGCGAGCGGCCGATCCCGGACGACCAGAAGGACGCCCACCACCTGGTGCCACGCAGCAAGGGCGGCCGGCACACCGAGTACCTGCACCGGGTCTGCCATCGCCAGATCCACGCGCTGATCACCGAGACCGAACTGGCGCGCGAGTACGCGACGGTGGAGGCGCTGCTGCGCCACCCCGGGGTGGCGGCCTTCGTACGCTGGGTGCGCGGCAAGCCGCCGGGCTTCACGGTGCGCACCCGCAAGAGCGAGCGGGTACGCAGGCGCTAGCTGCCCCGCGGCAGGCCGATGGCGTCCCAGGAGTCGGCGCCGGCGTCGTAGCGCGCCTGCGCCGCCGCCATCAGCGCGATCGCGTCCTCGCGCCGCGCCACGCTCTGAAAGATCGCGCTCTCGTTGCGGCGGGCGGCCTCCATCGGCAGGTCGCGCCCATCGATCAGGCTGCGCTTGCAGGCGGCCAGCGACCAGTCGGGCCAGCGCGCGATGTGCGCGGCCCAGTCGATCGCGGCCTGCCGCAGCTGCGCATCGGGCACCACCTTGTTGATGGCGCCCAGCGCCAGCGCCTCGCGCGCCGAGATGGGCCGCCCGTCGAGAATCATCTCCATGCACTTGGTGGGCCCGATCAGCCGGGCCAGACGGGTGGTGCCGCCCGCGCCCGGGATGATGCCGAGCGCGACCTCGGGCTGGCCGTAGGTGGCCGACTCGGCGGCGATGCGCAGGTCGCAGCCCCAGTTGAGCTCGGCGCCACCCCCCCAGGCCTGGCCGTTGTTGGCGGCGATCACGATCATCGGCGAGCTGTCGATGAAGTCGAAGACCGCGAGCGCGCGCGGCTTGCGGCTGGTGGGCGGCGGGGCGGCGCGCTGGGTCTCGATGATGCCGGCAAGCGACCAGTGGGTGATGAAGATGCCGGGTCGGTCGGAGGCCAGCACGACCGTCCTGCAGCGGGCGTCGGCCGCGGCCTGCAGCGCCTCGAGCAGGCGCCGGGCGAGTTCGGTGCTGCCGAAGTTGCGCGGCGGGTTGTCGAAGACGATCAGGCCGACGCCGTCGGCTGGTTGGGAGAAGGTGGCGGTAGCGCTCATGGGCGGGCTCCTGAAGGAAAGTGGGTGCTCACCAGTCCATGTCGCCGTCGAGCATCTCGCGGGCGATGGTCCGGCGCAGGATCTCGTTGCTGCCATCGGCGATATTCACCTTGCGCAGCGACTGCCAGGCCTCGGTCAGGTGCATCTCGTTGGTCATGCCGATCGCGCCGTGGGCCTGGATCACCCGGTCGAGGGCCTGGGCGCCCATCTGGGTGGCGAAGGCCTTGGTCATCGCGACCTCCTTGCGCGCCGGATGGCCGGCATCGAGCAGGCGCGCGGCGTTCAGGCACATCAGGTGCGCGGCGTGCATCTGCATCGCCGACTCGGCCAGCGGAAAGCTCACGCCCTGGTACTCGGCGATCGGATGGCCGAAGGCCTCGCGCACCTTGATGTACTCGAAGGCGCGCTCGAGCGCCGCGCGCGACTGGCCAACGGCCCGGGCCGAGTTGTAGAGGCGGCCGAGATTGACGCCAAGCATCGCGATCGCAAAGCCCTTGTTCAGCTCGCCCACCAGTTGCCAGGGCTCGATGCGCACGCCGTCGAAGTGCAGCACGGCCTCGTCGCCGCCGGCGCTGCCCCACATGCGGATCACGCGCTCGACCACGAAACCGGGCGAGCTCGTGGGCACCAGAAAGGCGCTGATGCCGCCGCGCCGCTGCGCGGCGCGCTCGGGATCGGTCACGGCAAAGACGATGCAGTAGTCGGCGTAGGGGCTGTTGGTCGTCCAGATCTTGCTGCCCGACAGGCGCCAGCCCTCGCCGTCGGGCACCGCGCGCGACTTCATCATCATCGCGTCGGAGCCGGCGCCGGGCTCGGACATGCCGAAGCACATGCTCTGGCGCCCTTCCATCATCGGCACCAGCATCTCCTCGCGCGCCCGCGGGCTGACCTGCGCGAGCACGGCCGACGGACCGAAGGCCCAGTGGCTGATGGCGTAGTGGCCGAGCCAGTACTGCTCGGAGCAGCGGTGGAAGACGCGCTCCCAGCCGCCGAACCAGGCCAGGTGGCCCAGCCCCCCGCCGCCGAGCGCGGCCGGCACGCACATCTGGTAGTAGCCGGCTCGGGCCGCGGCCATCCGCACCTCGCGGATCAGCGCGAGCGCGTCGGGGTGGTAGCGACCGTCTTCGGTGAACAGGCGCCGCTCGTCCTCGAGCAGCGCGGCGTGTCGTTCATGGCGGGGGATGACCTCCTGCTTCAGGAAACGGTCGAGTCCCTCGCGGATCGCGTCGATCTCGGGCGGATACGGGATGGCGATGGCGGTCAAGGCAGGCTCCAGGCGCCCGCGGCCGCGGGCCACCCGGACGACTCTACCAGTTGACCTCGCGATCGGGCGTCGCGCCGATGCGGTGCACGGAAAGGTCGGCGCCGTCGTGTTCCTCTTCCGGCGTCAGGCGCAGTCCGCCGACCGCGCGGATCGCGCCGTAGACGACCACGCCGGCCACCGCGGCCCAGATGACGCCGATCGCCGTGCCGATCAGCTGGGCGCCGAGATTGACGCCGCCGAGCCCGCCGAGCGCGCTGCTGCCGAAGATGCCTGCGGCGATGCCGCCCCAGGTACCGCACAGCCCGTGCAGCGGCCAGACCCCCAGAACGTCGTCGATCTTCCAGCGGTTCTGCACCTGGGTGAAGAGAATGACGAAGAGGGCGCCGGCGATCGCCCCGACCGCGAGCGCACCCGCCGGATGCATCAGGTCGGAGCCAGCGCACACGGCGACCAGGCCGGCGAGCGGCCCGTTGTGCACGAAGCCGGGGTCGTTGCGGCCCAGGGCCAGCGCAGCCAGCGTGCCCCCGGCCATCGCCATCAGCGAATTGACCGCGACCAGCCCCGACATCTTCTCCAGCGTCTGGGCGCTCATCACGTTGAAGCCGAACCAGCCGACGATCAGGATCCAGGCGCCCAGGGCGAGAAAGGGGATGCTCGAGGGCGGGTGGGCCGACATCGCCCCATCCTTGCGATAGCGGTTGTGGCGCGCGCCCAGCAGCAGCACCGCCGGCAGCGCGATCCAGCCGCCCACCGCATGGACCACCACCGAGCCGGCGAAGTCATGGAACTCGTCGCCGGTGAGGGCCTTGATCCAGGCCTGCACCCCGAACTGCTGGTTCCAGGCGATACCCTCGAAGAAGGGATAGACGAAACCCACGATGCATGCGGTGGCCACCAGCTGCGGGCCGAAGCGCGCGCGCTCGGCGATGCCGCCGGAGACGATGGCCGGGATGGCGGCCGCGAAGGTGAGCAGGAAGAAGAACTTGACCAGGTCGTAGCCGTTGCGCGCAGCGAGCTGCTCGGCCCCGACCCAGAAGGAGGTGCCGTAGGCCACCGAGTAACCGATCGCGAAGTACACGACCGCCGAGACCGAGAAGTCGACCAGGATCTTGACCAGGGCATTGACCTGGTTCTTGCGCCGCACGGTACCCAGCTCGAGGAAGGCAAAACCGGCGTGCATGGCGAGCACCATGATCCCGCCGAGGAGAACGAAGAGCGCGTCGGCGCCCGATGTCGGTGCATTCATGTCGGATTGAGCGCTAGAAATGGTTGATCGTGGTGCATCTGACGAGGCCCTGGCGGGCTCGCACCATGAACAAGCAATAAATGCGCCGAGATGTTCCGGAATGGCCCGTCATGGTGCGGCGCCCGGGCGGGTTCGGGACCGGCAGCCCGGCGAGGGTCATCGATCGCCCGCCCGGGCGGCGAACCCGCAGGCCCCGGCGATCAGCCGGCCACGATCAGGCGCAGCCCGAGACCGATGAAGATCAGCCCGGCGATGCGGTCGAGCCAGAGCCCTGCGGCCGGCCGGCGGTTCAGCCACTGGCCCACGGTGCCGGCAAAGGCGCCGAGCAGCGCGAAGAGCAGCGCCGCCTGGGTGGTAAAGACCACGCCCAGCACCGCCAGTTGCGCGCTCACCGGCCCGCCGCGCGGCGACACGAACTGCGGCAGAAAGGACAGAAAGAAGAGGATCACCTTGGGGTTGATCGCGTTGGCCATGACGCCCCGCAGGAAGAGCGCGCGCAGCCCCGGGCCGCTGGCCTCGGTCTGCGGCACCCGCGAGCCGCCGCGGCTGCGCAGGCACTGCAGGCCCAGCCAGGCAAGATAGAGACCGCCCGCCACGCGAAGCAGCGTGAAGGCGAGCGGCGAGGCCGCCACCAGCGCGCCCACGCCGATCACGGCCAGCAGCGTGTGGCTCAGGCACCCCAGCCCGCAGCCCAGCCCGAAGGCGATGCCCGCGGCGCGGCCGCGCGATATCCCAAGGCCCAGCACCATCAGGTTGTCGGGGCCGGGTGAGACCGTGACCGCCACCGAGGCCGCGACGAAGGCGGCGAGCTGGGGAAAGGCGACGAGGGCTTCGGCGGTCATGGGGATCGAGGGTCGCTGGCGCGGTCGGGCTCGGCGGGGGACCGCCGCGAGACTGGCACGTCCGGCACCGGCGGTTCAGCCGGCCGGCACGCAACCCCGGGCCTTCAGGACCCTTTCGCGGGACGCCGGATACTTCGCCAGCGCCGCTGCCGGGCGCCGCGGCCGCACGACCAGCTCCCCGCCGCAGTTGGGGCACCTGCCGGCGAGCACGCCATCGGCGCAGGCGGCGCAAAAGGTGCACTCGAAGGAGCAGATGCGGGCATCCGCGGTGTCGGGCGGCAGATCGCGATCGCAGCACTCGCAGTTGGGTCGCAGCTGTAGCATCCTTGGGCCTCCTGTGCGCCGAGTGTACGCCGGCGGTCGGCCGAGCCGATACCCCGTCGCAGGTCCCACATCACCCGGAGCCCGCCCATGCCCAAACCCGATCGCCCCTGGCAGCCCAGCGCCGAACAGATGGCGTTGTGGCCCGCCGTCTCCGGCAACGCCATCAACGGCCTGGGCGAGAGCCTCCCGCGGCGGCCCAGCCCCATCTACTGGCATGCACCGGAGGCCACGCCGCACGGCCCGCTGCAGCGCTGGTTCCAGCAGCACAACGGCGGCGGTCCGCTGCTGGCGAAGGCGCGCGCCGAGCGGCAGGCGGTGATCGACGCGCCGCTCCCCCCGCTGGCCGCCGAGCGAGCGGCACTCGATCCCGCGCAGTGGACGGCCGGCGTGCGCGAGGCGGCGCTCGCCGGCGGCGCCGACATCGTCGGCGTGACCCGGATGCGGTCGGCCTGGGTCTTCGAGGGCCACGAGGTGGCCGAGCGCTTCATCGTGATGATCGGCGTGGCCCACGACTGGGCGCGCATGAAGACAGCACCCGAGGAACCGTCCTTCGCCGAGGTGGTGACGCAGTACGGCCGTGGCAACCGCGCGGCGAAGGCCGCGGCCGGCTGGCTGCGCACCCACGGCATCGACGCGAAGCCTCATGGGGGGCCGATGGCCGGGCCGGTGTCGCTGGTGCCCGCGGCGCTCGCCTGCGGCTTCGGCGAACTCGGCAAGCACGGCTCCATCATCCACCGGCGACTGGGCTCGAGCTTCCGGCTGGCCTCGGTGCTGACCGATGCGCCGCTGATCGAGGACGCGCCCGACGCCTTCGGTGCCGATGACTTCTGCACGCGCTGCCGAGCCTGCGAGGATGCCTGCCCGCCACAGGCGATCGCGCCCGACAAGCGGATGGTGCGCGGCGAGATGCGCTGGTACGTCGACTTCGACAGGTGCCTGCCCTACTTCAACGAGCACGGCGGCTGCGGCATCTGCCTGCCGGCATGCCCGTGGAGCCGGCCGGGCGTGGCCGACACGCTGCTCGCGAAGATGGCGCGCCGGCGCGATGCCGACGGGCCGTCCGATCAGGCGACCGCGAAGCCCTCGTAGCCGCTGGCGACCACCTCGTCGCAGCGCTTCACGTAGTCGGGGAAACCCAGCAGCGGCATGAAGACCCGGGTCTTGCCGGGCACGTTGGCGCCGAGATACCAGGAGTTGCAGTGCGGGTACAGGGTCGTGTTCGCGACCCTGTTCACGTGACCGACCCACGCCTCCTGCGCCTGCGGCGTGGCCTCGATGGTGCGCCGTCCCTGCCCCCGCAGCCAGCCGATGCAGCCGGCGATCCAGTTCACGTGCTGCTCGATCGACACGATCATGTTGGTGAGCACCGACGGGCTGCCCGGCCCCGACACCGTGAACAGGTTCGGGAAACCCGCGACGTTCAGGCCCAGGTAGGTGCGCGGCCCGGCCGCCCACGCCTCGCGAAGCGGCAGGCCGCCACGGCCGCGCACGTCGATCTTCAGCAGCGTGCCGGTCATCGCGTCGAAGCCGGTGGCGAACACGATCGCATCGACCTCGAACTCGCGCCCGGCAGCCTTCACGCCGCGCGGCGTGATCGCCTCGATGCCACCGGGCCGGATGTCGACCAGATGCACGTGCGGCTGGTTGAAGGTCTCGAAGTAGCCGGTGTCCACGCACATGCGCTTGCAGCCGAGCACCTGCGTGGGGCACAACAGCTCGGCGGTCGCGGGGTCCTTGACGACCTCGCGGATGCGCTGGCGCACCCAGTCGGCGGCGATGTCGTTGGCGGCCTGGTCGAGCATCAGGTCGGCGAACGCGCCCTGGAAACCCAGGCCGCCGCGGTTCCAGCGTTCGGCGAAGGCGCGATCGCGCTCCTCGGGGCTGGCGCTGAAGATCGAGACTTCGCTGCGCGGGAAGGCCGATCCGAAGGCGCCCATCATCTGGCTGTTGCGGGCCCGGAACGCGGCGTACTCGGCCTTGATGCGGGCCTCGTACTCGGGGTCGAGCGGCGCGTTGCGCGCCGGCACCGAGTAGTTGGCGGTGCGCTGGAAGACCCAGAGCTCGCTCGCCTGCTTCGCGATGATCGGGATCGACTGGATCGCCGAGGACCCGGTGCCGATCACCGCCACGCGCTTGCCGGTGAAGTCGACCGGCTCGTGCGGCCACTCGCCGGTGTGGTACGTGGGGCCGGTGAAGCTCCCGAGCCCGGGGAATGCCGGCTTGTTGGTCGAGGACAGGCAGCCGGTGGCCATCACGACGAACTGCCCGCTCACCGTGTCGCCGCGATCGGTGCGCACGGTCCAGCGCGCGCTTGCCTCGTCGAAGTGCGCAGCCGTCACGCGGGTCGAGAAGCGGATATCGCGACGCAGATCGTAGCGGTCGGCCACATGGTTGGCGTACTTCAGGATCTCGGGCTGCGGCGCGAAGCGCTCGGACCAGCGCCACTGCTGCTGCAGGTCCTCGTCGAACTGGTACGAGTACTCCATGCTCTCGACGTCGCAGCGCGCGCCGGGATAGCGATTCCAGTACCAGGTGCCGCCGACGCCGTCGCCGGCCTCGAAGGCCACCGCGCGCAGCCCCAGCCCGCGTGCGCGGTGCAGCATGTACATGCCGGCGAAGCCGGCGCCGACGATGACGATGTCGAACTCGGAATCGGAGCCGGCGGCTGCCGGCACGAGGCGCTCGGAGGGGGCGTTCATCGGGACCTGCGTGGGAAGATTCGACAAGATCCCGAGCATACGCCGGCCGCGCGCGCCCTTCGGCGACAGCCCCACCGAAGGCGGAATGTGCACCGGGCCCGTGGGCTGATCCTGCTCAAGGCGCCCGCCTCGCGGCATCGCCAGACTGGCGCCGCGGCCGCTCGGCCCGGCCCCTGCCGAGCCGGGGGGAAGGCCCGGGACCCTGCATGCCTGTCTGCGACCGCTGGCGGATCGATCCCGCCGACCTCCACCGTCACTGCGACCCGGACAGCCTCGGCTGCACCAGCTCGGACGATCTCGCCGACATCGACACCGCGCTCGGCCAGGACCGCGCGGTGGAGGCGATCCGCTTCGGGCTGGCGATGCCGCGGCGTGGTCACAACCTGTTCGCGATGGGTCCGCCCGGCCTGGGGCAGCGAGCGCTGCTCGAACGCCTGCTGGGCGAGGCGGCGGTCACTCGCCCCGCTCCGCAGGACTGCTGCTACGTGTTCAACTTTGCGACCGCGCATCGTCCGACGCTGCTGCGCCTGCCCACCGGCCGGGCCCCGACGCTGCGCCGCGACATGGCTCGCCTGGTGGAGGACCTGCGAGCCGGCATTCCCGCCGCCTTCGAGGCCGACGACTACCGGCATCGCCGCGAGACGATCGAGAACGCGCTGGCGGCCCGCCAGGAGCAGGCGATCGGCGCGATCGGCGAACGGGCACGCAGCCAGGAAGTGGCGCTGCTGCGCACGCCCGCCGGCTTCGGTTTCGCGCCGCTGTCGGGCGACAGCGTGATGCCGCCCACCGAGTACCAGCAGCTGCCCGAGGCGCGCCGGCGACCGCTGCAGGAGGCGATGGTGCGCCTGCAGCAGGAGCTCGAGGCGGTGCTCGAGGCGATCCCGCAGTGGCGTCGCCAGACGCAGCGCGAACTGCGCGAGCTCAATCGCCAGGTGACGCAGCAGGTGGTGGTGAGCCTCTTCGCGGAGATCCTCGAGGCCTGGGCGGGCACGCCGGCGGTACTCGCCCACCTCGATGCGGTGCGCGACGATGTTCTCGACCATGCCGAAGCCTTCCAGGTGCCGCGCGATGGCGAAAACCCCGCTCTCGCGGCGGTCGCGATGGCGCGCGGCGAACCCGCCGAGGCGCTGAGTGCGCGCTACTCGGTCAACGTGCTGGTTCACCACGGCGAGGGCGGCGGCGCCCCGGTGGTGTTCGAGGAGCACCCGACCCACGACAACCTGGTCGGGCGCATCGAGCACGAGTCGCAGATGGGCATGATGATCACCGACTTCACGCTGATCCGCGGCGGCGCGCTGCACCGCGCCAATGGCGGCTACCTGGTCATCGACGCGTTGCGGCTGCTCACCCAGCCGCTCGCCTGGGAGGCGCTCAAGCGCGCGCTGCGCGGCGGCGAGATCCGTACCGAGTCGCTCGCCCAGGCGCTCGGCCTGATCAGCACGGTCTCGCTCGCCCCGGAGCCGGTGCCGCTCGACCTGAAGCTGGTGCTGGTGGGCGAGCGGCGCCTCTACTACCTGCTGCACGCCTTCGACCCGGATTTCGCCGAACTCTTCAAGGTGGCGGTCGACTTCGAGGAGGACATGCGTCGCGGCGACGCCGCCGACAGCCACTACGCCCGCCTGCTCGCCACGCTGGCACGTCGCGAGTCGCTGCGCCCGATCGCGCGCGCCGGACTCGCACGGCTGGTCGAACAGGCGTCGCGACAGGCCGCCGACTCGGGCCGGCTTTCGCTGGAACTGGCACGGTTGTCCGACCTGATGCTGGAGGCCGATCATGTGGCGCAGGCCGCAGGCGCCGAGGTGACTGATCTGGCGCACATCGATGCGGCGATCGATGCGCGAACCCGGCGCGGCGCGCGACTGCGCGAACGGCTGCGCGAGCAGGCGCTCGACGGCCGGCTGCTGATCGCCACCGAGGGCGAACGGATCGGCCAGGTCAACGGCCTCTCGGTGCTGCGGCTGGGCGCCGACGACTTCGGCACGCCGGTGCGCATCACCGCCAGCGTCCGACTCGGCGCCGGCGGCGTCCTCGACATCGAGCGCGAGGCGCGGCTGGGGGGACCGCTGCATGCCAAGGGCGTGCTGATCCTCGGGGGCTACCTCGCGGGGCGCTTCTGTCCCGATCGGCCGCTGTCGCTGGCGGCGAGGCTGGTCTTCGAGCAGAGCTATGGCGTGATCGACGGCGACAGCGCCTCGCTGGCCGAGCTGTGCGCGCTGCTGTCGGCGATCGCTCGGGTACCGATCCGCCAGGCGCTCGCGGTGACCGGGTCGGTGAACCAGCACGGCGACGTGCAGGCGGTGGGCGGCGTCAACGAGAAGATCGAGGGCTTCTTCCGCCTGTGCCGCGACCGCGGCCTCGATGGCACGCAGGGCGTGATCGTGCCGGCAGCCAATCGCGCCGACCTGATGCTCGATCGCGAGGTGCGCGAAGCGGCGCAGACGGCGCGTTTCCACGTCCATGCCGTGCGCAGCATCGACGAGGCGATCGAACTGCTGACCGGCCTGCCGGCCGGCGGGCGCGGCGCGAGCGGCAGCTTCGCGACGGCCAGCATCAATGCCCGCGTGGAGGCGCGCCTGCTGCAGCTGGCCGAGCGGGCACGGCCAGCCGCACGCCCGACGGCAGGCATGCCGAAACCCGGGCGGCGCGGCGGGCGCGGCATCCCCTGACGCGAGGGCTCGCGGCGCGGTGGTCGATCTTGACCCGGCGCAACGCGCCAGCGGCGCCGCCCGGGCATCGTCACGCCTTCGCAATGCCCATCGGCGAGTCTGCCGCATCGCCCGGGAGCGCCGGGCGTCGGCACCGCGCCGCGAGCCTGGATCTCCTCCCCGACGCTCTCATGCCGCAGCACCGCTCGACACTCCCCCCGGCCGCTACGCGGCTGCTCGCCACGACCGCCGCCTGGCTGGACCGCACCCCGCCGATCGACGCCCCACCGCCCGCCGCCCCGCGGCTCGACACCACGCCGGTCGACGACCTTCTCGTCGACGATGCGCATGCCGACGACGGCCCGCTGCCACCCCGGTCACTGCGGCTGCACCGCGCGCGCCTGCGCGCGCTGTGGCTCGCGCAGGGTATCGCGGCCGACTGCGCGAAGTAGCACCGGGCGACGCTGCGCGCGCTCAGCGCGGCCGGGATCGGGCGCCGCAAGAATCGGGCTCATCCCGGAGTCAACGGCCGCAGCCGGTGTCGGCCACGGCACCGGGACGGGAGACGCGCATGCGGGAAACGCTGTTCATTCGCAAGCGCGCGCAGGACCTGCGCGTGCCGCCCCACCTCGCCGACTACGCGCAGGAACGCCGCAGCTTCAGCTGGGCCGGGGCCGCGCACGCGCTGCAGGGGCTGCCCGGCGGCGGACTGAACCTCGCGCACGAGGCGGTCGACCGCCACGCGAGCGGCTCGCTCGCCGGGCGCGCTGCGCTGCGCGTGCTCGGCCGAGGTCGGCCGGCGGTCGAGCTCGGCTACGCGGAACTCGCGCGTGCCAGCACCCGTTTCGCCTGCGTACTGCGTCAGCTCGGCGTTCAGCAGGGTGAACGCGTGTTCATCCTCACCGGCCCGTCGCCGGTCTTCGCGATCGCGGTGCTGGGCGCGCTGAAGGCAGGCGCCGTTGCCGCACCGCTGGGCGTCGCGCTCGGGCCCGAGCCGGTGGCCACCCGAGTGAACCTCGGCCAGGGCCGGGTGCTGGTCACCACGGCGACGCTCCATCAGCGCGGCATCGGGGCATGGCGGGGACGAATGCCGGGCCTGCGCCACGTGCTCGTCGCCCCGGACGGCACGAACGGCAACGGCGGCCTGCACGCGAGCCAGGCCGAGCCGGGCACCCTCGACCTGCCGGCGCTGATGGCTGGCGCGCGCGATGAACTCGCCCCTGCGCCGACCACGGTGCGCGACCCCGCGCTGCTGCACTTCACCAGCGGCACGACCGGTGCGCCGAAGGGCGCCGTGCTGATCCACGCCGCCGCGGTCGGGCTGCACGCGAGCGCCCGCTACGCGCTCGACCTGCACGAGCACGACCGGCTGTGGTGCACCGCCGACCCCGGCACGCCGATCGGCACCGCCTACGGCCTGCTCGCTCCGCTGCTGCATGGCGTCACCGCGGTACTCGATGCCGAGCCCTTCGATGCCGCGCGCTGCTACGACGTGCTCGAGCAGGAGCGGATCAGCGTGTGGCTGACCTCGCCGGCGGCCCTGCGCACGCTGATGCGCGCGCCCGGGGCCGCGGCCCCGCTGCGCCGCCTGCCGGCCCTGCGCCATGTCGCGAGCACCGGCGAGCCCCTGAGCCCGGGCGCGGTGTGGTGGAGTGCCGAGAACCTCGGCGTGCCGGCGCACGACGCGTGGTCGCAGACCGAGACCGGCACGATCATGATCGCCAATACGCCGGCCTTCGACATCCGCCCGGGATCGATGGGCCGCCCGCTGCCGGGCGTGCAGGCGGCCGTGATCGAGCGTCTCGACGCGGCACACGCCGACGGCCGCCCCGCGGTTCGCGTGATCGACAGGCCGGGGGAGGACGGCGAGCTCGCGCTGCGGGCCGGCTGGCCGGCGATGTTCCGGGCCTACCTCGACGACGAAGGCCAGTACCGCCGCTGCTTCAGCGACGGCTGGTACCTCACCGGCGACCTGGTGCGGCGCGACGCCGACGACTATTTCTGGTTCCTCGGGCGGCGCGACGACGCGATCGGCCCGCCCGGCGCGCGCGTCGGCCCCTTCGAGGTGGAGAGCGCGCTGATGGCCCACGACGCGGTCGCCGAGGCCGCCGTGATCGGCGTGCCGGATACGCGCGGGGGCGAGACGATCAAGGCATTCCTGTGCCTGAAGCCGGGCCACCTGCCCGACGAGGCGCTGCGCCAGGACGTCCTCGCGCACGCCCGCCGGCGGCTGGGCGAGGCGGCGGCGCCGCGCACGGTCGACTTCCTGCAGGCGCTGCCTCGCACCCGCAACGGCACGCTGATGCGCCGGCTGCTGCGAGCCCGGGAACTCGGCCTGCCCGAGGGCGACACCTCGACCCTGGCGTTTGGCCCCGGCTGAAGGCGCCGCGCCGGCCACTGCGCGTGCGCGCGCGCGGAGGGTTCAGACCAGCCGGCGCAGCGTGCGCCATACCGCCAGCGCCTCGCTGCCACCGAGGTCGCGCGCCGACTGCACCGCCGTGTTCACCATCACGAGCCGACGTACCGGATCGACGAACAGCGCCTGTCCATGCTCGCCGAGCAGCGCGAAGCTGCCGTCGTCATCGGCGAAGACCCAGGTCTGGTAACCGTAGCCGAAACCGCGACCGGTCTGCCGCAGGCTCACGTGCGCCCGCGTCGCCTCGCGCACCCACGCGGCGGGAATCGCCTGCCGGCCATCGACCGCGCCCCGATTCGCCAGCAGCATGCCGAGGCGGGCCCAGTCGCGCAGCACCGCATTGAAGCCGGTGAAACCGAGCTCCTGCCCGCTGCGATCGATCAGCCACGAGGCCTCGGCCTCGGCGCCCATCGGCTTCCAGATGCGATCGGCGAAGTGGTCCGACAGCGGCCTGCGCAGCGCCGCGCGCAGCACCATCGCGAGCACGAAGCTATCGCTTGCCGAGTAGGCCCAGCGCTCGCCGGGCCGGGCAAGCTCGCGCTCGCGGGTGCGCACCAGCGCGAGGCCAGCCGCGCCCGGTTCCGCGCCCGCGCCGAGGGCCGCCCGCCCGAGCCGGGCGGCATCGTCGCCGGCTTCATCGTCGCCGACTCGCACGCCCGAGCGCAGCGTGAGCAGCGCGCGCAGCGGCACCGGCCCCCAGGCGCTGCCGGCGAGCCCGGGCAGGTGCGCCTGCACCGGGTCGTCGATCGAGCGCAGGCGGCCTTCGTCGAGCGCGATGCCGGTCATCATGCCGACCAGCGTGCGAGCCATCCCGAAGGAAGTCAGGCGCTGGGTCTCGCGACGCTCGTAGCGGTAACGCTCCACCAGCAGCGCGTCATCGCGGGCGAGCGCGAAAGCGGTCACCGGGTTGCGGGCGAGGTAATCGTCGACCGCACCGGTCACGCCCGCGGGCGCCCGCAGCCGACGCCAGGGCCGCGCCGTCGCGGGTCGCGCCGAGATGTTGGCCGGGAAGATCTCGTCGAGTCGCGAAAAGGCATCGACGCGCCGGGAGGGGTCGGTCCAGTTGCCGCGATCGGCCCGCAGGTGACGCGTGGCAGCCGGCGGATCGCGAAGCGGCTCGGCGGCACCACGTCCTTGCGGGGATCGGCCATCGGCAGGCGGGCGGTCGGCGACCGGGTCGGCCGCGCGTCGCGCCGGGCGCGCAGGCGGCGGCGCAGGCGGCGGCGCCGGCGAGGGAGGCGACGCGGCGCAGCCGGCGATCGCCAGGCTCGCGGCCGCGACCAGCCGCCTGCGCCCGGCATCCGGCCACGGCGCGGGCGCGGGCGCGTCGGTCATGGGCGAACGCGGCCGCGGCGCGATCAGGAAAAGCCGATCGACAGCAGGTTCTCGACCGGCCGGTACAGGGCCTCCAGGTAGGCGATCTCGTCGGCCGGCAGCACGACCTCGGTGGCCGCGACCAGCTGATCGAGCTGCTCGAGGCGCGACACACCCACCACTGGCGCCACCACACCCGGCTTGGCGAGCAGCCACGCGAGCGCCACCTGCGCCGGGGCGAGGCCGAGCCGACCTGCCACCTCGACCACCCGCTCGGCGATCGGGAACACCGCCTCGCCCCGATACAGGCTGGCGGTGCGCTGCCGATCGCCACCCTGCGAGCGCTGCGTGGAGCCGGACTCGAAGCCACCGCGATAGGAACCGGTGAGGATGCCGCGCGCCAGCGGCGACCAGGGCATCAGCGCCACCCCGGTGCTGCGACAGTAGGGGATCATCTCCCGCTCTTCCTCGCGATACACCAGGTTGTAGTGGTTCTGCATCGAGACGAAGGGTGTCCAGCCGTTCATCTTCGCGGTGAGCTGCAGCTCGGCGAACTGCCAGGCGAACATCGACGAGGCGCCCAGGTACAGCACCTTGCCGGCACGCACCACGTCGTGCAGCGCCTCGAGGGTTTCCTCGATGGGCACCGCGACATGACCGGGCACGCCGTGCGGATGGCGGTGAATGACGAGCTTGTCGATGTAGTCGAGCCCGAGCCGCTCGAGACAGGCGTCCACGCCCTCGATCACATGCTTGCGCGACAGCCCGCCCTGGTTGGCGCCCTTGCCCATCGGCATCGAGATCTTGGTGGCGATCAGGTATTCGTCCCGGGGCAGCAGCTCGCGCAGCAGCTGCCCGACCACGCGCTCGGTGGCGCCCAGGCCATAGACGTCGGCGGTGTCGAAATAGAACAGGCCACGATCGATCGCCGCCTTGAAGAGCGGCCGGGCCTCGTCGATGCCCAGCGTCCAGTCGCCCTGGTGGCCCCGACCGGGCTCGCCGAAGTTCATGGTGCCCAGGCACAGGCGTGGCACGCGCAGGCCGCAGCGCTGGCCGAGCGGAAGGGTCTTGAGCATGGCCTCGGGCCTCTCGTCAGGGGTGGCAGGTGCATGGATGCTAGCAGCGCGACGCAAGGCAGGGCGAGGCCGGCCGGCCGGCACCCGCCGCGACCGGCACGCGAAACCCTCGACGTGGAATGCCGCGCAGCGACGCCATGCCGCGGACCGGTGCAGTGGAATGCCGGGCAGCGGCCTCGCTTGCCGCCGCGCGAGCGCGCTGGCTACAGTCGGGCTCCCGGGCGCGCGCGCCCCGGCCGCGACGCGGCCCCTGCGGAGATTAGGAATGAGCGGATACCTTCGACTGCGCCAGATTGCCCTGGTGGCGCCTGACCTCGAGCGCGCGGTCGCCGACATCGAGACCGTCCTCGGCGTGCGGCTGTGCTTTCGCGACGTCAACGTCGCGAAGTACGGCCTGGTCAATGCGCTCTTTCCGATCGGCACCGACTTCCTCGAAGTGGTCACGCCGACCCGCGAGGGCACCACGGCCGGCCGGTTCATGACCGCCACGGCAGGCCGCGGCGGCTACATGGCGATCTTCGACTGCCACGACCCCGAGCGCCGGCGCGCGCATGCGCAGGCGCTGGGCATCCGGCTCGCCGCCACGCTCGAGCACCCCGGCTACTGGGGTACGCAGCTGCACCCCAAGGACTGCCGGGCCACGATGCTCGAGTTCGACCGCAGCGACGGCGGCGAGACGCTGATGGGCGGCTACCACCCGGCCGGCCCGGACTGGCAGCGCCACGTGAAGACCGACGTCACCCGCGCGCTGCGTGGCATCGAGGTCGAGAGTCCGGATGCCGCCGGCCTGGCCGCGCACTGGGCGCGCATCATCGACCGCCCGCTGTCGGCCGACGGCCGCGAGATCGCCTGCGACCAGGCCTGGATTCGATTCGTCGATGCGCCAGCCGGCTCCCGCGAGATCCTGGCCACGCTGGTGCTCGACGTGGCCGACCCCGACGCAATGCTCGAGCGCGCCCGCGCCCGCGGGCTGGCGACGACCGATCGCGCCTTCGATCTCTACGGCGTCAGCTGCCGGGTGCGCTGAGCGCCGCCTCGCTGGCCGGGTCGCCGGCCAGCCGGGTGTGCCACATGACGCGCGGCTTGCGCATGTCCCAGGGCGTGGCCCGATGCAGCAGGCAGCGGTTGTCCCAGATGACGGTGTCACCCGGGCTCCAGCGATGGTGATAGATGCGCGGCGCCTGGCAGGCGAAGCTCACGAGTTCGTCGAGCAGCCGCTCCGACTCCGCCGCCGACAGCCCCGGGATCGCGTGCGCGTGGCGGCCGATCAGCAGCGACTTGCGGCCGGTTTCGGGATGCACCTTGACCAGCGGCCGTCGCGGCACCGGCCCGTCGTGAAAGCCGTAGCCGCTGTAGGCGCTGCCTTCCTGGTGGGCATGGCCGAGCTTGCTCTGGCTGTAGTGCAGCGAATGGAAGGCCGACAGGGTCTCGAGCCGCGCCTGTGTCGCCGCGTCGAGCGCGTCCCAGGCGGCGCGCATGTCGGCGAAGCCGGTGTCGCCGCCCTCCTCGGGCACCACCTCGGCGCTGAAGACCGCGCCCTTGGCCTGCACGGGCATGTAGGTGCTGTCGGCATGCCAGCCCATGTTGCCCTTGAGCACCTTGATGACATCGTCGTTGTCGGCCTCGGCGCGCACGCTGCCGTCACGGCGCACGTTGCTGATCGCCGAGATCTCGAACTCCAGCGGGCCGAAGCGGCGCCCCAGCGCAATCTGCTCGTCGCGCGACAGGAACTGCCCCGGAAGGATCAGCAGCGCATGCTCGAGCCAGGCGG
>Ga0315900_10004684_pt1 | contig 19165 bp, 12 predicted proteins | sample LakEriMetagenome_FD_203521 | JGI IMG/M metagenome (GOLD analysis project Ga0315900, IMG submission 203521) | Freshwater fungal communities from buoy surface, Lake Erie, Ohio, United States - Buoy 12 MA114 | ecosystem: Environmental > Aquatic > Freshwater > Lake > Lake biofilm | place: USA: Lake...
TCCGCCCGGCATGGCCTCTTTGACAATGCTGGCGATGAGATCCTCGCCCTGCCCAGAGCTCAGCGGCGGCAAGGCGGAGCCGCTGATGTCGGCGGCGAGGTAGCCGTTGTAATGAAACACACGGTCGGGGCCGAAACTCTCATTCACCTTCACGAGCGAGCCGATGGGCACCATCTCACCAGCCACGTTGCGCGTTTTCAGTCGCGTGATGTCGCTGACGTCATCTCGGAACTTCTGTTCGGCCTGCGCCACGACCTGATAGGTGCGGCCAAAGCGGTTGAAGTCGTTCACGTAAAGGCTGCCGAGGTTGATTTGCAGCGTCTCGTAAAGGTTCGCGAGCGGCACGCCCTGCGACTTGGCTTTCTCGCGATCCACATCGGCTTCGAGCTGCGGCACGTTCACCGTGTAACCGGTGTAGGTCATGCCAAACTTCCCAGAGCCCATGGCCGCGCCAATCAAGCCCTGCGTGGTCTTGTAGAGCTCGGAATAGCCACGGTTGCCGCGGTCCTCGATCATCATCTTGAAACCGCCGGCCGTGCCGATGCCATTCACTGGCGGCGGAGGCAGCACGAGCACAAAGGCATCCTGAATACCCATGAACTGCCCATTGAGAGCACCGGCGATGGCGGCGCTGTTGAGATCGGGTGTCTTGCGCTTTTCAAAGTCATCCAGGCCCACGAAAACAATGCCGCTGTTTGGGCTCGCACTGAATCCGTGGATGCTGAGGCCGGGGAAAGCGATGGCGTCCTTCACGCCGGGTTGCTTCATCGCAATCTCGGACATGCGGCGCATCACCGCATCCGTGCGGTCGAGCGATGAACCTTCTGGAAGCTGTGCGAAGCCGATGAGGTAGGCCTTGTCCTGCGCGGGCACGAAACCTTCCGGAACGATTTGGAAACCCTTCATCGTGGCCCACACGAGGCCGCCGTAGATCATCAAAGCGATGATGCTGAGGCGGATCGTGCGCTTCACGATGCCGACATACACATTCGACGACCACTCGAAGAAGCGGTTGAACGGACGGAAGAACCATCCGAGCAGCAGATCCATCGCCTTCGTAATCAGATCCTTTTTGTCGTGATGGCCTTTGAGAAGCAAAGCGGACAGCGCAGGCGAAAGCGTGAGCGAATTGACCGCCGAGATGACCGTCGAGATGGCAATCGTGACCGCGAACTGTTTATAGAACTGTCCGCTGAGGCCGCTGATGAAGGCGGTGGGGATGAAAACCGCGCAAAGCACCAGCGCGGTGGCGATGATCGGCCCCGTGACCTCCTTCATGGCCTGTCGCGTGGCCTCGACGGGCTTCAAGCCGTTGCGGATGTTTCGCTCGACGTTTTCGACGACGACGATGGCATCATCCACGACGATACCGATGGCCAAAACGAGGCCGAAGAGGCTCAAATTGTTGATCGAGAAGCCCAGCGCATGCATCACCGCAAACGTGCCGACAAGCGACACCGGCACCGCCGCGAGCGGAATGATCGACGCACGCCAGGTTTGCAGGAAAATGACCACCACGATGACGACGAGAAGGATGGCTTCGATGAGCGTGTGAATGACCGCGTCGATGGATTTATCCACGAAGACCGTCGGGTCGTAGGCGATGGCGTAATCGACGCCTTCGGGCATTTTTTGCTTCAACTCGGCCATGCGAGCCCGCACCGCCTGCGAGACAGCCAGCGCATTCGAGCCCGGAAGCTGGAACACGCCCATGCCGACGGCCTTTTTGTTATTCAGCAAACTGCGCAGCGCGTATTCGCCGCTGCCCATCTCCGCACGGGCCACATCGCGCAGACGCAGTTTTTCGCCATACGGGCCGGTTTTGACAATGATCTGCTCAAACTCCTCTTCGGTGATGAGGCGGCCTTTCGCATTCACCGTTAGCTCAAAGGCCACATCCTTCGTCGGCTGCTGGCCGATGGTGCCCGCCGCGACCTGGATGTTCTGCTCCCGGATGGCATTCACGATGTCGCTGGCAGTCAAACCGCGTGCGGCGGCCTTGTCGGGATCGATCCAGATGCGCATCGCATACTCGCCACCGCCGAAGATCTGCACCTGGCCGACGCCGGAGAGCCGCGAGAGCTCGTCCTTCACATTCAGCGTGGCGTAGTTGCGCAGGTAGATCTCATCGTAGCGGTCATTCGGCGAAAGCAGATGTACCACGAGCGTCATGTCCGGCGACGACTTCACCGTGGTCACCCCAAAGCGGCGCACCTCCTCCGGCAGCTTCGGTAGCACCTGCGAGACACGGTTTTGCACCTGCACCTGCGCCAGATCGAGGTCCGTGCCGATCTTGAAAGTCACGGTGAGGATCATGACGCCGTTCGCCGTGCTTTGCGACGACATGTAGAGCATGTTTTCGAGTCCATTGACCGTCTGCTCAAGCGGCGAGGCCACTGTCTCGGCAATCGTCTTCGGATTCGCACCCGGATAGTTCGCCGTCACAATTACCGTCGGCGGCACGACCTCCGGATACTCGGAAATCGGCAGTTGAAACAACGAGATCGCGCCGAGGATAAACGTGAGGAGCGACAGCACGCCCGCGAAGATGGGGCGAGTGATGAAGAAGGACGAGAAGTTCACGGGAAATGACGAATGAGGAATTCAGAATGACGAATGAATGACCAAGGCCGAATGACGAACTCGTGAAGGCAGATCACCTTCATCATTCGCCATTCTGGTTTCGTCATTTCGCGCCGGACACAGCCGCCTGTTTCGCCGCATCGCCTTCAACCGGCGCGACCGGCATCCCCGGCATCGGGAGGCGGGCTTGGCCGTTGATGATGATCTTGTCGCCTGCGGTGAGGCCGCTGCGGATGATGCGTTTACCGTCGATGGCCGGACCGATGACAACGGGTTTATAGACGGAGACGGCGGGCTGCTTCGACTCGTCCACACCGAGCACATATTTGTTGGCCTGATCGGTAAGGATGCTCTTTTCATCGACGAGCAGCGCTTTGTATTTCGCCGTCATCGGAAGACGGATGCGGGCAAAGAGGCCGGGCGTTAGCGATCCATCCGTGTTTTGAAACTCAGCACGGAGCACCATGCTGCCGGTTCCGGCATCGAGGCGGTTGTCGAAGGACTCGACGTGGCCGTGATGCGGAAAATCCTTCTCGTTGGAAAGTTGCAGTTCCACCGGCATGCGACCGTCGCCATTGGTGAAGGTCGTTTTGTCGCGTTGGAGGGCCTGCAGCTTGAGAAGGCTGTTTTCGTCGATGTCGGCATACACATAGACCGGATCGACGGTGACGATGGTCGTGAGCAGCGTGGTGCCCGCGGTGACGTAGTTGCCGGTGGTGGTGATGGCACGGCTGATGCGGCCGGAGATCGGCGCTTTGACGGTGCTGTGCTCGAACTCGATCTCGGCGCTGTGCTCTGCCGCCTTCGCGGCCTCGAGAGCGGCCTCGCCTTGCTTGTACATCGACTCACGCGTCTCCGCCTGCTCCGGCGCGATGGCTTTGGCCGCCAAAAGACCCGAGACGCGGTCAAACTCACGCTTCATGGCCTGCGCATTGGCCTCAGCACGCTGCACCTCGGCTTTTGCGGCCCGGAGTTTGGTCTCAAAGGGCCGCTGGTCGATGGTAAACAGCACGTCGCCCTTTTTCACGAGGGCACCAGCCTGGAAATGCACCTGCGTGATGTAACCAGCCACCCGCGGACGCAGTTCGACGGTCTCCACGGCCTCGACGCGCCCCGTGAACTCCTCCCACTCGACGAGTTCTTTCTGCTCGACCGGTGCGAGGGTCACCGGTGCCGGCGGCATCTGCATTCCGCCGTGGGCACCACCCGCAGGCGGTTTGCCACAGGCGGCGAGGAGCAGCACGAGAGGGAGGAGGTTTTGAGGTTTCACGGGGCGCGTTGGTTTTGGGGTGGGAAAGTTGACTGGTTGGTTAAATTGAATGCAAAAAAAGGCTCATTCCTCGTCTTTCACGCCGAGGATGCGGCGGGCACCGGCCTCCATCTCATTCAGATGGCTGAGGTCGTTCCAGATGCGGGCGTGCAGCAGCAAACCTTCGCCATAAGCAAACAGGATGCGTGCCAAGGCCGGCGCGTCCGGCGCGTCGATCACACCCTGGAAATGCGCATCGCGCAAAGCGCTCTCGTAGTAGCGGATGAACTGGGCGAGGATCTCCTGGAGCTTATCGCGCAACTTGTCGTCCGTGGTGCTCACTTCCGCGCCCAGCGAGTGAATCGGGCAACCGAGCACGCGACCATGTTTCTCCTGCATAGCCTCCTGTTCCTCACGGAATTCCCGGAAGCATCTCCAAATGCGCTCCAGAGGCTGAATGACCGGAGAAAAGGTCTGATCGAGCTTTTTGCGATGCTCCGTCCAGCCATGATCGAGAGCCGTGAGCGCCAGTTCGGTCTTCGATTCGAAGAAGTGGTAGAAGCTGCCCTTCTTCACCCCGGCCTTCTCGCAGATGTGATCGACGGAGGTCGTTCCATAGCTCCCGGTCCAGATGAGCTCGCTCATCGCTTCCATCAGGCGTTCTTTGGCGTCGGAGGTTCGTCCCATTCTCGGTCTAAAGCCGAAACTAGACGATTGGTCAACAATTTTTCCACCCACAGGGCTCTCTGTGTTTGCTTAACTTTCACGAGCCTGTCAATGTGTGCCATTCCTTCACTCCATGGACGACCAAGCCACAGTTCTCATCGTCGATGACGAAAAGCATACCCGCGACGGTCTGCGTCTCTCCTTGGAGGACGAATTCGACTGCTACGTGGCTTCGAACGCGGCCGAGGCGATGGAATACCTCAAAAACGACCGCATCGACGTGATGCTGACCGATCTTCGTCTCGGTGAGGACGACGGGATGAAGCTCCTGGACGCCGCCCTCGCTCTGCCGAAGCCCCCCGTGTGCATCATGATGACCGCCTATGGCAGCGTGGACACTGCGGTGGAGGCGATGCGGCGCGGAGCCTACCATTTCGTCACCAAGCCGCTGAACCTCGACGAGGTGGAGCTACTCATCAAACGCGCCCTGCGCAGCCGCAGCCTTGAACACGAGAATGTGGCCCTCAAGCAGCAGGTGGAGCGCAAGTTCTCCATCGAGGGCATCCTCGGCCAGGCCGAGGTGATGAAACCGATCATCGAAACGATCCAACAGGTCGCTCCCTCGCGCGCGACTGTTTTGATCGAAGGTGAAAGCGGTACTGGCAAAGAACTCATTGCCCGCGCCATCCACAACCTCAGCGGCCGGCCAAAGGCGAATATCGTCGCCGTGCATTGCGCCGCTCTCTCTCCGCAGATTCTCGAAAGCGAATTGTTCGGGCACGAAAAAGGGGCATTCACAGGCGCTCAAGAGCGCCGCATCGGTCGCTTTGAGCAGGCAAACGGCGGCACGCTTTTCCTTGATGAGATCGGTGAGATCGACGCCAGCACGCAGGTGAAACTGCTCCGCGCCCTAGGCGAGCAGACAATTGAGCGCGTCGGCAGCAGCAAGCCAGTCCAGATCAACGTGCGCGTCATCGCCGCCACGAATCGTGATCTCGCGAAGATGGTGGAGGAGGGCAAATTCCGCGAAGACCTCTACTGGCGGCTGCGAGTGGTCACCATCCAGTTGCCACCATTGCGCATTCGCAAAAGCGACATCCCCGTGCTGGCCGATCATTTCCTCAAGGAACTCGCCAAAGCCAATGGCAAGGCCTACAAGCCGCTGGGTGACGACGCGCTGCCAGCGATGATGAAATACGACTGGCCCGGCAACATCCGCGAGCTGCGCGCGGCCATCGAGCATGGCGTCGTCATGAGCAACAGCAGCCGCGTGATGCTCAAGCACCTGCCTTCGTATCTTTTGAACCCGGGCAGTCTCGGCATCAGCCTTCGCGCGCCGAAAACCAGCAACGCCACCGCGCCTGAACACGCTGCTCCGCCGAGGAGCGATCTCGACATCAACGAGGCCGAGCATCAGTTGATCCTCACCGCGCTCCAGCGCAGTGGCAATAACCGCACCGTCGCCGCCGAGCTACTCGGCATGAGTCGCCGCACCCTCCAACGCAAGCTCAAGGACATGAACATGGTCCGCACGCATCGCCGCCGCGTCCAGCCCGAGACGCAGCCTGCTCAGACTCAAGCATCGTAAACCGTCGGGTCTTCGAGGCCGGCGAGCTGAAACGCCTCGATCCGCTCCACGCAGGTGCCGCATTTGCCACAGTGCACTTCGCCACCTTTGTAGCAGGACCACGTCTTTCCGTAATCGACGCCGAGCGAGGCCCCGAGCTTCGCAAGCGCCGCCTTGTCGAGGTGAATGAAGGGGCGCAGCAACTCAGTGCGCGCGTAGGTGCCCTCGCGCATTGCCGAGGCCATTCCGTGCATGAACGGCTCGCGGCAGTCAGGATAGATCGCATGATCGCCCGCATGCGCTGCGATGACGAGTCCCTCCGCGCCACGGCTCTCCGCGATGCCGCACGCGATCGCGAGCATGATGCCGTTGCGGAACGGCACGACGGTCTTCTTCATGTTTTCGTCGGCGTAGTGCCCCTCCGGCACCTCACCGCCGCTTTTGAGCAGATCGGAGGTGAAAAGCCGGTTCACAAAATCGAGTTCGATCACATCGTGGTGCACGCCGGTTTCGCTGCAATGCCACGCGGCCAGCGGAATCTCACGGTGATTGTGCTTCGCCCCGTAATCGAAACTCACCGCGCCCACGACTTCGTGTTCCGACCGCGCCCAGTGAAGCGCCGTGACCGAGTCCATCCCGCCAGAGAGCAGCACGAGCGTTTTCATTCGGGCAGCCGCAACGTTTCGTCGAGATCGGGAAAGCGGGCCTCGCAGGTGAGCTGGATGCCTCCACGGGCTCCAAATTTGCCACGCACGACAACTTGTTTCGGCGCGCAGGCCTTCACGATGTCGTCGAGCACGCGGTTCACGATCGCCTCATTGAAGGCGGCATGGTTGCGATACGAGGCGAGGTAAAACTTCAGCGACTTCGTCTCCACGCACTTCGCGTCCGGAATGTAATAGATCTCAAGATGTGCGCTGTCCGGCTGACCGGTGACGGGGCAGATCGAGCTGAATTCCGGCGCGCTGAGATGGATGCGGTAGTTGCGGCCCGGCGTGCGGTTCGGAAAGGTCTCCAGCACCGCCACATCCGGCGACGCAGGCAGGCGGTTTTCCGATCTTCCGAGCAAGGTGAGGTCTGTTTCTTGAGCCATGTGCGCTCAGAATGCGAGAGAGAGCCAGGATTGCAAATGCGATGAGCCGTGAGGCCAAGATTGCCCGATAGCTTTCCAAATCTGGAAGCGTTTCTGGATTTAGAATGCTCCAAGAAGCCTCCATTCCCATCACCGATGACTCCCTCGCGCCCGGCACGGAGCGCACCCTGGCCATCCTCGAGCTCCTCGGCCGACATCGCGCCGGGCTGAGCCTCACCGAGATCGCCCGCGAGCTCGACCTGCCGGTGAACTCCGTCTTCCGAATCACCGGCACGCTGCACAGTCGTGGCTACCTCCAGCGCCGCGAGGACGACAAGCGCTTCGTGCACACCAACAAGCTCTTCGACCTCTCCCGCCCGCAGGTGCGCGAGAAAAGCCTCGTCGTCTGCGCCCTCGAATCCCTCAAATGGCTGCGCGATGCCTCCGGCGAGACCACGCAGCTCCTCACCAGCGTGAACCACAAAATGACCGTGCTGGAGCAGTGCGTCTCCTCGCAGCCGATCAAAGTCAGCAGCACCGTCGGCCTCCAGGTGCCCATGTTTTCCTGCGCTCCCGGCAAGGCCGTGCTCGCGCATCTTCCCGCCGCCGAACTCGACGCCTTCTTCGCCAACGTGAAGCTCAAAGCCTACACGAGCACCACGCTCGCCACTCGCAGCGCCCTGGAGGCTGATCTCGTCAAAACACGCAAGCGCGGCTACTCCACCGATGTCGCCGAAGGCCTCGAAGGCATCCACTGCGCCGCTGCCGCCGTGCTCGACGCGTATCGCTACCCCGTCGCTGCCGTCACCGTCATGGCCCCGAGCTTCCGCGTGAAGCGCGATCAATTCGAAAAACTCGGCCACCTCTGCATCCAGGCCGCCGAAACCATCACCCGGAGGCTCCTGGCATGAAATCCGAACGTAAAACGAACTTCCAAGTTCGTTCTCTCACCACTCTCTTTCGTCGCCACATGATCGAACTTGGAAGTTCGATCTACATCCTCGCCGCGACCACTCTTTTCGCCGCACCGACTCCGCAGCAACTCGATTTCTTCGAGTCGCGTATCCGCCCCATCCTCGCGCAGGAGTGCTACGAGTGCCACAGCACCGCCACGAAGCAAAAAGGCGGCCTCCTGCTCGACTCCCGCCCCGGCTGGCAGGCGGGCGGCGACTCCGGCGATGCCATCAAGCCCGGCGATCCGCAAAACTCGCTGCTCATTCAAACCCTCCGCCACGAGCACGAAGACCTCAAGATGCCCAAAAACGGCGCCAAGCTCGACGCCAAGGTCATCGCCGATTTCGAGCAATGGATCATCGAAGGCGCACCCGACCCACGCGATGCTCCACCGAGCAAAGAGCAGGTCGAAAAAGAAACCGCGTGGTCTGCCACGCTCGCACGCCGGAAGGAATGGTGGGCCTTCCAAAAGATCAAAACTGAAAACTCAAAGCTCGAAACCATCGACGACTTCATCGACGCCGAGCTGAAGAAACAAAACCTCCCCGCCGCTCCTCCCGCTGACGCTCAAACACTCCGCCGCCGCATCAGCTACATCCTCACCGGCCTCCCACCGTCGGACTTGTCCGACAAGTCCGACACGTCAGACCAGATCAACGCTCTCTTGAACTCCCCCGCCTTCGGAGAAAAATGGGCCCGCCACTTCATGGACTGGGTTCGTTACGCCGAGTCCTACGGCTCCGAGGGAGACCCCGCCATACCTTACGCCTACCGCTACCGCGACTACCTCATCCGCGCCTTCAACGACGACGTTCCCTGGCCGCAGCTCGTCAAAGAAGCCATCGCCGGAGACCTCCTGCCAAAGCCACGCATCAAAAACGGCCTCAACGAAAGCGCCATCGGCATCGCCCAGCTTCGCATGGTGCTGCACGGCTTCTCGCCCGTCGATTCGCTCGATGAAATGGTCACCTTCACCGACAACCAGATCGACACCGTCACGAAGGCCTTCCAAGCCCTCACAGTGAGCTGCGCCCGCTGCCACAACCACAAGTTCGACGCCATCAGCCAGACCGACTTCTACGCCCTCTACGGCATCTTCACCAGCACCCACCCCGCCGTCATCGACGCCAACGCCCCCGGCACCGGCGACGCGATCCGCGCCGAACTTCAAAAACTCAAAACCCAGATCAAAGAGACCCTCATCACCGATTGGCTTTCGAAACTACCGTCAACAACGTCAATACAGTCAATCAAGTCCCCCTCAAAGCCCGCCTTCACCTTCCACGGCCTCAAACACACTCCACCCGGCGAATTCACCCTCACCGAAAAAGGCCTCCGCATCCACCCCAGCGGCTACATCTCGAACACGCTCACTCAAAAAGACCGCGCCGTCGTCTTCACGGATCGTTTCCAATGCGAAGGCGGCACGCTGTGGTTCCGCGTGGCAGGAAACGGCGGCGTGAAGGCCAAATACGTCGTGCAGAACTACCCGCGCACCGGCACCATTCACAAAGCCGTCGAACTCAAAGACGCCAAAGACGAAAAACTCGCCTGGCGCAGCCTCGATCTCGAATTCTGGAAGGGCGACGAAATCTTCCTCCAGCTCGCCACCGCCGCCGACATGCCCGCGGAATACAAAGCCGACGAACCCTCCTGGTTCGCGTTGAACGACGCCATCATCACCAACGACGGCCAACCGCCTCCCAATCCCACTCCATCCAAGGCCGCCCCCCGCCAACTCGTCACCGCTTGGCAATCCAACACCCTCTCCGATGCCGACGCAGAAGCTCTCGACGCTCTCATCCAATCCAACCAACTCTCCACTAAATCCATCACGCCACTCCTCCGCCGCTACCGCGACCTCGAAGCCAAGCTCCCGCTTCCCACCCGCGTGCCCGGTGTCATCGAAGCCGATGCCAAGGACGCGCCGCTCTTTGTTCGCGGCGATCACAAGCAGCCTGCGGAGCTTGTTTCGCGCCGTTTCCTTGAAGCGCTCGATCCAAAACCCTTCGCAACAAAGCAAAGCGGTCGCCTCGAGCTCGCCGAGCGCATGGCGGACATGAAAAACAACCCGCTCACGGCCCGCGTGATCGTGAACCGCATCTGGCATCACGTCTTCGGTCGCGGCATCGTCGCCAGCGTCGATAACTTCGGCAAACTCGGCGATCTCCCGACGCATCCCGAGTTGCTCGACTTCCTCGCGCAGCGCTTCATCGACTCCGGCGGCAGCATCAAAAGCCTGCTGCGTGACATCTTGAACTCGAAGACCTTCCAAAGAAGTGCTCAGTCCTCAGTTCTCAGTGCTCAGTTGGACCCGGAGAATAAGCTGCTTTCACATTGGAGCACGCGTCGGCTCGAAGCGGAGGCCATTCGCGATTCCATCGTCACGCTCTCCGGCAAGCTCGACCGCACGCTTTACGGCGAATCCGTCGGCAATGGCGACGAGCGCCGCAGCATCTATGTCAAAGTCATTCGCAACTCGCTCCCGCCCTTCCTCACCACCTTCGATGCGCCCGTGCCCTTCGCCACCCGCGGCAAACGCGATGCCACCAACGTCCCCGCGCAATCGCTCACACTCCTCAACGATCCCAACGTCATCAGTTGGGCCCGCAGTTGGGCACTGCGCACGATCAACGACGGCAAAAATCGCCCCGACGACCTCCGCATCCGCCAGATGTTCCGCGAGGCCTTCTCCCGCGAAGCCACCGACGACGAAGTGAAGCAAGCCACGGCCTACTTGACCTCTCTCCAAGCCGAAACGGCCCAAGAAGCCCAAAAACTCGCCGAACAAGAAAACCAGCTCGCAGCGCTCAATCGCCAGATCAGTGCCTTGCTGGCACCCGCACGCGAAAAACTCCTCAAAGCCGTCAATCCAGTCACTCCCGTCAAACCGGTCCCCTCCCCACTCGCCGAATGGACCTTCGACAAAGACCTCAGCGACACCTCCGGCAAACTCCCGCTCACGCTCACCGGCAACGCCCGCATCGAAAACGGCGCTTTGATCGTCGATGGCAAGTCCATGGCTCAAAGCGGCTCGCTGCCGAAAACACTCACCGCGAAGACCCTAGAAGCCTGGGTGCAGCTTGATGACCTCAAGCAGCAAGGCGGCGGCGTCATCAGCGTGCAGCACAAGGATGGCGGCTTGTTCGACTCGCTCGTGTTTGCCGAGAAAACACCTGCGCACTGGGTCGCTGGCAGCAACTTCTTCGAGCGTAGCGAACTCTTTGAAGGCAGCGCCGAGACCGAAGCCGCCACACGCCCCGTGCATGTCGCCGTCGTGTATCAGGCCGATGGCACCATCCGCGGCTACCGCGAAGGCCAGCCCTACGGCCGCACCTACCGCAAAGCCCCCGGTGCCACCTTCGAGGCCGACAAAAGCCAGATCCTCCTCGGCTGCCGCCACGTCAGCCCCAGCGGCAACCGCGGCCTCCGCGCCCGCATCGACCGCGCCCGCCTCTACGACCGCGCTCTCACGCCTGAAGAGATCGCCCAAACCTCTCGGATCGAAGCGAACACGATTCGTGAGTCTGATGTCTTGGCTGCTCTGAGTGAAGCGCAGCGCCTACAACTCGCCCAACTTCAATCCCAACGCGATGCGATGAATCAAGCTCTCGAAGCCGCTCGCACAGCGACGAGCAGCGATGACCCGCAGGCCCAAGCGTGGACGAGCCTCGCGCAGTCGCTGATCAACCTCAAAGAATTCATTTACCTGCGATGAACACAATGAATCGACGCACTATTCTCTCCCGCGCGTCCACCGGCTTCGGCATGGCCGCGCTTGCGGGGCTCATGCAGGAGGAAGCGCAGGCTTCGCTCGTGCATCGCGCCAAGCGTTTCGCGCCGAAGGCACGCAGCGTGATCTTTCTCTACATGAGCGGCGGCGTGTCCCATGTCGATTCCTTCGACCACAAGCCGATGCTCAAGAAGTTCGAAGGCAAGCCGATGCCGGTGGCAGTGAAGAAGACGCAGTTCAACAACAACGGCACCGTCCAGCCCTCGCACTGGGACTTCAAACCGTATGGCCAGTCCGGCATCGAGGTGAGCGACCTCTTTCCGCAGATCGGCGGCGTGATTGATGACATCTGCCAGCTCCGCAGCATGACGGCGAAGTTCAGCGAGCATGCGCAGGGAAACTTTTTCATGCACAGCGGCTTTCCCTTCCTCGGCTTTCCCAGCGCCGGAGCATGGACGAGCTACGGCCTCGGCTCCGAGTCACGCGATCTGCCGGGCTACGTCGTGCTGCAAAGCGGCGGCGCGGCGACACCGCATGGCGGCGTGGGCCTTTTCAGCAATGGCTTCCTGCCAGCGCAGCATCAGGCCAGCATCGTGAAGGCCGACGAGGCCGAGGCTGTCGCCAACATCCGCCCGCGACAGCCCCACGACCTCCAGCGCCGCCAGCTCGACTTCATCGGCGCGATGGATCGGCGCTTTGCCAGCACCACGCAGCATGACACGCACATCGAGGCCGCCATTTCGAACTACGAGATGGCCTGGCGTATGCAGGCCGCCGTGCCCGACCTCTGCGACATCTCTGGCGAGACCGAGGCGACGAAGAAACTCTACGGCCTCGACGATCCCGAGCCGAAAAAAGCCGCCTACGCACGCCAGTGCCTGCTCGCTCGCCGACTCGTCGAGCGCGGTGTGCGCTTCATCGAACTCAGCACCCTCGCCTACAACCTCGGCGGCGGCAACGCGGCCAATCCGTGGGATCATCACGGCGCGATCAAGGAAGGCCACGGCAAGATGGCGAACCAGATCGACCAGCCCATCGCCGCGCTCATCAAGGACCTCAAAGCCCGCGGCCTGCTCGACAGCACGCTGCTCGTGTGGGCGGGAGAGTTTGGCCGCACGCCCTTTGCGCAGGGCACGAACGGCCGCGATCACAATCCCTACGGCTTCACCGTCTGGATGGCTGGTGGCGGTGTCAAAGGTGGCCACATTTACGGCGCGACGGATGAGTTCGGCTACAACGCCACCGAGAACGTCTGCACCGTCTATGACCTCTGGGCCACGGTGCTTCATCTGATGGGTCTCGACCACGAGCAACTCACCTACCGCTTCGGCGGCCGCGATTTGCGGCTCACCGACGTGCATGGGAATGTACTGCGGGACATCATCGCGTGAATTGAAATGACAAAGGGCTGCCTTATGGCAGCCCTTTGATGTAATTGATAGCAGACGAAAGTGCGATGCTTCGTGGGATCACGCGTCCAGCTTCCACGGGCCACGATATTCGCGGGTGAGGAGCTTGGCGGCGTCAGCATCGCCGATGATTTCTTCCTTGGCGGGGTCCCACTTGATGGAGCGGTTGGTGAGGAAGGAAATGAGGGCGAGATGGCCCGGCGTGGCGCTGTGATGAGCTGTTTCGACCGGTGTGACGGTCGGCTGACGGCTCTTCACGCAGTCGAGGAAGTTGCGGTGGTGGCCCTTGGTCTCGTAGAGGCGCGTCTTGATGACATCGTCGCCCAGTTTCGGCGCCTTGGCGACTTCAATGACCTCGCTTTTCGGATCTTTGTCGTTTTTGCGCTTCTTGATCATCTGCTTGAGCGCTGGATTGGAACAATCATACGCGCCGCCGCGGTTCACATAGACCCAGCCGTCTGTGCCTATCCACTTGGTGCCCATTTGGATGTCGTTGTGGCCGCCAGCGATGATCATGGTGATGTCGCCCGCATATTTTGCTTCGGCACGATACTTCGTGGCGGTGTTCCAGATGTCCGTGCGCGCTGGCATGTCCACCTGCACTGGCTTCACCTCGATCGGGCCGCTGTTATCGCAATCCATGCCCCAATGCGCGATGTCGCAGTGATGGCCGATCCAGTCGAGAAGTTGACCTCCTCCGATGTTGTAGTCCCAGCGCCAGTTTTTGTGCACGCGGCACTCGATGTAGTCCTGCATCGCCGCCGGGCCGATCCACATTTCGTAGTCGAGTTCGGAGGGCGGCGGCGTAACGCTGCGCTTGTCCTTGGTCCCGGCGAAGTCGTTATGACCCGAAGGAAGGCCGACATGCACTTCTTTGAGCTTCCCAATGAGACCATTGCGGACGATTTCAGCGCCGATGCGGAAATTGTCCTCGCTGCGCTGCCATGAGCCGGTCTGCCAGATGCGACCGTGCTTCTGCACGGCCTTCACGATGGCCTGCTGCTCGGCGATGGTGCGTGCGAGCGGCTTCTCTCCGTAGATGTCCTTGCCGTTCTTCGCTGCCTCGATGGAGGTAAGCGCATGCCAGTTGTCTGGCAGCGCTAGCATAACGGTGTCGATGTCCTTGCGGGCAATCACCTCACGGTAGTCGTGGTAGCCTTTGCAGTCCTTGTTTTTGTAGGCGCCGTTGATGGTGTTGAGCGCCTTTTCGAGGTTGCGCTTGTCGATGTCGCAGGCGGCGACGATCTGGCAGTCCTGCTCTTGGAGAAACTTGCCTGTGTTGCTCGGTCCCATCATGCCCCAGCCGAAAACGGCCATGGTGATTTTGTTGGAGGGAGCGTTCTGTCCGAGCACGCTGGCCGGGATGATCGTGGGAAAGCCGATGGCAGCCGCAGTGCGGCCGATGAATTGACGACGGGAGGAGACGGGGATGCGTTTCATGGAATAATGAGGGTTGCTGGTTTGCTTTTAATCGAAAGTGTGGAGGCAAGTCCAGCCGCAAATCAGAACATGATGATCGTGAGCTTCTTCGGGCCGTGGGCACCGAGGATGATGATGCGCTCGATGTCGCCGGTGCGGCTGGGGCCGGTGATGAGGGTGGTGAGGCTGGGCCAGGCGGTGCCGTAGCGCTGCTGGATGAATTCGTAACCGGCTGGAAGATCGGGCAGCAGCTGATCACGACGGGCGAGCACGACGTGATGCTCCGGCAGGACGCTGAGAGCACGGCCGCCGCCGCTGCGGGCGGTGAGGAAGACGCTGCCGGTTTGCGCGATGAGGGCATCGCACTCGGTGATGCCGACGTCGCAGGCTTCGAGCTCGAAGCGGTCGTAGCCGTCGGTGGCATCGAGCGTGGGCAGTGCTGGCAAAACGGCCTGCGTGAGCGTGCCGCGATGCGTGGCGATTTTTTTCCAGCCGTGTTTCGCGGCGAGTTCAGCGAGTTTGGCCTTCGCGGCGGCTTCATCGGCGCAGGCGTGGAATTCAGCGCGGAGGAATTCGGCGGTGGCGGCGAATTGAGGCACCAGATCGTGCACGGCAGGCAGGACGGCGCGTTTTTGAGCGGCGGTGGCTTCGAAGGGCTGCGGCGTGGTGTCGGAGAGGGCTTCTTCGATGCGGGCGAGGATGAGTTCGCGGGAGGTAGTGGCTTCGATGGGGCGTTTGGGGGAGGCGTGAGGCGTTGTCGGACGGGTCGGACTCGTCTGACTGGTCGGACGAGTGTGGTGCGGTGGCAGGTTTCGGGACTTCCACCAGTCTTTGAAGCTCTGCGGAGCCATCGCGGGGGCGTGGCGCGTTTTGGTCCACGCGCGCATCGGATCGAGCGGCGTGGCGGAGATGAGGCGGTGAAAGGGCTGCGCCAATTTCGCGAGCTTCGTGCCGATTTGATACACGACGGGCTTGTTGATGCTTTTGGCGAAGAGACGCCAAGCGAGGCCTTCGAGTGCGTCGGGCTTTTCGCGCACGGCATTGCGGCGGTTTTGGAGGAGGTGGTGATGGAGGTCGATTTTGACCGGGCAGGTGGCGGTGCAGGCTCCGCAGAGGCTGCTGGAGCCGCTGAGGTGCTTCCAATCCTGCAAGCCGCGCAGATGCGGCGTGATGACGCTGCCGATGGGGCCTTGATAGGTGGTGCCGTAGCTGATGCCGCCGATGTTTTTGAAGATGGGGCACACATTCAAACATGCGCCGCAGCGGATGCAGTGAAGGGCATCGCGCTGCTCAGGATCGGCGAGGAGGGCGGTGCGGTGGTTATCGAGCAGAACGATGTGCCATTCCTCGGGGCCGTCGATCTCGCCGGGCTGTCGCGGACCGGCGTAGGCGGTGTTGTAGCAGGTGATGGGCTGTCCGGTGCCCGCGGTGGCGAGCATGGGAAGGAAGAGCGCGAGGTCGCTCATCTTCGGCAGCACTTTTTCGATGCCGACGAGCGAGATCATCGTCTTTGGCAAAGCGCCGGTGAGGCGGGCATTGCCTTCGTTTTCGGTGATGGAGATCATGCCGGTCTCCGCGATGAGGAAATTCGCCCCGGTGATGCCGGCATCGGCCGTGAGGTAAGTTTGACGCAGGAAGCGCCGGGCGATCATGGTGAGCTCCTCGGGATCATCGGTGGGAGCCGTTTTAAGCTTCTCCTCAAAGAGATCACTGATCTCCTTCATGCTGAGGTGCATGCACGGGGCCACAAAGTGATACGGCGTCTCGTTGCGGAGCTGCTGGATGTATTCGCCGAGGTCGTTTTCGAGGACGTGGTAGCCGGCTTTCTCCAGATGATCGTTGAGGTGGATCTCCTCGGAGGTCATCACCTTGCTCTTGATGATGCGTTTCACCTCGCGGCGCTCTAGGATGCTGAAAATGATCTTCCGCGCCTCCTCGCTGTCTTTGGCCCAATGCACGACGGTGCCGCGTGCGGTGGCTTTTTGCTCAAACTCGACCAAATGCTCGTGCAGTCGGCTGATGGCCCCTTTTTTCGTCTGCGAGGCGAGGATGCGGGCCTGCTGCCAGTCCTGGAAAAAGCCCTGTGAGCGGGTGCGGGCATCGTAATACTTCCACATGCCAGTGTGGATGCGCTCGCGGTGCACGAGGTCGTTCGTGAGGCGGGTAGCGGCGTCGAGGAAGGTGGATTTGGCGCTCATGAACGGGAAGTCAGGATTTCCGCGAGGTGGATGGTTTTGAGGGGCAGCTTCTGCGCCGTGAGAAGGCCCTGGAGATGCATGAGGCAGCTCGAATCGGCGCTGACCATGTATTCGGCGGTGGTGTCGCGGGCGGAGGCGCATTTGACCTCGCCCATGGCGGTGGAGATCATCGGAAATTTCGTGGAGAAAGTGCCACCGAAGCCGCAGCAGGTCTCCGCTTCCTTCATCTCGACGAGTTCCAGGCCGCGCACCTTTTCGAGGAGCTGCCGGGCGGGCTTTTTGAGGTTCAACTCGCGGAGGCCGTGGCATCCGTCGTGGTAGGTGACCTTGTGCGGGAAGGACGCGCCGAGATCGGTGACGCCGAGTTTGTTCACAAGGAAGTCGGTGAACTCCCAGCACTTCGCGGAAAGCGCCGCGGCTTCGGCTTCCTCGGGCTGGCCATGGAAAAGCTCTTTGTAGAAGACCTTCAACATGGCCCCGCAGGAGCCTGAAGCGATGACGACGGCCTCGCTGTCGCGGAGGCGCTTCAGCACGGGGCGTGCTGCTTCGCGGGCCTCGTCCCAGTAGCCAGCGTTGAAGGGCGGCTGGCCGCAGCAGCCGAGTTCATTTGGGTAATCAATCTGATGGCCGAGCCCCTCCAGAATGGTCACGATGCTGATCCCGGCCTGCGGGCTGATGAGATCGACGAAGCACGGGATGAAGAGGGTGATGAGCATGGAACGGTAGGTACTGGAGTGGTGGAGTGATGCTATCAACAAGCCATTATTCCAGCACTCTAATACTCCACCAAGGCTTGTCCGAACCGCTCAGCAGCTTGTGGGCACACGCTGGGCGAGCTTCACGCTGTGCGGAATGGCTCCGAGCACGAAGCCAAGGCAATCGACGGCTCCTTGCGGCTTGCCGGGCAGGGCGATGACGAGGCTGCGATCGACGACGGCCGCGAGGCTCCGGCTGAGGATGGCGTTGGGCGTGAGTTCGAGCGATTTCATGCGCATGACTTCGCCAAACCCGGGAATTTCGACGCGCATGATGCCACGGATGGCCTCCGGCGTGACATCGCGCTCGGCGATACCGGTGCCGCCGGTGGTCAAAATGAGTCCGCAGCCCTGAGAGCTGAAGGAACGGATCGTTTCCTGAATGCGCGTGAGGTCGTCGGGAACAATGGCCTCGGCGATGATGCTCCAGCCGTAGTCCTCAGCGGCTTTTTTCAAAGCGGGGCCACCCAGATCTTCGTAAACGCCCTCGGAAGCACGGTCAGAGACGGTGATGATGCCGACTTGCATTCGGTGCCGCTAAATCGATTTTGAATCAGCCTGACGAGACGGGTTGTCGATTACTGGGCTTGGGGCTTGGGGGTGGCCTCGGCCTGAGCCTTGCCATCACCTTTGGAGGCGGTGGTGGGCTTGTTGTCGAGTTCGATGAGATCGCGGAGGATGTGGATCGTTTCCAGCTTCACGGGTTCGAGGCCGTAGGGGAACTTGGAGCCGTCACTGCCACCATCGTCGTCCTTGGCGGCGGCAGTGCGCATGCCGGAGTTCATTTCCTTCGTGAAGGCGGAGTGGGGGACGAGCTCGGGCTTGTCCACGTTGTCGAGAGTGAGGTGGTAGATTTTAAAGCCGTTGTCCTTGAGGCGGTCGGCGACTTCCTTGGCGCGTTTTTCACGCTCGTCGCTCTGCTTGTCTCGACGTGCTTCGGTTTCGATACGCTCTTTCTCGCGGTCCTGGAGGTTGAGGGTGACGGTGTTGCGGTCGATTTTTTCCTTCAAGCGTTTGGATTCATCAACGACGTATTGGAACTCGGGGTTGGCGGCGATGCGGCTTTTCACGCGAGCGTTGATCTCGTCGGCGGGGAAGGGGTCTTTGCGGAAGAGGGGGTATTTCTTCGCGGGAATGGTGTCGTAGGGCAGGGGATTCTCAGCGGAGGCTTCACCGATGTCGAGCACGTCGCGGATGGAGGGGAGCTTGACGTCGGGCTCGACGCCTTTGAGCTGGGTGGAGCCGCCGGCGATGCGGTAGAACTTCTGAATGGTGACCTTGAGGTCTCCGGCGGCCTTTTTGTCACTGAAGAAGGGCATGTAGCGCTCGACAGGAAGGATGGTCTGCACGGTGCCTTTGCCGAAGGTGGACTGGTCGCCGACAATGAGAGCGCGGCGGTAGTCCTGCAATGCGGCGGCAAGAATTTCGGAGGCGGAGGCGCTGGCCTTGTTGGTGAGGACGATCATGGGGCCGTCATAGACGGGTTTTTCGTTCTCGCAGTCGCGCCATGAGATGCTGCCGCGCCAGTCCTTGGCCTGAACGACGGGGCCGGCCGGGACG
>Ga0315900_10004686_pt1 | contig 19161 bp, 18 predicted proteins | sample LakEriMetagenome_FD_203521 | JGI IMG/M metagenome (GOLD analysis project Ga0315900, IMG submission 203521) | Freshwater fungal communities from buoy surface, Lake Erie, Ohio, United States - Buoy 12 MA114 | ecosystem: Environmental > Aquatic > Freshwater > Lake > Lake biofilm | place: USA: Lake...
GCCCAGAGCGCGCGGGCCTGCACCTCCGCCTTGAAAGGGTTGTGGTCAGTCGTGACCTGCATGTCGCCCACCAGTGCGGACATGAACGTGGTGAGTTCGCGCAGCTCGAACTCGGCAATGCTCTTGATCTGGGCGATGCATTGCGAGATGAGGACATCTGACGACGCTTTGTTCTCGTCCACCAGCTGCAGGCTGTTGGTGCCGAATCTGCCGCCCGTCAGGGGTGCGGCGTCCTGCCAGGGCGCCGGGTCACCTGCCATTTGCCGCTTGACGTGGTGGCGCAAGGACTCCAGATAAGCAGCGGAGAAGCGCGCGCGCTGTGGGCGAAGCGTCATGGCCAGATCGACGGCCTGGAAACGTTCGGCCGGTGAGGCCGACATGGGCATGTTCGACAACACCATCAAGGTGTCGTCGATGACCTTCTGAGCAAGCATGGGCGCACGATTGAGTTCGTCGTCGACGAAGCTCTGGAGTGCGGCACTGGTGCTCATGGACCCTGATCGAATCTGGTTAGCCCGGTATTATCGTGGAGCCGTTTGGTGCCATGCCATGAAAAAAGCCCGCTCTTTTGAAGCGGGCTTCCTGTCAGGGCTCGGGCCCGGGCAGAGAACTTACATGTCCATGCCCATGCCGCCCATGCCACCCATGCCGCCGCCGCCCGGCATGGCCGGTGCGTCGTCCTTGGGGGCTTCGGCGACCATGCACTCGGTCGTCAGCATCAGGCTGGCCACGGAAGCGGCGTTCTGCAGCGCGGTGCGGGTCACCTTGGTCGGGTCCAGGATGCCCATCTCGATCATGTCGCCATAGGTGCCGTTGGCGGCGTTGTAGCCGTAGTTGCCAGAGCCTTCCAGCACCTTGTTGACCACCACGCTGGGCTCGTCACCTGCATTGGCGACGATCTCGCGCAGCGGCTGCTCAACGGCGCGCAGCACGATCTTGATGCCGGCGTCCTGGTCGTGGTTGTCACCCTTGAGGGCGCCCATGGCGGCACGGGCGCGCAGCAGCGCCACGCCACCACCGGCCACGATGCCTTCCTCGACGGCTGCACGCGTGGCGTGCAGGGCGTCTTCCACGCGGGCCTTCTTTTCCTTCATCTCGACTTCGGTGGCAGCGCCGACCTTGATCACGGCCACGCCGCCAGCCAGCTTGGCCACGCGCTCTTGCAGCTTCTCGCGGTCGTAGTCGGAGGTGGCTTCCTCGATCTGCACGCGGATCTGCTTGACGCGGGCCTCGATGTCACCGGCAGCGCCAGCGCCGTCGATGATGGTGGTGTTTTCCTTGCCGATTTCCACGCGCTTGGCCTGGCCCAGGTCGCCCAGGGTCACCTTCTCCAGCGTCAGGCCCACTTCTTCAGCGATGACCTTGCCGCCCGTCAGGATGGCGATGTCTTCCAGCATGGCCTTGCGGCGGTCGCCGAAGCCAGGGGCCTTGACGGCGCACACCTTCAGGATGCCGCGGATCGTGTTGACCACCAGCGTGGCCAGGGCCTCGCCTTCAACTTCCTCGGCGATGATCAGCAGCGGGCGGCCAGCCTTGGCGACTTGCTCCAGCGTGGGCAGCAGATCACGGATGTTGCTGATCTTCTTGTCGAAGAGCAGAACAAACGGGTTCTCGAGGATGGCGCTTTGCTTCTCGGGGTTGTTGATGAAGTAGGGCGACAGGTAGCCGCGGTCGAACTGCATGCCTTCAACGACGTCCAACTCGTTGTTCAGGCTCTTGCCGTCTTCAACGGTGATGACGCCTTCCTTGCCCACCTTGTCCATCGCGTTGGCGATGATGGTGCCGATGGACTCGTCGGAATTGGCGGAAATGGAGCCGACCTGGCTGATTTCCTTGCTGGTCGTGGTGGGCTTGGTGGCCTTGCGCAGCTCTTCCGTCAGGGCGCCAACGGCCTTGTCGATGCCGCGCTTCAGGTCCATCGGGTTCATGCCGGCGGCCACGTACTTCATGCCTTCGCGCACGATGGCCTGGGCCAACACGGTGGCGGTGGTGGTGCCGTCACCGGCGTTGTCGCTGGTCTTGGAAGCGACTTCCTTGACCATCTGCGCGCCCATGTTCTGGAGCTTGTCCTTGAGCTCAATTTCCTTGGCCACAGACACACCGTCCTTGGTGACGGTGGGGGCGCCGAAGGAGCGCTCGAGGACCACGTTGCGGCCCTTGGGGCCCAGGGTGACCTTGACGGCGTTAGCCAGGATGTTCACGCCTTCCACCATGCGGTGACGGGCATCGGAACCAAAGACGACGTCTTTTGCTGCCATTTTTCTTTATCTCCGGATATCTGTAAAAGAGTTACTTCTGGACCACAGCGAAGAGGTCCTCTTCGCGCATCACGAGCAGTTCGTCGCCGTCGACCTTGACGGTCTGGCCGCTGTACTTGCCGAACAGCACGCGGTCGCCCACGGCCACGCCCACGGCGATCAGGTCACCCTTGTCGTTGCGCTTGCCCGGGCCCACGGCCAGCACTTCACCCTGGTCGGGCTTCTCGGCGGCGTTGTCGGGGATGACGATGCCAGAGGCGGTCTTGGTTTCGTTCTCGAGACGCTTGACGATCACGCGATCGTGCAACGGACGCAATTTCATGGAATCTCCTTTGAGAGGGTGCGTTGGTCGTATGTCGGTTCAAGGCCGGAGGGCGGTCTCGCCCGGTACCGGCGCCGTCCAAGCTTCAGAAGCTCGAACGGTGGATGTGTTAGCACTCAGCTTGCATGAGTGCTAGCAAAACAAATTATAGGGGTGGGTCAGGCCGCTTCAAGACCCCAAGGCTCAACCTTGAGTGAGATGGGGGAATCAGGGTCAGCCCCCATGACGTGAAACGTCGCGCATGGTGCAATCCGCCGCCTCGAGCCGCACCAAGAAGAACGCGCCCTCGGGACTCCAACCACAAGGTCACTCCAAGGTCACCAACAAGGACTCGCGCTTGCAACTGTTGCAACTGCTCATCGCCGGCGTCGCTCAGGGCTGTATCTACGGCCTGATCGCGCTGGGTTTCGTGCTGATTTACAAGGCCACGGAGACCGTGAGCTTCGCCCAGGGCGACCTCATGATGCTGGGGGCCTTTGCCGGCTTGGCTGCAATGACCTTCCTGGGCTTTCCGTTCTGGCTGGCAGTGGTGGCCTCCATCGCCGCCATGGCGGTCTTTGGGCTGCTGGCAGAGCGGGCGGTCATCCGCCCCATCCTTGGCCAGCCGGCGTTCTCGATCGTCATGCTCACGATCGGCATCGGTTACGTGCTGCGGGGCCTGGTCACCATGGTGCCGGTCATCGGCACCGAGACGCACGTGCTGCCCGTGCCTTACAAGGACCAGATCTGGAAGCTGGGGGCCCTGGTTATCAACGTGGAGCAGGTGGTCGTCATCGTGGTGACGGCCGTGTTGTGTGCCGCGCTCTTTGCCCTGTTTCGTTACAGCAAGCTGGGCATAGCGATGCAGGCCTCGTCCCAGAACCAACTCGCCGCTTATTACATGGGCATTCCCGTGCGGCAGCTCAATGGTCTGGTCTGGGCGCTGGCGGCGGCCGTGGCCGCTGTGGCGGGCATCCTGCTGGCGCCCATCACCTTCGTCCACGCCAACATGGGCTTCATCGGGCTGAAGGCCTTCCCGGCCGCCGTGGTGGGAGGCTTTGGCAGCCTGCCCGGGGCCATCGTCGGGGGGCTGATCATTGGCGTGGTGGAGTCGCTGTCGGGCTTTTACTTGCCTGCGGGCTTCAAGGACGTGGCGGCCTACGTCGTGGTGCTGATCATGTTGATGTTGCGCCCCAACGGGCTCTTCGGCGAGAAGCTTCGCAAGAAGGTTTGAGGCTCAAGAAACCGCCATGCGATTCATTTTCAAGACCGACTACTCGCAGGACCTGCGCCTGGCCAAGCATGGCGGGCATGTGTTCTGGTACAGCGCGCTGATGGTGGCGCTGTGCACAGCCCCCGTCTGGCTGGAGGAGTACTGGCTCGCGCAACTGACCTACGTGCTGATTTACGGCGTGGTCGGCCTGGGCCTGATGCTGTTGGCCGGGTTCACGGGGCTGTTTTCCCTGGGACACGCCGCCTTCCTGGGCGTGGGCGCCTATACGCAGGCGGTGCTCACCAACCATGGGGTGCCGTTCCCGGTGGCCTTGGCGGTGTCCGCAGGTCTGTCGGCCCTGGCGGGCGTGGTGGTGGGCTTGCCGGCGCTACGCGTCAAGGGCATCTACCTGGGCATGGCCACCCTGGCTTTTGGCTTCATCCTCGAGGAAGTGTTCGCCCGTTGGGAGAGTGTGACGGGCGGCAACTCCGGGCTCAATGTCAAGTCACCGGAGATCTTTGGTTGGGTCATTGGCTCGGGCGGAGAGTTTTACTTCCTGTGCCTGGTGATCACGGTGGTGGCCACGCTCGGGGTTCTCAATCTGCTGCGCTCGCCTACGGGGCGGGCCTTCGTGGCCATCCGCGATTCCGAGATCTCGGCCCAGAGCATGGGCATCCATCTGGCTTACTACAAGACCCTGTCTTTCGCCATCTCGGCGGCCTTGGCCGGCATTGGCGGGGCCCTGTATGCGCACAACCTGCGCTTCCTGTCACCTGACCAGTTCAACATCATCCAGTCCATCGACCTGCTCTTGATGGTGGTGATCGGCGGCCTGGGCTCCATCCACGGTGTGTTCTTCGGCGCGGTCTTCCTCATCACGATGCCGCAGCTGATCTCGGCCTCCAAGGGCTTTCTGCCCACCATCGTGGCCGACGCGCCGGGCCTGAAGTCGGCGGTGTACGGCGCAGTGCTGATCCTCTTCGTGCTGTTCGAGCCCATGGGCATGTACGGCCGCTGGCTCAAGATCCGCACGTACTTCAGCCTCTTCCCGTTCTACCGCAAGGGCATGTTCAAGCGGCAGAAGTCGTTCCAGAAGTCGGACCGCCTGAAATGAGCGCGCCTTTGCTTTCCGCCCGCGGCTTGAGTGTGCGCTTTGGTGGCGTGCTGGCGGTCAACGATGTGAGCTTTGATGTCCAGGAGGGGGAAGTATTCACCCTCATCGGCCCCAACGGCGCGGGCAAGACCACGGTCTTCAACCTCATCAGCCGCATCTACGAGCCCACCGCCGGCACCATCGAGTTCATGGGCCGCGACATCACAGGCGTGGCGCCGCACGAGATCGCCTCGCTGGGCATTGCGCGCACCTTCCAGAACATCGAGCTCTTCGAGCACGCCACCGTGCTGCACAACCTGCTGATCGGCCGGCACCGCCACCGCAAGACGGGCGTGTGGAGCGACCTGTTGTTCAACCGTTCGGCGCGCGAGGCAGAGCTGGCTTCGCGGCGCAAGGTGGAGCAGGTGATCGACTTCCTCGACCTGCAGGCCTACCGCGACACCATGATCGCCGGGCTGCCCTACGGTGTGCGCAAGGTGGTGGAACTGGCGCGTGCGCTGTCCACGGAGCCCAAGCTGCTGTTGCTGGACGAGCCCTCCTCGGGACTGAACGTGGAGGAGACCGGGGACATGGCTTTCTGGATCGACGACATCCGTGATCAGCTGGGCATCACGGTGCTCATGGTGGAGCACGACATGACGCTGGTGTCGCGTGTGTCTGACCGTGTGGTGGCGCTCAACCAGGGGCAGGTGCTCGCGGCCGGCACGCCGCGTGAGGTGCAGACGCACCCCGGCGTGATCGAGGCCTATCTGGGCTCGGTGGAAGATGTCTCGTCGCTGCGGAGGCCGTCATGAGCGGTGACGTGAGCGACAGCGTGTTGCTGGCGCTGGCCAACGTGGAGAGCGCCTACGGCCCCATCAAGGCCATCCGCGGCGTCAGCCTGCAGGTCAAGCGAGGGCAGATCGCTACCGTGCTGGGGTCCAACGGTGCGGGCAAGAGCACCATCCTCAAGACCATCTCCGGCATCATTGATCCGCGCCGCGGCACCATCGAGTTCAAGGGCGAGTCCATTGCCGCCAAGGACCCCGCCCTGATCGTGCGCATGGGTCTGAGCCACGTGCCTGAAGGGCGCGAGGTGTTCCCGCTGCTGTCGGTGCGCGACAACCTCCTCATGGGCGCCTACACCCGAAGCGACCGCGATGGCGTGGCCCGCGACATGGAGATGGTCTACGGCTACTTCCCCATCCTCAAGGAGCGGGCGGCGCAGGACGCGGGTTTGCTCTCTGGGGGGCAGCAGCAGATGCTGGCCATCTCCCGGGCCCTGATGGCCCAGCCCGAGTTGATCCTTCTGGACGAACCCAGCCTCGGCCTGAGCCCCAAGCTCACGAAAGAGATCTTCGAGATCGTCGTTCGCATCAACCGCGAACGCGGCACCACCATCTTGCTGGTGGAGCAGAACGCGAACATGGCGCTTAACGCCGCCGACTACGGCTACGTGCTGGAGAACGGGCGCATCGTCATGGAGGACACCTGTGACCGCCTTCGCGAGAAGGAGGACATCAAGGAGTTCTACCTGGGGATGCAGGAAGCCGGCGTGCGCGGTGAGCGGCGCTGGAAGAAGAAGAAGACCTGGAGATGAGTGCCGTGGCCCTGGATCCGCATCGCATCGTGGCCGGCGCCCAGTTCGGCTGGGAGCCCCAGGCCCTGCCTTTCGAGACCGCGCACGAGTTGTTCTGGCAGCGCGTGGCCGAACTGGGCGACGCGCCCATGATGCGGCAGAAGGACTTGGGACTGTGGCGCGCCTACAGCTGGCGCGAGGTGGGCACCATCGTCAGCGAGATTGCTGCCGGGCTCGTCCATCTCGGGTTTCAGCCCGGCGAGGCGGCTTCTGTGCTGGCCAACACCTCGCGTGAGTGGGTGTGGACCGACCTGGCCGTGCTGTCCGCCGGTGGCATCTGCAACGGCATCTATCCCACCGACGCCGCTGCGCAGGTGCAGTACCTGTGCCAGGACTCGGCCTCGGCATACCTGTTCGTGGAAGACGACGAGCAGCTCGACAAGTTCCTTGAGGTGAGAGACGCCCTGCCGGCCATCCGCAAGGTGGTGGTTTTCGACATGGAAGGGCTGGGCGAGCTGGGTGACCCGCAAGTCATCGGGCTGGACGAGCTCCGGGCCCTGGGCCGGGAACATCTGCGCGCGCACCCGGGGCTGATTGAGCAGCGTCGAGCCACTCGCAGCTCTCAGGACGTGGCCATCCTCGTCTACACCTCGGGGACCACGGGCCGGCCCAAAGGGGCCATGATCACGCACGCGAACCTGTGCGCCGTGTTGTCTGGTTTGTCCTCCAGCTTGTTCGAGGGCATGCCCGAGGGGGGTGAGCGCATCGCTTTCCTGCCCCTGTGCCACATTGCCGAGCGCATGATCGGTGAGTACATCCCGATCATGCGGCGTTCGGTGACGAACTTCGTCGAGAACCCCGAGACGGTGTTCGAGAACCTGCGGGAGGTGCAGCCGCATGTGTTCTTCGCCGTGCCGCGGGTCTGGGAGAAGATCTACTCGCAGGTCATGATCACCCTGAGCGAGGCCGGGCGCGTGCAGAAGCTGGCCTATGCCTGGGCCGTGTCAGTCGGTGGGCGCGTGGCCGATTGCCAGGCGAAGCAGGTTGCCCCAGGCCCCTGGCTGGCGCTGCAGCATGGGCTGGCGAACTTCATCGTGCTCGACAACGTGAGGCGCATGACCGGCATGAGCCGCGTGCAGATGGCCCTGACAGGCGCCGCGCCCATCTCGCCAGACCTCATCCGCTGGTACCGCTCGCTGGGCGTGCCCCTGCGGGAGGGTTGGGGCATGACCGAGACGACCGGCGGCGGCACGGTCAACCCGCGCAAGGCGCCCCGTCCGGGCAGCATCGGGGTGCCTGGGCCGGGACTCGAGATGCGCATCGCCGAAGGCACCAACGAGATCCTGCTGCGCGGCTCTAACGTCATCTTGGGTTACCTGAACCAGCCCGAGAAGACGGCGGAGGCCATTGACGCTGAAGGCTGGTTGCACACCGGCGACGTGGGCCGGGTCGACGACGATGGGTACTTCTACATCACCGACCGGATGAAGGACATCATCATCACGGCCGGGGGCAAGAACATCACGCCCAGCGAGTGGGAGAACCAGCTCAAGTTCAGCCCTTACGTCACCGATGCCGTGGTCATTGGCGACAAGCGCGCTTTCCTGACCGCCATCGTCATGATTGACCAGGAGAACGTGGAGCGTTTCGCGCAGGAGCGCGACATTCCCTTCTCCAACTACGCGAGCCTCACGCGCTCACCCGAGATCCTGGAGCTCATCCAGTCCGAGGTGGACCGGGTCAACAAGCAGTTCGCCCGTGTGGAGCAGGTCAAGAAGTTCTTCCTTCTGGACCGGCAACTGACTGCCGAGGACGAAGAGCTCACCCCCACCATGAAGCTCAAGCGCAAGCTCGTTCAGACCAAGTACGCCGAGCAGATCGAGGCGATGTACCGCGGTTGAAGCAGCTCTCGCGGCCTCAGCGACGGGCCGGTCTGGCGGCTACTGGGGTGGAGTGACGCCGGGACAGGGCTTGAGCTCGCCCCGCGAACGTCAGTGGTGCTTGGTGACGGCGACGGTGCTGGTGCCGCTGCCCAGTTCGTCTGGGTCAGCGTCTTCCGTACTGGCCGGCGCCTGCACGCGGTAGGACTCGCTGGCCCAGGCGCCCAGGTCGTGTTCACGGCATCGCTGGCTGCAGAAGGGACGCCACGGGTTGCCAACCTCGAAGGGCGAGGGCCCCTTGCAGGACGGGCAGGTGACGGTGCGCTGCTTCATGGTTGCTGCGCTCCTCAGGTGCACAATGTGAGTTCGAAGTCAGCGTCCTCGGCCGCGGGCCGCAGCCTGCCCTCGGCATCCGCCCTCAGCATCCGCACCGACACCAGCAGACGGTGTCCGCTGATCTCAGGCACGAGCCCCATGTCCGGGTTGATGTGCAGGCGCATCAGGTGGTAGGTCTTGCCCTCGGGCAGGCGCTGCTGAAACTGGCCCGCCGTCGCGTGCATGCGCTGGGTGACCCCACTGTCGCGCAGCAGCCCCAGCAGCACTTGCAGCGCATGGGCCAAAGGCGTGAGTGAGGCGGCCCAGCGTGTCAGATCGGCTTGCCTGCTTTGGGCGGGATGCTGCTGCCAGGCGTAGTAGCCCGGCAGGTCGAACTCGCAGGTCCCGCCGGGGATGCCGATGCGGCTGCGCACGCTCATCAGCCACTCGTTGGTGGTGAGCGACTGCCCGGCCTTGCCCTGCACTTCGTTCAGCCCGGAGTAGGCCTGATCGATGCGCGCAATGACCTCATCCAGCGCTTGTTCCGAGATGCCGGGGTGTCCGCGGTAGGACTGCAGCTGCGCCTTGTGCCGCTCCAGCTCTTTCAGAAGGTCCGACTTCAAGTCGGCCCGCGAGGCCACATCCATGACTTCGAAGATCGTCACGAGGGCGAAGTGGTGGTCCAGCGCGGTTTGTCGCGCCATCAACTCGCCCAGGCGCTCGAACAGATGCTCCAGCCGGAGCATCGTGCGGATGCCTTCGTTGAAGGGGTATTCGTAGAGGATGCGGTCGGCGGGCATCGGCGTGGATTTCAGGCCCGTTGATTGTTCCACACAGGGGGATCTTGCAGGCCCCGCCTCAGTGCAAGAGCCAGTGCTGCCAGAGGCTGCGCACCTCCTCCTGCAGCGCCGCCAATGACAAAGCCTCGTTGAAGATCACCGCGTCGGCCAGGGCCCGCCGGCGCCCGCGCGGTGCCTGCTGCGCAATCACGCGCTGCACCGTTTCCTGCGGCCAGCCGCTGCGCGTCATCACCCGCTGGATCTGTGTGCCTGGCGTGCAGTCCACCACCAGTATCCGGTCCACGCGGGCGCGCCAGTGGGCCGACTCCGCCAGCAGGGGCACGTCGAACACCACAGCGCGGGCGCCTGAGCTCGCGGCTGCGTCTGCTGCTTGCCGCGCTTGGTCTCCGATCAGCGGGTGCAGGATGGCTTCCAGCCGCTGTTTGGCCGAGGGGTCGGCAAACGCCAGTGCCCGCATGCGGTCCCGGTCCAGTGCACCATCGGCCCCCACCATCTGCGCACCAAAGGCCTCGCTGATGGCTGGCATGGCGGCCCCGCCTGGCGCGGTCAAGGCTCTGGCAATAGCGTCGGTGTCCACCAAGGCTGCGCCCTGCGCCACGAGCAGACCAGACACAGTGCTCTTGCCACTGCCGATGCCGCCCGTCAGGCCAATGTAGAGCGGGCGCATGTGGTGCAAGGCGTAGTCGCCCTTACCAGCCCATCAGGGAGAGAACGCGGTCGGTGCCCGCCAGCATGAGCACCAGCCCGCCTCCGGCCAGGAAGGGGCCGAACGGCACGTAGCGTCCTTCGCGCAGTTGTCCGGTGGCCTTCATCCCCAGGCCCACGCAGGCCCCCAGCACCGAGGCCATGAGCACGATAGGCAGGATGGCCTGCCAGCCAAGCCACGCTCCCAGGGCGGCCAGCAGCTTGAAATCACCGTGGCCCATGCCCTCCTTGCCCGTGACCAGCTTGAACAACCAGTACACCGACCACAGCGCCAGGTAGCCCACCACGGCACCGGTCAGTGCCGTGGTCACGGGCAGACTGCTCCAGCCCAGCACGGCGGCCACCAGACCTGCCCAGGCCAGGGGTTGCGTCAGGCTGTCCGGCAGCAGCGTGGTGTCCCAGTCTATGGCGGAGAGCGCCACTAGGCACGCTGCCACGGCGCACCACATCAGCGCCGCGGGTTGCGGCCCGAAGCGCCAGCCCACAGCAGCGAACAGCAGCCCCGTCAGAAGCTCAACGAAGGGATAGCGTGCCGGGATGCGGGTGCCGCAGGCGGAGCAGCGCCCACGCAAACGCAACCAGCCCAGCAGCGGCACGTTTTCGCTCCAGCCGATGAGATGGCCGCAGGCCGGGCAGTGGGAGCGCGGCGCGGCCAGGTTGAGGCGGGGCAGGGCGATCAGGCCTTCTTCAAGGGTCTGCCCGAGCGCCTGCGCCGGGGCAGGCAGCGGTTTGCCAAACACCTGCTGGTGCGACTCGTCGTCCTGCAGTTGCCCGGCTACCTCGGCCCACCATTGCCGCTGCATCATGCGCGGCAGGCGGTGGATCACCACATTCAGAAAGCTCCCGATGACCAAGCCCAGAATGGCCAGCGCCGCGGGTGACAGCAGCCATTCCCCAATCATCACGCTCAGACGATCTGACCGATCTTGAAGATGGGCAGATACATGGCCACTACGATGCCGCCGACGATCGTGCCCAGGAACACGATGATGAACGGCTCCATCAGGCTGGACAGCCCCTTGACCATTTCGTCCACCTCGTCCTCGTAGAACTCGGCGGCCTTGCCCAGCATGTGGTCCAGCGAGCCGGACTCCTCGCCAATGGCCGTCATCTGCAGCACCATGGGCGTGAAGACGCCCGTCCCGGTCATGGCGGTGGTGAGCCCCGTGCCTGTCTGGACCTCGCGCTGGATCTTGTCAGTGGCAGTCGCGAACACAGCGTTCCCGCTGGCCCCGCCTACCGAGTCCAGGGCCTCGACCAGTGGCACACCAGCAGCCGACATGGTCGACAGGGTCCGCGCCCAACGGGCGATGGCCGACTTCTCGATCAGGGTGCCGAAAACCGGCGCCTTGAGCAGTAGGCGATCCATGACCATTTGCATCTTCTCGGAGCGCTTCCAGGACTGCAAGAAGAAATAAGTGCCTCCACCAACGCTGCCGAAGATCACGATCCAGTTCGAGACGACGAAGTCGGACAGGGCCATGACCATCACCGTGGGAAGCGGCAGTTCGGCACCAAAGGACTTGAAGGTTTCCTTGAACTGAGGGATCACAAACGTCATGATGATCGCGAGCACGACAAAGGCTGCGATTACGACCGCCGTGGGGTACATCAAGGCTGTCTTGATCTTCGCCTTGATGGCCAGCGTCTTCTCCTGGTAAATCGCCAATCGATCCAGCAACGCTTCCAGGATGCCGCCCACCTCACCGGCCTCGACGAGGTTGCAGTACAGCGCATCGAAATGCAGCGGATGCTTGCGGAAGGCCGCAGACAGGCTGGTGCCGGTCTCCACGTCGGTGCGGATCTCGTTGAGCAGGCGCATCATCCGTGGGTTGGGGTGGCCACGCGCCACGATGTCAAACGCCTGGAGCAGGGGCACGCCGGCCGACATCATCGCGGCGAGCTGCCGGGTGAACACGGCGATGTCTTTCTGCTGGATGGACTTGCCGCCGGCGGTGCTGCGCTTCTTCAGCTTGAGCACGAGGATGCCCTGGCGCCGCAGCATCGAATTCACCACCGTCTCGCTGACGGCACGCATCTCGCCGCGCACCAGCTTGCCCGTCTTGTCCTTGCCCTCCCAGGCGAAGTAGGCCTCCTTGGCGGCCTTCTGCTTGGCCAGGCGGGTGTTCAGCGTGGCCATGTACAGCTCCGGCCGCAGCCGTTGGGTTGAAGTTCAGGGCGGACCGTAGCCCGGCGTGTGTTCATGGCTTGCTTCGTCATTCGTTGGTCACGAGCATCACTTCTTCCAGCGAGGTCACGCCGGCCTTGACCTTCACCAGGCCCGACTGGCGCAGGTCGCGGACGCCGTCCCGCCGCGCCTGTGCTGCGATGTCCATGGCCGACCCGTGGGACAGGATGATGCGCTGAATCTCTTCCGACATCGGCATCACCTGGTACAGGCCCACCCGACCTCGGAAACCCCCCGTGCAAGATCCGCATCCTACGGCCTTGTAAGCCTGCCAGGACCCGTCGAGGTCGTCTGTAGTGAAGCCAGCTTGTTCCAGTGCCTCTTGCGGGTGCTGCACTGGCGCTTTGCACTGCTCGCACAGGCGCCGGGCCAGGCGCTGCGCCGTGATCAGCAGCACGCTGGAGGCGATGTTGAACGGGGCCACCCCCATGTTCAGCAGGCGGGTGAGCGTGGTGGGCGCATCGTTCGTGTGCAGGGTGGACATCACCAGGTGCCCGGTCTGCGCAGCCTTGATTGCGATGTCGGCGGTTTCCAGGTCCCGGATCTCACCCACCATGATGATGTCCGGGTCTTGCCGCAGAAAGGACTTCAGTGCCGTGGAGAAGGTCAGCCCGGCCTTGTCGTTGACGTTGACCTGGTTGATGCCGGGCAGGTTGATCTCGGCGGGGTCCTCCACCGTGGAGATGTTCACACCGGGCTGGTTGAGCAGGTTCAGGCAGGTGTAGAGCGACACGGTCTTGCCCGAGCCGGTCGGGCCCGTGACCAGGATCATCCCGTAGGGCCTGTGGATGGCCTTCAGCAACCTCTCCTTCTCCACCGACTCGTAGCCCAAGGCCTCGATGCCCAGCTTGGCGCTGGACGAATCCAGGATCCGGATCACGATCTTCTCGCCGAACAGCGTGGGCAGCGTGCTCACGCGGAAATCGATCGACTTGGTGCCGAATTTCAGCTTCATGCGGCCGTCCTGCGGGACCCGCTTCTCCGCAATGTCGAGCCGGCTGATCACCTTGATGCGCGAGGCCAGCTTGTCCTTGATTGCCAGAGGCGGCTGCGCCATTTCGCGCAGTTCGCCGTCGACGCGAAAGCGCACGCGGTAGGTCTGCTCGTAGGGCTCGAAGTGGAGATCCGAGGCCCGCTGGTTGATGGCGTCGATGAGCATCTTCTGGATGAACCGCACCACCGGGGTGTCCTCTACCTCGGCCGCCTGTTCAGCCGTGGTGCTGGAGGCTTCGGCCTCCTCTTGCACATCGAAGTCGATCTCGCCACCAGCCAGGGACTCCAATGCCTGATTGGCATTGGCGTGACGGGACTCCAGCAAACGGGTGAGCTTGTCATGCTCCACCACCACCCAGTCGGGCGTGAGCTGCGACGAGAACTTGACGCGCTCTGCCGCCTCGGAGTTGGTGGGGTCGGCGCAGCCGATGGAGACCCGGTTGCCGCGTCGGCTCAGCACCAGCAGCTGGTACTGCTGGGTCAGCTTCGGGTCCAGCACCTGCGTCGGCAACTGGTGGACGTCTACCGCATCGAGGTCGATGAGCGGCAGGTTGAGGTCGGTCGACAGCGCATGCGCCAAGTCGGCGGGCTTGAGGGCACCGGCCGACAGGGCCGTGGCGATGAAACGTGCACCGCGCTGGAGCGCCAACTCGCTGAGACTTTGCGCGGTCTGGTGGTCCAGATGGCCTGTGCGCACCAACATCCGGGCAACGCCCGTCAGTTGGGTGGGCGACTGATCAGCGGGGATGTCGATGGGCATTCGCACAGGGTGCCGCATGACGGCGGCTCATCATCTCCGATGTGAAGGGCGATGTAAACGCTCACCCGCCCCTGGCTGAAGTCGCTCGGCTCAGTGGGGTACTCAGCAGGTGCGGACATCGTTCTGAAGCAGAAGCGATTGCTGGCGCACCGTGAATGATTTGGTCGGGGTGAGAGGATTCGAACCTCCGGCCTCTACGTCCCGAACGTAGCGCTCTACCAGGCTAAGCTACACCCCGCGGTGTGTGCAGCGCATCAACGCTGCGGTCTGTCGGTGCGCGGCCTGTTCAGGAAGAACGGTGCACAGCGCGACTGCACAATTCTAGCAGCGCGTCCCGGGCGCGGCCGGCCGGCAGAACGTCCAGGTTGGCACGTGCACGTGCGATTTCGTCTTCCGCTGCGTCGCGCGTCGCCTCGATGGCCCCCGTGCGCCGCACCACGTCGATGATCTGGTTCAGCCGCTCGACTTCACCCGTGCGGATGGCCTCCCGCAGCATCTCCCGTTCTTCGGGCGAGCAACGTGCCATTGCCAGCAGGATGGGCAGGGTGGCCTTGCCTTCGCGCACGTCATCACCCACGTTCTTGCCCAATTCCTCGCTGCGGCCCTCGTAGTCCAGCAAGTCGTCAACCAGCTGGAAGGCTGTGCCCAGGCGCCGCCCGAAGTCCGCGCATGCTTCCTCGGTGGCCGCGTCAGCCTTGCCCAGAATGGCGCCCAGGCGCGCGCTGGCCTCAAAGAGCTTGGCGGTCTTGAACCGGATGACCTGCAGGTAGTCTTCCACCGCGAGGTCAGGGTCGTGCATGTTCATCAACTGCAGGACCTCGCCCTCTGCGATGACGTTGGTGGCATCCGCCACGACGTCCAGCACGCGCATCTGGTTCACCGAGACCATCATCTGGAAAGCGCGCGAGTAGAGGAAGTCGCCCACCAGCACGCTGGCGGCATTGCCGAACAGTGCGTTGGCCGTGGCCCGGCCGCGCCGCAGGGAAGATTCGTCCACCACGTCGTCGTGCAGCAAGGTCGCGGTGTGGATGAACTCCACGGTCGCCGCCAGTTCATGCTGGGCCGGCCCTTCATGACCCAGGGCGTCTGCGAACAACAGCAAAAGTCGGGGCCTGACGCGTTTGCCACCCGCTTCGACGATGTAGCGTCCGATCTGGTCCACCAGCGCCACTTTGGACGACAGCCGGGCGCGGATGACCTCGTCGACCCGCTCCATGGCCGAGGCAAGAAAGTCGGCACCAGCCATGTTCGAGGTGCTGGCGGTGCTCAATTCAGCAGGCCTGAGTGCATCAGCGAATTATAGGAACGGGTTACCGACGCGGGGCGGTGGGTGGGCCCGTGCGCTTAGTCACGCTGTCTTTGGCGCGGTGTCGCCACGCCTCGGGCACCTCATGGCAGGCGGCCCCAGGCGGCTATCCTGCGGTGTCCCGCTCTGTGGGCCGAAGGGGGCTGCCGTGCTAAACTGTTGGGCTTCACATTTTTCGCACGACTGATGTGAGGGGTGGGCATGCACGTCAGCGCCCGCTACCAAGCAGTGTGTCTCCCGGTCAGGGAGCACGATTTCTCGAAAGGTCACACATGTACGCGGTCATAAAAACCGGTGGCAAGCAATACAAGGTTGCAGCCGGCGAAAAGATCAAGGTAGAACAGATTGCTGCGGACGTGGGCCAGGACATCACGATTGATCAGGTACTGGCCGTGGGAAGCGGCGCTGACCTGAAGGTTGGGAGCCCCTGGGTCGCGGGTGCCAGCGTTACCGCCACGGTCGTGGCACACGGCAAGCACGACAAGGTACGCATCTTCAAGATGCGCCGCCGCAAGCACTATCAGAAGCACGGCGGGCACCGCCAGACCTACACCGAGATCCAAATCGGTTCGGTCAACGCTTGATCGTCTCAGGAGTCTTCCACCATGGCACAGAAAAAAGGCGGCGGTTCCACCCGGAACGGCCGTGATTCGCAGCCCAAGATGCTGGGCGTCAAGGTTTTCGGCGGGCAGTCCATTCCCGCTGGATCCATCATCGTGCGCCAGCGCGGTACCCGCTTCCACGCCGGCACCAATGTCGGCATGGGGCGCGACCACACGCTGTTCGCGCTGGTCGATGGGCAGGTCAGCTTTGCCGTCAAAGGCGAGTTGAACCGGCACGTCGTCTCGGTCACGCCGGTCTGAGGTCACCCCAGATCCGCATCGAAGCCCCGGCCTCGGCCGGGGTTTCTCGTTGGAGCGTCACATCAGCATGAAGTTCGTCGACGAAGCCACCATCGATATCGCGGCCGGCCACGGCGGTGCGGGTTGCGTGAGCTTCCGTCGCGAAAAGTTCATCCCCTTTGGCGGACCGAACGGTGGTGACGGCGGACGCGGCGGTAGTGTGTGGGCGGTGGCTGATGTCAACCTCAACACGCTGATCGACTTCCGTTACACACGGCGTTTCGAGGCGCGCAACGGCGAAGCCGGCCGGGGCTCCGACCAGTTCGGCGCGGCCGGCGAAGACATCGTGCTGCGGGTGCCCGTGGGAACGATCTTCAATGACGCCGAGACCGGTGAGCGACTGTGCGAGTTGCTCGAACCCGATGAGCGCGTCCTGCTGGCCAAGGGCGGGGACGGCGGTTTTGGCAACCTGCACTTCAAGAGCAGCACCAACCGCGCACCACGGCAGAAGACGCCAGGCTGGCCTGGCGAGGCCCGCAAGCTCAAGCTGGAACTGCGCGTGCTGGCTGACGTGGGCTTGCTCGGCATGCCCAACGCCGGCAAGTCCACGCTGATCGCGGCGATTTCCAACGCGCGGCCCAAGATCGCCGACTACCCGTTCACCACGCTGCATCCCAACTTGGGCGTGGTGCGCGTGGGGCCAGACCAGAGCTTTGTGGTGGCGGACATTCCGGGCTTGATCGAGGGAGCCTCGGAAGGTGCGGGCCTCGGGCATCAATTCCTGCGGCACCTGCAGCGCACCGAACTGCTCTTGCATCTGGTGGACCTGGCCCCCTTCGATGGTGCAGATCCCGTGGCCCAGACCCGGGCCATCGTCAAGGAGCTCAAGGCCTACGACCCAGGGTTGCATGCCAAGCCGCGCTGGATCGTGCTGAACAAGCTGGACATGGTGCCGGCTGAGGAGCGCGAGGCCCGCGTCAAGGACTTCGTGCGCCGCTTGCGCTGGAAGGGCCCGGTGTTCGCGGTGTCGGCCCTGGCACGTGAGGGTCTGGATGGCCTGGTCCGCGCGGCCTATCAGCACGTGGCAGCCATGCGACGGGTGGCCTCTGAAGCACCCGACGTGCGCTTTGTGGCGCCCTTGGCTGATGGCACGGCGGCTGTCGCGGCATCACCCTCGTCCGCCTCGGGCACGGATAGCGTCCGGACGGAACGCAGCCGGAGTTGAACGTGGCAGGGTCCCTGGCCAGCGCGCGGCGCATCGTCGTCAAGGTCGGCTCCAGCCTCGTGACCAACGAGGGGCGCGGCGTGGATGCCGAGGCCATCGGCAACTGGTCCCGTCAGCTGGCGGCTCTGGCCCAGGGTGGGCGCGAGGTGGTGATGGTGTCCAGTGGCGCCATTGCCGAGGGCATGAAGCGCCTGGGTTGGGCGACACGCCCCAAAGAGTTGCACGAGTTGCAGGCCGCTGCTGCCGTCGGCCAGATGGGCCTGGTGCAGATGTACGAGACGCAGTTGCGCAGCCACGGCATGGCCAGCGCGCAAGTGCTGCTGACCCACGCGGACCTGGCTGACCGCGAGCGCTACCTCAATGCCCGCTCTACCTTGCTGACCCTGCTGCAGCTCAAGGTCATCCCGGTTATCAACGAGAACGACACCGTCGTCAATGACGAGATCAAGTTCGGCGATAACGACACCCTGGGCGCGTTGGTGGCCAACCTGGTGGACGCTGACGCGCTGATCATCCTGACCGACCAGCGGGGCTTGTACTCTGCCGACCCCCGGCGTGAGCCCACGGCGCGCTTCATCGACCATGCGACCGCGGGCGATCCGGAGCTCGAGCGCATGGCGGGTGGCGTGGGTTCGTCCATCGGCCGTGGCGGCATGATCACCAAGATCCTGGCGGCCAAGCGGGCGGCGGGCAGTGGGGCTTCGACCGTCATCGCCTGGGGCCGAGAGCCTGACGTCCTGATCCGCCTGGCGGCCGGTGAGTCCATCGGCACCCATCTGGATGCACGCACGCCCAAACTGGCGGCGCGTAAGCAGTGGATGGCTGATCATCTGCAGATGCGGGGCTCCGTCAACGTGGACGAGGGCGCGGTGATCAAACTGCGCGACGAAGGCAAGAGCCTCTTGCCCATTGGGGTGGTGGAGGTGACTGGGGAGTTCGCGCGCGGGGACGTGATCGCTGTGCGATCGCCCGCTGGGGCAGAGATCGCGCGCGGCCTGGCCAACTACTCGGCCGCCGAAGCCCGCCTGATCGCCCGCAAGCCTTCCTCGCAGATCGAGGGCCTGCTAGGCTACGCCAACGAACCCGAACTCATCCACCGAGACAATCTCGTCCTCGCGTAGCGAGGGCGAGATTGCGGCGTAGGCTCATGTGCGCGCAGCGCACGTGAAGCAGCGGTAGCTGCGTGCCGCAGCCACAACAGACTTCATGTGCGTCCTCGCGTAGCGAGGACAAGATCGCGGCGCGGGCTCAGGGTTCGGGCTTGTCAGCTGGCTCCAGGCCTTCAGCGGTCGGGGATGGATGGTCGGCGTCATCACGCCGACTGGAAGGTCGTGAGCCCGAGCGCAGGAAGCGGTTGCTGGGGTGGGCTCGCGGCAGATAGCGGGACAACTCCGTCAGCGCCATCTGGTAGACGCCTCGCTTGAACTCGATGACCATCTCCAGCGGCACCCAGTAGTCGTTCCAGCGCCACGCGTCGAACTCGGGATGGTCGGTGGCGCGCAGATTCATGTCGCTGTCGCGACCCACCAGGCGCAGCAGGAACCAGATCTGCTTCTGGCCCCGGTAATGGCCTCGGGCGTCCTTGCGGATGAAGTGGTCGGGCACCTCATAGCGCAGCCAGTCGCGGGTGCGGGCCACGATCTGCACGTGCTCCTGCGTCAGCCCCACTTCCTCGTGGAGCTCACGGAACATCGCCTGCTCAG
>Ga0315900_10004689_pt1 | contig 19149 bp, 15 predicted proteins | sample LakEriMetagenome_FD_203521 | JGI IMG/M metagenome (GOLD analysis project Ga0315900, IMG submission 203521) | Freshwater fungal communities from buoy surface, Lake Erie, Ohio, United States - Buoy 12 MA114 | ecosystem: Environmental > Aquatic > Freshwater > Lake > Lake biofilm | place: USA: Lake...
TTTCCAATAAAGACAAGTACAATGTTGGAACCAATATAAAAGCATGGTTGTATACCATTATGCGTAATATTTTCATCAATGATTATCGTCGTAAGGCTAAGCAATCAACTGTGTTGGATAATAGTCCTAATGATTTTTTAATTGATCAAACTTTCAATAAGGTGGTGAATGATGGAATAACTAACTTAAATTTGAAGGAAGTAAATCAATTCATACATGATTTACCAGAGTTATTTAGAACACCATTTAATTTATACTACGAAGGGTATAAGTACAATGAAATTGCTGAAGCACTAAATGAGCCTCTTGGTACAATCAAAAGTAGAATTCACTTTGCTAGAAAAATTTTAAAGCAAAAAATTCAACGATATTAAATTCATGTCATCGACATCAAAAAAAGTAATTGTTATAGGAGCGGGTTTTGCAGGTTTATCTACCGCGAGTTTCTTAGCAAAAATGGGTTGGGAAGTTACAGTGATTGAAAAGCATGATTTACCAGGTGGTAGAGCAAGAAAGTTTAAAGCAGAAGGATTTACATTTGATATGGGTCCAAGTTGGTATTGGATGCCAGATATTTTTGAAAGGTATTTTAATTCCTTTGGTAAAAAAGTAAGTGATTATTACGCACTTAAAAGACTGGATCCTTCTTACAGAGTTTATTTTGAAAAAGAAGGTTGGGATATACCAGCCAATTACAACGAATTACAAAATTTATTAGAGTCTGTTGAGCCAGGCGCTGCTAAAGCATTGGATGCTTTTATGGCAGAGGCCAAGTTTAAATACGACGTAGGTGTTGGAAAACTAGTTCATAATCCAGGTTTGTCATTGACAGAATTTTTGGATATGGATTTAGTGAAAGGTGTTTTTAAATTAGATGTTTTTCAATCGATGAAAAAACATGTTGCTAAATTTTTCAAACATCCATCTATACAATCTTTGATGGAATTTCCTGTATTGTTTTTAGGGGCACTTCCCGAAAAAACGCCAGCCTTATATAGCTTAATGAATTATGCAGATATCAAAGGGGGTACCTGGTATCCTGAATTTGGTATGTATAGTATCGTTCAAGGGATGTATGATTTAGCAACTTCATTAGGGGTTCAATTTAAATTTGGAGAGGAAGTAACATCTATCGAAGTGCAAGCTGGTAAAGCAGTTGCTGTCCATACTTTGAAAACCGCTTCAGGTGAAAAGCAACAATACACTATGGATGTAATCGTTGGTGCAGGGGATTATCATCATATTGAAACTAAGTTATTAGCACCTGCATATCAATCCTATTCTGCAGCCTATTGGGATTCAAGGGTGATGGCGCCAAGTTCCTTATTGTATTATGTAGGGTTGAACAAAAAATTAGATGGCGTATTACACCATCAATTATTTTTTGATACGGATTTTGGTTTGCATGGGCATGAAATATATTCCGATCCAAAATGGCCTACAAGACCTTTATTTTATGCAAGTGCACCATCGGTGACAGATCCAACTGTAGCACCAGAAGGCTGTGAAAATTTATTTTTATTAATTCCTATTGCTGCTGGGTTAGAGGGCGATACTGAGGAAATCAGAGACCAATATTTTGAGATGATCATTCAACGATTCGAGGAACGCATTGGTCAGTCAATAAGAAGTTCGATTGTATACAAGCGTTCTTTTGCAGTGAAAGAATTTAAAGAAGATTACCATTCCTTTAGAGGCAATGCCTATGGATTGGCAAATACATTATTGCAAACAGCAAATTTAAAACCAAGTTGTAAGAGTAAAAAAGTAAATAACTTATATTACACTGGGCAATTAACTGTGCCTGGTCCTGGTGTGCCACCAAGTTTAATTAGTGGCGAAGTAGTGGCTAAACTTGTTGATCAAAAACATAAAGCATAATTCGACATGTCTTCATTAACATTATACAACGAAGTAACCGCCCAAAGTAGTAAGTCTACTACTTTACTGTATAGTTCTAGTTTTTCTTCTGCTATTGGATTATTAGACAAGTCATTACATCAATCTATTTATGATATTTATGGATTTGTGCGTTTTGCAGATGAGATTGTAGATACTTTTCATGAGTATGATAAAGCAACATTACTTGCAACATTTAAAGCAGATACTTATGCTGCATTGGATAATGGCATAAGCTTGAATCCAATATTGCATCGTTTTCAATTGACCTATAATCAGTTTAATATAGACAGAGCATTATTAGATGCATTTTTATACAGTATGGAGATGGATCTATCTCAACAATCTCATGACCAAGCAAGTTACAACCAATACATTTTTGGAAGTGCCGAAGTGGTGGGTTTGATGTGTTTAAAAATATTCTGTAATGGTAACGATGCGCAATATGAAGCATTGAAACCTGCTGCACAAAGCTTAGGTGCTGCTTTCCAAAAAGTGAATTTTTTAAGGGATATCAAAGCGGATTTTGTGGGCATGGAGCGCATGTATTTTCCAAATTGTGATTTTAGTAATTTTAGCCTTTCGGATAAGCAACAAATTGAAGCAGATATTCAAGCAGATTTTGATGCAGCTTTAGACGGCATCAAGGCCCTACCGGTTCCTTGTCGTTTTGGGGTTTATGTAGCGTTTAAATACTACTATGCTTTATTTAATAAGATTAAACAGACCAACCATACTGCTTTATTAAGCACCAGAATTAGGATACCAGATTATGGTAAATTATTTATTGTTTTCAAAGCAAAAATTAGAGCAAGCTTAAATTTGTTATAGTACCTTTACATCCTAAACGTTCCTTTATGATTTTCTTAATTTCTATGTTATTGACTTTTGCGATTATGGAAGGTGTTACATGGTTAACGCATAAATATGTCATGCATGGTTTTTTATGGTACTTACACGAAGATCACCATCAACCTACTGGACATTTCTTTGAAAAGAACGATGCATTCTTTTTGATTTTTGCGATTCCAAGTATGGCTTGTATTTTTTATGGCACATTCAATGCCATGCCATGGTTATCGGGTATTGGAACAGGTGTTGCTATGTATGGATTTGCATATTTTATAGTCCACGAAGTGATCATTCACCAAAGAATCAAATGGTTTACAAAATCGAATAATAGATATATCAAAGCCATTCGTTGGGCACACAAAATGCACCACAAACACTTGGGCAAAGAAGATAGTGAGAGTTTTGGTATGCTGATTGTAGCAAAAAAATATTGGGATAAAGTTAAGCGTGACGAAATGATACAAAACAACGGATAACCCATTGCAAGTCGAAAATAAATATGATTATATAATAGCCGGTGCAGGTTGCGCCGGCTATTCTTTGTTATACCATTTACTGCAGGATCCTATATTAAGTAAAAAAAGGATCCTGGTGTTGGATGCCAATTTTAATAAAGGGAATGATAGGACTTGGTGTTTTTGGGAAGATCAAGCTGGACCCTTTGAATCCATTGTTTGTAAAAAATGGTCCAATATAGAAGTATTAAAAGGGTCGATGCATCGTTCTTTACCAACTATGCCTTTTGAATACAAGATGATTCAAGGAATTGATTTTTACCAATATGTTAGTGACTTTGCAAAAGGTTTTGACAATGTAGAATGGGTTGCGTCAAAGATTTTAAATATTGACCCTATCAAATCCAATAGTGCAAAGGTCAATTGGGAGGGGGGTACTGCAATTGCAGAATATGTTTTTTCTAGTATAAACGGGGAGCGCATCCAATCAAAACTTTGGCAACATTTTAAAGGCAACGTAGTAGAATTTGATGGCCCTGTTTTTGATGATCGTATGGCAAGGCTAATGGATTTTAATGTGCCTCAAATGGATGCAACAGCTTTTATGTACTTGCTACCTTTGACAGATAAAAAAGCCTTGGTGGAGTATACTTTATTTTCACCTTCAATTTTAGAAGAGTCAAAATACGATACCGTACTAAACGCCTATATGGAGGAACATTACAAAGGGCAAGCTTATAAAATTCAACATACCGAAATGGGTGCGATACCCATGACCTCAAATAAATTGACATCCAATAATGGCCCGGTTTTTTCAATAGGGACCATGGGGGATGCAGTCAAGGCAAGTACGGGTTATGCTTTTCAATTTATCCAGAAGCAAACGCAACAGATTGTAAGTCAATTAAAATTGAATCAAGCCTTGAATCCTTCTGTACATCATACAAGGCATCAATTTTACGATGCTGTTTTATTGTATATTCTTGAACATCAAAAAATGGCTGGCGATGAAATATTTGCGCGCATATTTAAGAAAAATAGGGCAGCCACTGTATTTAAATTCTTATCCAATACATCTAGCTTACTGGATGATATAAAGATTATGACCAGTTTACCCACGCAAATTTTCTTGCCTGCGGCTATTAAAGTCATCTTTCGACGGTAAGTTATTGGCGCAATTTCATAATTTTGTTTATGGCCTTGTCGTACAATGGTTAGTACAAGCGTTTCCGAAGCGCTAAATCCCAGTTCGATCCTGGGCTTGGCTACAAATAGGACTTTAAATAGCGATCCAATTACCAATAATTATTTCGTAGCTTTTTCCGTACCTTAGGATTCTTGAAAAAAGTGATTGCCATATTTTGTTTTGCGGCCTTGTTATTATCAACAAGTAGCCTAAGCTATTTTTATTGGCTTCAGGAAAAAATACATGAGCAGGAAAGATTCGCGAGTGTTGATGCAGGTGAAATTTTTGAAAAAGAAAATGAGAGTATCGATCATATTAGCGATCAAATTACACTCACATTAAAAGATAAATCCATTTTACCCGATGGTTATCAGTGGGAGGAGAAGGGTCGTGAATTTAGTTACAAGGGGATGTTCTATGATATTGTTTCCATAAAGCAAACTAAAGAAGGCTGGGTGATTAAAGCAGCATCGGATGAAGAGGAAGCAGAAATTGTTGCGAATCAACATAAACTAAATCATTTGGATAAAGAGGCGCAATCTAAATCCAGTTCTTCCAAAATCAAATTGAACCTAAGCCTTGCTGTATATGAATGTCCTTCATTCAATACCCAAGGTTTATTCAACTATATTTTACTAAAAAAGAAGTATCCATTATTGACTACACCAATTTTAAGTAGTTATTCAGGAGCAATCTCACATCCGCCAGAAACTGTCTAATACATAAGACAGGGCTATTGAATTATTATTTTATTTGATAGCAATTCATTTTCATTTTAATAATTAAGCATGCGTTTAATATTAAGCGTACTGTTATTTTTTGGGATGAGTTTGGAGCTTTTGGCGCAATCTGATACTTCAAGTAAGCAATTGCAAGATGTAGTTATTTATGCCAATAAGTTTCCAACGCTCTCAAAAAATATCGTACAAAGGGTGGTTGCCTTAACCGATAAAGTATTGTTGCAACAGCAAGCGAATACGGCAGATATCTTAACAGCTTCTGGTCAGGTATTTGTACAAAAAAGTCAAGCTGGTGGGGGAAGCCCCGTTGTCAGAGGATTTGAGGCTAGTAGGGTATTATTAATGGTAGATGGTGTACGTATGAACAGTGCTATTTTTAGAGCGGGGCACTTACAAAATATCATCACAGTGGATAATATGATATTAGACAGAGTAGAAATCATATATGGACCAAGTTCTACTTTATTTGGTAGCGATGCACTGGGTGGTGTGGTGAATTTATTTACCAAGCAGCCGCAATTGTTTAAATCTAATCTTGTTTCTAAAAAAGCACAATGGAAAACAAATGGCAATCTAGTCTATCGGTTCGGTAATGGACAAAATGAACAACGTCAACACGTAGACCTCAATATTGCCAATAATAGATGGGCTTTTCTGACTTCTGTCACCAAAAGTAATTTCGGTGATATGCGTCAGGGAAATAAAAGACTAGCTGCTTATCCAGACTTTGGTAAAAGACTATTTTATGTTGCTCGTGAAAACAATACAGATGTTATAAAAGACAATAGTGCATTTGTAAACATTCAAAAATTAAGTGGTTACAATCAAATAGATTTATTACAAAAAGTATTGTTCAAACCTAATGATAATACGGAGCATTTATTGAATGTACAAGTCTCTAATTCTTCTGATATCAACAGATATGATCGTTTAACAGAATCTAGTAAAGGATTGCCTGTATTTGCTGAATGGTATTATGGGCCACAAGTGCGCAATATGATTGGGTATAAATTAACTAAATCAAATTTGAATGGTTATTTTCAAAAATTAACTACAAACATCAATTACCAGCACTTGGAAGAAAGTAGAATCACTAGAAGATTTAAATCCAATAACAAAGATTATAGATTCGAGGCGGTGGATATTTTTGGTTTGAATATGGATTTATTGCACCAAGGAAAGTCTAGTACTTTAAATATTGGAGTAGAGTCATATTACAACGATGTTAGCTCAACTGCGTATCGTAATAATATTGCAACGAATGTTCGCAGCGCCATTGCCACAAGGTATAGTGATGGTCCTACAAATATGTCTAATTATGCATTGTATGCACAGCACACTCAATTTTTGAAAGGCAATTGGGTGTTGAATAGTGGGTTGCGTTTAAATAATGTTCAATTGAATGCTAATTTCAAAGACACTGCACTCATGCATTTTCCATTCACAGATGCCAATCAAAACAACACAGCCATCACAGGTAATCTAGGTATGGCCTATAATGGAGCAGATGGACTTAGGGTGACTTTTGGAGTGAGCAGTGGATTTAGGTCACCGAATGTAGATGACTTAACAAAAGTATTTGATACAAGAACGGGATATGTAGTAGTGCCTAATAAGGCTTTAAAACCTGAGTACACTTACAATACAGAATTGAATATATCTAAAACAACTTCAATTTATAGCATTGGTGCTTCACTATTTTATACCTGGTTTAGAAATGCATTGGTGGTAGATAAGTTCAAATGGAATAATGCAAGTGCTATCCTATATCAAGGTATCATGAGTGATGTGTATGCCACTCAAAATAAAGCGAAGGCTGTTGTTTATGGATTTAATGTCAATGGTTCTGCTAATTTATCGCCTAATACTACTTTGGCTGCTACCTATACTTATACAAAGGGTACCTACCAAAATGGTTTAGTAGAAATGCCTTTAGACCATATCCCTCCAACCTATGGTAGAGTAGGATTGAAGCATGATGTAAAAAAGTTTTCTACGGAATTATTTACCGTATTTAATGGGTGGAAGCGCATTGAGGACTATAATTTAAATGGCGAGGATAATGAGATTTATGCCACCAAAGATGGTATGCCTGCGTGGCAAATTTGGAATATCAACACAAATTATCAGCTCACTAAAAAATTAAATTTCAGTTTTCAAATCGAAAACATCGCCGATTTAAATTACCGTTATTTCGCGAGTGGTATTTCTGCTTTGGGTAGAAATTATCTAGTACAAGCTAGGTATTCTTTTTAGCGTATCAGTGCTCCAACATTGCTAGAGAATATTTTTACAGCAATGGCTAAAAGAATGACACCAAAAAATTTACGAACTGCTAGTAAGCCTCCGGGCCCTAGCAGTTTTTCAATAAAATTCAGCGATTTTAAAACTATGTATATAACTACTAAGTTGATTATAATACCTAGTGCTATATAGAGTTCATCATAGTTTGCCTTTAAAGACATAATAGTAGTAAGCGTTCCACTTCCGGCAATAATAGGAAATGCAATGGGCACCACAGCTCCAGACTGTGCATTTTTATCGCCTTTAAAAATTTCATGGCCCAACACCATCTCAAGTCCTAAAAGAAAAATTACAATAGATCCACCTACTGCAAATGATCTTACATCCAAGCCCAATAATTGTAAAAAAGGTTTGCCTAGGAATAAAAATAAAATCATTAAGCCTCCGGAAATAAGGGTCACTTTAAGTGATTTAATGGCACCCGACTTTTCTTTCATCGCAATTAATAGAGGGATAGAGCCCACGATATCAATTACCGCGAATAGTGTAAAGACAATGGTAAGTAGTTCATCTATTTTGAATGCCATAAAAAAAGCTTTGTATGAAGATACAAAGCTTTTTTAGATTTACTAACCCTTTAAATTGATCAAGTTGTGAGTTGTTATTTTGGTAACAACTAAGTTTTAATTCAAACGTATCCCAAATTGAATCATTCTGCCAATAGCATTATAACCATTGACTTCACTAAAATTATCGTTCAATAGATTTTGTCCATTTGCAAATACCACAATGCGTTTACTCCACTTGTATTGAATGTTTGCATTCAATAGTGTATAATAACCCAAGGTTACATCTGGTTTAGCATAGCCGCCAACATCCTTGCGTTCGCTAATGAATCTTCCAGTTAAACTTGCATTCCATTTGCGATTAATTGCATAATTCCATTGTGCGTTCAAACTATGTTTTGGGCGCTTTAATAAATAATTATAAGTAATGGTATCTGTTGTGGTGATCCTGTTTTGATTGGTTTCTTGTCCATTCATTAAAGTATAGTTCAATGAAAATTGGTGCTGCTCGGTGATGGGATGCTGGATTTCAATTTCTAAACCATTCACTTTTTGTTGGATAAAATTGAAAAAATTATAATCTATGTAATTATAGTCAATCCCATTTTTAATATTTCTGTTATAGTAGACTGCTCTTGCAAATACTTGTCCTTTTCTGAATGAAATACCTAACTCTGTATTAAAAGAAGTTTCTGCTTTTAATTTGTCATTGTAACTTAGCTGATAAAGTGATGGTGCTTTAAATCCAGTAGATACACTCGCAATCAATCTTACTTGATCCGTTAATGCATAAGATGGGTTGAATGTAAATGTTTGGTTATTGCCAAAACGATTGTGGTTATTGTATCTAGCACCTAATTCAAGCAACCATTTTTTTGCGTTGTCATTGATTAGGACAGAGGTATACAAGGCATTCTGAAATTGAAAAGTATCTCTAAACACATCATTGTATGGTCCCCATTTACTGATAGATTCGTAGGTTTGATTGTAAGAGCCGTATCTGAAATCACTCCCTACAATCCATTGTATATTTTTATGAATGGGTGTAGATAAAAAGGCATCTGCAAAATGAGTTGTACCTGCATACTGATTGTTTTCATAGATCAAGTATGTCTTATCTGCACTGTCATTTAAATAGGTCCTGTCTTGAGTGGTATATTGATATTGTAATTGAAAATTAGTTTTAGCCTTTTTATATTTTAAGACCAACCCACTCATCGTAGTGGCATTCTTAAATTCATTGTCTTTGTCGTCCATAAAGCCACCATAATCAATCGCAGCTTTATAGGCAGTCATTCTGCTAGACAATTGTATATCCCAAAGTGAATCAATCTGGTATTTTGCTTTTACAAAAAAGCTATTATTTTGATAGCCATCCTTATCAAAATTTCCTTTGTTGGTGATATCCTTTGCTGATGAAAATCCATCTGCATTTTGATTTTCAAAACCAATAGTATAGTTCAACTTATTAATACTGCTGTTAAACTGCAAATTACCCTGCGTGGTACCATAACTTCCATAGCTCAATGCCCCAGAAACAAAAGGTTTCCCTTTTGATTTTGTAATGATATTTATGACACCACCAATGGCGTCCGATCCATAAAGTGTACTCTGTGCACCTTTCAAAATTTCAATACGCTCCACTTGGTTGAGTGGGACTAAGTTTAAATCAAATTCATTGCTGATCATTGAAGGATCCCCTACAGGAGCGCCGTCTAATAAAATCAATGTTCTTCCTGAGGCTGCGCCTCGCATATAAATACTAGGCACGGTACCTAAATTACTTAATGCGCCTGGTAAGCTTAATCCAGCTTGTTCATTCAGTAATTGTGCAATGGTTCTCCCAGCATTTTGCTGAATTTGAGCTGCTGTAATTACGGTGATGACTTTACTAGTCCCATTTTGTTTCTGCTCAATTTTATTGGCAGTTACAATCACATCCTCCAACTGATTGGGGTTTGAATTTTTTTGAAGACTGTCTTTTTGTTGCGCAAAGACGGTGGACATGGTGGCGATAAGGCACACCGAGAGCGTGATAATTTTTGTGCTCATTGTTTTGTTTTTTCATTTTACTGAGTGAACAATGAGCTTCCTGGAGAAAGAGAACCATAATTGATTAAGGAGTCGTCAGAGGTCTGTATTTGAAAAAATACAAAGTATCTCAATTGCTACTAACCTTAATTTTTTTACAATCCTTGCTTTTTACCCGAAAGCTGTTGATTTATTTTAATCAGGCAGGTCTTCTGGCTCGTTCTTCTCAAAGTCATCCTTCCCAAATTACTTCAGTGGATCTGACTTAATGCTTTCGCATCGAACTTACAGCTACGGGAATAGCTCCTGGTTTGAACAGGATTCCCTTTTAATCATTTGCATGAACCTAATCCAGCACAAACTTATTATCTTTTAAAATAAGAGATGTATTTAATTATCAACCCTTTGTTGAAAACTCCCAATAAGTTGATATATTTATATTTAAGAAAAGTTTAAAGTATTTTACATGAGCACTAAAGCAAAACAAAGCATCAATTTTTTTAGCTTAACCATGATTGTGGTGAGCTTGGTGATTGGTATGGGCATCTTTAAGACCCCGGCCACCATTGCTGCTAAGTCTGGCACGCCACTCATTTTTTTTAGTGCTTGGATCATTGGTGGAATCATTGCTTTATTTGGTGCATTAACCTATGCAGAAATTGGTCAAAGATTGCCAGTGATGGGCGGATATTATAAAGTGTTTGCACATTGTTACCATCCTGGAGTTGGGTTTACAATTAATGTATTGATTTTAATTAGCAATGCGGCTTCTTTAGCAGTTGTTGCTTTGATTGGTTCAGATTATGTAAGTGATTTATTGTTTGGAAGACCTTCCGGCACCTTGTTTAATATTGGTGTCGCATCCTTTTCGGTCGGATTATTTTATATCGTCAATTTATTAGGATTAAAAACAAGTAGTCGAACACAGAACGTGTTGATGATTGTAAAAATCAGTTTGATTTTATTACTCATTACATCCTTGTTCAAAGGAGTGAGTGTGGCACCACATGGATTCAACGAAGGTAAAGTGTATGTGTATGATGGCACCAATGGCATGCTACTTTTACTAGTTAGTTTGGTGTCTGTATTTTTTACTTATGGGGGCTATCAACAAACTATCAATTTTGGCGCAGAAGTAAGCTCGGCCAAGACCATGCAAAGAGGCATTGTGATTGGAATTTTACTCGTTTTATTTTTATACTTAGCAATTAATTATACTTATGTAAAAGTGATTGGTTTTGATAATATTAAAAATGCCAATGCGATAGGTTCTCTTTTATTTGAAGCATGGTTTGGAAAATTAGGTGCCAAAGTATTTGATTTTGCGATGGTCTTGAGTGTGCTCGCATATGTGAATGTGATTTTAATGAGTAACCCAAGGGTGATGTATGCCATGAGTGAGGATAAAGTATTGCCTGCGGTGTTTCAAAAAAAGCATTCTAAAACGGATGCCTTAGTACCAGGTCTGACTGTTTTTGCCATCACCACGGTATTGATCACCTTTTTTGGTAAAGGCGTAGACGATGTATTGAGTTTTAGTATTTTTCTGGATTGTTTAGGGATGAGCACTTCGGCTGCTACTTTATTTATATTAAGAAGAAAGGGTCAGGGAGATACTACTGTCACTGGAGGACTAAAGCGTTGGACGCCCATTTTTGCTGCCATTTTTGTATCGGCATATGCATTTGTTGCTGTAGCCGTGGTGATCGATAAGCCTTATTCGGCGTTGACTGCGGTTATTTTAGTGGCTATCGTACTGGTATTATACCGTCTATTTTATTATAAAAAAGCCTCCGGGGTTTAAGGGAAGCCATTTATACCCACCCATAGCTGTTCAGCCAATTGGATGTCCGTTTGTCTAAAAATTAGACAACTCCTAAGGTTTGTATTACTTTTGTAAAGCAAAATAGGAATTTCTAATTATCAATACAGACAATGAGATACATTTTTTCGTTTATTTTTCTCGGATTAACACTGTCCTTAACGGCTCAAAGTCCAAAACAATGGGATTTAAGAACCTGTGTGGAATATGCTATAAAGCATAATATTTCAGTTCAACAAGCTGACATACAAGCAAGGTTGGCCAAATTACAAGCAGACCAGGCAAGGGACAGCAGGTTACCTAACTTGACTGGTTCTTCTGGCTTAGGAATGCGTTTAGGTCGTTCCATTGACCCTGTGACCAACGCCTTCACCACCACACAATTTTTATTTAATAATTTTGGATTAAATGGGGGTGTTCAAGTTTACAACAACAACAGATTAAGCAATACAGCTGCAGCAAGTAATTATAGTTGGCTGGCAAGTATCGCCGACCTTCAAACAGCGTCAAATGATATCTCGGTGAATGTGGCTACATTTTATTTACAAGTTTTATCTACGATCGAACAATCAGAAATAGCTAAAATTCAAATCGCACAAACAACAGAACAATTGTCTGCGACAAGAAAGCGTGTAGAAGTTGGTTTGTTGCCAGAAATTAATTTATTAGAATTAGAAACTCAATTGGCAAATGATAGCAGTAATTATATCACGGCTATTTCTAATGTAGAACAAAGCAAATTAAGTTTAAAAGCATTGTTGAATTTAGATGCATCTGATGCATTTGATGTATATGTTCAACCAGTAGATCAAATTAAATTACAAGCTTTTGCAGACTTGCAACCAGACTATGTATTTGGTGTGGCAGAACAAAATCTTCCTAATATTAAAGCAGCAAACCTTCGTGTAAAGGCAGCCGAAAAAAATCAATTGGTCGCAAAAGCTGGGTTTTATCCAACTTTAAGCTTTGGCTATTCTTTGAGTTCCAATTTCTCCAATGCGTTTAAATATATTAGTGGCATTGAGCCAGCTGGATTTAGCAATATTTCACCAACAAGTCCTTTTGTAACTGTAGGTTCCGCTAAATATTTTGTACAAAGTCCTTTATACAATACCATTACAAGCAATAGAGATTTTAGTAATATTTGGAAAGGATGGGGCAGACAATTAGACAATAACTTTGGTCAAAATTTTGGATTTCAATTATCGATTCCAATTTTTAATGGCAATCAATCAAAAGCTGCGTATCAGCAGTCTAAGTTAAATTATCAATCTGCTAGTTTACAACAAGAGAATGCACAGAGAAAGTTAAAGCAAGATATATATGCAGCCTACACCAATGCTGTTGTGGCGTATAATAAATTAAATGCCAATCAAAAGGCAGTTCTAACTGCTGAGAAGGCTTACAGCTTTGCTACAAAGCGTTATGAGTTAGGATTATTAGGCACCATTGAATTATTAAACAATCAAAATAATTTTTTAAGAGCTAAAGTAAATTATAAAGCTGCTCAATATGAGTATGTATTTAGAATCAAATTACTTGAGTTTTATAAAGGAGAAGCGCTTTCTCTTTAATCTTTAAAAGCAACGTAAAATAAATAAAATGAATAAGAAAATCATTTGGGGTATCGTAGGTTTTGTTGTACTAGTTGTAGTACTAGTGGGACTTAAAAAAGCCGGTGTTATTGGAAAAGAAGAAGGTATCGAAGTAACAGTAGAGAAAGTGGAACTAAGAACCATTACAGAGTCGGTGAATGCTAGTGGTAAAGTGTATCCAGAAATTGAAGTAAAAGTTAGTCCAGATATTTCTGGAGAGATTGTAAGCCTATTTGTAGAAGAGGGTGCGAAAGTGACCAAGGGTCAGGTATTGGCTAAGATCTATGCAGACATTTACTCTTCTCAACGAGATCAAGTAACTGCTTCTGTAAATCAAGCGAAAGCACAATACGAAAATGTGAAAGCAAATTTGAGTGGCTTAAAAAATGCCTACGAAAATTCTAAAGTAGCTTATGAGCGCTTTAAAAAATTATTTGCAGACAAGATTGTATCAAGAGCTGAATATGAGCAAGTAGAACAAACTTACCGTAGTGCAGAATCAAGTTACAATTCTGCAAAAGAGTCAATTAAAAGTGGCGAAGCCCAAGTGCAAGGTGTGAAAGCACAATTGGCTCGAGCAGAAAAGGACTTAGCAAGAACTACGATTGTATCTCCAATGGACGGTATTATAAGTTTGATGAATGTTAAGGAAGGTGAGCGTGTGGTAGGAACTGCGCAAATGGCAGGTACCGAAATGATGCGTGTGGCTGATATGAAGAGTATCGAAGTAAGAGTAGATGTGGGTGAGAATGATATTACAAAAGTAAAATTGGGTGACACTGCTTTGGTAGAAGTTGATGCGTATAACAATAGAAAATTCAAAGGGATTGTATATAAGATTGCCAACCCAATCACTGCAGCTTCAGGCGTTAGTTCAGCTGCAGAAGTAGCAAATTATAAAGTGCATATTCGTTTATTAACGGATAGCTATGCAGACTTAATTAAAGAGAATGCTATTTTCCCTTTTAGACCAGGTATGACTGCGAGTGCAGATATTCAAACTAAGTCTAAAGTAAATGTAGTTTCTGTTCCATTAAATGCAGTTACAACAAGAGACAGTGATGGTAAAGGAAAAGACACTAAAGTGTCTAGTACTGCCAATAACAATACAGAAAAAGAACCTGCAAAAGAGGAAGTCTTAAATGAAGTAGTCTTTATTTTACAAAAAGACAATAAGGTGAAAATGGTTAAGGTTAAAACAGAAATTCAGGACTTAAACTTTATCGAAGTGTCTGGATTAAAAGTGGGAGACCAAGTGATTACCGGACCTTATAGTATTGTAAGCAAGACATTAAAAGATGGTTCTTTAGTAAAAGTAGTTACAAAAGAAAAGTTATTTGAAGAGAAATAAGGTGATTCGGTATAAAGTTGACCTTAAAAAAGGGGCGCATATAAAAAATGCGCCCCTTTTTTTATGAATTTCATATGTTTGCAAAATGGAAAATAAGCGAATTGGTATCATTGGTAGCGGAAGTTGGGCTACAGCGATTGCAAAGATTGTAACAGAAAATGGCCACCAAATTACTTGGTGTCTTAGACAACAATCCAATATTGATTATTTTGAAAAGCGCAAACACAATCCGCATTATTTAAGAAACGCTTATTTTGATTTACAAAAAATCAGTTTTTCAACAGATATCAAATTGGTCGTTGCTGCGTCTGATATCATTATCATTGCCGTCCCATCTATCCACATTGAAACAACGTTTGCATCCTTAGAAGTTGGAGATCTTAAGGATAAGTTAATCGTATCGGCAGTGAAAGGGGTGTTACCAGTACATAATATTTTATTGAATGATTGGCTTGCTCAAAAATTTAATTTTCCACTTTCATCCTACTTTACCTTATTAGGGCCAAGCCATGCAGAGGAAGTTGCAGCTGAGCAATTATCCTATTTGACTTTTTCTGGCTTGGACGAAAATACAACCACAACCATTGCAAGTTATTTTAAATCAGAGTATATTAATACCATTGTCAATAAGGATGTGATTGGTGTTCAATATGCTGGTGTAGCAAAAAATATTTATGCACTAGGGGCGGGTATTGCGCATGGATTGGAATATGGTGATAATTTTTTAAGTGTATTTATTGCAAATTGTGCCAATGAAATGCAAGTACTATTAAAAGAAATTGCCAAAAAAGAATTGAATGATGCATCTAATATGAATCACAATGCATCTGTTTATTTAGGCGATTTACTAGTGACTTGTTATTCCTTACATAGTAGAAATAGAACCTTTGGAAATATGATTGGGAAAGGGTATTCAGTAAGATCAGCAGAATTAGAATTGAATATGGTGGCAGAAGGCTACAATGCTAGTAAGTGTATCCACACAATGAATCAGGCCTTGAAAGTAGAGCTTCCTATCATGGATGCAGTCTATCAAATACTATGGGAGGGCGCAGCACCCGATCTTACTTTTAAGAACTTGGAGCAGATTCTAGTATAAAGAAATCTGATGCAATACCATCTGCAAGAAATTTTGCTTCGTCTTTTAGACTGTATTGGTTCCCCTTTTGATTAAAAATATTTTTAGAATCCATTTCTTTTATCATAGCAATGCTATGTTCATGATAGCGCTTTCCAAATTTTGCTGCTATTAAATCAAGATCAAATCCTTCCATACGTCTTAAGCTAGTCATCATGTATTCATTGTAACGATTTGCTTCTGTTAGGATTTCAATTTCAAAATTCAAAACTCCATTTTCAATACTTTTTATATATAGGGCATTGTTTGCAATATTCCATTGTCTTGAAATGATATTAAATGAATGTGCCGAAGGGCCAAGTCCAAGATAGGTTTTGCCAGACCAGTAATTGCTATTGTGTTGACTTCTAAACCCAGGCTTTGCAAAATTTGAAATTTCATAATGCTCCAAACCCATTGTTTTTAATCTAGTGCATACAATTTCAAAATGCCTTGCTTGTTTTTCTGAATCTACATTTTCGATTTGTCCTTTTTCGATACTTTTCTTTAAAGCGGTTTTATCTTCTACCGTTAAAGCATAACAGGAGACGTGTTTGATTTGATAATGTTCAATCCAGTCTAAGTCGGCCATCAATGCTTGGTCCGTTAAACTGGGAGTACCATAAATTAAGTCAATGCTTAAATTATGAATGCCTGCATCCTTTGCCATTTGAATGGCGGCATGTGATTGCTCCACTGTATGCGCACGATTCATCCAAGTCAAAGCAGTTGCTTGAAAACTTTGTATACCAATACTTAGGCGGTTGATACCTATATTTTCCCACCCAGCTAATTTGCTTGGACTCATGTCATCTGGGTTGGCTTCTAATGTGCATTCGATAGTAGCTGCAACATTAAAATTGGAATAAATGGTATCCATAATCACTTTTAATTGCGACTCATTTAGTAGTGAGGGTGTTCCGCCCCCAAAATAAATGGTCTCAATAGGCTCGTTGATATAGCTTTTCTGAAGTTCAATTTCTTGAAGGAGTGCATCTACAAATGTTTGTAAATCTGTTGTCTGCGTTGAAAAGTGAAAATTGCAGTAATGACAAGCTTTTTTGCAAAATGGAATATGTAGATAGATGCCTGCCATAAGTAGAATTACCAACAAAGCTAGGCATTGTTCTTTAATTCTGCATTAGTATACTTATTTTTGCAGCAGATGTTAGCACTACTAAAGAAATTTTCCTTTGCCTTCATTGGACTCTTTATGTTGTCCAGCTTTACCCTTGTGAAGCAAATAAATCAAAAAGACACTGGGTTGCTTGCAACTGATACCATCTCGATTGTGCAAGATAGTTTATTGGTTAAAGATACTTTATGGGTAAAGTATATGCCAATCATACCTAAAACATTCATTCAAGCGGATGCCTGGTATTTACAATCTATTCCAAGAGATCCAAAAGATAGTAGTTTTAATGTGCTCAAATTGTACCTCAATTTCTTTGCACAAAAAAAGAATGCATATCAATTATACAATCAAAAAATTACATCAGCCAGCGCCGGTGAGGTGCTATATAAAATAGAACAAAAATTTGCTTTGCCAGATAAAGATGTACTTTATTATGCCATCATTGGGTTGCTTTTTTTATATGGTTTTATCATTCAAATTTCACCACAATATATCGGCAAACTTTTTAGCCAGTTTAGTCAATCCTCTTTAAGGATGATGCAAAATAGAGAACAGCTTTTACAAAATAGTTTGGCCTCCTTGATTATGAATATTGGTTTTGTGATGAGTTTTTCTTTATTGGCGACATTGATTATTTTCAATGCACATTTATTACCTATCAGTTTCTGGGAAGGCTTTTTTTATATGTGTTTATTCTTTTTGGGTTTATATATTGGCAAATTTATTTGTTTAACAATTGTTGGCTATATATTCAACACCATTGAACTAGTTCAAACTTATATTTTTGTGGTATTCATGATTAATAAAGTGTTAGGTATCCTTTTTATACCTTTCATTGGTATCTTGGCATTCGCAAGGCCGGTATTACATCCTTTTGCGATATGGGGTGCAGGCTTTCTTATGGCCCTTTTGATCCTATATAGGTACTTGTTTTCATTAACATCTGTTAGGAACAAATTACATATCTCTTCCTTCCATTTTTTTCTTTACCTTTGTGCTTTCGAAATAATACCACTATTGATTTTATACAAATTAATTGTGCAATATTTTGGAGGAACTTACTAAAGTAGAAAGTTTAAAATGGCAAAAGAAATGAGTGGAGAAAAAAAGGCAACCGCAACTAAGCCCATTAAGAAAATTCTAATTTCACAAGCGAAGCCTGAAAGTGAAAAATCACCTTATTTTGATTTAGAAAGAAAGTACAATGTGTCTTTATTCTTTAAACCTTTTATTGAATTAGAACCAATTGGTGCAAAAGAATTTAGAAAAACTAAAATCGAAATAGCTTCTTATTCTGCTGTTATTTTTACAAGCAAAAACGCGATTGATCATTTTTTTAGAACCTGCGACGAATTAAAAATCAATATTAGTCAAGACACAAAATATTTCTGTATAACTGAGTCTGTTGCTTTGTATTTGCAAAAGTTTATTATGTACAGAAAGCGCAAAGTATTTTTTGGCGCTGACGGATCTAATAAAAAACTATTTGATGTTTTGAACAAACATAAAGCAAATGAACAATTTCTTTATGTGTGCAGTGAGAATCAACAAGACAATGAAATTGTAAATTGGTTAAAAGACCATACTTGTACTTTTGATTTGGCTTATATGTATCGATCTGTAAGTAGCGATATTAAGCCGCTCTTAAAAGAACATCATTTTGATATCATTTGTTTGTTTACCCCAAGTGGTTTAAAAAGCCTTTACGACAATCAACCTGGCTTTGTTCAAAATGGCACTACATTAGCCGCATTTGGCTCCAACACTTGCAAGGCAATTGAAGATGCAGGTTTGAATTTGCATATCAAGGTCCCAAGTCCTCAGGTTTCAAGTATGTTCGCCGGTCTTGATCAGTTTTTAGCACAAGGAGCTAAAAAGAAATAAACTAAATTGCACTCCATGAGTGCCAATAAAAAGTTCACCAACGATTTAAGCAAGGAAACAAGTCCCTATTTATTACAACATGCACATAATCCAGTGCAATGGAAGCCTTGGTCCAATACATTATTCGCAACAGCAACCGCTGCAGATAAACCTATTTTATTAAGCATTGGCTATGCCGCATGTCATTGGTGTCATGTGATGGAACGTGAAAGTTTTGAGGATGAGGCTGTGGCAGATTACATGAATACCCATTTCATTAATATAAAAGTAGA